>Ga0197143_1000509_pt1 | contig 41856 bp, 36 predicted proteins | sample GBS70_MetaG_FD_148603 | JGI IMG/M metagenome (GOLD analysis project Ga0197143, IMG submission 148603) | Sediment microbial communities from Great Boiling Springs, Gerlach, Nevada, United States - GBS 70_MetaG | ecosystem: Environmental > Aquatic > Thermal springs > Hot (42-90C) > Sediment... | reverse complement strand
TTTAGAGAAATTGCCAGGTTAAAAAGTATGAGGGTGAATTATTTACTGGATGGACTTTCTGTATTGTGTGAGTTTTCTGATAGTGGAGAGGTTTTAAGGGAGTATGTGCCAGGAGTTTGTTTTATTGTAGGTGATAGTGTTTATTTTTATCATTATGACAGGTTAGGAAGTGTGAGGTTTTTGACAGATGGGAGTGGTAATGTAGTTAGTGAGTATGTTTATGATGCCTTTGGTAATGTTTTGTCTTCTTCAGGTTCAATTAGTCAGCCGTATCAGTATGTAGGGAAAGAGGGTTATTATAGAGAGAGCCAGTTAGATTTGTATTTATTAGGTCAGAGGTGGTATGATGAGGAGGTAGGAAGATTTATAAGTAGAGATTGGATAGGAAAAAAAGAGGAAGTAGTAGAAAAAATTATAAAGAATAAACTTTTAAATTCAGAAATAGAGGATTATCTATATAATTACCTGTTCGAGTATCTTCTCCTGACAACTAATGAATTTGAAAAAAGTGTTTTAAATTCTATAAACTTATATCACTATTGCCTTAATAATCCAGTGTATTATAAAGACCCAAATGGGGAAATATATTGGCCTGCTGTTATATGTTTAGGAGCTGCTATAATTAATATAATTGAACAAATTTTATATCCTTGGATTATATCTAAAAATCCTAATTTTCCAGAAGAGGTTAATCTACCAACTCCTCCAAATCCTAATTTTCCACCCAAACCTTCTCCAATTCTACCTCCTCCAAAAACAGCACCACCTCCTCCATGGTGGTAAGGAGGGGAAATGGATAAGATATACTTTTTATTTTTAAAAATTTTGGTTTTACTTTTAGTGATTTATTGGATTTTAAAAATAACATTCACTTCAAAAGAAAAAGATTCAGAAAAAATAATTACACTCTTATTTTATTTTGCTTTAATTTTCTCTTTATTTTTACCATCCAATTTCTTGGTATTTCAAATTGGCATTGTTTTTGTATGTATTTTTATGTTTTGGAAAGGAAATTTATACAAAAAAATTTATTATATTGAGACGTATTCCGAATCTCTTTTATATAGTGTACCCCTGGGATATATTTTGTTTGTAATTGCTCATATTATTACTGTTGTGACGTATTTTATTACAAAAAATAAATTCTTCTTACATTACTTAAGTTGGTTAATTTTAATTTTATCTTCTATTTTTGGTGGAATATTTTCAGAGATTATAAATCAGAAAAATTTTTTATTTAATAAATGGATTTACCCACTATTTATAAGTGTTTTGATAGGGATATTGAGTTTTAGACTGGAAGAAATAAAATTATATGGAAAATTTTTTGAGTTAAAGAGATGGGGATATTCATTTTTTGCTATTCTACTTTTTTCTTTTGTGGGATGTAAAATAGGAGAAAAAACAAAAACAGTTGCCAAATGGATTAAAAGAGGTATAATAAATCAAAAGGGGTAGATAAATGGAAAAGGCGTTAATGTTTTTGAGTTTTTTCTTAGGGTTTTTGAGTGTAGTGATGGCATTAGTTTTAAGTTGGAATACGAATAAATTGGTAAAGACAGAGGATGAGAGAGCAAAAAAGATGATAGAAGAAGGAAATAGAAGAACGCAAGAAATGATAGAGAGGATGAGTAGAGAACATAAAGAGTTGTTAAAAGAGATGGATAAGAGACACCAGGAAACTATGGAATATCTTGGTTCACTAATAAAAGCAGATGGAGAAAAGACAAGAGAGTTGATAAATAAAAAGTTGGAAAAGATACCAGGATAATTAAAACAGTTGCCAAATGGAATAAAAGAAGTGTATAATAAATCAAAAGGGGTAAAGAATGGAAAAGGCCTTAATGTTTTTGAGTTTTTTCTTAGGGTTTTTGAGTGTAGTTATGGCTTTGGTTTTAAGTTGGAATACAAATAAGTTAGTGAAAACAGAGGATGAGAGAGCTAAAAGAATGATAGAAGAAGGGAATAAAAGAACACAAGAAATGATAGAGAGAATGGATAGAGAATACAGAGAAATGATAGCTGATACACAAAAAATGATAGCGGAAATGGACAGAAGACATCAGGAAACTATGCGTTATCTTAGTCAGTCATTAGATTATCTTGGTTCACTAATAAAAGCAGATGGAGAAAAGACAAGAGAGTTGATAAATAAGGTTTTAGAGAAGTTCTCAGGTTAAAAAGATATGAAAGCGGAATATACAAATATATGTTTAATTTCAAAAATTCTTTTGTTTGAGTGTATAATATTTGCGTGGGAAAAGAAATTAAGTTTTTGAAAGAAAGGGCATTTGAATTCTGGGAAGAAGGAGTTAAACTTTTTAATGAGAAGAAATATAATTTATCTGTTTTCAATATTGAGCAGGCAGTTCAACTTTGGATAAAATATTTAATTGCTGTAAAAATTGGTGACTGGCCTAAAACACATTATTTTTCTGAGTTGATTGAGAGTTTATCAGATATTTATAAAAATAAAGAAATAATTGAGTTCTATAAAAAGAATGAAATATTTTTTAATAATCTTGAAGATGCCTATTTTACATCAAGATATTTCCCAAAAGTTTTTTCAGAAAATACATCAGCACTTCTAATAGAGAATTCAAAAAAATTTATCTCACTAACAGAAAGAATAACAGGAGAGAAATTTGCAAATGAATGAATTTGTTAGAATTCTAAAAAAAAGAGCAGAAAAGAAAGAGAAATATTTTAAGAATTATTTACATTATTGTAAAAAAATAAAAGAACAAGCAGAAAAAATTTTGAGTAAGGTTGAAGTTATAGTATTTGGTTCAGTTATAAAAAATGAGTTTACACCTTTAAGTGATATAGATGTTTTAATAATTTCAGAAAATTTACCAGAAAGTTATGATGATAGAGTAAAAATAAAAACAGAAATTAAATCAAAAATTGATTCATTTTCTCCATTTCAGATCCACCTTTCTACTCCTGATGAATATAATAACTGGTATAAAAAATTTATTAAAGACCAATTTATTAAAATTTAAGTTAAAAAACATTTTGTAATTATGTCATTTGAATAAGATAATAAAATATTTTATAATGAAAATCATATTGAAGGGATATTAAAAAATGGAGGAATAAATGTTTGAGCAATTTGGTATTACTGGTGTTACTAAGGAATTGATTAAATTATTAATTTCATTTGCAGGAACAATTATAGTTGCTTATATTGTTCGTTTTACCTGGAAAAATCTCTTTTTAAGGATTGCTCATAAAACTCCTACCAAACTTGATATTATGATTATTGAAGGTACTGCTGTTCCTATCTATTTTGTTATACTGGCAACTGGATTTTATATTTTTTTTCAAAAGTTTGCTTCTCTTCCAGAAATACAAACTAATATTTTTGTCAATGGGGCAAAAGGCATTTTATATACATTTTTCATTCTCTCTTTATTTTATTTTTTATATGCATTTGTTAAATCTTTTTGTGATTGGTATTTACAAGAAATTGCTATTAAAACCGAAACAAAGTTTGATGAACAGTTTATACCCTTATTCACTAAACTTATTAAAATTGTTATTTTTTTTATTGCAGTAACAATCATTCTTTCACATTTTAAGGTTAATATAAGTGGATTTATTGCTACTGCAGGAGTAGCATCTTTAGCAGTTGCTTTTGCTGCTCAGGAAACTCTGGCAAATATAATTGCAGGATTTATGATTATGGTAGATAAACCTTTCCGTATTGGTGATAGAATTGAATTAAGTTCTGGTGAAATTGGTGATGTATATGAAATAGGATTAAGAACAACAAAAATTTTATCATTTGATAATACATTGATAGTTATTCCAAATAGTGAAATAGCAAGGGCAAGAGTAATTAATCATAGTTACCCTGATCCAAAAGTAAAAATTCGCCAAACAATTGGAGTTGCTTATGGGTCTGATTTAGATAAAGTAAAGAGAGTAATTTTAGATGTCTGTCAGAATCACCCAGAAGTTTTGAAAGACCCTCCACCAGCGGTTTTTTTCAGCAATTTTGGAGAGTCCTCTTTAGACCTAATTATGGTTTGTTGGATTAATGATTTTAAAGAAAAGATTAGAATTACTGATGAATTGAATATGGCTATAAAGAAAAGATTTGAAGAAGAAGGAATTGAGATACCTTTCCCTCAAAGAGTTGTCCACATTAAAACTGAAAAAGGATAATGTTGGAATTTTATTTAATATCAAAAATTAAGTTTTATTTATTCAAAATTTTCTCTCTTAAATTGGCCATAAACTTTGTTATAAAATATACATTGTGGTAGGAATTCAATCTTAAGCCAGTTATTTCTTTTGTATTTATTAGATGTCTTATGTATGCTCTTGTATAATTTTTACAGACAAAACAATCACATTCAGGGTCAAGAGGACTTTCATCAAACTTATATTTTCCTGCCTTTATATTTATCTTTCCATTTTTTGTTAATGTTGAACCAGTCCTTGCTATATGTGTTATCATCCCACAGTCAAATAAATCTACTCCAAGTTCTACAAGTTTAACTATTTGTTCTGGCATTCCTATTCCCATAAAATATCTTAATTTTTTTTCTGGTAAATTTTTGATCATAAATTCAGTAATTTTTAATGTTTCTTCAAATGGTTCTCCTATTGAAAGCCCTCCAAATCCATAACCAGAAAACCCAATTTTTTCAATCTCTTCAATGCACTTTTCTCTTAACTCTTCATAAATACCTCCTTGTATAATTCCAAATAATTCCTGATTTTCCTTTTTATGACTTTCTTTACATATTTTTGCCCATTTAATTGTCAATTCAACACTCTTTTTAACCTCATCATAATCATTCCAATTTCTTGGACAATAATCAAAAGCCATAATTATATCTGCACCAATTTTTTCCTGTATTTTTATTGATTTTTCAGGAGTAATAAAATGAGTTGAGCCATCAATTTTTGATTTAAAAATTACTCCTTCTTCATTAATCTTTACATTTTCTAAACTGAATATCTGAAATCCTCCACTATCTGTAATTATTGGTTTTTTCCAATTCATAAATCTATGTATTCCTCCAATTTTTTCAATAACTTCAATTCCTGGTTTTAAATAAAGATGATATGCATTTGAAATAATCATTTCAACACCAATTTCATTTAAATCCTCGGAAGTGAGAGTTTTTACATTTGCCAAGGTTGCAACAGGCATAAAACATGGTGTATGAACAATTCCATGAGGTGTCTTTAAAATTCCAACTCTTGCATTTGTTTTTTTATCTTTTTTTATAATTTCAAATTCCATTTTAAATTATTAACATACTATCACCATAAGAATAAAATCTATATTTTTTTTCAATTGCAAGATTATACGCCTTTTTTAAAATTTCTCCACAAAAAGCATAAACAAGAAGTAAATGAGTTGAGCCAGGAAGATGAAAATTTGTTATAAGTCCATCAATAACATTAAATTTAAATCCAGGTTTAATAAAAAGATTTGTATAACCTATAAATGGGTAAATTCTATCTTCTTTCCATGCTGATTCAAGAGCACGGGTAGTTCCTGTTCCAACAGCAATTATTTTTCTCCCTTCTTTTTTTCCTTTATTTATTTTTTCACATACATCTTCAAAAATTTCACAATATTCTTCACCAACTGATTTTTCAGTATCTTTTAAAATTTTAATAGAAGGCCAACCCATATGAAGTGTGATAAATAGAATTTCAACACCATTTTTTTTCAATTTTTCAATGATTTCTTCTGTAAAATGTAATCCTGCAGTTGGTGCAGCGATTGAACCATTTTTTGTAGCATAAACAGTTTGATAATAAGTTTTATCTATTTCTTCTGGTTCTCTTTTTATATAAGGAGGTAAAGGAACTTGTCCATATTTTTTTATTTCATCTTTATCCTTATTAAATCTTACTGTAAAACTTCCATCTTCATTTCTATTTAAAATTTCTCCTTCAAGGTCTTGGCTATAAAATTTTATCCCTTCTTTAACTCTTCCTTTTGCAAGAACTTTCCAATGATAATTATCAATGTTTTTTAAAAGCAATATTTCAATCTTCCCACCAGTTTCTTTTTTACATTTTAATCTTGCTGGTATAACTCTTGTATTATTTAAAACAAGAATATCTCCTTTTTTTAAGTATTTATCTATATTTTCAAAAATATCTTCAACTATCTCTCCTTTTTCTTTAAAAATAACCATTAATCTTGCTTTCTCTCTTTCTTTTAAAGGATACTGTGCAATAAGTTCTTTTGGTAAATTAAAATTAAATATCTCATTCATTTTTTTTGAATATGATTATTGTTGGATTAATATATATCAAATCCTCCGGCAGTTTTTTAAACTTAAATTTTATTATACCAATTGATGGAAATTTTTGGAATGTTTTTATAGGAGAATATAAATTTGAACTTATAAATTTTCTCCAGAATTCAATTCTTTCTCTCTGTAAATTAGAAGGGTAGGGTGGAATTTCTCCTTGAAAAGAAGATATAATGAAATAATCAGGCATTTCCTTTTTTAATTTTTCAAAATCATAATTTGTAACTACTACTTTATGTGCAAAATAATCAAAAGGAGGCATTTGAAATTGCCATGGAACTTCACAAATACCAATACTTTTTCCATAAGGAATATTTTCTTTTATCCATTTACCTGCTTCTGTTCTTGTATTTTCCTTTATAAGCAAACTTTTATAACTTAAACCATAGAAAAATGAATATAAAAAACAGCAAGCAAGTATTATTCTTCTTAAAATTTTTATTTTGAAATTTTCAAGCCAGTAATAACTTCCCAGAATTATAAGCGGAGGCACTACTGGAAGAATGTATCTCGCATAATTTTTTGAAAAAATAGAGATAAAGAAAAAATAAAAAGTGCACCAAATGAAAAGTAAAATGTAATTTTTCTCTTTAAAATTATTCTTATTTAAAAAAATTCCTACAAAACATAATATAAAAGGGAACCACCCAATTCCATACCCAAGTGAACATAAATAAAATTTTCCACTAAAACTTAATGGAGTGTGCTGTTTTAATTCTATAAGAGGTAGAGGGTAAGTTATGAAAAAATAAGGATTTGTTATTCCAAAAGAAATTAAAAAACCACCAATCACATAAATTGAAGAGAGAATAATTTTTTTGATATCTTTACTATAAATTAAAACTGAAGTTAAAAAAGGAATAAAAATTGAAACTAAAAGAGGGATTTTTGTTCCACATGCAAGTCCTGAAAATATACCAGTTAAAAAGAAATTTTTGTTATTAGGGATTTCTATTGTTTTGATTGAGAAATATAAACACATCATAATCCAGAAAAGACCAGGAATATCAACATACATATAGGAAGAATTTAAAATGATTAAAGGGGAAAATAATATTAAAATTGTGGTTAAAAATGGACTAATTTCTTTTTTAAATATTTTTTTTGAAATAAGAAATGATAAAATGATGACTCCTATTCCATAAAAACTCGTAATGCTTCTTCCAACAATATAAAATTTCCCAATCTCTTCTGGATTGAAAAAATAAAAACTTAAGTCCTTTGTTAATTTTATAATTTTTGTTTTTGAAAATAAAAAAAGAAAAAATCCAACAAAATATAGATAAACACCTCCAACTGAAAACTGATATGGATTAAAATCAAATTTTTCCGGCTTCATTGATGCAAGAACCTTTATAATAAAATATTCATCGGGATGATAACTTCTTATTGGATTATATAAATTTCTCGGTAATTTTTTCCCTTCTTCTTCCGGATGTAAAGCAAGATAGTATCCAAATCCCTTCCAGATGGGTTCTTTATATTTTTTTATTTCTTCAAGATTCTGTTCTAAACTTTTTTTTATGTAAAAATATAAGTTATTTATTTCTTTGGAAGGTAGTCCCCATTTTATTCCAGGTAAATAAATAATTAAAGTTAGGAAAATTAACAAAATTAAAAATTTATTTTTTCTTGAAAGTTCCATATAAAAACCCCAGATAATAAAATAAATGAGTTGAAATTGCTCCAAAAGTTAGAATTAAAAAATATCTTTTCCCCTTTCTGATTGATTCAAATATAATTAAAAAGAGATAGGTTACGAATGAAATTAGAACAATTTTTCTTAATGGTATAAAGAAAAAAGAGAAAATCAATAAAATCAAAAAAATTGTAATGAATGAAGGGATTGTGTAATAGCAGAGTTTTTTAAATCTCTCTTTCATATTTAATTTCTTTAAAACCAAACTTTTATCCCTTCCATAATTGAATATCTGCTTTAAAAATGGTAAAAATAAAGGTCTTCTGTGATGATAAACTATTACATCAGGTGAATAAAAAATCAGTCCCCCATTTTCCAAAATTTTAAAACATAAATAAGCGTCTTCTGCAGTTAGATATTGTCCTGGGAAATAAGTAATACTTTCAAAAACTTCTTTTTTCACAAGAAGATTACAACTTGGCAATTCCACAGGGAAATATGGTTTATAAATGATATGTCTTGTAGCAAATTTACCCATAAAAACAAAAGATGACAAAATTAAACCACTCATTTTTTCAAGTAATTTAGAATTTTCTGGTGTTAAATTAGGACCTCCAACAGCAAGAATTTTATTATTTTCGTTAAAATTCAATATTGCATTTTTTAACCAGTTTTTATCCGGATAGGCATCTGAATCTATAAAGGCACATATCTCTCCTTCTGAATTTTTAACCCCAATATTTTTTTTAATTGAAGGATAAACTTCTCCTGTTGGAATTATTTTAATTTTAAAAGAGCAATTTATTTTTTCATTAGGCAAGAAATCAGGCAAGACAATTATTTCAAAATTTTCATAATTTAATTTTTCACATTCTTCAATGCATCTTTTTGTTTTCTCATCTATTTTTTTTGTTGGAATAATAATTGAAACCTTAACATCCATTTTTTTTAAAAATTTTTAAATGCCCTATTAAAACTGACAATATTCCCCTAATATAAAGTTTTAAAACTTTAAAATTTTTTAAATTTTTTATTTTCCTTAAAATAAAAGAAGGAGAAAAATAAACACTTATCCACGCCTTTTTCCATATTTTTACTATTTCTTCTGAATTTAAATAATAATTTTTCAAAAGTGGCTTACTCATATCATAAAATTCCCAATTTTCGCCATATATTAAAAGATTTTCCTTAAATGCATCTTCAAATAATTTTGTTCCAGGATAAGGAATTGGTAATGAAAACTGACAGGTATCTGGTTTTAATTCTTTTATAAATTTTATTGTTTTAATCATATCTTCTTTTTTCTCCCAAGGGAAACCAATCATTGCTGTTGCATGAATAAGTATTCTATTTTTCTGAGTATCTCTAAATGCTTTTTTTACATCTTTTATAGTATATTCCTTTTTTAATAAATCAAGTGTTTTTTGTGAAGCACTTTCAACTCCATATTTAATCATTCTACATCCGCTTTTTTTCATAATTTTTAGCATTTCATAATCAACATTATCAACTCTACCATTGCAACTCCATAAAATTTTAACCCCTCTTTCTAATATTAAATTACATATTTTTAAGACCCAATTTTTATTACAAGTAAATGTATCATCATCAAAAAATATTTCTTTTATTCCATATTTTTTAATTAGAATTTCAATTTCATCAACAATTTTTTGAGGAGAACGGAATCTAACTTTTCCTTCATATAACATCTGTGGCCAAGAGCAGAAAGTGCATCTATAAGGACATCCTCTACTTCCATACATATAGGTAAATTCATCATAAAGACGCCATGCCTCATGATAATTTTGCCAAGGGACAATTTCTCTATTAATAAAAGGTAAATCATCAAGATTTTCAATAAATGTGGGTTTTCTGTTGCTTATTATTTCTCCATTCATATTTTTATATACAACCCCTGAAGGAAATTTTTCTTTCCCTTTAATTGCCTCACATAATAAAAATGAAACATAATCATAATCGCCACCAATTATAACAAAATCAACTTTACTATTTTTAATTGTTTCTTCTGGTAAAACACTTACATGGTCTCCACATGAAAAAATTAAAATATTTGGAAATTCGTATTTAATAAGATTGACTATTTCCCAGTCCTTTTTTATTGAAGGTGTTTTGGATTCAAAAATTATAATATCAGGTGAGATTTCATAAATCTTTTTAATAAAACTTTCAATATCCATTTTCTCAAAAATTGCATCAACATAATTCACTTTGTATCCATGATTTTTTAATATGGTTAGGCAACTTGCTGGAATTAAAGGGTATATTAACTCTGGATTTCCCCTATATTTTGCAAATCTATTTTGGCTCAATAAGAGATATCCTTTTTCTTTTGAATAATGTGGGAAGTAAGCAAAAAGTACTTTCATTTCAAAATTTTTTTTATTCTGTTTAATTCTAAAAACATTTTAAAAGGCGATTTTAAAATAGAAACCTTACTTTCAGGAGAATTATACCACAAAACACCTACTTCAGCAATTTTAAAGTTTTCTTTTTTACCTCTTGCAAGAACTTCAACATCAAAAGCAAATCCTTCTGTTTTTAATTGGCTGAATATCTTTTTTGCTACTTCTTTTTTAAATAATTTAAATCCACATTGAGTATCTTTAAAATCCTTTATAACAATCAATCTTACAAGTAGTGGGAAAATTCTACCTATTATTCTTCTGTAAAATGGTTGAGGAATAACTATTTTTGAGCCCTTTAATGCTCTTGAGCCAATAGCAATATCATATCCATTTTCAATTTTCTTTTTTAGTTTTTCAAATTCTTCTATTGGTGTTGATAAATCAGCATCTGTAAATAAGATTAAATTTCCTTTGGCGTCTAAAATTCCTGTTTTTACTGCTTTGCCTTTACCCATATTTTTTTCATGTTTCAATATTCTTATTTCTTTTTTATCCGAAGAAAATTTTTCAACAATTTCAACTGTTCTATCATTACTTCCATCATCAACAACAATAATTTCAAATTCAGTTTTTTTCTTTTTAAAGTATTCATAAACTCTTTCCAATGTTTTGCCTATCCTTTTTTCTTCATTATAAGCAGGTATGACTATAGAAATTTCCATTTTTTTAAAATTGCCCAAATATAAAGTTTAATATAAGGTAATGTCTTTGATAATTTAAATTTTGATTTTCCTTTTTTTCTTCCATACCATACAGTTGGGACTTCACATATTTTATAACCTGAAAAATAGAATTTTAAACACGCTTCCATTGATATTGAAAAACCATTGGATTTTAATTTTAATGAATTTAAAATTTCTCTTCTATACATTTTAAAAGCATTAGGACAGTCCTTTGTAGGAATTTTAATTAAATAATATAAAGAAATACCTACAAATCTTGAAAAAAAAGATTGTATTTTAGGTCCTCCTATTTTTTTTCCCTCTTTTGTATATCTTGAACCACAAATTAAATCGTAACCATCTTTTGCTTTTTTAATCATATCTTTAATTGTTTGAGGACTATCGCAACCATCAGCCATAACAGGCAATACAAATTTACCTTTTGCATTCTCAAAACCAGTTTTTAAAGCATTTGCAAATCCAGGACTTTTTTCATTTCTCACTATTTTTAAAAATTTATATTTCTCACATAATTTTAAAACTATTTCTTCTGTTCTATCTACTGAATGGTCATTTATAACAATTATTTCTGTCTCTTCTGTATTTATGTAAGGAATTAAATTTTCAATTGTCTCTTTTATATTTTCTTCCTCATTTCTTGCAGGGATAACTATACTTAAAAATAAATCCATATTTTCAAACAAGTCCTTTATTTTTTAATTCTTGATGTGCCTTTTCAAATTTATCCACTGCTTTTGTTTCTCTTGCCCATTCAATCAATTTTTTAAGACCATCTTCAAGATTTGTTTTGGGTTCAAATCCAATTTTTTCTCTAATTTTACTTATATCAGCATAACAGTGTCTCACATCTCCTTTTCTGAACTTATATGTTATTTCCGGTTTTAAATCTTTCTCAAGTAATTTTATAAGTAAATTCGCAATTTCAACGATTGTAACAGGTTTTCCACTTCCAACATTAAAAATTTCATAATTTGCTTGGTCTTTTTCCATTGCCATAATACATGCATTTACAACATCTCCAACCCATATAAAGTCCCTTGTTTGGAAACCATCTTCAAAAATTATAGGTGGTTTGTCATTTTTAATTCTACTTAAAAATATTGCACATACACCTGTATATGGGTTTGAAAGGGATTGTCTAGGTCCATAAACATTAAAAAATCTCAGAGATACGACTGGAATATTATATGTTTTCCCTATCAAAAGTGACATTTCTTCCTGTTCTTTTTTTGTTATGGCGTAAATTGAATTAGGTATAATATGATGTGTTTCAGGAGTTGGGATTGGGATTATATCTCCTTTACAAAAAGGACATTTTGGCTCCCATTCATTTATTTTTTCATCTGTAAAATTTCTCAAATTTGGTTTGACATTTCCACATTTTTCACATTTATAAAGACCTTCTCCATATATGCTCATTGAAGAAGCAACAATTAATTTTTTTATATTGTGTTTTATATTTACAAGAATATCAAGTAAATTTGCTGTCCCTGTAATATTTACATCAACATATTCCCTTATTTGATATTGAGATTGCCCAACTCCAACTTTTGCTGCAAAATGGAAAATGTAATCAACTTCTTTAATTAACTTTCTTAATTCTTGTATTTTTCTAATATCTTCAAAAATATACCTTGCTTTTAAATTTATATAGTCAGGAATACCGTCAGGATGAACCTGCGGGTCTAAATTATCATAAACAATAACTTCATATCCCTTTTTCACAAGTTCATCAACAAGATGGCTTCCGATAAATCCTGCTCCACCAGTAACAAGTATTTTTTTCATATTTTTAATTTACCAGAAAATGAAGGGAAAATCAAAATTTTAAAATTAAAGAGAAATGTAATATTCAATTGTTTTTTTAAGTCCTTCTTCAAGAGATATCTTTGGTTCCCAGGAGAGTAATTTTTTGGCAAGAGTTATATCAGGTTTTCTTTTTCTTGGGTCATCTGGTAGGGCAGGTAAATATTTAATTCCAAGTTTTTTTCCAAATATTCTTTCAATTTTTTCTGCAAGTTCAATTATTGTAAATTCTTCTGGATTCCCAAGATTAATAGGTAAATTATAATCAACTTCAAGAACTTTAATAATCCCATTTATTAAATCGTCAATATAGCAAAAACTTCTTGTCTGCTTTCCATCTCCATAAATTGGGAGTGGTTTATTATTTAAAGCATTATATATAAAATTTGGAATAACTCTCCCATCATTAAGTCGCATTCTGGGTCCATATGTATTAAAAATTCTTATTATTTTTGTATTCAGTTTAAATTTTCTATGATATGCCATTGTTAATGCTTCTCCATATCTTTTTCCTTCATCATAAACACTTCTTATTCCTATTGGATTTACATTTCCCCAGTATTCCTCATTTTGGATAGGAACAAGTGGGTCTCCATAAACTTCTGATGTTGAAGCAAAAAGAAAAACAGAATTTGATTTTAAAGCAATATTTAACATTTTTTCTGTTCCAATTGAATTTACTTTTAATGTTTCTATTGGATATTTTATATAATCAACAGGAGACGCAGGACTTGCGAAATGTAAAACATAGTCAAACTTTTCATTTAACCCATTTTCATCAACTTCTAAAAGATTTTTTTCAATTAAAATAAAATTTTTATTCTCAACGAGATGCTGAATATTTTTTCTTTCAGATGTTATAAAATTATCAATGCACCATACAATATCTCCATTTTTAATGAAAAAATCACAAAGATGACTACCTATAAACCCACATCCTCCACTAATCAAAATTTTTCTATTCAACTTTCCTCCCAATTCCCCTGTATATAAAACCAATTGATTTTAAATTTTTATAATCAAGAAAATTTCTTCCGTCAATTATATATGGCATCTTCATAATTTCTTTTATCTTTCTAAAATCAAGTTTCTTAAAAATTTCCCATTCAGTTAGAAAAATTAAAAGATGACATTCATTTGCAACTTCATAAGGGTCATATGAATAAAAAATATCAGGATAAATTTTCTTCATATTTTCAATTGCTTTTGGGTCATAACATTTTAAATTCGCATTTTCCTTTTTCAATAAATCAATTATATCAATTGCAGGGGATTGTCTTATATCGTCGGTTTCTGGTTTAAAAGAAAGTCCAAATATTCCAATATTTTTATCTTTTAAATTCCATAATAATTCCTTTGCTTTTTTAATAATTAGTAATCTTTGTTGACTATTTATTTTTTGAACTTCTTTTAAAAGATTAAATTGATAACCAAGTTCTTCTGCTATATGAATAAATGCTGATACATCTTTTGGAAGACAACTCCCTCCATAACCAACACCTGCTTTTAGAAATTCTTTTCCAATTCTTTTATCAAGTCCCATTCCTTCGGCAACAAGTTCAACATCAGCACCAACCCTTTCACATATATTTGCGATTGCGTTAATATAAGAAATTTTAAGTGCAAGAAATGAATTTGAAGCATGTTTTATAAGTTCTGCACTTTTAACATCTGTAAAAATTTTAGGGCAATTAATTGGTGAATATATTTCTTCAAAAATTTTTTTTGCTCTTTCACTTTCAACACCTATAACAATCCTATCAGGATTAAAAAAATCCTTTATGGCACTACCTTCTCTTAAAAATTCAGGATTTGCAGCAACATCAAATTCAATCCCTGTTGGAGAGAGTAATTGTAATGTTTTTTTAACCCATTCACTCGTTAAAACAGGAACAGTGCTTTTCTCAACAATTAATCTGTAAATTTTTCTCTCTTTTTCTATTTCTACCAATTTTTTCAATGAATTTGCAATTTCAACAGTAACATTTTCAACATAAGAAAGGTCTGCTTTACCTTCTGAAGTTGATGGAGTTCCTACGGCTATAAATATTATTTCTGAGTTTTTAACCACTTCATATATAGAATCAGTAAAACTTAAAAGTTTTTTTTCAACAGATTCTTTAACAATTTCCTCAAGGCCAGGTTCATAAAATGGCATTATAAATTTTTTAATTTTTTCAATTTTTTCAACATCATTATCACAGCAGATTACTTTATTTCCAAGTTTTGAAAAACAGGCAGATGTCACAAGTCCAACATGTCCAGCACCAATTACTCCTATATTTTTCATTTCTGACATACCTCCTTTATAACTGATATATTCTTTTTAACCCATTTAATCAAATTCTCTACACCTTTTTTCTTGTCTATTTTGATTTTCCAGTTTGTCATTTTCTCAAATTTTTTATTATCACTTATAAAAACTTTCTGATCTCCTGGCCTCCAATCAAAAAATTCAAGTTTAATTTTTCTATTTAATTTTTTTTCAAGAAATTCAATAAGTTCAAGAAGGGAAAAAGTATTTTTAATTCCTCCACCTAAATTAAAAATTTCTCCTTTACATTTTTCTATATTTTTTACTGCAAGTTTATAAGCACTTATTAAATCACTTACTTCAAGGATATCTCTTACTTGTTTCCCATCTCCATATATATTTATTTTTTCATCTAAAATCGCTTTTATAACAAAATGAGCAACCCATCCTTGGTCTTCATTGCCATATTGAAATGGTCCATAAATGCATGATTGCCTGAAAACAACACTTTTAATCCTGTAAATTCTGTAATAATCCCTTATATACTGGTCTGCAGTTCCTTTTGAACATCCATATGGTGAATGAAAATCAATATTTTCATTTTCATCTATTCCATTTTTTCTATCAATAAGTTGGTATCTTTTCGGCTTTTCTTCTAATCTTAAATGAGATAGTTGTCCATAAACTTTATTTGTTGAACTAAAAATAATAATTGAATTTGGACAATTTTTTCTAATTGCTTCAAGAAGATAAAGGGTCCCAATTGCATTTATTTCAAAATCTTCTATAGGGTCTTCAACTGATTTTGTTACTGCTACTTGTGCTGCAAGGTGATATATTACATCAAAATCTCTAACAATTTCTTTTAGTTTTTTATAATCTCTTATATCGCCTTTTACAAATTCAAAATTTTTAAGTTTAAGAGAGAGAAGATATTCAATGTTTTTTTCAACACCTTTTCTTGAGAGGTTGTCATATACTACTACATAATTTTCTTTTTTTTTCAACAAATTTAAGACAAGATTTGTTCCTATAAAACCAGCACCACCTGTAATAAGAACTCTTTTCATAAATTTAAGTTTATATTTTTTCTCCTTTCCTGTCAAAATAAACACCTCATTTCCAAATCCATCGTCTCTCAATAATTCCCGCATCCCACCTCCGAGGTGGGCTAAAAGGGAGGGAGTTCAGGATTATTGGCAGGAATTATTGCTATTGCCTCTATTTCTACAAGCCAGCCGGGTCTACATACATTTGCATTCGCAATTATTGTGGGTGTTCTACTAAACTTTTCTTTAAATTTATTTTCAACAATATAAAAATCAAAAGGATCTCTAACGTAAATAGTAAATACCATAATATCCTTAAGTTTTGCATTTTCATTTTTCAATAGTGCTTCTATATTTGTTAAAGTTCTCTCAATTTGCAATTCAATATTTCCACTATATAAAATTTCTCCTTTATTGTTTATACTCGCTGTTCCTGAAATAAAAATATGTTTTCTATCATTATAATTAATTGAAACTCCCCTTTCAAAAGTAACTCCATAAATATATGTTGGGCTTAAATATTCAGGTGCTGATAAAAATTTAATTTGTTTTTCTTTAATACCATAAACTGAATATGCATCCAATAAAACTTTTGCTTTTAAATCATAATAAGAACCTTCAACTCCTGTACTTGCAATATAATGTGTTTTTTCAGTCAATCCATTTTCAGCATAAATTTCCCTTCTTGCAATGACAAATTCTTTATAATTTGTATCTATATTCTGAATAAAAAACCAAGTTCTTATAACATTCTTAGAAATACTCATATTTTTTTTCTTTAAAATTTCAATATATTTCTCAATAACTTTTCTTGTTTGCTGGTAAACAGATTCAGTTTCAGTATATGTAATTCCTGTTGTCCAGTTATGTATAAGTTCGTTTCTTTTTATTGACAATGTATTATTTTCAAAAAATTTTTCAATCTTTCTATCATTTATATGGTATGCCAAAAGAGAAACTCTTGCAGGAAAAGAAGGTGGTTGATTTATAAAAGAAATTGAAACAGAATTAGAATTATTATGAAAATTGGAAATTTCAAATTCCTCTAAATATTTTTTTTGGTTAAATAAATCACTGCAAAAAAATCTTCTAAAAACCGATGTCTCTTTTTCAAGTTTTAAAAAATTTAATACTTCTAAATATGCTTTTTGTATCCAGTTTAACTGAATTTCAAATTTTTCAAGTGTAATTGGTGTAAATGTGAAATAATATTCTTCAGTTCCAGAAATTCCCTTGAATTTTGACCAGTTAACCCTGACAGGTATATTTTTAAAATCAATTTTATCTTTTTCCATTTAAATTACCTCCAAACTTAAAGCAGGAAGAAACCCAGAGGATATTTTTTGACCATTAGCCATTTCTCTAAATATCTCAATTATTATGTTATCTTTGAATCCCTGTTTTAATTTACTGTCAATGATTAAATCAAAAGTTATTTTGTTATTTTCAATTTTAATGTCAGAAATTGTAATTCCTTCGGATGGATTTTTAACTTCAAGAATAATTTTTTCGTTTTGGTTGAAACCTGTGATTTTTCCAGTAATTTTTATTTTTTTTCCAGGATGTATTTTAAGTTCTTCTTGATCCAAAGTAATGGTAATATTCTGAAATTGCCTTTTTATAAAAACAAATAATTCGTCTGCTGGAACAAAATGAAAATATGCAAATGCTTGCATAACTTCATCACATGGAATTGCTTTTTTTTCAACAATTTCACCATTTATTTCTGCTTTTCCAATGATTTCAATGGGAAAGGGCTTGTTAGGAGTAAATGAAGAATCAGCAGTTATAGTTAATGAAATTTTATCTTTCCCTTTTGGAATTTTGTTACTACTAATCTTTAATCCTTTGGGATAATTTTTTAAATAGATTTCTACATCTTCATTAAATCCATCCTTTCTTACGATATAAATATTAAATGGTATTGTTCCACCACGAGAAATATTTAATGATGAAGGAAAAACGAAAATGTTAAAATCTGGTTTTGCTTCACTTACCCTAATTCTATATATATATTCACTACCTCCGTTTTGTTGTATATCAATAATTTTAAGATAGTATATTCCATCTTCTGGTATTTCATAATAAATGTAAGAGTCTGAATGATGAGTTATTAAATCAAAGTTTTTGTCTATATAATCATCATTTGAAATTAATAATTTTCCATTTTTGTCCATAATACATATATAGGTATCACATGGATAACCAAGTCGCCTACTATAAACATCAATGACAATTTTAAAACCTTTTTTACATCTAAATTTGTAAATATCAACATCTTCCCTTTTTGAGATTATACCATTTATAACTACTGGCAATCTAATCTCATTTGCATTTTTCAATGTATCATTTGGTTCTTTTTCAATGAATTCAGGTAAGTCATTAATCATATAAAAAATTGCATTTGTTGATAATCCATTAAAGATAAAATTTTTTTTATAAATTCCATTTTTTCTATAATCTGTATCAAGTTCAATTTTTTTTACAGGAAGATTCCATCCATATATTGATACAATTGCTTTTTTATATTTTTCTCCACCTGCTGGAAATATATGCGTTATATATGGTTTTTCTCCTATAAATAGACGATAAACAAAATCTTCTCTCCCACGATATAAAGCATCTCTTATTTCTACAGTATATACACCATCTTCATCAACTTCATAAAATATTGTTGGGTCTGGATTAAAATAATAATCATCTGAATAAATTATTTCCCTTCCTTTTGAGTCATAAAGTATTAAAACAGGTTGAAACCATCCAGGAACAGCATCTGCCATAAATGGAATAATTTCCCTACCTTTAACTTCAATAACTATTTTTTGGCCTTTTTTGGCTCTAAATTTAAATCTATCAATATCTCCTGCAGTAATTTGACCATTTATTATTAAAGGTATATCAAAAATTTCTTCTTTTTTGATGAGTGAATTTAAAAGTGGAAATGGTAAGTCATCTTTTTCCTTTACTTCAGGAAATTCACTTATATAAAAATTTAATGGATTTGTCATACCTGATGGATTTATTACTCTTAACTGATAAATTCCTGGTTTTGCATTTTCTAATATTTTGCCCTTTATTATAACCTTTTCCTGTATAGATCTTTTAATCTGTTCCCTTCTAAATGGGGTTAAAAAAACTTCAATAAGTTTTATAAGTTCCTCATTTGTTTTTTCTTCTATATTTTTTAATAATGGGTGGTCAGGCAATTTTACCTCATCCTTTGATTTTTCCTCAACATAATCTCTTCTATATCTTTTTCTAAATACATTTCTTATTTCTCTACCCAAACGCTGCTTTTGTTGTGGACTTAAATTAGGCACATAAATAACTTCTTCAATTTTTATATCTGGTGTTGAAAAATATACTTCCTTTGCTCCTCTTAAATTTTGGCCACCTACGATTATTTCAAAAAAACTTCCCACTTGTGCACCTGCAGGATAAATATATCCAATTGATGGTTCATTTATTGTTCTTTGAGCAATTAAAAATTTTGTAGAAAATATAAAGAGAAAAAGAAAAATTTTTTTATTCATTCATTATCTCCTTTAAAATTCCTTTTTTTTCTCCTTTTTCAATAGGAGGTAAAATTCTTATATTTTCCCCAAATTTTTTTGGAAAATACCCTTCAGGGTCAATTCCAAGAAGATAATATATACTTCCAAGTAAATCCTTTGGATAAACAGGTCTATCTATAACTTTTTCTCCTTTTTCATCAGTTGCACCAACAACACATCCTCCCTTAAATCCACCACCTGCAACAAGAACAGAAAAACAATTACCATAGTGGCCTCTTCCTCCATTCCATGGAGGTTCCCATGAAATTTTAGGAGTACGACCAAATTCACCGCTAACCCAAACAATGGTTGTATCAAGAAGACCTCTATTTGAAAGGTCAATAAGTAAAGCAGAAAGTCCAGCATCAAGTTCCGGCAGTTTCTGTCTCATCTGTTGAAAATGGTTACTATGGGTATCCCATCCAGGATAATTTATTGTCACATAAACAACTCCTTTCTCTATTAATCTTCTTGCAACAAGACATGATTGCCCAAATTTATTCATTCCATACATTTTTCTTATTTCTTCTGGTTCATCTTTAAGGTCAAAAACCTTCGCAATTTCTCCTTCAATCAATTCATATGCCTTTTTTCTACACATATCAAATATCTCAAAATCCTTACACCATGGAAAAAATTTACCAAGCATATCTATTGAATGAATAAGTTCTTTTCTATAACTTTTTCTTTCTTCACTTACACCTTCAAGAACAATACCTTCTACTGCAAATGGAACTTTACTTGGGTCTCCTCCTGTAACAAATGGTTTATATTTTGAACCAAGAAAGCCACATTCTGAAAATCTCCCAAGAGGAGTGGTTAAAACTATATATGGTGGTAAAATTCCCTTATAACCATAATCATATCCTTTAAAGAGAGAAACAACTGCTCCTATTGCAGGATACACAAGACGCTCTTCAGAATAATGGCCTGTTTGCATAAGATACGTTGCTGTTTCATGTCCATTTATTCCATGTGTCATACTTCTTATTATTGAATATTTATCTGCAATTTTTGAAAGATTTACAAGTAATTCATTTATTTCAATACCAGGAACATTTGTAGGGATTGATTTAAAAGGACCTGTATAATCATAACCTGCATTTGGTTTTGGGTCAAATGTATCAAGGTGTGATGGACCTCCCCATAGCCATATTTGAATAACAGATTTTGCTTTTGGTTTTATATTTGATTGAGAAAAACAAAACTCAGTAAACAAGATTAGAAGAATTAAAATTTTTAACTTTTTCATGTTTTGCTCCTTAATGTTTATATAGAAATTCCTTACTATTTATTATAGCCCACACAATATCTTCAACCGCCTGATTAAAATTTAATCCTTTTTTGTTAAAATAATTTTCAAGAATTTCAATTTCTGATACCGTTGGATATCGTGAAAGCAAGGCCAAATAAATATTTTCAATAGTTTTCCTTTTATTCCAGTTTGAATCAACAATTATTTTCTTTATATATTGACTTGACTGTATTTTTTTAAATAATGAAGAAGAATTTAATAAATACCTTAATTGTTCAACACTTATTTCATTATTTCTTTCTGATTCATAGCCAGTATCTCTTGGAGGTCTTCCAAAAAGTTCAAGAAAATCATTTGTTATAGTTCCATCATAAAGTAATATATTTTTTCTATCCGGTGGGATAATTGTATATGGTTCAGGGACTTGGCTTATATATTCAATTCCACTTTGTGTTATTTTACATAATATATCAAGTAAAACTTCTGCCTCAAGTCTTCTTGGCGGATAATATGCAAAATATTTTTCAATATCTGGATTTTTACTTTGTGGAATAAAGGATTGTTGATATGTTCTTGAATTTAATATTAAGCGATAAATATGTTTTATATTATAATTTGACCTTATAAATTCTCTTTCAAGATAATTCAAAAGTTCTGGAATTGATGGTTTGTTATCCTCTCTTATATCGTCAACTTCGTGAATTATTCCTCTCCCAAATAGCCATGACCAAATTCTATTAACAATATTTTTGGAAAAATATGGATTATTTTCATTTATTAACCAGTTAGCAAAAACAATTCTTGGATCTTTATCAGGTTGAATTTTAACTTTAGTTCCATCAGGAAATACTGCCTCAATTATTTCATTGTTCTCGGGATTAAAATAAACAATTTCTTCCTTCCATTCAAGCGTTTTCTTATAAGAAATTTTTGAAAAGAATTTACTTAAATTTTTTCTAACATTTTCAGGTAATTTCTCATATCTTACACCCATAAATGTTAAACAAACTGCTTGTGCAATTGATTCAGGGGTTCTACCCTGGACTGCTCTATAAAAATTAACTGCTGGATTTCTAAAGTTACTACCACTTGAGGTTAAAATTTCCCTTACAAATTTATCATATGGTTTATTTTCTTTCAAAGATTGTAAAATCCAATTATAATATGCCTGAGCACCGTTTGGCCATAGATTAATTGGAAATTCAGATTTTATTCTTAATATATCACAGAATTTCATTGATAGATATTCAGCAAATTCTTCTTTATCAAGTAGTTTATCAATTAAAATTTTTCTTTTTTCCGGATTTTTATCATTTATGAAATTTTTTACTTCTTCTGGTTCTGGAATTGTGCCAACTATATCAAGGTAAACTCTTCTTATAAAAACATAATCAGAACATTGAAAGGCAGGGGTGATTCCAAGTTTATTTAAATTTGAAAACACATACCTATCAATTCCATTTTCTGGAATAGTCCAATCTTTTTGTTCATAAACTTGGTTAAAATTTTCACAACATAAAATCCTTGTAAAAGTTATTAGAGCCAGAATTAAAAACCAAAAAAGTTTAATTTTTCCCATTTTTCTCTATATTTTAGACATATTTTACTATGATAAGGTTTAGTTAAAAATTATATTTCACTTTTCAATAATTTTTCTGTATATGGATGAGATGGATTTTTAAATATTTCTTCAGTTTTCCCAATTTCAACGATTTCTCCTTTAAACATTACAGCAATTCTATCAGTAAGAAATCTTGCAATTTTTAGATTATGTGTAATAAAGAGATATGTCAAATTAAATTTTTCTTTTAAATCAATAAAAAGATTTAAAATCTGCCCTTGTATTGAAACATCAAGATTTGAAGTAGGTTCATCACAGACAATAAATTCTGGATTTGTAGATAATGCTCTTGCTATTGCTATCCTCTGTCTTTCTCCACCACTGAATTGATGGGGATAATCATTAAATCTCTCTTTTTTGATTCCAACAAGATTTAATATTTCTATTGCTTTTTCAATTTTTTCTTTCACGTTTCCTTCAATACCCTCCATTACAGCATATCCACATCTTATTCTCGGGTTTAATGATTTATATGGATCTTGAAAAATAATTTGGAAGTTTTTACGATATTTTCTTAAAATTTTTTCTGGTATTTCAGTTATGTCAATATTTTTATAGAATATTTTACCTTGATCAGGTTCAATTAACCTTATAAGAACTTTACCAAATGTTGTTTTACCTGAACCACTTTCGCCAACAAGACCAAAAATTTCTCCTTTAAAGATTTCAATATTTATATTTTTAAGAACAATTATCTTTTCTTTTTTAAATTCAGTTCTTATCTCATACTCTTTTTTTAAATTCTCAACTTTCCACAATATCTCCATATTTAAAACACCTTAAAGTTCTATTTTCAAAATTTATTTCAATTGGAACTTTTTCTTCACATATTTTCATTTTATAATCACATCTTGGAGAAAAAGGGCATCCAGGAAATAGATTTTTAAGTAGCGGAACTTCACCCTTAATTGTTTTTATTTTTTCTCCCTTTTTATATTTTTCTGGTAGACACTCTATAAGTTTTTTTGTATATGGATGAAGTGGATTTTCATAAATTTCTTTTGCTTTCCCAGTTTCTACAATTATCCCTGCATACATAACAATGATTCTATCTGAAATATAATTTGCAAGAGAAATGTCATGAGTCACCAATAGAATTGAAAGATTATGTTGGTCTACAAGATTTTTAAGAAGATTTATTATAGTAAAAGCAGTTGTTACATCCAAAGAGGTTGTAGGTTCATCTGCGAGAAGTAAAGAAGGGTTATTTATTAATGCCATTGCTATCATTGCCCTTTGTTGCATTCCTCCACTTAGTTGATGGGGATATTGATAATAAACATTAGCAGAAAGTCCTGTTTCTTCTAAAACTTTTATAACTCTTTCTTTTTTTTCCTCTTTATTTAAATTTTCTCTTATTGCTTCTTCTATTTGATTTCCAATTGTAAAAAGTGGATTTAAATATGACGATGGTTCCTGAAAAATCATTCCTATTTTTTTCCCCCTTATTTTATTCATTTCTTTTTCATTTAAATCTTTTAACCTTATTCCTTCAAAAATTACTTCTCCATCTAAAATTTTTAAATTTTTTGGTAGTAACTTTATAATTGTTCTTAATGTCATACTTTTCCCACATCCACTTTCTCCAACTATAGAAACGATTTCATTTCTTTTAATAGAAAAATCTATATCCTTTAAAATTTTCAATTCTTCATTTCCGACACAAATATTCTCCAATTTTAAAATTTCTTCCATTTTTACCAATTTTTAGGGTCAAGAACATCCCTTAATCCATCACCAAGAAAATTAAATGAAATTATTGTTAAGAAAATGAAAAACCCGGGAGTTAACATCCATGGAGCAGTTGATAGGATTCTTAAATTCCCAATACAAACAGAAAGCATATTTCCCCAACTTGGATATGGTTCTTGAATTCCAAGACCGAGTAAACTTAAAGTTGATTCTCCTAGTATATAACCTGGAATAGAGAGAGTTATGGCTGTAATTGAATAAGAAAATGTATTTGGTATTATATGTTTGAAAATTATTTTGAAAGTTGATAATCCAAGGGCTTTTGATGCAAGAACATATTCTTCTTCCTTTATTGATAAAACCATTCCTCTTATAATTCTTGCTAATCCAGCCCAACCAATGAAACTAAGTATAATAACTATTAAAAGATATATTTGAAAAGATGAAAGATTGATTGGAAAAGCAGCGCGTAAAGAAAGCATTAGATAAAAAGAAGGGAACATCATAAAAATTTCAACTATACGCATTATTATATTATCTATTTTCCCCCCAAAATATCCCGAAATACCACCTATTAAAAAACCAAGAAAAAAAGATATTGAAACACCTATTATTCCAATTGAAAGGGAAATTCTTGCTCCATATAAAATTCTTGAAAATATATCTCTTCCATGAATATCTGTTCCAAAAATAAAAATTTTCCCTTCTTTTGTTCCAAATAAATATCTATCAGAATAAAATAAACCGAGAATTTTTCTTTTTTCTCCTTTAACAAAAAAATAAATTGGACAGATTTTTTCTGTCAAAATTTCATATTTATTTAAAGCAGGATTTACAAGTTTATATTCATATACAAATGGTCTTAAATGGAATCTTTTATTTTTATCAAAAAAATGAATTTTTGTTGGAGGGCATAAAGGATAATCTCTAAATTGTTTGTTAAAAGGGTAGGGCGCTATAAAGTCAGCAAATATTGCTAGTAAATAAAGGAAAAGAATAATCCAGAAAGAAACAAATGAAACAAAATTTCTTATTTTTAATCTCTTTAAAATATTTTTCATCTTAATTTCACCCTTGGATCAACTAAAGCAAGTAGAATATCAGAAAATAGATTACCAAGAATAAGTAAAATTCCACCTATTAGTAGAGAAGCCATAACAAGATATAAATCAAAAGATAAAACACCTTCAAGAATTAATCTTCCCATCCCAGGCCATCCAGTTATAATTTCAACAAGACCTGCACCACTTAAAATTCCTGATAATTCATATCCAAAAATTGTTATCATCGGGTTTATTGCATTCCTTAAAGCATGTTTAAAATAAATTTTATAAGTGGGTATTCCTTTTGAATAAGCAGTAAAAATATAAGGTGAATTAAGAACTTCAATAAAATTGTTTTTCATTAATCTATAAAGAGACCCAATGCCTGAAATTGTTAAAATAAGACCAGGAACAAGTAAATGTTTTAAATAATCAATAAATTTTTCAATAGATGTCGCATTTTCATAAAATATAGACCTTGTTCCTCCGAGAGGCAAAATTGCTGTCTTTGAGATAAAAAATATAAAAAGCATTGCAATAAAAAACGAAGGGATTGAAATTCCAATATAGGCAAAAAATGATAATAATTTTTCAATCCAACTATTTTCTTTTATCCCAGCAAAAATTCCAAGAGGGATTGCGATTATCCATGTTAAAAAAATAGAAAAAATTGATAGAGATAGTGTATTTTTTAACCGAATTTTTATTAAATAAGATACAGGTACATGATATGAAAATGATTCTCCTAAATTAAAAGTAAAAACATTTTTAAGCCAGTAGAAATATTGAATTATTACTGGTTTATCAAGACCAAAAGTTTTTCTCATATTTTCTATTGTTTCAGGTGATATTTCTGGATTCATTTTTAATTGAGTAAAGTAATCTCCAGGAGCCATTTGAATAATTATAAAAGAAATAAATGTCATGCCAAAAATTAATGGGATAAATTGTATTAATCTTTTTAGAATATATCTTTTCATCTCTTTAAATATTTGTCAAAAAATTTAAATGCGAGTTTTCCTGAAAAAGAATGTCCTCCTTCAAATATTTCAATCCATAAATTTTCACTTACTCCAGCAACTTCATATGCCTTTTTAATCTTTTGGTGTGCCTTTTTTGCTGAATGAAACCAGAAACATGTATCATTTACTCCTGATTCAATTAAAAGTGGTTTTGGACATATTGCTGCTATAACATCTCCAACATCAGCATATTTATAAAGATATGGAACTATTTGACTTCCGCAGAAATTTGGTCTTTCTATTGCATAATGTAAAGTGGTTGTTGCATAACATATTATATCTGCTGCTTTAATTCTATCATCAAGTAGTGTTAAATATGTTGTCATTGTTCCTCCAAAAGAAAGTCCCATACAACCAATTTTTTCTTTGTCAACATAATCTCTTGTTAATAAAAAATCAATTGCTCTCATTCCATCAAAAATATTAGCACCAAGAAGTGTTCTTCCAAGTATTAAATGTTGTAAGAAATGAATGTTACATATATCTCTGGGAGCATAGATATTATGGTAACCAATTCTTTCTCCAAAACTCCTCCAGTCAGGGACTATTGTAACATATCCTCTTTCTGCCATTTGTTCTCCATAGTTATAATTATTAAGTTTAATATTATTTATTATATCAGGATTATTATTATGAACTCCTGCAACAGGGTCTTTTCCATAGGGACCATGACCATGACAACAAAGTATTGCTGGATATTTCTTTTTGTTCCCTTTTGGGATTAAAATGTATAAAGGCATAAAACAGTCTTTTTCTGTCTGTATTACCCATTTTTCTCGTATATAATTTTCTTTTTCTTCTTCAGATAATTTTTCAGGTTTCAAATCAGCAGCTTCAGGAAATTGTCCAAGTAATTCTTTAATTTTATTTATAAGTTTCTCTTTCCACTCATAAAATTCTTCTTTCGTTTTACAGTTAAATTCAAGTTCTGGTTTCAAATTTTTTGCCCATTTCTCAATAAAATTATCTGTTATTTGTAAAGCATCTATTCTATTTGGCATACCTGTCTCCTTTTTAAAAATAATATTATCACATATCAAACAAAATTGCTACTTCCCCCGCCACTCCCACCTTAGAGGTGGGAATTGGAGAAGGTTGATAGTCAATGGTTTTTGGGGTTATCTTAGACAGAATTTTTCTACTTTTTCAAATATTTTTATTGTATCTTCAACTTCTTTTTTGCCCCAGTTTTCATTAAAGTAAAGTGTAATATGCAAATTAAGTGCTTTTTCTGCTATAGGGCATTTATATTCAATATCTGGTGCATATGGATTATATGGATATCCAGAAGTTCCAAATGTTTTTTTCTCTTTTATAAATGGATTTTCATACATTGGAATAACATAATGAGCACCAACTGGAAGTCCCTCTTTTGATAAAATTTCTGCAATTTTAAATTTATCATATTTTAATTTTTCTTCATATACCCTTATAAAACAAAACCAATAATTTGGTTGTGAATTTTCAGGTCTTTTCCATAAAGAGAATGCCTTTAAATTTTCAAAACCCTTTCTTAATTCCTCAACAATTTTGTATCTCTTTTTAGCAATTTTCTTAATTTTCTTTAATTGAACTCTTCCTATGGCTGCTTCTATTTCTGTCATTCTGTAATTTAATCCGAGAGAAACATTTCCTTTTGGATTTTCTATTCCAAATGGTTTTCCTCTATCAGCAAATCTTTTTGCCTTCCAGTAATACTCTTCATTATTAGTTATAACCATACCACCTTGACCACCACTTGTCATATGTTTTCCACTCATTAAACTGAAAACTCCCATATCTCCAAATGTTCCCACATATTTCCCATTATAAAGTGAAGCATGACTCTGAGCACAATCTTCAATTACTTTTAGATTATATTTTTTTGCAATTTCCATAATTTTGTCCATTTCGCATGGAACTCCTGCAAGATGAACAACAATGATACATTTTGTTTTTTTGTCAATTTTTTCTTCTATTGTTTTTGCAGTTAAATTTAGTGTATCAAAATCAACATCAGCAAATACAGGAATAAGTCCTTGAAATAGAATTGGCATGACAGTTCCAGGGTCAGTTATTGGTGTTGTTATTACTCTATCACCCGGTTCAAAATCACACGCAGCAATTGCAGAATGAATAGCAGCAGTGCCTGAACTAACTGCTGTAGCAAATTTTGTTCCAAAAAATTTTGCAAATTCTTTCTCATATGTATCAACTTGGGTTCCACTATATCTGTCAAGATATTTTGCTGTATTTTCTTTTGTCGCGTTTTTCATCATTTCATTTATTATTTTTACTTCTCTTGAGTCAAACATAATTCTTGATGGGAATGGTTTTTTTCTTACTGGTTTTCCGCCATCAATTACAAGTTTTTCCATAATTTACTCCTTTTTAAATTCTAAATGTTAATCCCCAGTTCCCAATTGTTGGTGGGTCCCCAGGGTCATCTTTTAATAACTCTTTATGGTTTTTAACAACTTTTTCAAATGCACTGAAATATTCCTCTATTACATTTTTATCAAATTTTACAAATCTTGGAATACTAAATACTCTTTTCCCTATATTTTCAGAAATTGGCAAAGAGCCAATTTTTGTCCTAATATCTCTTTCCGAATTTCTTATTACAGTTGGTTTTCCATCGTTATAAATATCTATATTATGAAAGACAGGATGCAAATGTAATGGTTTGTTACAACCAGGATGTGTGTAAACTCCTTCTGCTCTTAATGCTTCGCAGAATCTTGTTATTGATAGTCCATTCAATTGTTCCTTTTTATAATGTGCAAAAGGTGCGTACCACCCACCTTTTGTAAGGCCTGAATTTTTTGGAGGTCTATGTGTTTTTATGCCCGGTAATGTGTCAAGTAAATCGCAAAAATAGTTCATTGCTCTATCAATCTCTTCAAATATTTCTTTAAAGATTTTTATAAAAACAATACCTACAGCAGAAGAAAGTTGATGCATTCTATATTTATAACCACCCCATGGAACACCTATACCATTTTTTAAATAATCTATTGTTATATTTGAATGCCTTTCATAATGGCCAAATATAATTGCTCTTTCATATATTTCAAGGTCATTTGTTAGCATAATTCCACCTTCACCAATTGGGAATGATTTTCCACTCATTAAAGAAAAAGCAGAAACATCTCCAAAAGTTCCTGTCAATTTCCCTTTATAAAAACACCAATGCGAATGAGAACAATCTTCAAGTATTTTTAAATTATATTTTCGTGCTATTGGAATTATTCTATCCATATCAGCGGGATATCCAGCATAATGAACAACAATTATGCATTTGGTTTTTTCTGTAATATGTCTCTCAATATCATTAGGGTCTATACATAAACTCTCCTCATCTATATCTGCAAAAACAACAGTTCCTCCAAGAGAAAGTACTGGTAAACACGAAGCCCAATAAGTCATTGATGGACAAATTACTTCATCGCCTTTTCCTATTTTTAAACCAAATAAAGCAGAATGAATTGCAGAAGTTCCATTATTGTGGCATAAAGCATATTTCATTCCATATAAGGTGGCATATTCTTTTTCAAATTCCTCAGTTAAATCAGTTCCAGACATTGCTCCTTTTCTCAAAACTTCAAGAACTTTTTCTTCCATTTCTTTTGTTATAATTGGCCATTTAAAACATTCAGTGTAATCATTTTTTATTGCTTTCTCACCTCCAAGAATTGCAAGTTTACTCATTTATTCCTCCAGTTTTAAAAGTTTTATTGCATTTTCTCTGGCTATTTTATTAAATACAGTTTCACTTATTTTGCCTTCTTCTTTTAATCTTAATAGTAAATCCACAAGAGGAGTAGGAGTCGTTGGTGCACATATATCTGTTCCAAAAAGTAATCTATCACAAAATTCATTTAAAAAATCAACTGCATAATTTAAATCTCTTGCAAGTGCATTATATCCACTACCTGCTGATAAATCTCCATATAAGTTTTTATATTTTCTCATAAGTTTTGGTACAACTCCTTCTTTTTTTACTGGATAATTTGGATAACCATATCTATCATATGGCTTTTCAAGTTGGCTAATTTCAGCCCAGAATGGTTGAGAATGTCCAATAAATATAAGATTTGGGAAACGGTTAAGGCAATATTCAAGACCAGGAAGTCCAGGTTCATCATAAATTCCATAAAAATTTCCAATCTGAGGAGCAATGTGGAAAGTTAAAGGAAATCCAACTTTTTCAACACATTTAAAAAAGTTTAAATATAATGGATGAGTAAAGGGTAAATTTGCACAGACCTCTCCAATTCCTTTACATCCCAGTTCCTTATAAATAAATAATAATTCATCAATTGGTGCAGTAGGAGAATTTTCAACTGCTCTTGGGTCAATATTACAGAAAGGTATAAATCTTCCTGGATACATTTCGCATATTTCAAGCATTTCATGAGTAGAACCAACCTGTTTAGAACATTCTGGATTAACTCCCGGAAGTAATACTGCCTTTTCTACACCTATTTTATCATATATTTCAATTAATTTTTCAGGGGATGTATAATAATAGTTTCCCCTCCACATAATTGGCTTTTTCCTTGCGTGAACATGAATATCTATAAACATTTTTCTCCTTTTTAAATCTTACATTCTGGTTTTTTATTTAATTTTGAAGAAGAATTTTTGTCAAGATAAAGATTAACATCACTATGAAATCTTAAAAATGAAGCAGGAACTTTTTCTGTTATTTCTCCTTCAACTACCTTTTTTACTGCATCTGCTTTTTGTTCCCCAGGAACCATACAGAAAATTTTATCAGCAAGTAAAATTGCAGAAACAGTCATAGTTAAAGCATTTCTTGGAACATCTTCTAAACTTTTATATCTTGCTTCTGGGTTAGGATGATTTTTATAATCATCAAACTGTTGTTTAACTGAAATTTCGTCTATTATAACTTTTGTAATTATTTCTTTATTCCATAAGTCAGTTCCTGGTTCATTAAAAGCAATATGGCCATTAACTCCAATTCCAATAAAAGCAAGATAAATCCCTCCATCTTTTTTTACTTCTTTATATTTTTCAACAAAAACTTTTTCATAATTTCTAATCATTTCCTCTTCATTTTTTCCAGCATCTTTTATATAAAAAATGTTTTCCTTGGGTATTTCAATTTTATCAAAAATATGAGTTCTTAAATATTCTGCAAAAGTATTTGGATGCCCTTTAGGTAAATCAATGTATTCATCAAGATGAAATGCATAAACATTTTTCCATTTAATAGTTTTATTTTTTGATAGATTTTTAAGAAATGTATCTTGAGATGGTGCAGCAGCAAAAATACATATACATTTTTTATTCAATTTATTTGTATATTCTTCAAGGATTTCTCCTACATCTTCTGCTGCTTTTTTGCCAAGTTCTTCGTTATTATTAAGAATGAAAATTTTAAAGTTTCTTATTTCCATAATTTTTTAAATATTTAAAAGTTTTTTTGCGTTTTCGTAAAAAATTATTTTTTTCTTCTCTTCTGATATATTTACATTTTTCATATAATCAACTATCGGAAGTTCTTGTTCCGGATATAAATAATCTGTGGCAAATAAAAGTTTGTTGAAAAATCTATTTAAAAATTCAATCCCATATTCAGGATCTCTTGTTAAAGCATTATAAGCACTCCCTGCTGAAAGGTCAGCATAAATATTTGAATAATTTGAAAGTAAATACTGGACTTTCCCCTCTTTTTCAATTTTCCCTTTTGGGTATGTGTTTCTCTCTTCTGGTGTCACATTTCCTGAAATTTCTGCCCACCAGCCAGGACCATGAGCAACAAAAATTGTATTTGGGAATTCATTTAAAACTTCTTCAATATATGGAAGTCCAATCTCATCCGTTAATCCAATATTTGACATTTCAGGAACTCCTCCAAGGTGAAAAACTATTGAAATTTTTAGTTCTCCACATGCTTTATAAATATTTTTCATCCTTTTATCATTGAATTTTAAATTTGCAAGAATTTCTCCAAAACCTTTTGCTCCCTTTTTAACATATTCTTCAATTAAATTAAAAATAAATTTTTCATTTTCACTATTTGTTCCTCTCCTTGGGTCTACATTGCAAAATGGAATTAATCTATCTTTATATCTTTTACAAACTTTTAAAACATTATCACTTGTATTATACCAATGTGTCTCTTCTGGATTTTCAATTGGCAAAATGACCGCTTTTTCAATACCTATTTCATCCATTTTCTTTATTAATCTTTTTGGAGTAAGTGGTTTTCTTCCATAAAAGATTTTCCCAATATGAACATGATAATCAATCATTTTTTCTCCTTTTTAAATGGTAATTTTAAAGTATAAAAGATAAGAAGTCAACATTAAATTCTGCTTTTTATTAGTATTTTCTGCTTTTTAAAATTCAATATATCAAAGAACATCTTACCATTTAAAAATTATTTTGCCATCTTTTTTGTGAATTTGGAGACAAGCAATATGTTTAAATGTATTATTTTTACATTATAAAAGTTTGTGATTTCTGGCATAAGATGTTATTATATAACATAAGGAATTTTTGAAAAAAAAGAAAAATGAAAAAATTAATGAAAATATTGATGTTTTCTGTTTTGTTCATAAATTTATATTCAGATGAATTGTTAAAAAATTTGGTTGACCATGGTGTTGCAGTTCCATTCAGCACTCACAGGGGAATTGTTGCAACAAAAGGAGAAAATGAAAATAATGTTGTTTGTGTTTGGCTTCATGACCACAGAGGATGTTATGGGCTTCTTTATATAAATGTAGATACTGAAGAAAGTGAAACATTTGAAATACCATTTAATGCAGGAGGCGATAGTCCATTTGCTTCAATCCTATCAAGTAATAACAGATTTTATTCTCATTTTGGAGGTTATTTTGTGGAATTTGATCCAGTTAAAAAGAGTTATACATTTTTTAAAAAAACATATCCTAAAATGGCAATGAGTATGACTGAAGATGATAATGGAAATATATGGTCTGTAACTTATCCTGACGCAGGGTTGGTTTGCTATAATCCTAAAACTAAAGAATTTTTTGATTATGGTCCATTGAAAAAAGAAAATTGGGCTCAATATCCTCGTTATATTGCAGTTGATGATAAAAATTGGGTTTATGTTGGGATTGGTTATACAAGAAGTAATATAATTGCTTTTAATCCTCAGACAAAACAAATAAAATATATGCTTGAAGAAAATGAAAGGGAACAAGGAGGTGCTTCTTTATTTCGTGCAACAGATGGCAAGGTTTATGGAGTTCCAAGTTCAGGGAAAAAGGATAATTGGTATGAATTTTATAATGGAGAAAAAAGAAGAATTGGTGCACTTCCTTCAGAAATAAAATCAAAAAAATATATTTCAGGTAGTCAAACTCTATTTCACAAGGTTTTTCCTGATGGGAAAATAATAAAAGATTTAGATTTAACTGAAAGAATTTTAATAATTGAAGAACCAAAAACAAAAGAAGAATTAAAAATAAAATTTGATTATAAAACAGAAGGTGCTCATATTATGGGTATTACAGTTTCTCCTGATGGAACAATCTGTGGTGGAACTGCTTTCCCTTTTTACTTTTTCAAATATGATCCCAAAACAGATAACTGGACAAGATATCCTTGTTATGGACAGTGGAATACAATAGATACCGCAGATAAAAAAGTTTTTGTTGGTGGTTATACAGGTGGTTTTTTACTCGAATATGACCCATTTTTACCTTGGAAAGGAACTACAAAGAATGATGAAAATTCAAATCCTAAATATATAACAGAAAGTTCTCCTGATATCAATAGACCTCATGATTTATTGCCTTATAATAATGGGAAAATATTAATTCTTGCTGGGACCCCTGCTTATGGTTATACTGGTGGTGGATTACTTTTCTGGGATAGAGAAACAAAAGTAAAAACATTGATAAGGCATACAGATATTTTGCCTTTTCACTCTACAATGAGTATTGTTCAATTAAAAAATAATAAAATTCTTTGTGGAACAACAACTTCACCAGGTACAGGAGGAGAGAAAAAAGTAAATCTTGCAGAACTTTATATAATGGATATTAATACAAAGAAAATTATATGGCATAGTCCTGTTTTAGAAGAAGTAGAAAATTATAATGACCTTTTTTATGATGAAGAAAGACAACTTGTTTATGGATTTGCAGATCAAAAGATTTTTTTTGTATTTGACCCTGAAGCAAAAAAAATAATTTTTAAATGTAATACAGATAAAGATTTTGGTTCAAGTGTTTATGCTCAAGGTTCAAAAATTTTTGTATTTACACCAGAAAAAGAGTTATACATTTTGTTTAAAAACTGGATAACGAAATTTGATAGAGAAAATTTTAAATTTATCCCTATTGCTAAAGTTCCAAATATTTCCAATGGCGCCGGATATCTTAATGGTAGAATCTATTTTGTGAGTTCTTCTCATTTATACAGTGTTACGATTCCGAAGTAAAAATTCCATCAATGACTTTGCCACAGAAAGAGCATTTATTAACTATAAGATTTTTTTTCAATATTCTGTAACCATATCTTTCTATCAATAAGTTTTTACAATAAGGGCAATAAGTATTTTCTCCTACATCTCCAACTATATTTCCAGTATAAACATATAAAAGGCCTTCTTCAAAACCGATTTCTCTTGCTCTCCTTATTTTTTCAATTTCTGTGGGATAATGGTCTGACATTTTATATGCAGGGAAAAATCTACTTATATGCCAAGGAATTTTATTGTCAATGTTTTTAATCTTTCTTGCAATATCTCTTATTTGCTTTTCACTATCATTATATTCGGGAATTAAAAGAGTTGTAACTTCTACCCATATATTCAATTCTCTCATTAATTCAATATTCTCTACAACATATTTTTGGTTTGCTTGTGGTAATTTTTTGTAGAATTCTTCATCTCCTTTAAGATCAACATTTGCTGCATCAAGAAATTCAGAAATATCCTTCAGAAAACTTTTGCTCATATACCCATTTGTAACAAAATTATTATAAATACCATTTTCTTTTGCAATTTTACATGTATCAAAGGCAAATTCTCCAAAGACAGTTGGTTCCGTATATGTATATGAAATTGAAATGCAATTATACTTTTTGGCAAGATTAACAATTTCTTCTGGTTTTCTTTTTCTTATTGTAAAAATTCTTCCTTCTTTTGGGGGATGAGAAATTTCATAATTTTGGCAAAAAGGGCAGAAGAAATTACATCCACATGTTGCAATTGAAAATGAAAAACTTCCAGGGAAAAAATGATAAAATGGTTTTTTTTCAATAGGGTCTATATTTTCAGCAACAATTTCTCCATAGACAAGTGAGTACAAAATACCTCCTTTATTTAATCTAACTCCACATTTTCCAATATTATTTGGTTCAATTACACAGAAGTGATTACATAATTCACACTGCACTTTTTCTTCTCCAAGTTTTTTCCAGTATCTTGCTATCTCCATATTTTTCTCCTTTCAGTAAAAACATATACCTTTTGAACAACTTGAAATTTCATCAGGAAGCATAAGATAATCAATTTCTTCCAAAGAACCACCATAACTTAAAACTTGAGAATTTCTGCTTCCATACCTGAAAATAGTTACACCTTTACATTTCATCTTCCATCCATTTATAAAAATTTCTTTCACTTCTTCTATTGTTGCTTGATAAGGTAAATTGACTGTTTTTGAGACAGCATTATCAGTATATTTTTGGAAAATTGATTGCATTTTTAAATGTAATAATGGTGGTATGTCAAGGGCAGTTAAAAATATTTTTTTATATTCTTCAGGAATCCCTTTTACATTTTTCAATGAGCCAGTTTTTATTATTTCTTTAAGAATTTCTGTATTTAAAAATTTATTTTCTTTCGCAATTTTTTCAAACACAGGGTTTATTTCAATGAATTTTGTTCCTTCAAGAATATTTCTAATAAAAGCAACTCCAAATATAGGTTCTATTCCACTTGAACAATTTGCTATTATACTAATGCTTCCTGTCGGTGCAATTGTTGTCCTTGTTGCATTCCTTAAAGTATCTATTTTTCCATAATAAATTGATTTTTCAAAATTTGGAAATGAACCCTTTTCTCTTCCAATTTTAACTGAATATTCAAATGCCTTTTCATTTATAAACTTCATTAGATTTTCTGCAAGTTTAAAACTCTCATCACTTCCATAAGGTATTTTAAGTTCAAGTAATAAGTCAGCCCATCCCATAATTCCTAGGCCTATTTTCCTATTTGCTTTTGTCATTTTTTCAATTTCAGGCAAAGGATATTTATTGACATCTATAACATTATCAAGAAATCTAACAGAAATTTCAATAATTTTGTCAAGTTTTTCCCAGTTTATTTTTCCATTATTAAGAATTTTTGTAAGATTTATTGAACCAAGATTACATGACTCATAAGGAAGTAGTGGTTGTTCTCCACAATTATGGACATAAAATCCATTCGCTTCAAAAGCATTTATCCCCGGAACCTTAACATCATATACCTTTTCTTTTCCACAATATTCTATTTTTTCTATTTCATCAATAAATCTTTCTTTATTTAATTTTCTTTTAAATGATTTGAGAAGATTTTCAAGTTTTTTACTTTTTTCAATATTTCCAAAACCAATTTTTCTGGCAAAAACTTCTATATTATCTCCACTTATAATAAGTTCATGTCCATCTTTAACATAATAATATTTGTATCCATTTTTACCATCTGGAAGAAGTTTTTTACCTCTCTTTTTCCTAAATTTATAAATTTGTGACACTATTCCCATTCTTAAAAGCATCCTCTGAATAATTTTAAGATTGTTTATATCCTTTTGCCATAATCTTATAGATATTCCCTTTTTTAAATTCCCTACAACAGTTCCATCTGCGTCAAAAATTCCTCTTATAAATCCCTTATAAAATTCATATCCTGTTTTTTCTACTTTTTCTGTAATTATTTTTCTTCCTGGAAGTATTCCAAATTTTTCTGCAAGGTCTCTTATTGAAGCCATTCTTAACCTGTATTCCTCTCTCTTATTTGATACTTTTATGAATCCTTTAAAATCTTTTCTACGGGGAAGAATTTTTGATGCTTTTTCTACCTCATAGATAACAGATTTTGCTCCTTCATTATTTCCCCATACGGATATTACACCTCTTTCTTTGTTAAGTGTTCCATCTCCGATTAAAAGACCGAGAAGGTATCCTTCTTCAAATTTACTATCTCCTTTCCAATAAATTTCTCTATTATTAGATAAAATAATTTTATTTCCCGGTTTAAGTTCTTTAACTTTTTTCCAGGTTTCATGTATTTTATATCTTGTAATTTTCTGGATACTCCTTAAAGGATGTTCTTCTGTCAATTTTAACTCATATCCTTTTTTTGTGATTATTTTAAATACATCTTTCTCTCCACTATAAAAAAAGCCATCTTCATTCGTATAGTAGAATTTTCCATTTAAGGATATTGCAATAAATTTTCCAACTATTTCTTTTATTTTAAATGGACCTTTTGGAGTTAAAATCCACGTATCTCCTGAAAGACAAGGGTTGGTCGCTTCTATTTTTCCTATGGATGGAGTAGGATTATGTCTATTTATTTCATCTATATAAATTAATCCAGGGTCACCTACTTCCCAAGCACTTTGACATATTAAATCAAAAATTTCATTTGCATAAACTTCTCTTACCACCTCTCCATTTCTTGGATTTATAAGAGGATATTTTTCTTTTTTAATAACTTTTTCCATAAACTCATCACCTACAGCAACAGAGATATTAAAATTTGTAAGTATATTTTTTCTTTTAGAAGTAATAAATTCATAAATATCAGGATGGTTATAATTTAAAATTCCCATATTTGCACCACGCCTTTTTCCTCCTTGTTTAACTATTTCTGTTGCTTTATCATAAATTTCCATAAAAGAAACAGGACCAGATGCTACTCCTTTTGTGGAACCAACAATGTCTCCTTTGGGTCTTAAATTTGAAAAAGAAAAGCCTGTGCCTCCACCACTTTTATGAATAAGAGCCATATTTTTCAATGTAGTAAATATTCCATCAATTGAGTCTTCAACAGGTAAAACAAAACATGCAGAAAGTTGTCCAATAGGAGTTCCAGCATTCATTAATGTTGGTGAATTTGGGAGAAATTCAAGATTTGCCATTATATTATAAAATTCCTCTTCATATCTATTTTTTTCTTTTTCAACAGAAGCAACATGTTTTGCAACTCTTTTAAACATTTCATCAGGTGTTTCAATTATTTCTCCTTTTTCATTTCTCAATAAATATCTTTTCCTTAATACATTTATTGAATTTACAGAAAGTTTAAGTTTATCCTCAATACCAAGTATTTTTTTACTTTCTCGTATCTGTTTTCTTTTTTCCCTGTAGAGTATATATGCTTTTGCAACATTAGAAAGGCCATTTTCTATTAAAACATTCTCAACTATATCCTGAATTTCTTCAACAGTTGGTATTTTATCTTTTTCTATCTTTTCTATAACCTTTTGTGTTAAACGTGTTGCAAGACCAATATCATCAATATTTTGTGATTTTAATGCCCTATAAATAGCAAATTCTATCTTTTCTGGTAGGAACTTCTGTATTGAACCATCTCTTTTTTTAATATATTCAACCATCAATAATAAATTTACTTCCTTCCCTTATATATGTCAAATAAATCCCCCTTTTCCCACCTCTAAGGTGGGATGTGGGAATGGTTGATAGACAAAGGATTTCAGAGGTAGTTTTTGAGAATTTTAAGTATTTGATTTATTTTTATTTTAAGATATTTTTTTGCATTTTTGATTGATTCTTCAACAGATACAGAACCTGGAACAATACTAAAAATTGAAATAAAATCATTTTTAAAAAATTTATAAACATTTTCATCAACTATTCCAGCAAGAACTATTGTAGGAATTTTATATTTTTCTGAATATTTTATAATTTCTCCAACTGCTTTTCCATAAAATGATTGTTTGTCTATTTTGCCTTCGCCTGTTATTATAAGGTTTGCATTTTTAATTTTCTCTTCAAATTTCCCTATTTTTAGAATCTCTTTAATACCTGAAAAAATTTCTGCATTCAAAAAGGATATAAAACCAGCACTAATTCCACCTGCAGCACCAGACCCCTTAATTTTATTTACTTCAATCCCTGTATATTTTTTAATCAGTTTTGCGTAATGCCTCAATCCCTTATCAAGTAATTTTACCATTTCTATATCAGCACCTTTTTGGGGTCCATATACATAAGATGCACCATTTTTACCATAAAGAGGGTTTTCAACATCTGAAAGAACTATAAATTTAATTTTTTTCAATTCCTTATAATTTTTAGGATACTCAATTTTTTTAATTTTTAAAAGGTCTTCTCCTTTGCCTGGATAAATGATATTTCCGCTTTTGTCAATAAATTTAAAACCAATGGCTGTTAAAAAACCTATACCACCATCATTTGTTGCACTTCCACCAACTCCTACATAAATTTTTCCACAGCCATTATTTATAGCATCAATTATAATTTCTCCAAGTCCATAAGTTGTTGTTTTTAATGGATTTTTTTCATTTTCTTTTAACAATGCAAGACCTGATATTTTAGCCATTTCAATAAAAGCAGTTTTCTCTTTTATTAAATATTTTGTTTTTATTTTTCTTCCAAGTGGGTCATGTGCTTCTATCTCAATATATTTACCACCAACTATATTCTTTAAAACTTCAAGTGTTCCATCTCCACCATCAGCAATTGGGAATTTTATTATTTCTGCGGAAGGAATAATCTTTTTAATTTCTTTTTCAATTATTTTAACTATATCTGTTGATTTCAAGCATCCTTTGAAAGAATTTGGAGCAACAACTATTTTCATAAAAAAATTATAATTGATTTTTGAAAAAATTTGAAGTATAATTGATTAAATACGGGGCGTAGCGCAGTCCGGTTAAGCGCGCTTGGTTTGGGACCAAGAGGTCCTCGGTTCAAATCCGAGCGCCCCGATTGAGAATCTATTCCCTTTCATATTTAACTAGGAGAAAAAATGAAAATATTTATAGACACAGCAAAAATAAATGAAATAGAAGAAGCATTTTCATGGGGAATTATTGATGGAGTTACAACAAATCCTTCTTTAATAAAAGCAGCATGCGATGAATTGAGAAATAAGGGGGAAAAGATAGATATGGAATCATATATAAAAAGAATTCTTGAAGTTGCAAAAGGATATCCGGTTAGTCTTGAAGTTATAGGAACAAATTTTGATGATATGTATAAAGAGGCAAAAATTCTTTTTGAAAAATTTAATAAAATTGCAAATAATGTTGTTATAAAAATTCCTATTAATCCATCTCTTGAAGAAAAAGCAGATTTTGATGGACTTAAAACAATTTATAAACTTTCAAAAGAAGGGATTCCTGTAAATGTGACTTTAATTATGAAAGTAGAACAAGCAATTTTAGCAGCAAAAGCAGGAGCAAAATATGTAAGTCCATTTGCAGGAAGAATTGATGATTATTTAAGAAGCGAAAAGATTGGATGGAAGGATTTTAAAAAGGATGAGTATTATCCTGAAAATGGTGTTGAATTTGATGGGAAAATAATAAATGATAATGGCATTTTAAGTGGGGTTGACCTTGTAAGAAGAATTGTGGAGATTTTTAAAAAATATAATTTTGGAACAGAAATTATAGCAGCGTCTATAAGAAATTCAAGACAGGTAAGAGAAATTGCAGAAACTGGCGCTCATATTGCTACAATTCCATTTTATGTTCTTAAAGAAATGCTAATACATTATAAAACAGCAGAAGGAATGAGAAAATTTGTTTCAGATGTTGTTCCTGAATACAAGGATTTGTTTGAATAACAGATTATAATTATACCAAGATTGACTTTCCACTTTTAGTAAAATTTATAAAAAGAAGAAGACCATCAAGAAATTTATACATTTTAAAAAAAAGAAAGTTTTCCTTTTTGAAAATATTAAAATGAATCTCATTGTATTATGAACAATAGATAGAAGTTGCAAATATTATCTTTTTTCTTAATTTTTTAGTGTTTTAATTTAAGAAAAAAATTTACATTTTTGCCCTGATAATGATATAATTCTTACAAGATGATGAAGGTAATAATAATTTATTTTTCCCTCACAGGCAATACCCAAAAACTTGCGATGAAAATTTATGAATTTCTTAAATCTAAAAATTTTGATGTTAGTTTATTTAAATTAGAAAGAAAAGAAAAGTGTTCTTTTTGGAAAAATTGTTTTTATGCAATTTTTAAAAATATTATAAAAATTGAAAAAGTTCCAGATATAGAAAATTATGATTTAATTTTTATTGGAACTCCTGTATGGGCGGGTAAAATAACTCCTTATGTTAGAAGTTTTCTTGAAAGTGTTGAATTTAAAAATAAAAAAGTTTTCCTTTTTACAACATACGGAAGCGGATTTTTGAAAAATAAGGCAATGAAGGAGTTTATAAAACTTGTTGAAGAAAAAGGAGGAAAAGTTATTGATAAAATTGAATTAAAAGGTAAAAATGTAGAAAGTTGTACTTCATATATAAA
>Ga0197143_1000508_pt1 | contig 41960 bp, 37 predicted proteins | sample GBS70_MetaG_FD_148603 | JGI IMG/M metagenome (GOLD analysis project Ga0197143, IMG submission 148603) | Sediment microbial communities from Great Boiling Springs, Gerlach, Nevada, United States - GBS 70_MetaG | ecosystem: Environmental > Aquatic > Thermal springs > Hot (42-90C) > Sediment... | reverse complement strand
ATAGCTTTATTGAGATCTTCATCCGCTTGGCTACGGCTTCTCTTCGTGTCTTTAGCTTCAACGACAACCCTTCCGACTCGCTGCCGATTTGAGACGCTTCCATAGCGGACGGTAATGAGCCAATCACCTGCTTTTCCATCTCTTCCAACATGGTCATAGGTGTCTCCTGTCACAGAAGTGGCTTTACGCAGAAGGTCTGCAACGGCACTCATTTCAAAAACTCTTCCCCTCTCAAGTGCCATTCCTCCAAGGCGTTCCATCACCCTCACAACGCTATCACGAATTTGTTCAATCGTTGATTGGACAGGTTCAAGTGTTTGGTGGATTGCCTCTTTGATGCATCGGGTAGCCTCGCCGTCACGACCGTAGAATTCTGAAAGGGTGCTACGGACTTTCCAAAGATAGGAGTTTTCACGCTCTGGATCAAACTCTTGCTTGATAGCATTTACCGCCTCTTGAACTATGCCAAGCCAACTCCGTGGGTCACTGGGGTCAATTCGCTTTTCAAGACGCTCAATTTGTTCCTTGATGCGCTCTCCAGCAACCTTTGTCGCCTGCTCAATTTGCTCTTTAACGGGATCAGTGACATAAGGTCCAAAATTTTCAATAATGGCTCGCACAATCCTCTCCCTGCTCTCACTTAAAGCCTTTTCAACCTCAGCCTTCCATCGTTCCAAAGTTTGTTGAAGGGTTAGGGAAGTGCTTCCAACCAAAGCGCTTGTCATAGCAGTGACACCAATTTTCAAAGCCTTCTTGATTGCTTCAACACATTGGTCGTCTGAGTCACGGATTTTGCCAACCCAATCAACTACTTCAGGGTCATCAACGAACAGTTGGATAAAGACTTCTCCGTCCATCACTTCAACCCTATCTTGACCTGACATTATTCATCCCTCCATTGCAGGAACCCCCTTACGCCGAATAAATTCGGCGCTCAGGAAAATTCGTCATCGACCACTGGCTAAAGCCAGTGGCATGGATTTTTGGAACATGAGTAACTGCATTTAAAAGCGAGCGAGTCATCTTCACGCATGACTTTTGATTCAGCGCTGTGGTGCTTTTTGAGCACCGAAGTGAATGCTTGTTGTAATGCGCTTGTAAATTTCATGTAATTTGCTGTGTCCATCACATTGGCAGCTCCCAACTAAGAAAACAGCGTAGTGTCTGTCGGGGAAAATGATGCACGAGACAAATGCATGAGCATCTTTGCGTTCTTGAGAGATGTCAAAGAGCGCAGCTACACCAACGCCATCTTGTAAATTCAACTGCTGCCAATCGTTCTTTTGCTTCCACCCTGTTGGCGCTACAATGGCTTGCGCAATATGCTTTACAGCTTCAAGACGCTCTTTTGGCACTTTAAGACCAAAGACAGTCGGCACAAAACCAACAGACAGGATTGGCACAAAATCTTTCGGCAGTCCTTCAACTGCAGTTCCGATGACGGAAAAACCATTTACAACGCCACCAACGCCCACCGTTGGCATCACTTTCCAACCTTTTGGCAACCACAAATACATCCCAAGCCATGGAATAAGGCATAGACCATCAGATCCTACCTCAGCTAACTCAGCAACATCGGTTGCCTTACGTGCAGTTTGTTTTTCGGGTTTGATCATCAACGGCGTTATCGAATCTTGAGGGAGGGGTCGTTCAAAACTCATCTTATGTTGTGCCCGTTGTAGGTTGCTTGCTACGAATTGGGGCGTTCGCGCTGGCTTTGATACCAACGGTTCCTCAAGTGAGTTTTTGGAGAGTGACACTGCAAGATCGCCGTGTGATGATGGGACGCGAAAAACAGGTTCTGGCTTGTCAACCAACTTGATTGAGTGCAACGCAACAAGCATATCAAGCTTGACTGCTTCGGAAAATGTGGGTAAGGCTGTGCATACAACGCCAATCAACTTATCTCCAAGCTTAATGGATACGACCCAAACGGACACCCTCGTTTGGTTGTTCACTTTTTGATTAAGCGTTGCCATGAGCATGAAACCTTCATCAAGCAGGTAGATCTCCCTTGGTGCAACTTCAATCAGCCCTTCATTACGGGCTTCCAAATCCTTAAGCATTTGCAGAAGAAGAGAGTGAGCCGTCAGGCGTTCCAAGTTAGTTGGTGCAACTATGTAGAGGAAAGCTTCTTTACCTTTCGCAAACATACACGCACTCTGATGACCCTCAACTTTGACTTTTTCCCAACCCTGTGGCAGCTTAAATGCAATACCTAACTTTTCGCATTTATGCTCAACCATTTGGGCAGCCACAGCTTGAAATAGCATGAGGAGAAAGAAAATTCTACTCCCGATGCCCACTAACTTTTGCTGCATATACTTACACCGCCTTCAAAGGCTAACTTGCCAACTCAACTCACTTTACCTACGTGGTTTTGACCTGCTTCAGTGCTCCTGTTAGCGCTGTCTGCTTTGGCGTCAGGGTCATCGTGTGTCGTTGCAAGCATGATCGGAGGTTTAAGCTCTTCTCCTTTGTGGTGTTCACTGTTCTCCACTTCAATTCCCCATTGGCTCATCCGTTCTTTAAGTATTGCGAGCAATGTTTCAAGGAGGGATTTTATCTCGCATATGTATCGTGAACGCTCTATGAGCAACTCGGACAATTGGCGTTTTATCTCTGCAGCCTTTTGAGCTGCTTCTTCAATTATGTGTTGTGCTCTCCCTTGAGCTTCCTCAACAATCAACTCGGCTTTCTTCATTGCATTCTCCTTTGCCTCTTCAGCCGTGCGTTGGGCGAGCACAAGAGCGTTTTGAATCGTCTCCTCAAGTGACTCGTAATATGCAAGGCGCTCACGCAACCTTTCAAGCTCTTGTTTCAACTGCGAGTTCTCCAAAGTGAGCTGTTCAACTGCTTCAGCCACTTCCCTTTGGAAAGCTTTCACATCGCTCGGCATATAGCCCCTGAAGCTTTTCCTGAATTCACGATGCAATATCTCCACTGGCGTTATAGGCATACCGTATCACCTTCTCACCAAAGTTAAGGGAGAACAGCAGTAAGAAGCTTTGCGACAACCCAAATGAGCACAACAGCGATAAGTGGCGATATGTCAACACCATATCGGTGCGTTGGCAGAAGCCTTCTTATTGGCTCGAGTATTGGATCAACAATGCGCACGATAAACAAAGCCACAGGATGAAACTGCACCTTCCTGCTTGGGATCCAAGAGAGCACAGCCCTTATGAAAATAAGGAGCACCATGATGTCGGCAGCAAAAACTATCAAGTCATCAATCCTCACAGCCTAATCAACTCCCGCAGCCCTTGAAAGAGTTTGTGCTCTTTTAACAGCAGCCTCAACAGCATCCATGATTATCCCTCTAAAGCCACTCCTCTCAAGCGAATGCAACGCTGCTATCGTCGTTCCACCTGGCGATGTCACCATCTCACGCAACTCAGCTACATGTTTCCCCATCTTCACTGCCATCATCGCGGCACCAAGGACTGTGTGTATGGCTACCTTAGTCGCAATATCCCTCGGCAAACCCATATCAACACCTGCATCGGAAAGTGCCTCAATGAATGTGAACACATATGCAGGTCCGCTACCACTTATCGCTGTTATGGCATCCATCCACTCCTCACTCACATCAATTGTTATGCCGATGGGATTGAAAAGAGCATGCGCTATTTGCTTATGCTGTTGTGTTGCATTCGTCCCAAGAGCTATGGCACAAACGCCAGTGCCAACAAGGCAAGGTGTATTTGGCATAACACGTATGACTGGCAAACGGGGTGGTGTCGCTCTCTCAAGGCTTAAAATGGTTATTCCAGCAGCGATTGAGATAAGTAAATGGCGCTCACTTTGAAGCGATGATGCAATTTCCATAAGAACCTTTGGCACAACTTGTGGTTTAACTGCGAGCAGGACTATGTCGCAAGCCCTGACTGCTTTTGTGTTCTCACTTGTCACGTTCACACCTGTCTCTTCTCTCAAGAGCATGAGCTTTTGCTCATCAACATCTGTGGCTATAATCTGATCTGGCTTCACCACCTTATTGCTAACGAGTGCCCTCACAAGTCCACCACCCATAGCACCACTGCCGATCACAGCAACTCGTTTCCCTTCAAGCTCATTCCCGTTTGCCATCTCTGACCATCCCCACTTCTACAAACATTTACAAAAGCCCTCCTGCTTATCTGAAGCTTCAAATTACGGCTTTATCTTAATGCTCCTTACCTATGAGCCTCCCTTGCCCAAATGCGTGTTCTGAGAGACCTTCAACACCATTAGCTATCCCTTTTATGAACAGTTGATTAATCTCGCTCAGGCATTGTTCATCACCGCTTGCAGGTATCGTTGGTGGTGCAAACAGGAACAACCTATCACCAAAACGCATGAATGTCCCATCAAGCGCATAGCAAACGCCTGAAAGGACATCAACAATCCGCTGTGCGTGTTTCCTCTCTATGAGCTGTAAATTAGCAACAACAGCTATACCGCTTTTGATTAAGTCGGCAGCCTTCTTAGCATCCTCAAGTGTTTTCACAACGAGCAAATACACACCGCCGCGCTTACCGCTGGGGAAGGGGACAACGTTGCTCCTTTGCTTACGAGCGAGTATCTTACTCCACCACCCTGTCTTTTCACAGTGGCTTGTTGTTTCGCCTGCCTCATACTTCCCTTCGTGGGCATCCTCGTCGCTTATGCTACCCAGCATGCCGCGAATGAAGTTTGTCATATCCTTTCACCCCTTGTTCCCGTTATGCTGCAACGGATACTATGATACTGCGAATTGGTTCGCAAAGTAGCCCACCATCACCTCCTATTGCACACGTTTCATCCTCGTGGACCAAAAATAGCAGAACCAATCCGAACCATATTTGCACCTTCTTCAATCGCCACTTCAAAGTCGTGGCTCATCCCCATTGACAAGTAATCCATGCTCACATTTGATATTTTAGCCTTCGCAACTGCTTCAGCAAGCCATACCATTTTCCTGAAGTATGGACGAACATCCTCTGGATCATCCTTGTAAGGTGGGATGCACATTAGCCCACGAATTCTTATCCCCTCAAACTTCGCAGCAGCTTTAATGAAGTCAATAGCATCCTCTGGAGGGACACCGAACTTCGTTTCCTCAGCGCCTATATTGACTTGGATGAGCACATCAATTTTTCGCCCAAGCATTAACGCCCTCTTGCTCAACTCCTCAGCGAGCGAAATCCTGTCAAGCGATTGGACTACCTCAAAGAAACGCACAACATACTTTGCTTTGTTTGTTTGGAGATGCCCTATGAAGTGCCATTTAACTGCATCTCCTATCGCTTCGTATTTACGCATTGCCTCTTGAACATAGTTTTCGCCGATGTGTTTTAGCCCCGCATTTATGGCTGCCTTTATCCTTTCAACATCCACAGACTTTGTTGCGCCAACAACGATTATGCTTGAAGGGTCTCTGCCAACCCTTGTTGCTGCAGAATTTATCCTTTCAAGCACCTTCGCAAACCTATCCGCAACCTGTTGCGAGCTTAACGGGAGCACAGCTTTTTCCATACTCTGATCACCACCGAATGTGAAAGCCTTCATGTGCCGATTATATCACAAACCTGATACGCCCACACTTACTCTGCATGCCCTAATTGATTACAATGAAATTTAACGCCGAGTATTTGAAGAGTGCTTCAAGTCCAAGTAAACTTACGCTTGACTAAGACGGTGAGGGGGTTGGGTGGAGTGATTGAGTTCCAACACTACTGGATTTGGCTTATAGTTGCATTTCTGTGTGGTGTAATCGGCTTTGTAACTGGCATGCCACTACCACTCTGCATCGCTGTTGGAGCACTTCTGGCTGCACTAACATCGGTGCTCATTCAAGGAGTGCTTGAGTTGGTCACTTTCTTCATCGTCACCACCTTCACATGGATATTTACCAACGCAATCGCAAGGAAGCGAAGAAGAGCTCAAGAGCTAACTTCGCCAGATTGTGATGAGCAGGACGATAACTGAATGAGGCATCCCATTTCAATCCCTCTCCTTGAAAACGAATATGCGCACTGTTGGATTTGCATACATCATGTCATGAGGGATATAGGTTGGTCCAAACTTTATCCCAAGGAATTCGAAAGGACGTTCAAAGCGCTTCTCAAAGGCTATTCCTCCGTTGCACAACTTTTCAAGATGCTTCATAGTTTGCGAGACCCTTTTGTCCTTGAGGCGCAAGAACTCACGATACTCAAATGAGGTGGCAATGAAAGCCGTTGCACCGACTCTCTTTATCGCTTCAATGTTAAACCAAGTTGCACAGATGTCATATTTAACCTGCTTTGCATCCTTAGACTCAGGGAAGCGATAGCCAACGAGATAACGCTTGTATGGACCTGCCATAATCGGTTTCACTGGAACGGTATAAAACCAAGGATTACCAGCAACAGCTATGGTTGAGCCATGTGGTATGTTTTTCCTCACCCAGCTTGCAGCTAAATCCCTTGTGTCTGGTAAAATCATTACCCTGACAATGGCGCAGGAGTAAAGAGCCGTATATGCGAGCACGAATAAAAAAGCTACAGTGATGATACACCTTACGATACGCTTGAACGAACGGCTTACATTGGCGCGCATGACCGTCGTGAAAACATCGCAAACACCGTTTGCAGTGAGGATACAAAGCGGAGGTATTATTGGCATGAGGTAGCGCGCAAACCTTACTTTAAAGCATCCGACAATGCCGAAGTAGACAAGAATAAATGTCAATAGGAGCACATCCTGAGGGCGTCTCTTAATGAATGCCCAAACAATCCCAAATGCCGAGGTGATGAGCAACGGCAAGCCAAGCGAAGCATTCAGATTAACCCGAATATGATAAAGGTGACCAGAACCAGTATCTAAGAAAAGCTCGCCATGACCCATTCGCATATGCCTCATTTCGTATAAGACACCCTGAATGAACTCATTCCATGCAAGGATTGAATACGGGCACACAAGCAAAAAGCCAAAAAGACACATAGCCAACGCTGGCAGGAAGAAATTAAACACAGCAATCCTCATAGCCATCTTAAGCTGACGAGCAGGTTGGTCTCCTGCACCGACGATGTATAAGCTTGCAACCAGCCATGTGGCACAGAGTGGCAGAAGCACACCATACTTTGTCCCAACACTTAATCCACCGAAGAAACCAGAAAGCATGAACGAGCCGATTGTTTGGTGTCTTTCGGAGCAACCACTCTGCGAAAGCATTAGGGCACGCAGTGAATAAAGCAACGCTACCATTGCCCAGAAAGCGAATGAGACATCAATCGTCATGAAATGAGAATGTTGAACATGTATCGGAAGGACAGCGATGAGTAAGGCTGACAAAAGAGCACAGTGCCCGCCATAAGCGATATACGCTGTGCGCCAAACAACGAAAACAGTTGACGCACCAATAAAAGCATTTAAAGTTCTCCCAACGATGTGCATGTCGCGCCAGAATGAGAGAGACAAAATGTTTTGTGACTTTACAAGACCGCTGCCAACAGCGAACAAGAGCGCAAAATAAACGAGGTAGAAGAAAAGAGAACCATAATTGAAGTGGTGTGGGTTCATGCGCAATGAAAATATGTCAAGCAAGGAGACACAAAGCGCGATGGTTGCCTCATCTGGGTGATAGCTAAAGAAATGCCAATCGTTTGGCAGTCCCCAACCTATACCAAGGAGGCGTAAAGAGAGGGCGATAGCAAATATAAGCACGACGATAAGGATCTGGTATCTGTCCTTTGCCTCCATGAGTTCACTCACAACCTTACACGGGTGTTCAACAAACACTAACGGGAATTTAAGGAAGTGTTAACAATGCATTCAATAATCTTAGCGAAGGTTTGGACAGTTGCCAGTCTTCCCGCAACACAATTTTGCGTTGGGAGTAGTGCGCTACAATTCCCACAAGAAGGTTACATAGCTCATCATGCGAGGTTTTTGGGATGGGCAAAGTCTACCTCGTCAGGCACGGAGAAAGCGAAGCAAACATCTATGGGAATGTTTTATGTGGGTGGCTTGATGTAGAGCTGACAGAAAAAGGCAAAAGACAAGCCATAGCGATCGCTCAAAGGTTGAGGGTGAACAACATAGCAAAGGTTTACAGCAGTGACTTGAGGAGAGCCATTGCCACAGCTAAGATGATAGCTGAGGCTTGTGAGGCTGAACTTGTGATTGAACAGGGGTTGAGGGAAATAAACTATGGTGATTGGGAAGGGCTTTCATATGTGGCTATTGAGAACTCAAGCGAGGAGTGGAAACAAATGCTGCTTATGCGAAAGGAAGATGCAACAAAATTCAAAGCACCAAACGGAGAAGCTTTCTTGGAGTTCGCCGAGCGTGTTATAAACGCATTTGACAAAATAGTTGCAATGCATAGAAGGGAGAATGTGGCAATCGTAGCCCACAAGATGACGAATCGCGTAATACTTTGCCATGCCCTCGGGATAAGCCCAGCACTTTGGTTTACAATTGCTCAGGACGAAGCTTGCGTTAATGAGGTTCTCATTGATGATAGTTTTGGCTATGTTGTGGAGTGCATAAATGACTTATGTCACCTTACGGGGGTATAAAACCATGTCGCTAAGACAATTAAGGCGCTTCATAAGACAGCGTGTCGTTAGAGTGACGCTATGGGGAAGTATCTTTCTCATCTTCCTTGTGGGCACGTTCATCAGCTTCGGCACTGTAAGAAGAGCATCATTTCATCCAACACCACCAAGTGTAGTTGCGAAGGTGAACGGCTGGAAGATAAGCCGTAGCGCGCTTGAGGAACGCATCAGGAGCGAGCTAATGGGTGGCGGACACGATGTGCGCACATGGGTGCCAACTAAATATTCCATCCTTGACAGGATGGTTGATGAAATACTGCTGATGCAAGCAGCAAGGAAGCAAAGGATAAAAGCATCAAGGCGCGATATTCACGAGCACATAAACCGAATCATTGAAGAGCAAATGAGCAGCCAAAGGAGAGAATTCCGCACACTCAAAGAGTTCACCGACTGGATAAGAAGTAACTACGGTTCGTTAAATGCATACAAGGAAAAGCTTCGTAACGAGCTACTTGACCATCGTTCAGCGATTGAGCTTGAGGTGCTAAGGGAGAAACTTCGCAAGTCCATCGAAAGCACTGTGAAGGTCTCGGAGGAAGATGTGAAAGAGGAATACTGCAAGGTAAAACTAAGGCATATAATGGTTAGCTACGACAGGTTCATGAAAGGAAAGCTCAATCCGTCTCCTCAAGAGCGAGAGGCAGCAGTTGAGCTTGCTGAAAAAGAAGCCTCACGCCTGAAGGAGCTCTTGCGCGAAGGTAAAAAGTTTGAAGAGCTGGCGAAAGCTCACTCTGACGATGAGACAACAAAGGGGAAAGGTGGCGACCTCGGATGGGTTGAACTAAACCAAATCAAGTTTATGTTTGGTGAGGAAGTGGCAAAGGCAGCAATGAGAACAACGGTTGGTAAATTCGCTGGACCAGTAAAAGGTATTACAGGTTACCACATCATCGTTGTTGATGAGCGCAAGTTTGAGTTTCCCTCCGAATACTACAAAGCACGATATAGATGCCTCTCATGCCGTCACCAGTGGGAAGTTGAAGATGAAAGAAAAGCCAAGGCAAATAAGTGTCCCAAGTGCAATGGCAAACGCTTAAAAGTCGTTTGGAGGGGTAGCAAGAAGGTATTGGAAGATGTGCGCAGAACCAAGATTGAGAGGGCTTGGTTTGAATTCCAAAACAAGATGAGAGCCGACGCCAAGATTGAGATCCTCGATCCAGAGTTGGCTGCATACAAGGCTGAGGTATACGGTGACACTAATGAAGCCGTAAGGCTGTATAACAAGGCGCTAAGATACGCGGAGACATACGAGGTGCCGTTAGTGTTCCCGGGCGCCATACTGTTTCGCATCGGCTTGCTATACGAGCGCCAAAAGGGAAAGGAGGACCTCGCATTAAAAGCATACAGAAAAGCGCTATCGTATGATGAAGATGCAGCCATACATATACGCATTGCAGCACTACTGAAGAGCAAAGGGAAGAAGGAAGAAGCGTTGCGCGAACTCAAGAAAGCGTCGGAGGTTATCGGAGACCCATATGATAGATTAGAGCTCGCAAGGCTATATGAGGAGCTCGGAATGAAAGCGGAAGCTGAAAGGCAACGCAAGCTTTACGAGAGCGAATTGAAGGAAAGGTTCAGTGGTGGTTCTATGTAATGTCGTTGATGGTGTAACTGCCGTTGGAATTAATGTGAACCATTTTTCCACCTTCAATTTCAAGCCTGACATTACCCGAAGCTATGTTAAGTGCAACAACACCGCTGTAAACTTTAACTACAACGCTACCGTCCTCGTTGATGCGCATTCCAAATTCTGTTCCTCTGACGGCAGCTACGACGATCGGGGTGCGTATCTCAAATGTGGAGCCCGGATTTAGCTTCCTCTCAAACCTTGTTAACACTTCACCGTTGCGCAGTAGGAAGAGAGATGTGGTTGTTTTCTTTCCCCTATCAAAGGAGCTGCGCAATATGCGCAAAGTCGTGTTTGGCTTAAGTTCAATTTGGAAGCCATCAACCCAGTGCAAAATGATGCGTCCATCTTCCTCAGTGTGCACAACATCAAATGTTTTAACGAGCATCCCTTTCTTAAGTGGTGTCTTCCTGCTCTTAAGACCAAACCTCTCAACATAGGCTTTACCTGAGACGAATTTGACTACAGCAACACGCCCCACAACCTGAATTGTCTTGGTGCTCATCGTAGCCACAATTACCAAAAGCATCAGCATGAGTATGCCACTTAATGCTATCAAACGCATCTTGCTCACCACCTATGAATGATAGCTCTCGCCTGCTAATCGATAAGCCATTTTAATTGTTCCATACAAAGGGGCACTCAGAGAAGCGGGGGCATAACTCTGATGCGCAAGTTTTCCCTTTTGAGGACATCTTCATTGACAACATGTTTTGGTATTTCGCCCTTCAGTGCACTTATAACACAATCAACGGCAAGTTCGCTAACCAACCTCGCTGTATCAGAATCATGCGTTCCAATATGCGGTGTGCAAATACAATTCGGCATCTTGCGCAATGGGTGATCACTTGGGAGAGGTTCAACAGAATACACATCAAGAGCAGCTCCTGCTATCCAGCCATCCCTTAGAGCATTTAGCAATGCACGCTCATCAACTACGAGCCCACGAGATGTGTTGATAAGGAAAGCAGTCGGCTTCATCAGCTTAAGTTCTCTTTCACCTATCATGCCGATTGTAGAATCGGTCAGCGGAACATTTATAGAGACAAAATCAGAAGCCATTAAAAGTTCATCAAGCGAAACAAACTCAATGCCTGTTGAGATTGCTTCTTGCTTTCTAACGATGTCGTATCCGAGGACCTTCATACCGAAGCCGAAAGCGCGTTTTGCTATAGCCATACCTATGCGTCCACAACCGATGATGCCAAGCGTCTTTCCCCAAACGCTAACTCCTACCTTTGGCTCCCATTTGCCCTCTCGCATCGAGAGTGTTGTATCGATGAGTTTTCTTGCGAGCGCTATCATCAAGCCAAAAACAAGATCTGCAACTGCCTCCGGAATAAACTCGGGAGTGAATGCTACAACTATGCCAAGCTCTGTTGCAGCTTCCAAATCTATTGAATCGTAACCAACTCCCCAACGAACGATGGCACGTAACCTTGTGAGACGCTCAAGGACATCCCTGCTGTATGTCTCCGTTGAAGCGATAACAGCATCGGCTTCGTTAAGCAAATCCAACAGGCTTTTACCGCTCCTTCCCGTGATGCAAACAACATCAACACCTGCTTGTTTTAACCTTTGCAATGCATCTTTACCGCAAACGCAACAAAGGTGAGACGTCACACAGACAAGCCCTCTTCGCCTTCCCTCCATAACGAGAACACTCACCTCAATTCATCGTTTGCTCTTTCTGTTTCCCTGAACCGCTTGAGAGCTTCAGCAATTGCCCTTATGTGCTCTGGTGTAGTCCCACAGCAACCTCCTATTATGCGAAAGCGAAGCTTTGCAAAATGTAGAGCTGCTTCAGCCATTTGTTGAGGTGTGACATCCCAAACGATTTCACCTGATACCATATGAGGCTTCCCTGCGTTTGGCTTGGCTATGAGCACTGCATCATTTGGAGCATATGATGCCACCTCTTCAGCTACTTGCAGTGCTGAATCAATATCTGCACCACAATTGAAACCAAAAGCATCCAATGGTAGATCTGAGAGCACTTTAACTGCTTCGCGTGGCGAAACCCCCATCATCGTTCGCATACCCATATCAAAACTCAGAGTGGCAAAGAGAGGGACATCGGCGATAGACTTTACACCATCAACAGCTGCAATCAACTCATCAAGTGATGCAAACGTTTCAAGCACAAGCGCGTCAGCCCCACCTTCAAGCAATGCCGATGCTTGTTCAGCATATATTGAATGCACTTCACTCGCTGTGAGCGTCCCCAAAGGCTCAATGAACTCACCAGTAGGTCCCATTGAACCCACAACTAAAGCCTTCTCTCCAACAGCCTCCTTGGCTATACGAGCACCAGCGATGTTCACATCCCTGAGGTATTCCGAGAGCCCTGCCCTCGCAAGCCTTACACGATTGCCACCAAACGTGTTCGTGTAAACGAGATCAGAGCCAGCGTTAACATACGCCCTCGGGATTTGAGCAACCAAATCTGGGCGCTTCAAATTCCATTCCTCAGCGCAACGCCCACCACTTAATCCAAGCCTTTGTAGCATCGTCCCAGTGGCTCCATCTGCAATCAATATTCGCTTCCTGCTTAGAAGCTCAAAGAACTTTCCCATCTCAAATCACCATCGCTGTTTAAGGTAACCGTAAACAGCTCCCCTACCATTAAGTTGCAAAGCGTATCCGCTCAAAAAACTCTTCCTCGTATATGGGGTTAGTGCCCAATTCAACGTGCTTTACCGAAAGCGCTATTGAGTTGGCTCTCTCCATTTCATCCTTAGAGATGAGGGCAAGCTTTGCGCCCATACCTGCAGCATTTCCAACACTGTGGATAAGCTCAAGGTTGACTGGCGGTAGCATGCCAATCTTCTGAGCGCTTCGCTTTGGGATGAATGTGCCGAAAGCGCCAGCTATGAATACTGCTTGCAAGTCTTCGTAACGAACACCTGTAAGTTTGAGCAATGTTTCTGTAGCAGCTCTTATTGAAGCTTTAGCAACTTGAAGCTGCCTGATGTCACGCTGTGTGAGCACTACCGGAACACCACTTTCAGTTTCATGTTCGTGCGCAAGCACAAATGCAACTTCACCGTTAATCTCAACAATCCTCTCCATTATCTTCTGTGGAAGGCTTTTAATCTCGCTACGACTGCATAGCTTGCCGCTCTCTTTTACGATGCCAAGGTCAATTAATGCTGCAACCGCATCCACTAATCCAGTCCCACAAATGCCTTTTGGTGGTTTCCCACCGATCGTCAATAAGCGTATATCACTATCGTCTACACTAACCGAATATATCGCTCCATCAACTGCCCTCATGCCATGCTTTATCCTTGCACCTTCAAACGCTGGTCCAGCTGCAGCTGAAGCTGCAAACATTTCGTTGCCACACTTTACGACAACCTCGCTATTTGTGCCTATGTCAATAGCGAGCGCAACATCAACACCATCAACAAGATGGGTAAGTATCATCGCCACTGTATCTGCTCCAACAAACCCACCTATACAAGGGAGCACATACGCAATTGCGTTTGGTAAGCTCGTTATACCGAGTTTATGAGCTTCAAGCTCAACTGCTGATTGAATTACAGCTACATATGGTGCACGCCCAAGTTGGCTCACATCAAGCCCAAGCAAAAGATGCATCATACATGTGTTCCCAACGAATGTAGCATAATAAATGTGCTCGCACGATACGCCTGCTTCTGAGCACGCTTTTTTCGCAAGCTCGTTAACAGCCTCTATGACAGCATCGTGAAGTATCCTAACGCCGTCTTCCCTTTCAGTGGCAAAAGCTATCCGTGAGATAAGGTCATCTCCGTAAGCCACCTGTGGGTTTATGATGGAAGGCGTTGAAAGAGTTACACCAGTCCACAAATCAACCAAGTAACACACCAATGTTGTTGTCCCAATGTCAAAAGCCATACCATACGCTATGCCAGTGGTGTCACCCTTCTCAACAGCAAGCAATCTGTTGTTGGCAGTAGTGAGAGTTACTTTGAAATCGGCTTGGCGTAAGACTTCAGGGAGAGAGCGAAGAAGCTCAAGGTCAACGATTAAATCGCTACCAACCACACAGCGCTCTTCACCAAACAACATTCCAACCAACCTTTCCCAGTCACCACGCTCATCGTTCAGCGATGGCTTAGGCAGGGTGACAAACTGTTTTTTAACCACTGGATTAATAGCCACTTCCCTTAAAACACCAAATGTGAGGATACGTCCTGAAGGATGTGCTGTCTCTGCTGGTATAAACACGACAGCATCCTGAGAGAGAGTTGATTGACATGCTAACCTGTATCCGAGTGCGAGTTCGTTTTCCGTAAGCAAAGCAACCTCTTGAGGAGTTGGCTTTGGAGCACCTGAAAGAAACTTTACTTTACACTTGCCACAAATTCCAACACCACCACATGGGGTTTCAAGCGCAATGCCACAACGACGCGCAGCATCAAGAACGCTTGTTCCAGTGGCAACTAAAACCTTTAAACCAGTTGGCTCAAACAGAACTTCAACTCTATCGCCACAACCTGCTATGCCGATTGCATTTCCCATCATCCTTCACCTGACCAGCAGATTTGTAAGTCGCATTTTTGAATTGACTTGCTATAGCTCAAGGATACCCTTTCTTGCAGCGTTAATGTATCTCATACAAAACTCATCCAACCCAAGCAATGTTTCTGACGCTATCATTAAAGCCATAAGCGCTTTGTCTGTTGGATCACATATTACGCTATCAAGTCCGTGTGCCATTGCCATCACGAGGAATGAACGATTAAGCCATCGCCTCTGTGGCATGCCATGAGAAATGTTTGTAAGACCTATGAGTATATGCACGCCTTTAAAGCGCTTTCTAAGTTGCGCTATGCTTTCAAGAACCATCAACCCAGCTTGGTTATCTACCCCGATAGGGAGCACGAGAGGGTCAATAAAGATATCGTCTTCAGATACCCCAGCTGTTGTTAATGCTTCCACTAACCTCTCAGCGATGCACAGGCGTTCTTCCACCCCCTTCGGTATGCCATTGTCGTCCATACAAAGCGCCACAACGCGTGCCTTCCATTCAAGAGCAAGCGAAATGAGCTTTTGCATTTTTGATGTCTCTGCGGTTATGGAATTTATTAATGCCCTGCCTCGGTGAACTTTAAGCGCATTTGCTACTGCTTCTGGGTTTGGGCTATCTATGCAAATGGGCACCTCAACAACATCTTGGATAACACTCACAGCCCAACTCAATACTTGCGGTTCTTCATCCACACCAAGTGCTGCAGCATTGCAGTCAATGTAATTCGCTCCCGCTTCATATTGGATGAGCGCTTCCTTTTGAAGCAGCTCAGCATTTCGCGAACGCATTGCTTCGTAGATCTGCTTCCTTGAGCTGTTTATCCGCTCACCAATGATGATCACTTAGATCACCCACCTCATATTGGCATGGTCTCAAAAACTCAAGTATGCGAGTTTGAAACTCAGATTAGCATTGTAACTACTTCTGTTGCAAAATTGGAAAGCGTGTTTCCGACCCATGGCACATCTGTTTTGGTAGCTGTTGAGAAAGAGTTGGTGCTGTTACGCTACTGTAACAATTTGTTACTACTGTAACATCCAGCTTTGCCCAGATTTTTTATCCCACATTCTTTCCTTTTCTCTCTCCCCACCTCATCTTCGGCATTCCGAGAAAAACAAAAAGATGCCACAAAACAGCCACTAAATTTAGTGGGATGAAGTGGTTTCAGGTGGTTGACGAAGACCACCTTCATAGCTATAATGAAAGCGAGAAGTTGGTCGCTGTAGTTCGGCAACTGAATTTAAAGCTTATTGATGTGTGAGTTTGGGAAGGTGATTTTGTAAGTTTGAAAAAGCGATGTGCCAGTTGATGGAGCGCAGATTCAGCTTGCGAGGAGGTAGCAGGAAGATAAAGAGTTCAGCAGTGAGGGGTTGGAGCAGATGCGCAAGGGGAGCAAGAACACCCGGAGCAACAATTTTGATTTCTCGGGACAGGTATTCCATGCGCTTGATGACAAATATAGGTTGGTCATACCACAACAGTTTCGCGAAGGTCTTGGAAAGACCTTCAGGGTGGTCATCAGTTCCCGTGATACGCTCTATATGCTCCCCTTGAGCGAGTGGGAAAAACTGCAGGAGCAACTAAGCAGGATTGAAAGCACAGACCCACAGTATAGACCAGTTGCAGAGAGGATGAGAGCCTTCTCTGCAGTGGTTGAAGCTGACAAAAATTGGAGGGTTCTCATTCCGAAGGAGTTGCGTGAGAAATCTAAATTGACAAAACAAGTTGTGTCAATCGGGCAGGGAAACCGAATTGAACTGATGGATAGGGAGTTCTACGAAAGAGAAATAGCACCACAGCTTGATAGTGAACAGACGAAGCGGATACAGCGCTCCATCGGCTGGTAAGCAAGTCAAAACATGGTTAGGCAACCAGGGATAATGAACGACGGTTTTGAACCTTTCAAACACAATAGCGCTGGCGGGGGCAATCAAGCACCTCGTCTTCACAAGCCAGTCATGGTGAAGGAAGTAATCAAGTATCTTAATTGCGCTGAAAAGCCTGACGGTGTTTTCGTTGACATGACTGTTGGAACTGGCGGGCACGCTGAAGCTATTCTCTCAGCAACTTCAAAAGCGATTCTCATCGGCATAGACAGGGATGAAGCATCGCTTGAAGTTGCTTCCGAGAGGTTGGCGAAGTTCGGTGATAGAGTTGTGCTGATACACGGCGATATGAGAGATACAGTCCGCCTGCTCAAGTGGATCGGGATTGATAAAGTAGATGGATGCTTGATTGACCCCGGGATGTCATTGTGGCAGGTAGATCAAGAGCGCGGGTTCAGCTTCCGCATCCCTGCTGAGCTTGATATGCGATACGACACATCTCAGAAGCTCACAGCTAAGGACATCGTTAACAAGATCCCTTACGAGGAACTTGTGAAGATGTTAGTAATGGCGGGGGAGCGGAGGAAAAAAGCAAAGGATATAGCACAAGCCATAATAACAGCTCGCTCTCAAAACCCAATAGAGACTACAGAACAACTCGCAGCAATAGTTGCAGAAGCAGTCAAATCAAAGGGACGGCAACGGATACATCCTGCAACAAGGACATTCATGGCACTACGCATCGCAGTCAACGAAGAAACAGACGCTCTGGAACACGGGATAAGAGCGGCACTGGATGTGCTTAGCGTTGGCGGGCGCATCGTAGTGCTGACATATCAAAGCATTGAAGACAGCATCGTCAAAAGACTCTTCAAAGCATACTCATACCACACCCCAACCACCCTCCTCTCCCCCCACTTTGGAGAGGAGGATACACAACCAATGTTGCGTATACTAACGCCAAAGCCAGTAAGACCATCGCCTTCTGAAGTTCGCTCAAACAGGTGTGCAAGAGGCTGTAAGCTAAGAGCTGCCGAAAAAGTTAAGTGAGGGTTTGGGTCAAATAGCGCAATTAAAGTTTTGCACATGGAGCAATGCTAAGGTCTTGCTGGCATGTGAGGTGGGAATGATGCAACCTAAATCAACAGGGAAGTTGCTCTCCCTCTTTCAGCTTTGCGGGTTTCTCTTCCTCTCTCTTTTGCTCTACGTTACCCTCAACTCCCTTAATGCTTACCTCAATAAATCAAACACCGATATGGAGCGCCTCACAGAAATGCTTCTAATGCGTTACGAATCGCTACAGCGAAACATAGCGCAAGCGCTTTCGCCCGGCACTGCAAGAGCTGCTGCAAAGGAACTTGGTATGTCTCGTATAACCATCACAGATTGTGAGTTTGTGCAACTACCTACAAAACCAAAGACAGGAATCTCTTCAGTTCCTAAGAGGCACGAGGCAACCGTTATCGCAAGCGTGGGCGCTTCGCATTGAGAGCACATCCCTACTTTCGGAATCAGGAATGAGTGGTGGAGACGATGAGGAAGAAGACACTTTCTGAAAACGATAGAACGAGCGCTATCACAAGAGTGCGCATAATAATTTTTCAAACCCTCCTTACCATTGCAATGGCTTGCGAGATGTTTATCATCGTTCGTCTCCAATTGATCTTGCCAGCGAAAGCGATGTCTGGTAACCTCAGCAAGAATTTGCGTAAGGAATCCATAGTGGCTAAGCGTGGTGCAATATACGCTCGTGATATGACACCACTTGCGATAACTTCAATCCGCTATTATGTGTGTGCAGATCCAACGCTTGTTAGGGATAGGGAAAAAACGGCTTTAATACTTTCATCACTCCTTGAGGAACCGTATGAGGAGATATTGAAGCGCCTGTCTTTAATAAGAGTGAACGGAAAGCCAGTTAGGTTTCGATGGGTGAAAAGAGATGTAGATGCGCAAGTTGCCGAGGGGTTACTTAAGTTGATTAGACAAGGTAAACTGAGAGGCATATTTATAAGGCGCGAAGCAAAACGTGTATACCCTTGTGGGAAGCTTGCGGCACAGCTCTTGGGATTCGTGAACAGGGATGGAAGCGTAAAGGAAGGGATAGAACTGAAATGGGACGAAGTGCTATCGGGGAAGGACGGTGTAAAGCTTGTTGAAGTAAATGCGAAAGGGGAACCGATAGTAGGTGGGGATGTGGAGATAATTGAGCCAGTCGACGGCAAAAGCTTGGTCTTAACTATTGACCCAGCTATGCAGTGGGATGTTGAAGAGTTGCTTGAAACGGCTGTAAAGGATTTTGAAGCAAAAGCTGCTACAGCAGCTGTTTTAGAGCTTAAGACAGGTGAGATACTTGCAGCTGCAAGCATACCACGCTTTGACCCAAACATGTATAACAAGGCTGACCAAAGGTGTTTTCAAAACAGGATGACAACTTTCGTTTACGAACCCGGATCAGCCTTCAAGGTCATTGTAGCTGCAATAGGACTTGACAGCAATGTGATTAGCGAAAGTTCAAGCGCATACTGTGATGGTAAGTTGAAGGTCGGGAACATGAGCATAAACTGCTGGGTTGGCGCTGGACATGGTATCCAAACGCTTTCTGATGCTATAAAGAACTCATGCAATGTGGCGATGGCGCAATTCGCGATGCGAATACCGAAAAAAACACTTTGGCGTTACTTGCTCAAATTCGGTTTTGCGAAGACAACCGGTTGTGGCGTCATAGAGTCAAGTGGCTGGATTGATCCACCCGAGGTATGGGATAAAGCTCGTCACGCAAACTTAGGTTTTGGATACGGTATCGCTGTCACACCTCTGCAAGTGCTCAATGCTGTAGCCACTATAGCTCGTGGTGGCTTGTTGCTTAAACCAAAACTTGTCAAGGCGATCATTGATGAGAGAGGACAAAGGTATGGCTTGGAGCATGAAGAAGGAGAATATGTGATAAGTCCAGCTACGGCAGCAAAGGTGAGGAAGATGATGGAGTTAGTTGTGCTTGAGGGGACGGGAAAAAAGGCACTGGCAAGCGGTTATAGGTGCGCTGGAAAAACTGGCACAACGCGTAAGATGGTTGAAGGAAAAGGTTATGGTCAAGATGTGATATGCACATTTGTTGGTTTCTTTCCGGCTGACTCACCACTCGTGGCTGCAATAATAGTCATTGATGAGCCGAAGAAGAACAAATGGGCAAGCCAAACTACTGCCCCACTTTTCTCTGAGTTGATAAAAACTGTGGCATTGCATATGAATATACCACCAGCTGATCAACCTTTTGCCACATTGTTGAACATCGGAGCGAGAGGGAAAGAAACATGGATGCAGTAAAAATGATTGCGCAGGCAAAGCCACTTAGCGAGTTAATCAATGTGCTCAAGCAAACTGGCTTGCTTGTATCAGTCATTGGGCGAACTGACAAGCACGTCAATGCCATAACTAACAACTCAACGCAAGCAGAGAAAGGTTTCGCATTCGTGTGCATAAAGGGGTTGAAGCACGACGGACATGACTTCATCAACGAGCGCATTAAACGAGGCGTGGATATCTTCGTTGTTGAAGACGAAAGAGAAGCGCAAGGGAAGGATGTAACTTTTATCAAAGTGAGAGACACTCGGAAAGCATTTGGCATACTTTCATCAGCACTGTATGATGAACCATCAAGGTCTCTTCGCCTCGTGGGAATCACAGGCACTAACGGAAAGACAACAACAGCGTTCATGATCGCAGCATGTTTACAGTCAATCGGTAGGAAAGTGGCAGTGATGGGCACACTTGGAGCTTTATCTGATGAAGGCTTCCATACCGAGCTACCACACACAACTCCAGAGGCTCACTTAATACAGAGCCACTTACGCTGGTTCGCCAACAAAGGCATACAAGATGTTGTGATGGAAGTTTCATCACATGCACTCTCGCAGGATAGAGTTTTTGGTTGCGCGTTTGATGTGGGTGTGTTCACAAATCTAACGCAGGATCACTTAGACTACCACGGGGACATGGAGTCTTACTTCACTGCTAAGTCAATGCTTTTCACGTGCTATGCAGAATATGCTCGTTCAGTTGGGAAGGAATTCACAGCCGTCATAAACGCCGACAACAGCTATGGTAAGCGGTTGATAGAGATGTGTCAGACAAAACTCATAACCTATGGGGTGAGCGAAGAGAGGGATATCTTTGCAACTGACATCAATGTTGGCAGGGAAAAGACCGTAGCGAAATTTCACATCAAACCGACGAAAGAAACTTTTGAGCTGAAACTGCCACTCATCGGTCTCTTCAACATCTACAATGCACTTGCAGCCATCGCGACACTTGTAGCGCTCGGAGAGAACGTAACACCAGCCATTGAAGTGCTTGAAAGCTTTAAGCCACCGAGGGGGAGACTTGAAAGGGTTGACATGGGGCAACCATTTTCTGTGCTCGTTGATTATGCTCACACGCCAGATAGCTTATTACAAGTGCTGAGGGCATTAAAGCCACTTAAAGGTGACGGAAGGCTTATAGTTGTCTTCGGGTGTGGTGGTGATAGAGACAAAACGAAGAGACCGAAGATGGGTTACATAGCATCAAACGAGGCTGACATTGTCGTCATTACTTCAGACAACCCACGTTCGGAAGACCCATTGGCTATCATTCAACAGATACTTGAAGGGGTGGATGAGACTTTACGACACAAGGTTTATGTGGAACCAGACAGAAGAAAAGCCATATTCAGAGCAATCATGTTAGCTAAAGCCAACGACATCGTGCTAATAGCAGGTAAGGGGCACGAAACATATCAACTCATAGGTCAAGAGAAAATACCGTTTGATGACCGTGAGGTTGCTAAAGAGGCACTTAGCACTATTGTTGGGTGATATGAAACATGCTTGCAACAACTGTTAGAGAGATTGCCCAATGGTGTTCGGGGAAAATCATCAGTGGCTCAGGTGATGAAATCATAACCGAAATAGCAACCGACAGTAGAGCTGTAAAATCTGGCTCGGCATTCATTGCGCTTTGCGGTGAGCGCTATGATGGTCATCAGTTCATCGCTGATGCTATTGCAAGAGGCGCTAAAGCTGTGATAGTCCAACAGGTTGATGCTATCCCAAAAGATGCCAATGTAAGCGCTATCGTCGTTGAAGACACATTGTTAGCCTTAGGGGCAATCGCACATTCTTACCTTGAGCAAATGGTAAAACGCTCAAGCAAGAAAGTAGTAGCAGTAACTGGTAGTAGCGGTAAGACAACCACAAAGGTAATGATCTCGGCGATCCTCGGGCGCTCAACTACTGTGCTATCGTCACCTGAAAGCTACAACAACGAGATAGGCATACCGATAACGCTTCTCAACTTGCTCCCAGAACACAATGTCATTGTGCTTGAATATGCCACGAGGCACATAGGTGATATCGCTTATTTATGTCGGATCGCAAAACCGCATGTTGGTGTCATTACAAACATTGGGAAGGCACACATTGGCCTACTCGGTTCTAAAGACGCTATAGAGAAAGCGAAGGGCGAACTGATTGAATCGCTTGACGAAGATGGCTATGCAGTGCTCAATGCTGACGATGGCTCGTTTGAGCGTTTGAGAGCACGCACAAGAGCGCGTGTGCTTACATTTTCCATGTCAAATCCACAGTGCGATGCTTTCGCGAGTAATGTGCATTGTGGCTTGCTTGGTGTCTCATTTGATGCACATGTGCTGGGACGCAAATTTACCGTAAAGTTACCAATGCTTGGTGTTCACAATGTGAGCAATGCGCTCGCTGCCATACTGGCTTGTGTTGCTGTTAAAGGCGAAATAGATGAGGACGACTTAAAGGCTCTTGAATCGTTTGAGCCCCCCAAGATGAGGATGCAATTGCATGAGAGAAGCGATGGCGTGACGATCATCAACGACGCATATAACGCAAATCCTGAATCAATGCGTGCAGCACTGCAAGGGTTGAGCTTGTTCAAAGGCGCGAAAAGGCGCATCGCTGTCTTGGGTGAAATGAGAGAACTGGGAGAGATATCAGACGAGGAACATTTCAAACTTGGTTTTGAGCTTGCTGACTACGATGTTAATCTGGCAATCGTTGTCGGTGATGGCGCACGCCAGATAGCTAACGGTGTGAGGGAAAGGATGAAGAGAAACCCAACTAAACAACAATTGAGCGTGATTGAGGTAGAAAACGCAAGTGAAGCAGTTGATACGCTGAAAAGGATTCTGAGGAGCGGGGATGTGGTGCTTGTAAAGGCATCAAGGGCTGTTGAGCTTGAGAGGGTGGTCAAACAGCTACTGGAGTGAATTTGCGATGGGATTGGGAGAGGAAATAGAGATACAAAAAATCGTGGCTTTCATGTGTGCTCCAGCAATCATTTTTTCGGCGCTAACATGTGCCGTTTGGATTGCGATAGCGAGGCATCTACCATGGCAAAAAGATGTGAGAGAAGATGTGCCAGAAAGACACCAGAGCAAAATCGGCACACCATCAATGGGTGGCATCTCTTTCATCATACCAACTTCTTTCCTCCTCCTTGTGTTAGCGATGAGTAGCTTCACTGACACAAACGACAAAACATTCACAACTGCTATCCTTCTGCTTATTGCCACACTCATAACCTTCGGGTTGCTTGGTGCAGTTGATGACATCCTCAAAGGGATACGAAGGAGAGGTATGAAAGCACGCTACAAGCTACTTTGGCAAGGTGTGTGTGCTGTAATAATCGTCATCGCGATGAGGAGATACCTTAACCTCTCCACAAACTTGGGAGTGATTGAGCTTGGCAAATCTTACCTCCCGATAGGCGCGCTTTTGATAATGGCAAGCTGTAATGCTATGAACTTGACAGATGGACTTGATGGACTGGCATGTGGATTAAGCCTCATCTCGCTCTGGACACTCACCATAGCCTCATTCATAACGAGGGAACATTCACCCTTGACGATTGCTGCCACTACAGCCTGTCTCTTGTTATCATGTTCGTTGCTTGGCTTCCTCCCGTTCAATATTCATCCTGCAAAAGTGTTCATGGGCGATACTGGTTCTCTCGCACTTGGAGCATTTCTATGCGCTGCCTCCATGATGATGAAGTTTGAACTGCTTTGGATAATGAGTGGGCTTGTCACATTCATTGAGATGCTCACGGTCATAATTCAGGTCATAAGTTTCAAGACAACGAAGAAGCGAGTCTTCCCGATGACACCTATTCACCATTCATTTGAGCTGATTGGGTGGTCCGAGTGGCAGGTTGTAATTATGTTTTGGATTAGTGGTGTAGTTTGCTCTGCAGGCGCGCTTGTGTTAGTGGCTATGGCACAAAAACTTTGATGAAGGAGTAAACGGGAAAGGATGATCAAAGCATGAGTTTTAACATGCCGAAACATTTCAGCGAATTAAAAGGTAAGCGGATAGGCATTGTCGGGTTGGGTGAAACGGGAAGCGCGCTCGCAAGAAAATTACTTAGCTGGGGTGCTGAAGTGATAGCGGTTGACGCAAAGCCACTTGAGCAGCTGAAGAAAAGAGAAGAAATTGAGAAGCTGAGCAGAAGTGGTTTGAAAGTGATCACAGGTAAAGATGAAGCGGAAGAGCTCTACAAATGCGATATGGTCGTAATAAGCCCCGGTGTGCGCCCAGATAAGCCATTCATACTAAGTTTGCGCAGAAACGGCGTGAAAGTAACCGGAGAAGTAGAACTTGCTTATGCTCTGTGCAAAGGGCGCATTATAGCAATCACAGGCACAAATGGAAAAACAACAACGACGACGCTCACACACCACATATTAAGCCATTGCAAGATAAACGCATTCCTCGTGGGCAACATAGGTGAGCCAGCAATAAGCATCGTTGACTTAACTGATGAAAACACTTGGCTCGTCATGGAGGTTAGTAGCTTCCAACTGATGACATGTGAGAACTTCAGACCACACATTGGCGTGATCACAAACATAGCTGAAGACCACCTTGATTGGCATACAAGCGCAGATGAGTATTTGTTGGCGAAGGCAAAAATGATTGAGAAGCAACAAGATGAAGACTTCTCGGTGCTTAACATAGATGATGACGGTGTCCAGAAGGTGTTGGGCGTTGGTAAGGGTAAGCGTGTCTTTTTCGGTTTTAACAACACAATTGCACATGTTGCCCCAGATGGAGAAGAAATCGTAGCGCGCATTCCGTATGTTGGATTGGATAAGGTTTCGCTGTTTAACCTTAGCGACTTTAAAATGCCCGGCAAACACAACTTGCTAAATGCAATGGCAGCATCAACCGCTGCATTACTTGTTGGTGCACCAGCTGATGGCATAAGAGAAGCCATATCTTCATTCAAGGGTGTTCCACACAGGCTTGAACTCATCGGAGAATTTAACGGTGTCAGGTTCATAAACGATTCAGCTGCAACGACGCCACACGCCACACTTCATGCGCTTCTCTCTGTTAACCCACCAGTGATTTGGATAGGTGGTGGCTTGAGCAAAAATCTCAACTTCGGATTGCTCACAGAAGCTCTGAGGGAAAGAGTAAAGAGAGCCATATTGATAGGTTTATCAAAGGACGAGCTTTGTTGCGTTCTCAAAGCGCTCAACATCCCCTTTGAAGTTGCCGAAACATTGAGCGAAGCTGTTATGAGTGCACTAAGAACAGCCAAGCCGGGTGACACGGTGCTCTTTTCACCGGCATGCGCAAGTTTGGACATGTTTGAGGATTATAAACAGCGCGGAGAGCAGTTCAAGGCGATTGTAGCAGAGTTGGTCTGCAGTGGTGAACTGTGATGACATCGCTTAACAGATACAACGCTAACAGCGGTTTGGGCGGAAAGGAAAACAGGGGTTGGAAATGGGGGAAAAGTGAAAGCGCAATGTTCACGATACTTACGATACTTGTAGCTTCCGGTTTGCTTTTCGTCTACAGTGCAAGCTATCCATCCGCTATATCGCAAGGTCGTCCGCCTTATTTCTACCTCGCAAGACAACTATGCTATGTTGTGTTCGGTTACGTTTTGATGATCGGGGTTATGTTTTGTTCTCAAGCGCAGTTGCGCAAGCTTTCCAAGATATTCCTCTTCTGTTGCATTATAGCGCTTATCCTCACGCCTATGCTGTCACATGATACCGTGAAGCGGTGGATAAGAATCGGTCCAATTACACTTCAAGCATCTGAATGGGCTAAATTCGCTTTGATCCTTTACAGTGCGAACTTCCTTTCGCGCAACCAACGCAACTTGAGGGAAAATTTTGGCGTCACCTTGCATATCCTTCTTTTAACCTCTTTCCTTTCTTTGCTTGTTTTCCTCCAACCGCACTTAAGTGGCGCATTTTTCGTTCTCGTTGCGGGCATACTCCCGTGGTTGCTTGCTGGCGCCCCATGGCGTTACATACTTCGCTGTTTTCTCTTTGTCGTCTTGATAGGCATAATGCTCACCCCATTCTTGCATAGGTATCAACTTGAACGCTTCGTGCATTATTTTTCTTCTGCCCGTGACCCTCAAGGGGCACATTACCAAATCACACGCGCAAGGAGTGCTTTCATCAGGGGTGGCTTTATGGGTGTCGGCTTCTGCAAAGGTAAGGAAAAACAGCTTTACTTGCCTGCCGCACATACCGACTTCATACTCGCTACGATAGCGGAAGAAGGAGGATTGAAACTCGTTTTGTGGATCATGTTTCTTTACATGCTGTTAGCGACTTACGGTTTCAATGTCGCAAGGAAATGTAGCGACCAATTCTATGCCATCCTCTCTTCAAGCGTGGTGGCAATAATAATGCTTCAAGCTGTGTTAAACATAGCTGTTAACACTGGCATAATGCCAACCGCTGGCATTCCACTCCCGTTGATCAGCTACGGTGGCAATTCTCTTGCTGCAACATTACTTGGACTTGGGTTTGTGTTCAATGCTTCAATACATGAAAACTCACTCAACGCCCAATTAAAGGTGATAGGGCAAGATGGAAGAACGAGCATTCATTATGGCAGCCGGCGGAACAGGCGGTCACATATATCCAGCGATAGCGGTCGCTGAAGAATTGAGTGAGCGCATAGAAGGAGCGTCCATACTCTTCGTTGGAACACCACACGGGCTTGAGAGGGAGATATTGAAGGGGCATAAGTTTGAACTGAAGCTCCTGCCAGCACGCCCGTTCCCGAAAACTATCGTTGACCTGCGGATGATTCTTGCGGTGTTATCAACGGCGCTTGCATCAATGATGGCTCTAAAGATGCTAAAAGCTCTTAAGCCAGCTGCTGTCATGAGCACCGGTGGATATGCAAGCATACCCGTCATTTGGGCTGCACATAAGCTAAATAGACCATTAGCCATACTTGAGCCAAACAGCATTCCCGGAAGGGCTAACAGGAAATTCAGCCAATGGGCAGATGTTATATGCATCGCTTTCAAAACAGCTGAACGCTTCCTGAAAGGGAATGCTATCCATACTGGCTTGCCAGTAAGAAAGGATTTCAAGCTCCTGACAAGGGTAACAGCACGCTCATCACTCGGTTTAAAAGAAGATGAGTTTGTTCTTCTCGTCTTCGGTGGGAGTAGAGGCGCAAGAAAACTCAACATAGCCCTTTGGGAGAAGCTCGAAGCATTGTTAAAGGAAAACGAAAAGCTCATCATCTATCACATTTGCGGTGCACATAGCTGGGAAGACGCTCAATGCATACTTTCGCGTCTTCCAAACAATCTCAGGAAACGATACTTTGTTTGGGCATACTATGAGGATATGCCGAAGCTCATTTATTCAAGCGACCTCGCAATAACGAGGGCTGGCGCAAGCTCAATAGCTGAGCTACTCATAGCTGGTGTTCCAAGTATTCTTGTCCCTTACCCATACGCTATGGATGATCATCAGCGCTACAATGCCATAGAGGTTGCTGATGCTGGGGCTGCCATAGTCGTATCGGATGATGAAATGTGTGGCGATATGGTTTATCAGATGGTGAGCAAATTGATGGTTGAAAAGGACAAACTTGAAGCGATGAGGAGGGCAGCGCTCTCAATAGCTAAGCCAAACGCGACGGAGACGGTCGTTGAAGTATTGTTAAGCATAGCACGAAAAGGAGGGTGCAACTTACTTGAAGCGTAATGATAAGCCATTTTGGTCAAGGGTTCATTTCGTAGGCATAGCTGGCTATGGGATGAGCGCTATAGCACAAGTGCTTGCAAAAAGTGGGTTTATCGTCACTGGATGTGACTTGAACCCATCTGTTGCCGTGGAAAAACTCTCAAGGAGCAATATAAAGGTTTACGAAGGGCATAGTGCAAATCATTTAAGCGAAGTTGATCTTGTTGTTGTCAGCAGTGCTATCAGTCCAGAGAACGAAGAGATAAGAAAGGCTGCCGAGATGAATATACCAGTTTGGCACAGGGCTGAGATGCTCGGATGGCTCATGTGTGGGAGAGAATCAATAGCTGTTGCTGGAAGCCATGGGAAAAGCTCTGTTACCGCTATGCTTGGAGCGATACTTGAAGCTGGTGGACTTGACCCAACAGTTATTGTTGGTGCAGATGTAGTAGAGTATGGAACAAACGCTCGCCTTGGAGGAAGCGAATGGATTGTTGCTGAAGCCGACGAATCGGATGGCTCATTCTTAAAGCTGAAGCCAAAGTATGCCGTCATCACAAACATAGAACTTGACCATACAAGCCATTATCCAAACCTTGAGGCTCTGATTGATGCTTTTGCTGACTTCATCAACCTCATACCATCAGACGGTATAATTGCAACATGCGTCGATTGCCCGAACACCTCTATGCTTTCTGGAGTGGGGGAAGCTCATAGAGTCACGTTTGGCATCAACCAGCCTGCTGATTATAACATCGTTGAACTACATTTAGACGAACGCGGTGCATCTTTTCACCTTTGCTTTAGGGGTAGAGTTGTTACTGGAATTAGACTCAATGTTTGTGGCGTGTTCAATGTGCAAAACGCCCTCGCTGCAGCAGCTATGGCTCATTCAATCGGTGTTGACCCGGATGCTATTTCAAAAGGGCTCTCCTTATTCAAAGGCATCAAAAGAAGGTTTGAGCTTGTTGGGAAAATGAAGGGCAAGAATGTGGTTGTGATTGATGATTATGCACATCATCCATCTGAGGTGCGTGCTGCAATTCAATCTGCGCTTGTGCTCCCTCACAACCGCTGTCTTGTTGTCTTCCAACCACATCGGTATACTCGCACGCTTTCACTACATAATGAATTTGGACCAGCATTCAAAGGTGCGGATAAGGTCTGGGTAACTGAGATCTTCAGTGCTTGGGAAACACCGATTGAAGGCGTGAGTGGAAAGCTCATTTACGATGCCATCCGTAAATCTCTTCCAGATGTGGATGTATATTTTGTTGAGGGGATGGATGAGTTGGTCAACCAAATTACGGAAGTGGCTGAAGAGGGTGATGTTGTGCTCATATTAGGTGCTGGTGATATATGCGAGCTCTCAAGGAAGCTTGTTGAAACAAGCTTCCCAGAAAAACAAGCTGATGAACTTTAATCGTCCTGACACCCGCTTCGGCATGCTGGGCTGAAGTGGTGGGAAAGCGGGTGAAGGGAGGGAGGATGGATATGACATACGCTGACAGGAAAACGAAAACTTTGAAAAGCATTCTTACCAACGAAGTTAAAAGAGAGCTATCAAAAATACTGCTTGTGCAACCCCTGTTTGATGAACCTATGTCCTTGCATACGACGATAAGAGTTGGAGGTCCAGCTGATGCGCTCATTACGGTGCTGACGCTTGATGAGCTGCGGAAGATACTCTCCCTTGCAAAGGAATACAAGCTTCCCGTGTTTGTTCTTGGGAGCGGAAGCAACATTATTGTGAGGGATGGCGGTGTTAGAGGAGTAGTGGTAAAGCTTCAAGGTCAGCTTTCCACTATCACTATTAACGGGACAAGGGTTAACTCTGGTGCTGGAGCATTGCTTAAGCAACTTGTGAACATGGCAGCAGATAATGGGCTTGGTGGCTTGGAACAGGTTGTTGGTGTCCCGGGAACGGTTGGAGGGGCAATAGTTTCAAACGCTGGCACTGCTAAGGAGTTCATAAGTGAGAGAGTGCTCTCCGTGAGCATGGTTAGAGAGGATGGCGAAGTGATTGAGCTGAGCAGGGATAAGATTTCATTTGGCTATCGTTACAGCAATGTGCTTGAGTTTGGTAAGGTGATAATATCGGTTTCGCTCGAGCTTGAAAGAGCATCACCAGAACACATAAAGAGAAACATTGAAAGACTGCTCGAACAAAGGCGCATGACACAGCCAATAAACATACCAAGCGCAGGTTGTATCTTCAAGAACCCACCGAATGGATGTGCTGGGAAACTTATAGAGATGGCTGGATTGAAAGGGTTCAAGCACGGTGGGGCTCAGGTTTCACCCATCCACGCAAACTTTGTTGTGAACGCAGGAAACGCAACAGCAAAGGATGTGATTGAACTGACGGAGCTGATGCGAAAGGCAGTGTTTGAGAAGTTTGGAATCATGCTTGAGTATGAAGTCCAGATAATGGGAGAGGATTAACAAAGAGATGCAGCTGAGGATGATGAACGATGAAGGCTAAAGTAGCGGTGCTTATGGGTGGAGATTCATCAGAGAGAGAAGTTTCATTGCGTTCTGGAGCCGGTGTTTCAAAGGCTCTCGCAAAAGCTGGTTATGAAGTAGTCGCTATAGATGTTTCATGGAGATGGGGAAAGAGGAAGGAACATGAAACCCTCAGTGGTGCTCGCCCACATAAGAACGATTTTGTGCTTTGTGAGGGGTTGCTCGTTGATGCATGCACACCGATGGAATTAGCTGAAAAGTTGCTTGAGTATGGTGTGCAGGTTGTATTCATAGCGCTTCATGGTGGTTACGGAGAAGATGGAACAATACAAGCATTCCTTGAGCTGATGAGGATACCACACACATCTCCACCTGCTAAAGCATGCATGCTTGCCATGGATAAGCGCCTAACAAAACAGCTGCTGATTTCCACTGGTCTACCAACTGCTGAACACATCGTTGTTAACAAGAAGGATTTCGTCACAACGAGCATTGATGAAATCTCCAAAAGGATAAAGGACTCTTTTGGCTTTCCATGCGCTGTGAAACCCTCCTCAGAGGGCTCTACGATAGGCGTCTCCAAGGTGGAGTCCGAAAAAGGACTCAAGAGCGCATTGGAGACCGCATTCAAATATGGTGAATGGAGCATTATTGAGAAGTGGATAGAAGGCGTCGAAGTGACATGTCCAGTCTTGGGTGAAGGAGAAAATGCATTTGCGCTCCCGTTGATTGAGATAGTGCCGAAGACTGCATCTGGGTTCTATGACTATGGGGCAAAGTATACGCCGGGTATGTCTGACCATATCATACCACCGCGACTGCCAAAAGAAGTTCAGGAGAAGGCGAGGGATATAGCAATACAAGTTCACAGGTTGCTTGGTTGCAGTGGCTTTACGCGCACCGATATGGTCATTGATAAGAAGGGCAATGTGTATGTTCTTGAGTTGAATGCTGTGCCGGGGATGACAGAAACAAGTTTGGTTCCACATGCAGCGGAAGCTTACGGATGGGAGTTCACATACCTCGTTGACTGGATCGTGCAAGAAGCACTGCGTTATTGGGGTGAGAAGGAAAGGTGAGCGTATGCGTCATAACATACACCGCAAGGCTACGATAGCGCTTCTCATCGGCATCCTCTTATCTTTCCTTACATCAACTTTGCGAGTTAGGAATGTCTCATTTGAAGGCGCTGAGCTCTCCTCGCAAGAGGCTTTAAATGAATGTAAGCGATGGCTCATTGGGCGCTATATCTTCCTCCTCCCAAAAGATGTATCGCATTTCTTTTCCTCCGAGATCTTCGTTGGTGGAGCGCGCTTAAATGTTTCGTTGCCATATACTGTAGTAGTGAAGCTAAAGGAGCGAAAGCCGATTGCTCTTTTGGAGTGCACGGATGGACTTTGTTTCCTGTTGGATGACGGGTTGATATATAAGCACCCTGACATCAAGGCATTCGGGAAGATAACGAGCTTACCGAAGATAAAAGCAAAACTGCTTCGCAAGTTGAAATCCGGTGAGAGGTTGCACAATAGTATGTGGAAGAGGCTTAGGAGGGTGATATCATCGCTGAACCGCGTCGGGCTCAGTGGTGTCAGGTGGCTTGATGTGGATGATGCAAGTGGATTAAGACTTTATATGGCTGACGGGAGTATTATACAGCTTGGTAGCTATGTAAGCATAGAGGACCGTCTCACAATAGCTGCTGCAACATACACAAGGCTCAAGGAGAAGATACAACAGCCGATCTTCATTGATGCGCGCATTTATGGTGGGTGCATATATCGCTTGATGCAACAGTGAAGCAAGATATGGGGAGTGTGAATTTGCTCCCCACATTGCAGAGGGGAAAATGAGATGAAGCTACAGGAAGTGCTTAATTACATCACACCGAAGAAAGCGGAACTCAGCTGGATCATAAGCCTTTCTATCGCATCTCTTCTTCTGGGCTTTCTTATGGCGCATCAAATTAAGGCTGTGAGGGAAGAGAGCAATATTGCCCCAGCGCCATGGAGAGCAAACTTGCTTGCGCAGAGACTCGTTGAAGCTCAGGAGGAAATAAAGGCATTGCAGAAAGAAGTGGACATGTTGCGTTCTCAGCTCTCGGAATATGAGAAGAAGGCTGCAGAAGGTGAATCTCTTCTTGATGCCATGCGCAGAGATCTGTTGAAGACGAGGGTTATAGCGGGCTTGACACCTGTCCGAGGTCCTGGAGTGGTTGTTGAACTGAGCGATGCAAAAAATCCAATGGCTCCCGGGGCTGTCGTTCATGACCTTGACTTGCGAGAAGTAGTCAATGAATTGCGTGCAGCCGGTGCTGAGGCAATAGCTATAAACGGTGAACGGCTCATAGCCACATCCGAAATAAGATGCTCCGAAGCTTTCATTATGGTCAATGGGCATAGGATAGCACCACCTTATCTCATCTACGCCATAGGTAACCCAGATGAGCTTATGAAAGCTCTAACAATACCGCAAGGCATAATTGATAGGCTCAAGGTCATAGGGCTTGAAGTGAAAGTCATGCCGAGGCGTGAAATACGGATACCACCGATGCGGACACCACCGAAGCTAAAGTATGCTCGCCCGGTTGATTACAACCCGACAGAGGAAGAGATATCATGGTGAGCTTATGGATAGCGGTGCTGGCTTTGGTAATAGGGATTTTAATAGGGCTTTACGTAACGATGCCGATAACGCCTTTCCTCATAAAGTTTGCAAACTACATTGGTTTGGCTGTCCTTGCTGGCTTGGATGCAATAATTGGTGGCGCGAGAGCCGGGTTGCAAGGAAACTTTGACAAAGGAATTTTCCTCTCCGGCTTCTTTGTGAACATGCTCATGGCTGTTTTCTTGGCGTATGTCGGAAACAGAATAATCGGTGTTGACCTCACACTCGCTATCGTCGTTGTCTTCGGGCTACGCATATTCAACAACCTCGCTGTAATAAGGCGTATAGCGCTTGATAGATTCCTACAGTGGTATACACAGAGACGCTTAGCATCAAGTAAGATATCTCATCACAGCACCACACAACAAACTCAGCCAACACAAACCTCAGATACAGCCTTCTCAGATTGAGGAAAGGAAACGGGAGTGGAGGTTGTGAACGGATCAATTATCTGTGCTATTGATGTGGGCACAACGAAGGTGTGCACGCTTATAGCTCAAATGCAACCAGATGGCTCGCTTAGCACACTCGGTTATAGCACTGTCCCATCAAGAGGTTTGAGGAAAGGCATCATCGTTGATATTGAGGAAACAACAACAGCTATCTCGGAATCGCTTAGCAGAGCCGAAAGGATGGCTGGCGTTAAGATAAGCCATGCCATCTCTGGTATAACCGGTCACCACATCCATAGCGTGAACTGTCGCACCTCTATCTCAATTCATGGAGAAGACGATGTCATTAGTGAGGAACATGTGAACAGGTTGATAAATGAAGTGAGAGTGCTCACACCAGCACCAGAGGATAGCGAGATTTTGCACATAATTGCAAGGCAGTTCATATTAGATGGCTTAAGTGGTGTCAAAAACCCTGTTGGAATGCATGGCAGGAAACTCTCAGTTGATGCTCATGTTGTCTTTGTCAGATCATCGTTTATGCGAAACTTGGTTGAGTGCTTGCGCAGAGTCGGAATTGAACATGTTGAACTTGTCTTAGAACCGATTGCTGCTGCTGAAGCTGTCTTAACAGAGACTGAAAAACAGCTTGGAGTGGCATTGCTGGACATAGGTGGCGGGACAACAGATATCGCCATATTCACAAACGGGAGCATCGCATACTCAAGGGCACTCCCAGTGGGTGGAAACCATGTCACACAAGACCTATCCATAGGGTTACGCACACCATTCCATGAAGCTGAATCGCTCAAGCTTCAACACGGATGTGCTATTGAAAACAAAATACCGAAGGATGAAGTGATTGAGGTCTTGGACATCGGCATGAGCGAGAAGAGGCTTTTACCCAAGAGGGTGGTCGGTCAGATAATTGAGCCAAGGATGAGGGAATTGTTGGAACTCGCCTATATGGCTATGAGCGAATCTGGGCTTGTTGATAACTTAGCAAGCGGTGTCGTGATAACTGGTGGCGGGGCGCTCCTCAAAGGGACTGACGAGCTGGCAAAAGAAATCATCGGGCTTCCGACAAGGCTTGGGATACCGAAAGCACCGATGGAGTTAAGCGAACCATTACAAAGCCCAATTTATGCAACAAGCATCGGGTTGCTACTTTATGGCGCTAAGCTTTTGAGGGAAGAGAAGGTGGAAGTTGAGGAGAAGCCATTGTGGAAAAGGTTCTTAAACACAATCAACACGCTGTTGAGGAAAGCCAAGGAAGCATTAAAGTGAAAGGATGATGGATATGAGGCTTTTAACCTACGGTGACAAGGGTCAAGAACGCATAGGCGTTCTTATCAACGACGAGATGATTGTTGATTTGCATCTTGCATCCAATGGCTCAATACCTTGGGACGCTGTTGAATTCCTCTCGAACGACTACTGGAATGATGTAAGGGCAATAGTTGAGCGAAAAGACGAATTGCAAACGAGGCACCTTGTTAGGGTTGGAGAAGTCCGCATAGGAGCTCCTGTCCCCATGCCGGGGAAGATAATAGCACTCGGACTTAGCTACAGCGACCATGCGAAAGAGCTAAACATGGAGCTACCGAAGAAGCCGTTGCTCTTCGCGAAAGCCCCAACGGCTGTTTGCGGTCCTTATGACTCAATCGTATACCCACCTGTGACAAAGGAACTTGATTACGAAGTTGAGCTCGCTGTGATAATTGGGAAAAAGTGCAAATGCGTAAGCGAGGCAGAGGCATGGGATTACATCGCCGGATATACCGTCTTCAACGATGTGACAGCAAGGGATTTGCAATCCGAAGACAAGCAATGGTTTCGTGGCAAAAGTTGCGACACATTTGCGCCGATGGGTCCTTATCTTGTAACCCCGGATGAAGTTGGTGATGTGCACAATCTTAGGATAAGGCTATGGGTAAACGGTGAGCTGCGCCAAGATAGCACAACTGCGAACTTGCTGTTTACCATCCCACAGATAATCTCTTTCATCAGTCAACACATGACACTTCTTCCGGGCGATGTAATTGCGACTGGGACACCAAGCGGTGTTGGCATATCCATTGGTCAACATGCATTGTTGAAAATTGGCGATGTGGTTGAAGCGGAGGTTGAACGCATAGGGAAATTGCGTAACACTGTTGTTTCGCAATGAGTGCTCTTATCCTCACATGACGGGGAATGAACAAGGAATGAAATTCCTCAGGGAACTTCTCGCCGAGTGGCACCTTGGGCGAGCTATGAGCAAATTTAAAGCCGATGATTACGAAAGAGCGTTGTCACACATTGACTGCTTGCTGAAACTTAGGGATGATATACGTTTGTATGCTTACAAGGCAATGGCTTTAGCACGCCTCAATAGAAGCGAAGATGCTATAGAAGCATTGAACGAGTGCTGTAAAAGGTTTCCGACCGATGCCTCAACGCTTGTCCTCATTGCTCGAGCGTGTGTTGAACTTGGCATGCTTGAGCGTGCAAAATCGTTATGCGAGGAGGCGCTAAAGCTTTCGCCAAACAACATGGTTGCAAAATCGTTGCTTATACTCACAATGCTTGAAAGTGGAGAAACGAAAGAAGCGTTAACGATGCTTAGAGATGTTCACCTCAGTGATGACCCACTAATAATGGCGCGCATCCTCGTAGCCTTAGAAGATTACTTCATGAGCCAGCCGAGGAGAGCACCAAGTTACAAAGATGAGATTAAGGAAGCTTTGAGCAAGCCATATCCGAGCTTCAAAAGCTATCACAAATTCATCAACTGGATGATCGTGGCATTCAACATGTGGAGAGCAATGAGGATGCTCTCTCGCCAGAAATTAACCGAAGCGATTAAAACGCTTATAAAGTTGCTTCACCTCAAGCCCGACGATTTTAACATACGCTTTATGCTTGGCATGCTTTTGCTTGATGCTAAGATGCCAGAATTGGCATCAAGCCTGCTCAGGGATAAGGACGAACAGAACACCGATTATCACTTGCTCAAAAGCGCTATCCACATCCACCTTGGCGAGCTTGAGGAAGCGAAGAAGGAGTTAGAGCTATCTGACAAGACTCTTTCACTCACGCATTACTGTATCGGTCTTTATGAGCTACGCTCCCAGAGGCGTGATAAGGCAGTAGCTGCTTTCTCAAAGGCATATGAACTTGATCCATCTCTCGTGCGAGAACGCATACTTGAAGTTGCAAGATCAATTGAGAAAGCATTGGTTGAACAAGCTATGGGAGGGTAATAGCGAGCGGAAGCTATTCAACCTTCGGTGAAATTTGGAGCGTCGTTGTGAGCGAAAAGCTTATGCCATTGATGTTGAAATGTGCCTCCCCAAACATCGCCACATATCCCTTCTCTGGGATATTAACCTCGCCAACATACTCGTTAGCAGCTTCATTAAGTTTTGCTGGGATGGGAACCCACTTCGCATCACGGAAGTCAGTTGTTGGAGAATTAGCGAACCATATTATAACATTCGTTGGCGCAGGTTTGGAAGTTAGCTTCAGTGAGAGCTTTTTGCCATCGCTTTCATGTTGCCACTTCATCTTCGGGAATGAGACGCCACCTGCTACATGATGGAAGAAAGCGACCAGAGTCATGATAACCTTTTCGTAGTTCCCTTCTAATCCGTGACCAGCGTTCGGCACATAGAGCACCCACTTTTCGTCTGGGAGTTCATCCCAGTAGAAGTTGAGTGCATCAACAGCCCAATAGCGATCATTAGTCGCGTTCACGATGAGCTTGGGCATCGTAAATTTTTGCCGATAGAAATAGGGATCAACAAGCTCAACGAGTCTTTTCCCCCTCTCGGTGTTCATATGTTCCATAAGCCCTCGCTTTGTGTATTCATCAATCATCTCGCTGTAGCGCCCAAACATCCTCAGCTGGTGAGGCATTTGAACAAAGAAATTGAGGTTGTCAAACACGATTGGCACTATACCCCTGACCCTCTTATCGCACGCTGCTGTCAACCAAGTTGTCCATCCACGCTTTGATGCGCCTGTTAGGATAAACCCTTCTGGCTCAAAGCCAAACTGTTGCCTCATGAAAGCTTGAAGAGCATCCATAGCCTTTACAGCGCTCTTCACCATAGGCAGAAGGAGTGGTAGCGTCTCATCACCAGTTTTGAGGTATTCGCTGAATGTGTGTGCAATCAAGTCGTCTTCATAGAGCCCACCAAAAAGCGGCTGATTAGGTATGTCATAGAGGAAAGCCAAAGGTGCCTTTAACAGGTTTGATGTGATCGCACCATAAGTATCATCGCCTTTTGAAAAGCCACTGCCAGTTATGAACATGCCCATTACGTTGCGATACTTAAGATCTGCTGGGATATAGAGGTTTATCCTGTGCTTCCAATCCACACCGTGCCATTGCTGTGATACAAGTTGTAGCCTGAAAATCTGTGTCCCACCTACCTCTTCCTTCCCGATCACTTCCCACTTGAAACATTCCTCTTGGCGTTGAACATAACTCAGTAGGTCGCAAAGTGTAGATGCCTGAATCACGGCACAGAAGAAGAGGCAGTAGAAATAACACATTTGCCTCATCCTGTTGAACCACCTCTCACCTGAGCTTTTTTATGAACCAATCAACATGCCTCTCATATGTCTCAAATGGATCATCCATGATGAACCATTTTCTGTCGGAGAAGAGGTTGCACGCCAACGAGATGCAATCCCATTCAATGATGTAGTTTGTTATGCCACGCTTTATAAATTCCTTCACTATGAGACCTCTCGCGTAAGCCCTTGTATTCCTTGGTGGGTTTACCATGGCATGTTCTATTTGCTCATCGGTGACGACCCTTACGGTTTTACCACTGCGCTGTAGAACGTAAAACAAGCTCTCTTCTGGATTGATGTTATGATACTCCAGATCAATGCTTATCAAAGCTTCGTCGTCCCAACCAACGCCCTCAGCATCCATGAAGAGTTGCAACATCTTGAACTTGGCAACCCAGTCAAGCCTGTCGGAGAGTTCTAAGGGGTCTGCTTCAAGTTTATCAAGGACATATTCCCACTCACGCAACACCCAATCTGTCTCCTCATCTCTTCCTGCGAGGTGGCGCTGTGCAGCTTGAAGATAGCATCTCTGGATATCAATTGCTGAGATCGTTTTCCCGTCTCGCAATGTCGTTATCCAACGCCATGTCATGTCGCGTGATATCTCCTTTAACGACTTTATCGGATGTGCCAACTCAATTTCTGGGATGCACCTCATTTCAAGTAAATCAAGGACGAGCGCTGTTGTCCCGATTTTAAGTGCTGTCGCATATTCAGAGACATTTGACTCACCAAAAAGCAAGTGCAAGCGAGTGTAGCGAGAGAAGTCATGATAGCTATCCCATTTCGGATTTATCAGTCCTCTGTTGAATCGCACCCTCCCTGATACGACATGCAAGATATGGTCAGCACGCTGTGAGAGCTGAAACTTCACATCTGGATCTGGCTTGACCTCATATGCAGAATCAACGAACACATAGTCAACATCACCAAGCAAGGTGGATGAGCGTCTTGAATGCCTCGTTGGTATAAGCTTATGACCGCCAACTCTACCAGCACCAGCAAATATTTGCCTTGTGACCAAGAATGCTACAAGAGGTTGAAGGGCTTTCCTTGAAAAGTATTTGTCTGGGGAGAGCGAATAATTCTCATGGCAGCCGAATGTGTGCCCTCCAAAATGGTCAATGTTGTTGTTGTGGAAGCTCACTTTGTCTTGGAAGCCGAGTTCATTGAGCGCTTGACAAATAATCCTTTGCCCAGCCTTGTCATATGCAACGATGTCAAAGATGGAACGGCATTCAGGAGTAGCATACTCCTCGTGTGAGCCAACAGCATCAATGTATAATCTTCCACCATTTATAAGGAAACCACCAGAGCGAGCCGGCTCAAAAAACGGATCTCTTACATGCCAATCAAGGAGACCCCATTTGTTATCCTTGAAAACGCTTTCCTTCACAAGCTCAACAACCCTCTCAGGAGGTCCAAGGGATGGGCTTTTGACTAAACAACCAAACTCTGTTTCTATCCCGAAAACCCTATTCATAAGTGCACCACCTTCTCGCAACACGAGTTTAAGCCTATTGAAGTGCTGCGACGATTGATTTGATTTCGTTGTCACTGAGCAATCTGAATCGGCGTTCACGCTGTGAATGACGCTCAAGCAATGCTGCCTCAATTTTACCAGAAGAAAGGTTCTCCATCAAAACTTTATGGAGTTCTTCATTCGTTACACTCTCTTTTGATGCCTCGCTGTTATCCGTTTTAAGTTTCCCAAGCGCCCATGCTACGAGGGCAACATTTAAGGCATCATGCAAATTTGCATCACCGAGCTTCAAGCGCTTCCTAACTTCGCTCTCAACATCTTCCTCTACAGATGGCATACCGCAAATGGCAGCGACAAGCTCGCGCTGCGCAAACTCGCCATCATAGTTGACGACGTAAAAAACATCCTCCTCGGGTCTATCGCCAACCTGTGCTAAAAGGGCGCGCAAAACGAAAGGCGCTCTAAATGGGTCACTAAAAGCCCTCCTTAAAGCCGGGCTAATAGCAAACCCAACAACACGCTGTATTGATACATCCTCTGGGCTTCTTTGGAAACCTTCAACATGCACAAAATCAATCGTGAGCATCCTTATGGCTTCAATGTCAGCCTGTTGTCCAAGAGCTGCGAAGGCAAGCTTGTCGTATGCCTCATAAATTTTGCGCTGAGTCCAACGGATGGTCACTATGAGGACACCCTCATGACAGCTAAGCGCTACAACTGGACTTCCAAGACGAAGCCTGTCCTCAACATAATCTGCTTTCTGTCGGAGCATCTGAGCCCAATCGTAAGGGGTATAAACCATGGGAAAGACCACTCCGTGATAGCGAGCTCAAAAGTATTTGCATATGAAATTTTAGCGCAGTGATGATAAAGGGGCTTGCACAAAATGCGAGCTTAAACTGGTTTGCGCATGCCAACACCTTCAACCGTTATATGCGCCTCATCACCAACATTACCACTAACCTCAAACCTTACGGGGAGAAACTGCTCAATCACCCACATGTTCGTGTGTGCATGCATCGTGAGCTTTTCGGTGCGGATAGATGAGCGCCCATTAGCAAGCGCCATGTAAAGGACAAGTTGGTCGCAAAGCCTTCTATCAACAGGGGCATCGCTCTTCATGTAGAACAAAAGCTCATCCGTAGCTTCATCAGCCACTTTTTCAGCTGGCTTGCCAACTTCACCAAGTGACGAGAACCCAGCAACTACGTTCTCAAACTCAGCAAGAAGGAAAAGCATTGTCCCCTCACCTGTTGATGGCAACTCAACAACCTCAACATGAACGGTGTTGCTTGGGATACTAAGCTCGGTCGTTAAGCGTTTATACGCCTGTGAAGCTTGTCTCTCAGCGATTGAGCGTTTCAAGTTTGATATAGCGCTTATGATGAGTATGCGTTTTAAGCTACCACGCTCAAGCAACTCAATCGGCGAGAGCGTATCAGCGAGTGTTTCTATCTTGCAATACACTTCACCACCACCCTTTGGGAACCAACCCGCCCTTTTGACTTCAAAGGAAGCACACACACCCATGCGACTCAACATGGGCAAAAAGACACGCTGGACATAATCGGCTGGAGGGCTCATTGGAACATGAGTGCCACCACGGATTATGCGCAATGTTGATGGATGCTTAGCGAAGAGTAGTGCTGGAAGGACTGTTTGGAAGATGAGCGTAATTGAACCAGCGCTCGGTCTCTCTTCGGAGACATCAAAAGTGAAGTTGCCCCACAGTAGCCTGCGTGGGCGAAACAAAAGGGAAGTGCTATCAATGCGAGCTCCGTCAACCTCAGCGTCTGTGATAAGTTGCGCTGCCTTAACACCCGTTAAATGCTGTGGACGAAGACCGGGACGAGACCTGCCAGCCCTTATGCGCTCAATTCGCAATGGCTTTTGAGTGAGCGCCGAAAGTGCTAAACTGGTGCGAAGTATTTGACCACCACCCTCACCATACGAGCCATCAATAACGACAACTCCACGATCACTTAAATGCATCCTCACTCACCTCGCCATCAAAGCTCGGGGCGAAAGCTTACTTTTGCAGAAGCTGACGATGCCACAAAGCATCTCTTTGTTGCCATAAACGGAATGCCACCACCAACCAGAAAAAGTCAAAAACCACTTTAATACCGTGTAGTTATCTTTGGCGAGGAACCTGAAGTTGAGGCAATGCATCCAGTTTACATTGAGGTTGCAGAGCTAAAAAGCGAGAACCGAAGTCCATAAAACACCTGTAGAGCAACCGTCGCAAAAAGATTTGCAAAGCACACCCATCTTGCGGATAGTTATAAAAAGCCGGGGCATAGGGAAAGTAACTTCACACCCCGGCTTGCTCTTGATTGTCCGCTTGCCTTAGATGCTGTCACAAAACCATTACCCTGGGTCTTCTATGCTCCACATGCATTTGCCGGGCGATATCTCGCACTTCACAGCTGTTGGCTTGAGCCACTTCACATGCCCATCTACAAAGAGGTAATTAGCGCCTTCCAAGTGGCGCACGCCACCTTGGCGCTGAGCAACATTAGTATCCCATCGTATCCAACCGTGTGTATTGGCATCGTATGATAGCTCAAAGCCACCGCCTGTGCTGTCAGTGATTAGTATTGTTCCAGCTGGGTCAACAACAGCAGCATCCGGTTGCCCACCGGGTGGCGTTGGTGAACCAGACTGCCAATGGACGCTATTCCAACCATAACCAGCAGAGCGCGCACCAGCTGGTGGGTCAACATCAATTCCATCAGTGTCATATACGAAGCTGTTTTGCCTAGGCTCTGATGGGCAGACATAGATTTGGCGGTTCTTAATATAAGGGAGCAACACT
>Ga0197143_1000506_pt1 | contig 42078 bp, 37 predicted proteins | sample GBS70_MetaG_FD_148603 | JGI IMG/M metagenome (GOLD analysis project Ga0197143, IMG submission 148603) | Sediment microbial communities from Great Boiling Springs, Gerlach, Nevada, United States - GBS 70_MetaG | ecosystem: Environmental > Aquatic > Thermal springs > Hot (42-90C) > Sediment... | reverse complement strand
TCTACGCGCGGCGACGGCGAGACCGGCGAAGATGTCACACAAAATCTCAAGACTATCAAGAGCATCCCCCTTAAGCTACGTCAGCCCAAAGACCTGCCCATCCCTAAGCGCTTAGAAGTGCGCGGGGAGGTCTACATGGAGATCGCGGACTTTCGCAAGCTCAACGAGGAGCGCGAAGAGCGCGGCGAGCCGCTCTTCGCCAACCCACGCAACGCTGCCGCGGGGTCGCTGCGCCAGCTCGACCCGAAGATCACCGCCCAGCGCAAGCTTCATATCTTCTGTTACGATGTGGGCCAGACCGTCGGCATAGCATTGCGCACACAAGCAGAGCTGCTGCAGACGCTCCCCCGCTACGGGCTGCGCGTCTGCCCCATCTATAGAGTCTGCCAAACTATTGACGAAGCCCTGGAGTTCTACCGCGAGATGCACGAGCGTCGCGAGGAGCTGCCCTACGAAATAGACGGTATCGTCATCAAAGTCAACGACTTTCGGATTCGCGAGATCGTGGGAGAGGTCTCGCGCAACCCCCGCTGGGCGATCGCATATAAATTCCCGCCCAAGCAAGCCACGACGCGCGTGAAAGATATCGTCGTTCAGGTGGGCCGCACAGGAAAGCTCACCCCCGTAGCGGTCTTGGAGCCCGTCCCCCTTGGCGGCGTCACCGTGCAGCACGCGACGCTCCACAACCAAGACGAGATCGAGAAGAAAGACATTCGCATCGGGGACTGGGTGCTCATCCAGCGGGCCGGGGACGTCATCCCCGAGGTCGTCCAGCCCATTGTGAGTCGGCGCACGGGAACTGAGAAGAAATTTACGATGCCGGAGCGTTGCCCCGTCTGCGGCGACAAAGTCGTGCGGCTCCCCGATGAGGTGGACTATCGCTGCGTGAACATTTCGTGTCCCGCTCGATTGAAGGAGAGCATCCTGCACTATGCGTCGAAGGGGGCGGCGGACATCGAGGGCTTGGGGGAGCGCTGGGTCGAGGCCCTGATGCACGCCGGCTTAGTGAGAGAGATCCCCGATCTGTACAAGCTCAAAGAGCGTGTTATTGAGCTCGTGCGCCTCGAGCGGATGGGGCCCAAGCTCGCGGAGAATCTCCTGAACGCGATCGAGAAGAGCAAGAAGATTTCACTAGCGCGATTTCTCTACGGGCTGGGGATTCGCCATGTGGGGGAACACTTAGCAGAGCTATTAGCGCAGCGCTTTCGGACGCTCGACGCCCTCATGAACGCTTCCGAAGAAGAGCTCCTTACAGTCGAAGAGGTCGGGCCCACGGTGGCGCAGAGCATTCTGTCGTTCTTCCAAGACGAGCGCAACCGCGAGATGATCCGCAAGCTCCGCGAAGCGGGCGTGCAGATCATCGAAGAGACCAGCCCACAAAAAGCTGGAGCGCTCGCGGGCAAGACCTTCGTCTTCACCGGGGCGTTGAAGACCATGACTCGCGGGCAAGCAGAAGCACTCGTCAAGGCTGCTGGGGGTCGAGTCTCCTCAAGCGTGAGCCGCAAGACGGACTACGTCGTCGCCGGGGAGGAGCCGGGCTCGAAGCTCCAGAAGGCGCGCGAGCTGGGAGTGACGGTGCTTTCGGAAGAGGAGTTTCTTAAGTTAATATCCCCTCACCCCTCTACTCCCCTCTCCCTCACAGGGGAGAGGGGAGGGGGGTGAGGGTCTTAAGGCCTTCTACCCTGGCCAGCAGCTGGCCGTCTCAAAACCGCTCGGCTGTGACGGCACACACAATCGTGTGAACTCCTCAAACGGCAAGAGCGACTGATTCGCCGCATTCTTGATGATGAACGGGTTGCTGAAGGGTAGATAGAACCCCGGCACCCGCCCAAGCCCCGTGATGAAGATGAAGATCGTATTGGTCTGGGTGCGCTCAGGAGTGCCGTCACCGTTGACATCGAGCAGCAGCTCGATCCGCGCAGCGGAGACGGTGTCACTCAAGGGTATGGAGTAGATCACCCGTCCGTTGCTGCGCACGGAGCCAGCGAGAGTGAGCTGGGTCTGCTGGCCGGTGATCTGCGGGACGGGCTGAGCGGTCGCCGCGCCCTCGGTCTGCACGCTGACGCCCTCGATGGGGCCATTGACGGCGAGCGAGATCTGGTAGGGCCGATCGCTGTTCCAGCCCGTGGCCCCCTGGACGAGCAGATAGAGCTTATCGGTGCCCATGACAAAGAGCCCGCCAGCTCCCAGGGGGATGTACGGTCGCGGCGTCGGTGTCGGCGTGGGCGGCGCGCTCGTCGTCTGCACGGTGACGCTCTTTGATTGAGAGTCAGAAAGCCCGCGGTTGTCGGTGACGCGCAGCGTCACTGTATAAGTGCGGGCTTGGCGGAAGATCGCCGTGATGCGCACGCCTTGACCATCGAAGCGTCCATCGCCGTCCAGGTCCCAGTCGTAGCGCACGATGCGCCCATCGGGATCAGAGGAGCACGATGCGTCGAACGTGACGGGCTGGTTGACGATGGGATTGGTCGGGCTGAACGTGAAGCACGCCGTTGGGGCGCGGTTCTGCGGGGGCAAAGTAGTCCCGACCTGGAAGCTCGTGAACGCGCTCGTCCACGTCGCCGACGGCGCGACGCTCCCGATGCGGCGAGCAAGCTCCGCGCGGAACGTTTCGGGATTGAGCCAGGCCGTGTTCCGCAAGCCGTTGAGCCCCAAATCTACGGGCTGGGTGATCGCGACGGCGTGGAGATACTCCGTGCCTTCAGGCCCGGTGATCGCTAGCGTATACGGCCCATCGGGCAGGGTGTACGTCCCCGCGTTCAAGAGATTCTGCCTCGAGAAGGAGTTGGGGAAGACTTGGGAGACTCGACCCGCGGGATCAACGTCGAAGACATAGACATACGCTTGGGCGCCGATGCGCAAGAAGATCTGCAGTCTCTCTCCGATGCGATAGCTCATCTTGTCGGTGCTGATCGAGATCGAGAGCTGGCCGCTCGTCGAGGCCCGAACGGTGATCTGGCGAGAGTTATTGGTCTCGTTGGACTCAGCGACTTGGCGCAGGGCGTCGGCAGTGACGGTGAACGTCTCTGAAGAGCTGTTGAGCCGTCGCGCGAAGTCCACCCGCACCGAAGCCCCGGCGCGCAGCCCGGTGACGCTCTGGCGCGTCGTTCCCGCGCTATCCTGCAGCTCGACGACGAACGGCCCGGCGTCGGCGTTGCCGATATTGCGCACGATGGCTGTCAGCGTGAGCGAGCTGCCCACCGTGGGATCGCGCGGGGAGTAGTCAAGAGAGTCTACTGTCAGATCGGGCAGGCGCGTCTCGGCAAGGGCGTCAATGCGCACTTGCGTCGAGTTATTCGTTTCGTTCGATTCGTCAACTTGGTTAGTGACGTCAGCAGTGATCGTGAAGATCTCCGTAGCGTTGTTCTGACGTCGAGCGAACGCAAGCGAGACGGAGTTTGCCGCCCCCAGCCCCGAGAGCGTCCGACGATCTGTGCCGGCGCTGTCGCGGATCTCGACAATGAACGGCCCGGCAGCAGCATCGCCCTGATTGCGGACGACGACTACGAAATTGATAGTCTCACCGAGCCGCGGCGTCCGCGGCGCCCAGTCCACCCCGGCAATAGTGAGGTCGGGCTTTCTCTGGACTTGGGGTTGAGCGTCCACCCGAATCTGCACAGAATTATTCGTCTCGTCGAGTTCGTCTATCTGATTGGTCGCGTCCACGGTGATCGTAAAGAACTCTGTAGTATTATTGACTCGGCGAGTGAAGCTCACGGGCGCTGTGCCTCCCACAGCAAGCCCTGAAAGAGTCTGTCGTTCTGTTCCAGCGCTGTCGCGGATTTCTATCACGAATGGGCCAGCGTTCGCCTGGCCTTGGTTGCGCACAACGATAGAGAGCGTGACGTTCTGGCCCACGGTGAGCGTGCGCGGGGACCAATCGGTGCTCGCGATGGCTAAGTCGGGTTTCAGAGTGGGCTGCGTCGCGGTGACGCGCAGCTCCGCTGAGTTATTGGCCTCGTTGGATTCGTTCACTTGATTAGTCGCGTCAGCGACAACGGTGAAGGTCTCTGTCGCTTGGTTGACGCGGCGAGTGAAGGAGAAGCTTGTTGAGCCTCCGGCATTCAGACCCGCGATGGTGCGACGGTCGGTTCCGCCGCTGTCGCGAATCTCAACGACGAACGGGCCAGCGTTGGCATTCCCGATGTTTCGCACAATCCCGCTCACTGTGACGAAATCCCCGACGCGGGGGTTGGACGGACTAGAAGTGAGCCCACTCACGGTGAGATCGGGCTGACTGGGCGGTGGGCTGGACTGAGCGAGATTGAGCCGTCCAGAGCCGAACTGCAACGGCGACCCCATAGGGACGGCATCGCCCTTGAGGCGCGCTTCGAGCTGTCCTGCCGTCAGGGATGGGTTCTCCGAGAGCAACAGTGCTGCTGCTCCGGCGACGTGCGGCGCGGCCGCGGAAGTGCCAAAAAACTCTGAGTACGTGAACGTCGAGACGCGATCGGGCCCAACGATATCGGGCTTGGAGAGCCCGGCGTTGGTCGGCCCCTGAGAGCTATACGGAGCGATAGGGCCAGTCGTCCAATTCTGGCGATTCACTGCCCCGACGGTCAGCGCATTGGGCGAATCCCCCGGTGCGATGATGCTGCTCGCCGGGACGGGATACTCGACATCGTGATTGAGACTAAAGAGCGAGAATGTCCGTGGGGCGGGGTTCCCGTCGGCCTTGATCTGAATATGAAACGTTCCGGGAACGAACGATTGATAGAAGAGACTCTCAATCGGAGGCTCGGTGCCCGACTGGATGCGCTGCGAGGCTGCCACTTGGGTGCCGTTGTTGTTGAACAGATAGAGATCATAATCGTTAGCCGAGCCGGGCCAATCGTTCCACGTCAGAAAGATCCCGATCTGATCCCCGGCGTTCACGGTGATCGTCAAAGACTCATCGCCGGGGGCAAACTCGTGCCATCTGTTGCCGTTTGTATCGCGGAACGTCCCTTGCCAGTGGCGTCTCGCGTAATTGCCCGCAGCGTTGACCCATAAGACCCCACGGCTGCGAGCATCGGCGACGATATTGTTAATCACTCCCGTGCCGTCATAAAAATTCGTGTTGAACCAACCCACAGAGTGATTGATGATCTTCGCGCCCTGACGAATGGCTTCTTCTTTGGCGTTCTCCAGGTCAACTTCGTCACCGACCTTCATCAAAATTAGTTGGGCTTGCGGAGCCATGTCATAAATAATCTCGGCGACGGCCGTGCCGTGATTGGTCCCGGATTCGATTCCCGTGCCGGTGTAGTCAAACGTCTGGATGCCCCCCGGAAGCTCGCCGCGGCTCTGGGCCGCGGTCAGCCCGGCAAAGCCCAAGTCAATCACGGCGATCTTGACGCCCTGCCCTCGAAAGCCCTGGGCGTGATAGTTCGACGCGCCGGTGAGGGCGACCCCTTCGCTGACCACGAGCGTCTGGGGAACCAGAGGGGGTCTTACAAACTGAACGACGCCTCCCGCCTGGAGGAGCGCCGCCCGCAAGAGCCCCAGATTCATGGGCATCTGGACCTTCCACGCAAACTTGGAGGTCGCCACGACTTGCCCGCGCATGAGCGCGATCTGTCTCTTTAGTAAATCTTGAGCGGCAGGGTCCCGACTGACACTCTCGGGCACTTGCCAGATCGCCGTCACCATGTTCCCTACAACGGGGACGCGAAACTGCGCTGCGGCTTGAGCGGCGGCTTGGGCTTGGCCCTGCTCCCCAAGCTTCAGAATCTGTTCGAGCACACTGTCTATCCGAGGATCGTGCTCCAACCGAGCGACGCTCTTAGGGTCAGAGGGCTCTTGGGTCAGCCCCACCGTGCCGAGCAACACCAAAACGAACCCACCCAGAATCCAGAAAAGATATTGATGTCTGCGCATAGTCTCTCAGCTCCTTTATAGCCCCGGCTGGGCCGGTGGGCGGACAAGCTTCACTGCCGGATCACGAGCTAATGTGACTAACTGATGGATCGGGACGAGCACGCGCATCAACCCTGAGGGCGAGCGCGCCTCGATAATGAGATTGTGAGTTGGCGCCAATTGGGCATTGGGGGAGACCAACTCGACGATCACCCGCACTCGCAAGCCCCATAGCTCTAATTTCTGTTGGGGCGCAAATTCGTACCAATCGGGCATGAGCATGAGCGCGTAGAGCACCGAATCTAAGCGGACGCCTTCGGGGGGCTTGGGGGGCTTGACCCCCGGCACGACCGTCAGCTCTTCGACCGTCAGGGGCAGCGTTGGGTTGGACACAACGGAGAGTTGGACGAATCTCTGTCCGATCTCGTCGAGGATCGCCGACGCGCTCACGGTAGTTATGGGAGCTATGATCAGCTCATAGCCATCGCTCTGGGCTGGTCGAAGATTATATTTCGAGAGCAGCCCGGCGGCGCGGAGCCATAAGAGCTCCCCATCCACGAAGAGATGAGGAAATCGAAGTCGCTCTCGCTCGTTCTCCGGGGTGCAGTCGAGGCACGGCTGCGTCCCAAGAAAGTATCTTACCGTAGAGTCTTGGGCGATCCGCACCGAAAAACCCGCTTGTTTTGCAGATTCGATGATCTTGGCTATATCAGTCTCGATGCGGGGGAGCAAGACGCGATAATACTTGCCCGCCAAGAGAATGGGCTCGGCAGGGATCGTCGGCTCGTTATGAAATATACTCAGCGAGAAAGCTGCCAAGAGCATGCCGAGTATGAATGTCTTGAGCATTGAGGGCTCCTTTCCTAAACTTTTACGGATTCTTCAAGCGCTTGGCGATGTTCTGGGCGATCTGAGCCCATTCCGCTGCGCTGACGACTTGCTCGATATACGCGGTCAGCGTCTGGGGGATCAGGGGATTGCGTGCCAGACGCAGCTGCACCGCGGACTTGATCGCGTTGGGGTCGTCGAGCTTGCCCCCACCCCGCACGTAGTCTTCTAAAGCTCCTGCAGCTTCAGTGATCGCTGTGTCTACGGCTTCGAGGGTGAGCGTGAGCGTCACTGGCCCGAATCGAATCGTGAGATTGATCGTGATACCCTTGCTTGCTAGAAGCGTCTTCACTTCCGAGAGCGTCATCTTGCGCTTTAAGAGATCATCATTGATGACGTCGAGCGGGACGCCCTTGGTGAGTCCCTCGAACGCTTTGTCCACGAGCATAGTGACGGGCAACTCTTCTAAGAGCGCCCGCGCGATGATCTGCAAGACCCCCTCGCGCAGCGAGATCGGGGCTGAAGATTGTTTCAATCTCTGGCAGAGCCGCAGCGCGGTGTCGGGGGTGATCCGTTTATCTGAAAAGCCCTTGGCAAAGCCCGCTTGCAACGTCTGCAAGTCCGAGACCCCAAGCTCGGCAAAGCACTTATAGACGTCTTCGGGGGTCGGCTGGGCTAGAGCACCGCCAAAGCCCCCAAGAAGCCCAAATACAAGAGCGACACTTATCAGCCATCTCATGGCTGCTCACCTCGCGGTGCTATGTACAGCACTGAATTGATCTTATCGTCGAAGGTGTGGACGAATTCCGTGGCGCGCGGGTCGTAGACCCACCGCTCGCCATCTACAATAAAGCCGTACTCGTAGCGCCCAGGCTTGATATCATGGGGGAGCCGAATCCACCAGACGCCGCTGCGATCGGGGCCGTTCATGGGGATGGGCTCCCACAGTGTAAACTGACTCGCTACGCTCACGCTCTTGGCGTTTGGGTAGACCAAGCAGAGCACCTGGGGGTCATGGCATGGAGCCCCCGAGAGATTCCATCCTACCCACAGACCAAGAGCAAAGACGGCAGCGACGGCGACCGCGCCTGCCCCGACAAGACCCCAGCGCCATAGCGGCGAGCTCCGACTTTCGGGAAGTTCTTCGATGATCTCATACTCAAGATCAGCGATCCGATCCCGATGGGCCTTAGCATACTGAGTCAGCGTCTCTTTGAGCAGGGCTTCTAACTCCTGTTCATGCATGGTATGCCACCCCTTTCTGCTCGAGAATGCGCTTCAATTCGGCCTTGGCGCGGTGGAGCCGCGTCTTGACCGTCCCTTCGGGCAGCCCCAAGGCCTCCGCAATCTCTTTGTAATCTAAATCCGCATAATAGCGCAACACCAAGGGCATCTTATAAGCCGGCTTGAGCTGCTCAATAGCCTCTCGAATCGTGCGCGTGCGCTCCTCGTGAGCGAGCTGCTGTGCGGGATCGCCCCCTTTTGTTAATTTAGAGATATATTTGAGCGGGGCGAAGAGCCGCTCGCGGCGCAGCTTGTTCTTGCAGACGTTGGCGGTCACCGCGAAGATCCACGTCGAGAATCGCTTCTCAAGGTGGAACGTATGCAGCCCTTCGTAAGCCCGAATGAACGCGTCATGGGCGGCATCTTCGGCATCGGCGGGATTGCCCAAGATGCCCAAGGCAATCCCAAAGACCGCATCTTTGTAGCGTCTCACGATTTCACCCCAGGCGTCCACATCCCCGTGGAGCGCCCGCTGAATTAACTCCAACTCCCCCTCGCCCATGCTTCCTCCTGAGTGCAGAGTATATACAAATTGCTCATGGCAAAGTTTCAGACTCTATTTTACCCCAAGAGGGATCAGTTGACCCAATGGAGACCCGACAAACGTCCGCTCATCGCCCCGCGCCAGTCCTTCCCTCTTGTGGAGAAGACACTCTAAAGTAAGCTAGTCAACTGAATTGAGGAGGAAAGACCATGCGGCGCTCGTTCGAGATCGGGGTTCTCTTGACGCTGTTGGCTTTGTCGGGATGTACGCTCGCTCAAGCACCCTTTGCGTTCTTCGTCGCCTCTCCTACACTGGGAGAGGCCCCTCTGAAGGTCAGCTTCAATGCGTCGGGCTCCAGCGACCCCGACGGCACCATCGCCCAATACGAATGGGATTTTAATAACGACGGCACTGTGGACGCCACCGGGGTCACCGCGACTCATACGTATTCATCGCCGGGCATCTACACGGCGGTGCTGACTGTGACAGATAACACAAATCTTAAGAGCAAATTCACGCTCCTCATCACCGTGCTAGAGCCAACGATCTTCTTCTCACGATGGGATGGTGGGAGCAATTTCGGGATCTTTCGTATGAACACAAACGGCACCGCGCTCACGCAGCTGACGATGGGCATAGATGCCTGGCCCGCTGTAGCCCCTAACGGCCGCCAGCTCGTAGCATTTGCACGCGACATGGACCCCGACCCTGCGGCCTTTCAGTTTGATATCTTCTCGATGCTCCCCAACGGCACCATGCAGACACATCTTACCCTCCAAACCCCAAGCCAAGAGATTCAACCCACTTGGTCGCCCGATGCCACAAAGATCGCGTTCGCGACCAATCGCGACGGGAACTACGAAATCTATAAGATGAACGCCGATGGGACAAGCCCTATACGCATCACGACCGTCACCCCCAAAGACGCCTTCGCCCCTCGATGGTCGCCGACCAATCCCAATCTGTTGATCTTCGTGACGAACAACAACACTGCCCCACATGCCCTTGATATCTGGAAGATCAACGCCGACGGCACGGGGCTGACTAATCTTACCAATCGTCCTAGCTATAATGATGGTGCGCTCTCTCCTCTCTCAGGGTTCCCCTCCCCGCCCAGCTGGTCGCCCGACGGCACCAAGATCGCCTTCACTTCAGATCAGACGGGGAATTTAGATATCTTCGTGATGAACGCCGACGGCACGAATATCGTCAGCCTCAATACGTTTGCCTCGTCGAGCACAGCCAATCTCGCAACGTCAGCCGAGTTCGACCCCTTCTGGCTCCCCAATGGGCAAGAGATCGCGTTCGTCTCCGATCGCGATGGGACGTATCAGATCTATAAAGTCAATCTCTCGACCGGAGCTGTGACCCAGTTGACCCCCGGTGGGATGAACCTCATGCCCGCCAGAACAAGCAGCAATACGAACGAAAGATAGGCGACCCAATCTCCAAGCTGCACGTAGAGCGTCGCGCGGTCCTGCAAGAGGATCGTCTCTTGCAGGACTTGTGCTTCTTGGGAGCGCGTCGCTTGGAGCACTCTCCCCAAAGAGTCAATCACCCCAGAGATGCCGCCGTTGGCGGCTTGTACGGTAAAGCGTCCCGTCTCCACAGCGCGAAAGATCGCCTTGGCGAAGTGCTGCTCGAGGGCCTTGGAGCCCTTAAACCATGCGTCGTTGGTGATGATGAAGAGGGCTTGCGCGCCGTCTCTGACAAAAGCCCGCCCAATCTGAGAAAAGATGGACTCAAAGCAAATCGGGGTTGCTATCTTCATTCCTTGGGGGAGGCCCAGCGGGCGAAATCCATCCCCCGGTGTGAGGGCCCCCAGCGGCAACGGCCCAATCAGATTCTCTACACCTAAGCGACGCAAGAACCCAATCAACGGGAAATATTCGGTGCTAAAGGGCACCAGCTGAACTTTGTCGTAGAGATCTAAGTCCCCGTCGGGCGCGATACTTGCAGCCGTATTAAAGAGCCTTCCGTCGCGATAGTCAATCGTCCCCACAATGAGCGAGGCGCGTAAGCGTCGCGCTTGCTCCTGATAGGGCTGAAGGAGCTCTTCTTGGCGGAGCAGATACGCGGGTACGATAGATTCCGGAAGGAGCACAAGATCCACGCTCTCTGGGGAGAGCTGATCTAACTGAGAGAGATAGAGCGTCTGCAGGGCTTGGAGTTGCCCTGGATCGCTGCGAGCTTGCTGCGGGACGTTCGAGTGCACGATCGCTACCCGCACTGGCCGGCCCTGGGGGAGAGGGCGAGCGATCTGATAAGTCCCCCAGCCCCAGTCGAGCGCAATGAGCCCTATTGCGAATACACCGTACAGCAAGGAGCGCTCGCGCAGGGCGCGATAGAGCAGAAGATTCACGAGCACAATAAGCATCGAGATCCCCCACGTCCCCGTCAGCGAAGCGATCTGAATGAGCTCAGGGTATTGAGAGAGCGCATCGCTCACAAATCCCCACGTAAACCCAAAGCGCGTCAGCGAGCGCAGATATTCTAAAACAACCCACAGGGCTGGCACGGCTATCCACAAAAATTTTCTATAGTAGGGACGGTTCGCGAACTGCCCCCTACAGATGGCGCTATACGCCGCGCCAAAGAGCCCCCACCATACCCCCAACAGCCCCGCCAACCCCAGATGCCCAAGAACGATAAAAGCCCCAGCCCATTCAAAGAGTGTATAAACCCAATAGAGTAGCAATGCAAAAAGAGAGAACCCGCCCAGATATCCCAACCAAAAGCCCCGGCGTGGCGTGCCCCCTTCAAGGGCAAAAAAGAGCGGCACAAGCGCTACGAAGATCAACCCGCCCCACAGATACCCCGGCATACTCAGCAGCATAAGCAGAGCTGAGAGGATCGCCAAGATCGCTCGAAACATCTCGCTATCGCAAGACCCCGTATTCGAAGACTTGATAGTAGATCAGATAGCCTCCAGCAGCTATTAACAGCAGCCCGTTGAGCCAGTGCCTGGCCCGCTCCCACCGACGCATCTGAAAGAAGATCAGAGCGGGCAACGCCAGGGCGAAGAGGCTCACAAAGATGCGATTCGTCCCGGAAAACGCCGCGCCCCAGCTCGCCGCCAGCTGCGGCTGTGTCCACACGAGCACCAAGACGATCACCACAGGAAGGCTCGCCCCAATCAACGCTTGTCTTAGGGGCATACTGCGGTCAAGACTGCCCTTCGAGTACGCGATGCTCACCGAAAGCAAGAGCATCATCAGCGTCATGCCTGACGCATACGCGATAAAGTTGAAGATGCCCATAACTATACTAGTCCCCAACGCCGGCCCGACAACGTAAATCATAAAGATCGGAAGAGTACATCCGCAGGAGGCGATCGCGTAGCTAATCCCATACAGATAATAGAAGAAGACGCTCTGGCGGCTTGAGCGTGCCTGGAAGGAGAGAGCTAGCGAAAACTCGCGCCCCAATAGGGTGAAAACCCCCAGGACGATCAGCCCCAGCCCAAGGATCATCGTTGCCCAAGGGAAGTAGAACCCCAGCGCGGTGCCCGCGAGAGAGACCACACTCCCAAGGAGAAGAAAGACCGTGAAGAACCCGGCGCTTACGACTCCTCCGAGCATAAGCCCCTGAAGGCCACGCTCCCACCACCCCTCGCGTGTACGCGACTGAGTACGTCCCCCTAGATAGTGAGCTATATACGAGGGCAAGAGTGCAAACCCACAAGGGTTCAGAAACGCTACCATCCCTGCGCTTAGCGCCAATCCCATCATGCTCCAATCGCCCTGCATAGTGCTTGTATCTTATCATCTTGCGCTGCCCCAGTCCATCCCGTACAATCGCTCTAACTTGAGATGAGGGTGATCGACGAATGAATCCGATCCTTATCGAGATTCCCATGCCCTTTGGTTGGCCCAGCCTGCAGATCCGTTATTATGGATTAATGTATGTTATCGCGATCATCGTGGGGATATATCTGACGCGCCGCGAGTGCGCCCGCAAGGGGCTCCCCCTCTCACTCGATGATATTCTAGATTTTGTGCTGATCACGGTCCCCGTGGCGATCATCGGGGCGCGACTCTACTATGTCGCCTTCCAATGGGCGAGTTTCTATGTGCCCGGCGATCTGGGAAGGACGCTTCTCAACATTATCGCGATCTGGGAGGGTGGCTTAGCTATTCACGGGGGCATCCTTGCGGGGCTGCTGATGCTTTGGATCTACTCTCGATGGAAGAAAGTCTCGCTATGGCAGTTTGCGGACGCCGTGGCCCCCAGCGTGATCTTGGGCCAAGCCCTCGGACGATTTGGGAACTTCATGAACGGCGATGCGTACGGGGTGCCCCTAGGGCCAGAATGGCCCCCGTGGCTCGATTGGGTCGGAGTCGTCTACAAAGAGGGCACGCCCGGATTCCAACAGTTCGGACACATCCCCACCCACCCCACCATGCTCTATGAGATGTTCGGCGATCTCGTAATATTTGGGGTGCTGATGTGGCTCCGCACGAAGGACTTTCAAGACGGATTTCTCGCGTCGCTGTATATGGTGCTCTACTCATTCTTGCGCTTCTGGATGGAGTTTTTGCGCGCAGACGCCCTCTGGCTCATCCCCGACGTGCTGCGGGCTGCCCAAGTGATCAGCGTCATTCTCTTTATCGTCTTTGGGGCGTTCATTCTCATAAAGAAGCTCTACGTGCGGAAGACGATCGCCGCGCCGTCGGGGTCATAGCTGAAAGTCTTCGCCAAGATAGTACTTGCGCGCCAGAGGGTGAGCAGCGATCTCCTGTGGGCGCCCGCTGAGCAAGAGCTTCCCCTCGTTGAGCAGATACGCATAGTCCGTGACGCGCAGCGTCTCGCGCACGTTGTGATCAGTCACGACGACGCCGATCCCGTCAGAAGCTAACGCGCGAATGATCTTTTGGATCTCGGCGACGCTCAGCGGATCTATCCCGGAGAAGGGCTCGTCCAGCAAGAGAAACTTCGGGGAAGCCGCTAAAGCGCGCGCAATCTCCACACGGCGGCGCTCCCCGGCTGAGAGCGTATCCACTCGTTGATATGCCAGATGGGCAATACCCAGCTTCTCTAAAAGCTGCAGGGCTCTTGTCTGACGCGCCCGCGGCTCCCGCTCCCACTGCTCCAAGACGAGCAAGAGATTCTCCAACGCGCTGAGCTTGCGAAAGACCGAGGGCTCTTGAGGCAGATAGTGAATTCCCGCGCGCGCGCGGGCGTAGAAGGGCCACCGCCCAATGGGCTTGTCGTCTAAGAAGATCTCCCCAGCCTCGTGAGCAATCAGCCCCGTGATAATATAGAACGTCGTGGTCTTGCCCGCGCCATTGGCTCCGAGCACCCCCACGACTCTGCCGCTCTCGATCTGCAACGAGACGCCATCAACGACGCGACGCCCACTGTAGCTCTTGATCAAGCCTTCCGTGCGTAGGATCATCTCTTCCGCAAGATGAGCCGCGCATCGTGGAGGATCGTCGCTCGTCCCGTCTCCGAGAAGTATTCCAAGCCCCGTCCCGTCAGGATGAACTCCTCGCTCTCGATGCGCACCGCTGATGGGGTGGTCAAGATCTTCTTCTCGTTGTTCCACAAGAGATCCTCCGTGCTCAGTGAGAAGTCGCGCCCAATGGCAGAGACCTCCCCTTGCAACTCGATATCTCCGGTTCGATTGTGCAGCCTCGCGAGAGGGGCGCGCACCGTGAGCGCTTCCCGCCCCTCGCTGTCGAAGAACCGCAGCGTGATCTCCTCAGCGACGCTTGTATCTTGCCCGACGGATAGCGCACGCCCTTCGAGCTCCCAGAGCTTCTTTCCGCGCTCATCGTAGCGCACGATATGGGCGTGCTCAGCCGAGAGTGCAGGAGCAGGAGAGTCTCTCATCTCTGGCCACAGCTGAGATACTGACGACCAGAGCCAATAGAGCCCTCCAAGCACCCCAATGATCACGATGAGACCAAGGACTTGCGCCGCGCGAGACATGCTTGCACCAAGCCGAGAAAGAGCGGGCGCGGACGCGTCGGCCGCGATTTGAACTCCGGGTGGAACTGCGACGCGATAAAGAACGGATGATCTGCTAGCTCGAGGATCTCCATGCGCCGCCCATCGGGCGATTTTCCAGAGAATTTCAACCCCGCTGCTTCTAAGTCTCTGATATAGCGCGGGTTGACCTCGTAGCGATGGCGATGGCGCTCGAAGATCTCCTCAGTGCCATAGAGCTTATAGGCGAGCGTGCCGCGCTCGATACGGACGGGCTGAGCCCCCAGGCGCATCGTCGCGCCCTTCTCTGTCAAAGATTTCTGCTCCGGCATCAGATCGATGACGGGGTGCTCCGTCGGGCCGAACTCCGCGCTGTTTGCAGTCTCTAAACCGAGTACCGCGCGCGCAAACTCGATCACCGCCAACTGAAACCCATAACAGATGCCCACAAACGGGATCTGATGCGTGCGCGCATAGCGAATCGCTTGGATCTTGCCCTCCGCCCCACGATGGCCAAACCCCACGGGCACGATGAGGCCATCCACGCCCTCCATCTGGGGTTCAGAGAACTCCTCAGCTTCGATCCAGACGATCTCCACCCCAACGCCGAGGGCGGCTCCCGCGTGCGTGAGCGCCTCGACGTAGCTGACGTAGCTGTCCCGCAACATCGTGTACTTGCCGACGATCGCGATTCGTATGTGTTCTTGCGGATGGAGCACCGCGTCGACAAAGCGCTGCCACTCGCTTAAGTCTTTGCACCGCGCTTCCAGCTTGAGCCGTCGTAAGAGCAGATCTGCCAGGCCTTGCTCCTCAAAGAGCAGGGGCACCTGATAGATCGAGGGCACATCGGGGGCGCTGATGACAGCCTCAGGGGGCACATCGCAGAAGAGCGCGATCTTCTTGCGAATCCCCTCCGCAAGAGGAGCCGTGCTGCGCCCGATGATCACATCGGGCTGAATCCCAATGGCGCGCAATTCCTTCACCGAGTGCTGCGTCGGCTTGGTCTTCTGCTCCCCCACCACAGAGACCACGGGCACCAACGTCGTGTGCACGAAGACACAGTGATCATCGCCGAGCTCTTGATGCATCTGGCGCAGGGATTCCAAAAACGGCATGGATTCGATATCGCCCACCGTGCCCCCAACTTCCACGATGACCACGTCGGCCTTGGTGCGCTCCGCTACCCGCTTGATGGACGATTTGATCTCATCAGTAATATGCGGGATGATCTGCACGGTCGCCCCCAGATAGTCCCCGCGCCGCTCCTTCTCGATCACGCTTTTGTAGATCTTGCCCGTGGTGATGTTGTGATCTTTCGTCAAGTCAATATCTAAGAAGCGCTCATAGCTTCCTAGGTCCATGTCCACTTCGGTGCCGTCGTCGAGCACGAAGACTTCCCCGTGCTGATAGGGATTCATCGTGCCCGCGTCGCAATTGAGGTAGGGATCGATCTTGATCGCCGTGACGGTCAGGCCGCGCGACTTGAGCAGGAGCCCGATGGACGAGGCCGTGATCCCCTTGCCCAACCCCGAAAGGACGCCCCCAGTAACAAAGATGTACTTATTCACCACGCACCTCGCGCTCAAAGCAAAAATATTCCGTTGGGAATGGACTCGCTTGATTATACTGAGCCCAAGGGTGGCAGGCAAACTTGCGTCAGCTAAAATAAAGCTATGGCTTTTGGGCAAGCTCTCTCGGTTGTTCTTCTTGCGGGTGGGTACTCCCGCCGCATGGGGCAGGACAAGGCTTTGCTGCCCTGGCGCGGCCGCACCCTCATCGAATATCTCGTCGCACAGCTCAAAGCGATAAGCGACGACGTGCTCGTCATCACGGGTCCACAGGTCCGCTATCGGGAGCTTCTGGACGTCCCCATCTTCGCCGATGCGATCAGAGGCGTTGGCCCGATGGGCGGACTCTACACGGGGCTCACCCACGCTCGCTATGACTATAGCTTTGTCGCTGCGTGCGATATGCCTCTGCTTAGCCGCGCCGTTATAGATTTACTCAAAGAAGAGCTTGACGGCTCGGCGTGGGCGGTCGTGCCTCAAATAGCAAACTATCGCGTGCCCACGCTCGCGATCTATCATAAAAAATCTCGCTCGGTCATCGAGCGGCTCCTTGCGCACGGGCACACCTCGCTGCAAGAACTGCTTGATGCCATCCCCACAAAGATCATTTCAGAGCAAAAGCTGCGCCAGGTCGATCCCGCGCTCCGCTCCTTTGTCAATCTCAACACTCTGACAGATTGGGAAGAGCTAGTCCGCTCGGAGTTGTCCGCCCCATAGCCCTGTGCTATCATCAGGTGTCGCCATGGCGAAAGCGAAGCTCACCCCCATGATGCAACAGTATCTGCGCATTAAGGCGCAGTATCACGATGTGATTCTCTTCTTTCAGCTTGGGGATTTCTATGAGACGTTCTTTGAGGACGCCGAGCTGACAGCGCGCGAGCTTGATATTGCGCTTACTAAACGCGACGAGGCTCCTATGGCCGGCGTCCCCGTCAAGCGCGTCGCCTTCTATGTCAATCAATTGTTGAAGAAGGGCTATAAAGTTGCGCTCTGCGAGCAGCTCCAAGATCCCGAAGAAGCCAAAGGGCTCGTAGAACGCGACGTCGTGCGCATCATCACCCCAGGGACGATCCTCGAGGAGGAGCTTCTGGAGCGCGGGGTCAATAATTATCTTGTCGCGCTCTACCCCCAGGGCGATCGCTGCGGCCTGGCCTACGCCGATATCTCCACGGGGGAGTTCAGGGCTACCGAGCTGCAGCTCGCTGAAGTTACTAACGAACTGAACAGATTACGCCCCACCGAGCTCATACTTCCCCAGGGCACAACTCTCGCTGAGGACTATCAAGCTGCGCGGAGCGCTCTGGAGCCCTCGAGTTTCCAGACAGAAAAGCTCCTTGAGCACTTTGGGATCGTCTCGCTTGATGGGCTTGGGTTGTCAGAACTCGCTGGGCGCAGCGCGGCGGGGCTCCTCAGCTATGTGAAAGAGACCCAGAAGGGGGCTCTGCAGCATCTCGGCCCTCCAAGGTTCTATCAGCTCTCTGCGCAGATGGGGCTCGATCCGTTCACGGTGCGCAATCTGGAGCTTGTCGAAGAGCTGCGGGGCTTTGGCACTCAAGCGACGCTCTTTCACGTGATCAATCAGACGGTCACGGGGATGGGCGAGAGGCTGTTGCGACGATGGCTCCTGGCGCCGTTGCTCGATCGAGCGGAGATCGAGGGGCGCTTGGACGCCGTCGAGTTCTTCGTTGAACACCCTCAAGAGCGCGGCGAGCTTCGGGAGCTTTTGGGGCGCATCTCGGATCTGGAGCGCCTTGCGGGGCGTCTGGGAACAGGGCGCGTCACTCCAAGAGATCTGCTCTCCCTGCAGCAATCGCTGGAGCACCTGCCCGCGCTGACAGCGCTCCTGCAGCGGTGGGAGGGCGCTCCCGCCAAGCTCACGGGGTTCTTGCACGGTGTAAAGTCTTTAGCCCTCGACGAGCTGCGCGAGTTACTCAGCCGCGCCATTCGCGAAGACGCTCCCATCGAGCTCAAAGAGGGCAATATCATCCAAGAGGGCTTCTCGCCAGAGCTCGACGAACTGAAAGCGCAAGAGCGCATCTTTAAGAGAAAGATCCTCGAGCTGGAGGCGCGCGAGCGCGACCGCACCGGCATACAAACACTAAAAGTCGGGTTCAATACGGTCTTTGGGTACTACATCGAGGTGAGCAAGGCCGCGGCCAAGCGCGTCCCCTCAGATTATCATCGCAAGCAGACGCTGGCCAACGCCGAGCGCTTCTTCACCCCAGAGCTCAAAGAGTACGAAGAAAAGATTCTCTCTGCGGAGGAGCGCGCCAAGCGCCTAGAATACGAGCTCTTCTGCGAGATCCGCCAGAGGGCTTCCCACAAGATCTCAGAGATTCAAGAGCTAGGGCGCATCGTCGCGGAGTTGGATGTTCTCGCAGGGCTTGCGGAGGCAGCGCATCGGTTTCACTACACGCGCCCGCGCTTCACCGATCGCGCAGAGATCACGATTCGCGATGGGCGCCACCCTATCGTCGAGCGCCTCCTCCCCGCGGGGGAGTTCGTCCCCAACGATCTCCAGATGAGCCCAGAAGACTTTCTCATCGTGCTGACCGGCCCCAATATGAGCGGCAAGAGCGTCTATATCAGACAGATCGCGCTGATCAGTCTCCTTGCCCAAATCGGCTCGTTCGTGCCGGCAAAGTCTGCAACACTCCCCATCATTGATAAGATCTTCGCCCGCGTGGGAGCGAGCGATATGCTCGCCTCCGGGTATAGCACGTTCATGGTGGAGATGCTCGAGACTGCTAATATTCTCAATAACGCCACAGAGCGCAGCTTAATTATCTTAGACGAGATGGGCCGGGGCACGAGCACCTTCGATGGGGTGAGCATCGCCTGGGCCGTCGCCGAACACCTAGCTACGAAAGTCAGAGCCAAGACGCTCTTTGCCACGCACTATCACGAGCTCACGAAACTGGCCGAGCGCGTCCGGGGCGTCAAGAACTATCACGTCCAAGTGAAAGAATACGCAAACCAAGTGATCTTTCTCCACAAAGTGGCCCCTGGGGCGACCGAGGGCAGCTACGGCGTCCATGTGGCGCGCATGGCCGGGCTCCCCGAAGAGGTGACGCGCAAGGCCGATGAGATTCTCCAGAAGATCTTGCAGAACAACCCCCTCGATGCTATGGGCGAGCTGCGCAAGAGAGATCCCAAATTCATCAAGCAGCTTGCGATCTTCCGCGCCGAGGAGCACCCCATCATCCACGAGCTCAAGAAGCTCGATGTCAATAAGCTAACGCCCCTCGAAGCGTTAGAGATCTTAGCGCAGCTCAAGCGGCGCGTTGACTCGTGAGCAGACATTCGACAAGCCGTAAGTCTGCTTGTGTTGTGACTTTGATATTACTGACTTCACCGGGGACGACCACTGGGCGCATCCCGCTCATGGCGAAGACACAGCTGGCTTCGTCGGTGAAGTAGCGTCCGAGGGCGCACGCGCGCTCCAGGGCTTCTAATAAGAGTTCCCGTCGGAAGCCTTGGGGCGTCTGGGCACAGAAGAGCTGCGAGCGATCTTCGTCGGAGACAATGTGATTGTCTCTAATGCGCTTGACGCTGTCAGCGATGGGGATGACGGGCACGGCCGTGCCGTGTTCTTTCATAGCGCTGATGACGCGCTCGATGAGCGAACGTGACGCGCACGGGCGCGAGGCATCGTGCACCAGGACGTACTCGCCAGAAGCAGCTCTCACTCCCGCGAGCACCGAATCTTGGCGGTGCGGCCCACCATACGCCCGCCGCACGGGCTTGGCTATCAACGAGTGAAAGAGCTGTTCATCGTCCGGATGGATCACGACGATGCTCTCGGAGCAGAGCCCCTCAAAGAGCTCTAAAGAGTATAATATTAAGGGCTTGCCATGGACGAGCACGTACGCTTTGGGCACAGAAGCTCCCAAGCGGCTCCCCCGCCCCGCCGCAACGATGATCGCGCTGACCGTAGCTACTGCTCCCATTTGACGGGCTCAAGCTTGGGGCGCACAAAGAGCATCTTGCCGGCTTCGGTCTGCAGGCTCGAATTGACAATAGCTTTGATCTTCTTGCCGATGAACCGCCGTCCGTTCTCGACGACGACCATCGTGCCATCGTCGAGGTACCCCACACCTTGGTTGATCTCCTCGCCGCGGTCGATCACTTCGACTTCGATCTCCTCGCCAGGGATGAATCTGGGCTTGACCGCGTTGGCCAGCTCATTGATATTGAGCACGGGCACGCCCTCGACCTTGGCCACTTTGTTGAGATTATAGTCGGTCGTGATGATCTTGGCGTTGAGCTCCTTGGCGAGCTGGATGAGCTTGCGGTCGACGTCTACTATGGTGGGGTAATCTTTGTTGAGGACTTCGACCTGGACTTCGGAGCTACGCCGCAGCTCGCCCAAGATATCTAAGCCCCGGCGCCCCTTGCGCCGTCGGAGGCTATCTTGGGAGTCGGCGATGGCTTGCAACTCGCTGAGCACAAACTCCGCGATAAGAATCTTCCCCTCGATGAACCCCGTCTTGGCGAGGTCTCCGATGCGCCCATCAATGATCGCGCTGGTATCCACGAGCTTCAGCGGGGTGGGAGGGGGACTGGGTTCAGTCTCTTTCCATGGGAGTGTCACACGCTGGCCCACGACAAATCCTCCGATCGTAAAAGCCAGCACGATCACCCCTTGGAAGGCACGCACTAAGGGATTTTGAGGGAAGAGCAGGGCCAAGCCCCAGGCGATGGCAAGGCTCAAGAGGGCCCCCATAAGCCCGATGAGCGCCCCTTGCACAAGGCGGCGCGCCCCGTCCTCCTGGGCCAGCTCTCTCCGAAGAAGCTCCATAAGATTGGTGATGAACAGAGCTACGGCCAGACCACTCAGTGCTCCCACTAACACTTGGGCTTCCCAGGCGTGCAGCCCGCCCAGCGGCGGCACCCACCCCTCAAGGACGCTGAGGAGAATCCCTACAACTATAAGTATGGCGTAGATAAAGATCTTGAACACAGTCTCTTCCCTCGACGCGCTCCTTTATTGTAGCACAAGCGCTTGACTTTTGCACAGTCTTTCGGATATTTTTAGGATGATGAACCCTGCGATGACCGTGAACGAAGCTCTACGCTGGGCAACGAGGCAGCTTGCCCAAAGCTCTACAGAATCAGCGCGTCTGGAAGCGGAGCTCATCGTCGCGGGCATCTTGCACAAGGCGCGCCATGAGCTCTATCTTCAGTCCTCCCAAACGCTCTCGTATGAAGAGCAGACCCAACTGTATGAGCTGGTAGAGCGGCGTAGTCGCGGCGAGCCCCTGCAGTATCTCTTAGGATATACAGAATTCTATGGGTGCCTCTTGCGGGTCACCCCAGCGGTGCTCATCCCGCGCCCAGAGACCGAAGAATTAGTCGAATGTGTGATCAAGAGCGCGCGCCATCCCCCAAAAGATGTGCTCGACTTGGGCACGGGCTCAGGAGCGATCGCGATCGCGTTAGCGCGCGCCTGGCCCGAAAGCTCCGTAGTCGCTACTGATATCTCCCAAGAAGCCTTAGTATTAGCACGTGAGAATGCCCTGCGCAACGGGGTAGCCGAGCGCATCCGATTTGTGCGCTCAGATTGGTTCTCTCAGATCTCTGAGAGATTCGATCTCATTGTGTCCAATCCGCCGTATGTGCGGACAGAGTATTTAGAGAATGCCCCGCGCGAACTGCGCTATGAACCTCGGATAGCTCTCGACGGCGGCCCACAGGGTCTAGACGCGCTGAAACGAATCATTCGAGAGAGCCCGGCGTATCTGCGCCCCGGTGGCTCTCTGTATCTGGAGATCGGCTCAGATCAAGGGCAAGCAGTGCGAGAGCTTTTCGCTCAAACTGGAGCGTTTGTCACTGTTGAGATTCATAAAGACCTATCGGGTCGGGAGCGATTTGCGCGCGCCCAGACTTCGCCAGACTTCGTCTGGACTGTACACCTTCGCCGGCCATTGGCCGGCGAAGATGCACGGTCCAGGCGAAGCCTGGGGCGAAGCTGAGTTGATGAGAAATGTCCCTCTTAGTGCAAGTGTCTGAGTTGCAGTTTGTGACCCCTGAAGGGAAGAGGATCTTAGAGGACGTGACCCTGCGGGTGGATCACGGAGAATTAGTCTTTCTTGTGGGTCCGCCGTCGTCGGGCAAGAGCCTCATCTTGAAGTTGCTCTCCCATGAGCTGCGCCCGCAGCGCGGCCAGATCCTTGTGGATGATCGCAATGTGACGCGACTCCACGAGAACAAACTTCCAGCGTTCCGAAGGCGCTTGGGGATCGTCCCTCAGGAGTTAATCCTCCCGCGGCGCACCGTGAGGGATGCGCTCGCATTTAAGTTGGGGAGTTTGGGCTTCTCTTCTGAAGACAGCGCTACCCTGATCGAAGAGATCTTGGAGACGGTGAAGCTGCGCGCTGTCGCCGATACGCTCATCACGGAGCTAGATCCCCCGCAGCAGAAGCTCTTCGCCATAGCCTTGGCAGCGTGCCATAACCCTGTGCTGTTGCTCGTGGATGAGCCGTTTGGAGGGCTAGAACACAAAGACGCCCAAAGAGTGCTTGAGGGGATTGCGGCGGTGCATGAGCGCAAGCGCGTGGCCATGCTCGTCGCCACTAGAGAAAGGGGATTGGCAGTGCGCAGTGGCGCGCGGGTTGTATATCTATGGGCCGGGCGGACGGTAGACAGCGCCCCGCCGGAGAAGGAGCTATGAAGTTTCTCGTCATAGAACTGCTGCGAACAGTATTGCGGAGCTGGCGGCTTGTGGGGTGGGTCTTGGGAGGGGCGGTGATTGCGACGCTCGCCTTTGTGATCTTTCTCATACTTTGGGTCGCGCGTGGGGAGTGGGGAGAGAACCGCTTGATCGTGCTCTTTGAGCCGGGGGTGTCGGGGGAGCAGATTCGCCAAGTCTATCGCCAGGTGCGCGAGTGGGAGACGATCTCCGAAGTCTTGTATATCACGAGAGATGATCCACGCCTCGCGCAAGATGGGGTAGACCCGGAGCGCGCTCCCGCGGGATATTTGCGGGTCACAGTGCGTCATGCTTCGCAAGCTGCGGAGGCACAAGCGGCGCTGCGCGACCTTCCGGGTGTAGCAGCAGTGCAGAGCTATCAGAAGGGAGCACTACGAACACTCATAGCTTCTGACAGCGGGGTGCGCACCGCTGTGACCCTTTTGCAGATTGGGGCTTTGGTTCTCTCTACGGTGGTGCTTCTCGTGGTGCTGCGGGTGCTAGCAAGTGCATGGCGGGGCGAGCTAGAGATTTTGCATCTTTCGGGGGTTGCGCCACGGACAGTCCGGGGAGCATTCTTCAGTTTTGCAATGCTGAGTTCCCTCATCATAGCGATTCTTGCGCTGTGCGTCATTATGGGAGTGAAGGATCTCAACCTCGTGCGTCAGTGGGTGCCAGAGCTCTCGCAACCGGGGAGCTTAGGATACGTGAGCATAGCGGGGATTGGGGTAGCCGTGCTTGTGGGGATGGGAGCTGGGGCTGTGGGAGCTTGGGTAGTGGGGAGGAGATTGTAGCTTTTCCGTGATTGATCGCGACTTTTTCGATCAGTTGCAATCTCCCTAAGTGTTGGGCACAATAGCTCTAAGTTCCCTCACCCTCAAAGATGAGAGGAGATGAGGGTGAGGGCGAACCTTTGAAGGAGGAATGTGCCATGAAGAGGCTCTCGCTCTCTCGGATTGTGCTCATGGGAAGCGTGCTGATAGTCCTTCTGCCCGTAGCATGTGTGCCCTCTGCCGGGCAGCCGTCGCAGCCCGTTGATCCCTGCGGCGTGCAGTTTCCGACAACTGTGCCGCAGATCGAGTTACAGAGATTTGCAGATGGCTTCACGCGGCCCGTCTATCTCACGCACGCGGGCGACGGTTCGGGGCGTCTCTTTGTCGTCGAGCAAGCCGGCGTCATTAAGATTGTACGTGAGGGCAAGACGCTCTCGACACCATTCTTAGATATTCGCGACCGGGTCGAGTCCGGCGGGGAGAAGGGCTTACTCAGCGTCGCCTTTCACCCAAAATATAAAGAGAACGGGCGCTTCTTCGTCAACTACACAGCCCGCAAGGCGGGCGTGTTGAGATCCGTCATTGCCGAGTACAAAGTCTCGCAGACAAACCCCGATATCGCCGACCGCGCTGAAAGAGTGATCTTAGAGATCGAGCAGCCGTTTGCGAATCACAACGGGGGACTAAATAAATTTGGCCCTGACGGCTTTCTCTATATCGGGCTGGGCGATGGCGGCGGTGCAGGCGATCCGCTCAACGCCGGCCAGAGCCTCGACACGCTCTTGGGCAAGATCTTGCGTATTGATATAGAGCACGAGCCGTATGCGATCCCCCAAGACAATCCCTTCGTGGGGCGAGCCGACGCCCAAGGCGAGATCTGGGCCTATGGGCTGAGAAACCCGTGGCGATTCTCGTTCGATCGCTGCACGGGACGGCTCTTCGCTGGAGATGTCGGCCAGGATCGTCTTGAAGAGATAGATCTCATCGAGAGGGGCAAAAATTACGGGTGGAGGATCATGGAGGGCTCGCAGTGCTACGATCCCCCGACGTTGTGTAACACTCAAGGGTTAGAGCTGCCCATCGCCGAGTACGATCACTCGTTGGGCTGCTCGGTCACCGGGGGGTACGTCTATCGGGGAACACAGTTCCCAGCTCTCATCGGGCACTATCTCTTTGGGGATTACTGTAGTGGGCGGATCTGGTCGCTGACGGAAGACCCTCAAGGGCGCTGGACGATGCGCCAGCTGATAGATTCTCCCTTCAGCATCAGCTCATTTGGCGAAGACGAGCAGGGCGAGCTCTACGTTATACACTACGGCGGCGCGATCTATCGCGTGACGGCGAAAGGTGCCGGCGGATGAATCCGCCTTCTCAGCAGATGGAAGCGTGCTCAAGGACGCTCCTAAAAGCCCCCTCACCCCTGCACTCCCCTCTCCCTCGGAGGGGAGAGGGGATGGGGGTGAGGGTGAGCCGAATGCTTCAGCATCCGGCTTGCTCTCCATAAGTTCTCCATAATCTTGGAGCATAATCTCCACAGAAGAGGTGATCGAGGATGTTTAAGGGATGGATAAGTCGGCTCAAGGTCGTGCTGATCGTGGGAGCCCTCGGTGTGCTCATTGCTGGGGGCTGGGCCTTGGCGCAGCTCATCTTCGGCATGGGAGAGTATCCCGGCGGGACGCTCAAGGTCGTCTATAGGTTCGAACGCGCAGAGTTTGGGCCAAGCATTTACACCATGGAGGTCAAGCCCAACGGCGATCGCTTTGATATTATCGAGACCGTCGAGAGCAAGGGCCGCAAAGCCGACGAGATTGGCTCTGGGTTTGGCCCATCGGGCGCAGCTGGGGCCGCGCGAGCGCGCTTCGAGCCCCGCCGCGAAGATATTATAGACCTCTCCCCCCTGTCGGTGCTCGACGAAAAGAAAGTCGAGCTCAAGCCCAACGAACGCTATCTCCTGCCCGACGGCGCGGTGCTCCAGACACAGAACCAAGATCAGATCGCAGGGGTCACGGTGATCCGCGGGATCTATACCCATCCCAACTATCCTGGGCAGCGGGTCCTGCTGGCGCTCGCCAACTTAGAAACGAGCAAGCTCTTGCTCTTCCCGCCGTTCCTCGAGAGACAAAAAGACGGCAAGATGGTCACGCGCGTCACACTCATAGAGTTTTCGTATAAGAAATAGCCTCGCTTCTCACCCTCACCCCATCCCCTCTCCCCTCGGAGGGAGAGGGGATGGGGGTGAGGGGAAGGCACAAAGCTGCGAGATATGATTAAACTTGAAAACGTCACCCGGGTCTATCAGATGGGGCAGACGCTCGTTCAGGCGCTGCGCGGCTTGAATCTAGAGATCGCGGACGGGGAGTTTGTCGCGATCATGGGGCCGTCGGGCTCGGGCAAGAGCACTCTACTTCATCTCATCGGTGGGCTCGATCTGCCCAACACAGGTCGAGTCTTGCTGGACGATCTGGACATAGCGCAGCAGAACGGCAATCAGCTCGCAGAGCTACGCGGCAGGAAAGTCGGGTTCGTCTTCCAGACGTTCAATCTCGTCCCCACGCTCTCCGCGCTGAAGAACGTCGAGCTGCCCATGATCTTTCAGAAAATCCCCAGAAAAGAGCGTTATGAAAAAGCCCGTCGGCTCCTCGAGCAAGTGGGCTTGGGGGATCGGCTCCATCACAAGCCTTCAGAGCTCTCCGGGGGAGAGTGTCAGCGGGTGGCTATCGCCCGCGCGCTCGCTAACGATCCCCGGATTCTCTTGGCCGACGAGCCCACAGGCAATCTCGACGCCGAATCCGGCGAGCAGATCATGCAGATACTAAAAAGACTCAACGAGGAACAGAAGATGACGATCATCGTCGTGACCCATAACCCAGATGTGGCTCGCTATGCCCATCGCATTATTCGTATGCGCTACGGGCAGATCGAAGAGATCGCCCAGAACACTTTAGAGGGAGTTTAAGCGATGTTGCTCGATTATTTAGATTTAGCGTATCACAATATGCGGAGCCGGCGGCTGCGCTCGTGGCTGACGGTGCTGGGGATCGTCATCGGTGTGACGGCTGTGGTGGCGTTGATCGCTCTTGGGCAGGGGATGAGGCGCTCCGTCGAGCGGGAGTTTGAAGCGATCGGCTACGACACGATCATCGCCTTTCCGGGAGGGGGGCTTGGCCAAGGGCCGGGCGGAGGAGGGTTCTTCGGCGGGGGATTGATTGCTCAACCCATCAATCTCGATGTGCTCCGGCAGATCCCTCAAGTAGCGCAAGTCGGCGCGCTGCGCATCGAGACGGCGATGGTCACCTCCCAGAAGATGGAGGGCCAAGGCTTCTTACGAGTGACGGGGCTGGGCCCGGGAGTGCGCGAGAATTTTAGCGGGTACTTTCGGAACTTCGCTCTGGCAGCGGGCCGGGACTTCCAACCCGACGATCAGTTTGTTGCCGTGCTGGGCAATCGTCTGGCGACAGATTTAGGCGTCACCGTCGGGGATGAGATCGCTATAGACAATCAAAGCTTCACAGTCATTGGCATCTTGCAGCCCATCGAGCAGGGGCGCGGGGGGATCGGCTTCGGCAACATCAATAATGCGCTCTTTGTCCCCATGAAAGCCCTGGAAGCCCTCAATCAAGACGAGGGGAAAGTCTCTATAGTCTTGGTCAAAGCAGCCAAGGGGGCCAAGGTTTCTGAAGTAGCCAATCGCATAAAATCAGCGATGAGCCGCCAAGGGACGCCCGTCTCGACCGTTACGGCAGAAGAGATCAGCCAGCGCATCAGCGGGGTGCTGGGAGGGATTCAGATGACGCTCGCGGCGATCGCCGCGATCTCGCTCTTAGTGGGAGCCGTCGGCGTGATGAACACAATGTACACGTCGGTGCTGGAGCGCACGCGCGAGATCGGGATTCTCAAAGCGATCGGCGCCAAGGACAGGCATATCTTGAGTCTCTTCTTGATCGAATCGGGGCTGATCGGATTCTTTGGAGGGGTGATCGGGGTGCTCTGCGGGATCGGGCTGAGTGTCTTGTCAAGCGGGTTTGTGGCGCGGGCTCTGGCGTTTGGGCCCGTCGGTGGGGGCACGTCGTTTGGTGCGGAGTTCAGTGTTGGGCTCATCATCGGGACGTTGGTCTTCTCGTTTGTGTTGGGGGCGCTGTCGGGGGTGCTGCCGGCGCGGCAAGCCGCGCACCTGCGCCCGGTAGAAGCCCTGCGCTATGAATAAGAAAATTCTCGCGCTCGGCGTAGCACTTCTCGGTCTTGGAGTGATCGGCTACGGCCGAATCGTGGGCAACTGGACGAGCTCGCTCAGCCTTCAGCCGCAGACGCCCGCGGTCATTGATCAGACGCTCGTGAGTGGCTCCTCGACGATGATCGTAGGGCTGTTTTTGGGAGATTTGGCGCAATCGCCCAGCCGTGCCCTCTCGCGATTATTTTTGACTGACCCGTCGTTCACCCAGCTGGGGTTTGCCCTGCAGATGATCTTGCGAATGCCCGCGCTCTTTCAGGGGATGGGAAGTTCTCTGTTGCACATTCAGGGGTATAACAAGCAACGGATCATCATGGAGTACCCGGTGGGGACGCTGCTGTGGCGCTTCGATATGGTCTTTTCTGCGCAAGGGTTTCGGTACTTTTGGAACCAAGCCGCGATCAATTACGGGGGCTCAGCGTTAAGTTCCGAGCTGCTGGTGCTCTCGACGAATATGGGGTTGCTGGCGGGCTTGAACCTCTCGTTCAAGGGAAATACGTTCGGGGGCGCAGCCGTGGGGATCAATCTGCTCTTGGGGGCCGAGACGGATTTGACCTCGCCGGGGTTTGGCACGGGTGCGAATTTGGGTGAGTGGAGCCGCATAGATCTCACTATCGAAGGGGCGAGCTTCTTAGAATGGGTTCACTTCGACAGCATTACGCGCTTCACGCGGACGAACGGCTTTGAGTACTCGCGCTTTGATTTTTATTACGAGCCCGATGAAGGGCCGCTGAGCCTCTTGTTCACCGTGCGCATCCTGCCCACGGAAGAGACGAAGGCGCTGACGGCTCTACTAGACCTTGACGGCCCAGCGCTCTATCTCTACGCGAACGCCCAGGGTGTGCGCGGGCTGAGCTTGCAATATATCGAATTGATGGACGATTGGTACGTCAGCGCGACCGTGGCGCTCGAGGGCAAGCTCTACAAGCGCAAGGGCGCGAATGACATTGACCTTCGGGCGCGGGATTATCTCATAGACATTGCGCTTAAAGACCCCGTCTCTGCCTACGAGCAGACCAGTTACGACGCCGTGGTCTCTCTGGAGGGCAGATCTGGGGGTGATTTGACGATCGTGGGCGATCTCTACTTTCGCCAGGACGAAGCCCTGCCGGCGCTGCTGACGAGCAAGGGCAATCTCGACATTGGACTGAGCAAGAATCTCGCGTTCTTTTCAGGGATAGCGCTCGATCCGACGGGCGGCTTAAAACAGCTCATCTTAGGGATCGAGATCTGGTTCTCTGCGTCCTAGCCTTCCCCAAATCTCGACCCAGTCTTCATAAGATCTCCACAATTATCCATCATACTAAGGGTGCCACCCAGCCAAAGAGCTTGGGTGAGTATCGCAGAGAGGAGTGAGCTTCTATGAAAAAGCTCTATCTGAGCGTCGGAGCGCTCGTGGTTGCCATCGCATTGCTGGCGGGCGTGGCGGTCTATTACGCCTCGGCCCAAAACCCGACGACCACCGAGCAGCCTCGACCCCCCTCCATCACAGGGAGCGTCAAAGCTCCAAGCCGAGCGGCCGTCTTGGCCGGATTGGCCAAGATAGATCTTCTCAAGGCAATCGAGATCGCCAAGGGCCAACAGGCCGGAACTGTCATTGGAGCGCATCTGGGCGAGCGCAATAGCTACGTCGTCTACAACGTCGTCATCTTGACGGCCGACGGCAGCTCCGTGCTCGTCGTCATTGATGCGGGCAACGGCAACGTCTTGGCCGTGACCAAGCTCCCCGATGGGGGCTTTAGGCGGTTTGGGCGCTTTGGCTTTGGCCCCGGCAAGCGAGGTGGGTTCTAAAAACTTCATCACCCTCACTCCCTAGCCCGTTTCTCCTTCCCCCTACCTCCCCCCTCTCCCTCTGAAGGGGAGAGGGGACGGGGGTGAGGGTGTCTGGCAGGCTCCCCGGAGTATAATAACACCGTGCACGCATCTATTCTGGTCGTCGAAGACGAAGAGAAGCTCGCGCAGGCGATCGCGCTCTACCTGCGCAACGCCGGGTTTTCTGTCGAGATCGCCCTCGACGGCCAGGCAGCCCTCGAAGCGTTCGCGCGCCAGCAGCCCGATCTCATCGTGCTCGATCTCATGCTCCCCAAGGTGGACGGCTGGACGGTCTGTCACAGAATTCGTCAAAACTCCGACGTGCCCATCATCATGCTCACGGCGCGCGTGGGCGAGCCCGCGCGCGTCCAGGGATTGGAGCTGGGCGCTGATGACTACTTAGAGAAGCCCTTTAGTCTCAGGGAGCTCGTTGCTCGTATCCACGCGGTGCTGCGCCGCGCCGGAAAGAAGCATCAATCTGTGATCCGAGCTGGAGACCTGCGCATTGATCTGGAGCAACACGAAGTGTGGGTTGGAGAGAAGAGAGTCGAGCTGACTGCAAGCGAGTTTGCGCTGCTGGCGTTCATGGCCCAGCACCCCAATCGCGTCTTCACAAGGGTTCAGCTTCTGGATGCTATTCGCGGCTCAACGTTTGAAACTTCAGAGCGCGTTATAGATTCCCATATCAAGAATCTGCGCAAGAAGATCGAGCGCAACCCCCAAGAGCCCGAGTATATCCAGACGGTCTACGGGATCGGGTATCGCTTTCACGGTGAGCGCCCATGAGAGCCCTATGGCAACGCATCCCGTTCACGTATCAGCTGATCGGCGCGTTTGCGGTCGCGACGATCTGCGCGATCGCGATCGTCTATGCGTTCGCGGATTGGTCTATTCAAGAGCGCTTTAGGACATATCGCGCTCGTGCGGCGACCCTTCAAGCCCGCCCGCTCCAACGTTTCTTGACGAGCTATTACTATCGCTTCGGGAGCTGGGAGGGCTTGAGCGAACTGCTCAATCCCCAACTCCAAGAGCTGCCCCCGCTCGAACAACCGTTAGTGATAGCCGACGCGACGGGGCTGGTCTTCATCAGCAGCGACCCCCGGCTCTTGGGGCGCAGGCTCTCCGAGCGTGATCTCTCTGCGGGCGTGCCCATTCGCGTCCGGGGCGAGCGCGTCGGCACGCTCATCATGGCTGTACCCGCAGGGACGTTCAACCCCCTCGAGCAAGCATTCTCTCAGTCGGTGCGCGACTCTATTCTACTCGCGGGCGCAATAGCGTTGATCATCGCCTTGGGGCTGGGGATACTCTTTGTGCGGCGCTTGGCGCGTCCATTGGCAGAGCTGCGCGTCGCTGCAGAGCAGATCTCCCAAGGAAGATCCCCGCCGCGCGTGCACATCACCAGCAACGATGAGCTGGGCCGTCTGGGCCAGACGTTCAATCAGATGGCCGAGAGCTTACAACGCTCTGAGGAACTGCGCCGTCAACTGATCTTAGATATCGCTCATGAGCTGCGCAATCCGCTGATGGTCCAACAAAGTCACTTAGAACTGCTCTTAGATAACGTCGTCCCGCCGACTCCAGAGCAGCTCCAGACGATCTACGAACAGAATCTTCTCTTAGGGCGTCTGGTGCGCGATCTGCAGCTCTTAGCATTAGCTGATGCCGGGGAACTCCAAATCGTGCGCATCCCAACCCCGTTCCGCGAGATTTTGCAGAGAGTGATCGCGCACATCCACCCTACTCTCGAGGAGAAGCAGATCGCTCTCGAATCTCAGATCGCTGACGATCTGCCGACGGTCGCTGTGGACCCGCAGCGCATCGAGCAAGTGTTATTGAATCTCTTGGACAATGCGTGTCGGTACACGCCGCCAGGGGGGAAGATCGTGCTGTCGGCGTACAGAGAAGACAACGCGGTTCACGTGAGCGTGCGCGATGGTGGGCCGGGGATCGCTTCTGAAGATCTGCCCCATATCTTTGAGCGATTCTATCGTGGGGACAAGTCGCGTGCGCGGTCGAGCGGGGGCACGGGTCTGGGGCTCTCGATTGCGAAAGCATTGATAGAAGCCCACGGGGGCAGGATCTGGGCGGAGAACGCTCCCCAGGGCGGGGCGTGCTTGCGCTTTACGGTGCCGCTCAGCTCCTAGGGTTCTCTCAAACTTGATAGGGCTTATCCTGCACGCTATATAGAAGTAGACGCCGTTAGCCAAGGGTCTTCCGTGGGCGTCGAGCGCTTCGAGGTGGATCTTGCTGGCATTGGCTCTCGATTTCCCCTAGCACTCAGGGATCGCCGGCAGATAGAGCTTTATGCTGGGCGTCTCGATGTCCCATTGTTCGGGTTGGAGCGCCAAGAGCGACACGGGCAGCAGATCGAGAGAGATCATCGTCGAGCCCACGCCCACCCCCAGCGGGAACGTCACGTCTTTCCCGTAGATGTCGAAGAGATAGCCACTAGCGTCTTGAAAAGCTTTAAGAATTTCTGTGAGGGTGTTGACGACGCCGGCGCGACAGAACGTCTCTCCCTCAAGATAGACTTCCATCTTGGCGATCTCGTGCGTGCGACAGGCCGGACAGTTGGGGGTATCTGGAGCAAGCGTCGGCTTGCGATCGAAGTGATAGCCGTATACCGTCGGGGCTGTGCCGGAAAGATATTTTTCGTTAAAGAGAATCTGAGGACCAGCGCCCGATTCCCAAGTGAGCGTCCCCAGGAAGTGAGCGTAATCGCTAGGGGACATAAAATTATTTTTGGCTTCAGTGAAGAGCCAGATGTTGAGCGCCCCGACGCGCGCGCGCCGCTTCAATCTTTCAAAAGCGTCGGTGAGCACTATCTGAATCTGGTCGCGGCTGAGGCGCTGCGGACGCTCTAAGACGTAGCGATAGAGCCATGACTGCCCGCGCTCGGTCGAGCCGATCTCATGACGATCATAGAGACGGTACGTGATCCCCCCGACGGTGAGCACGGTGGGCTCCGGCGCTTTCACTTCGATTCTGACAGAAGTGTCCTGGGCTGTCAGCCCGTGATCGTCGGTGACGGTGAGCGTGACTTCGTAGACGCCAGGCTCAGTATACGTATGCGTTGGGTTGGGATCGCTGCTGGTGGTGCCGTCGCCGAAGTCCCACGCGACAGCAGCGATGGAGCCGTCGGGGTCTTTGGAAGCGCTGCTCGAAAACTGCACGGTGAGCGGAGGCTCGCCGGAGATATATTTGCTGGGCACGCTCTCTGGAGAATCAGGGATCTTCACTGTTGCAAAAGCGATGGGCTCTTGGTTGAGAGAGAAAGTCACACGGGCGCTCGTTTTGGCGTTCTTATTGTCGGTCACATTCAGCTCGACGGTGTAGCGTCCGCCCTGAGCGTACGTGTGGGTAGGTGTGGCTTCGGTGCTGGTCGCGCCGTCGCCGAAGTTCCACAAGACAGACTGAATCTCGCCGTCGGGGTCGGACCATTCTCCTGAAAACTGCACGGTGCGCTCAGTGAGAAAAGCGCCTTCCGTTGGGCTGGTGATGCGCACGGTGGGGGGCCTATTCGTCGCGCAGCCCGTGAGGGTGAGCATCGCGAGCAGAACGAGTATTGCCAGTCTTCTTGCCATAGGGTGTGCTTATAATAGTCGAAGCGAGGGCGGGGATGCAAGTTGACAAGGAGACGTTGGAGAGGGTATAGTAAGCGTTGGTGATAGTATGCGCAAGAGTGCGCGGCGTCGCACGAAGAGATTAAAACGCTCTCAGGGGAAGCGCAAGGGCTGAGCTTGACGGCTCCTCCTCCAGAGAGCTAAAATAGTATCGCTTGAGGCCCGGCCTACGGCAAAGGAGCACTATGGGCCTCAAGCAGATGATAGAACGAGCTTTTAGCCTACTGAGAGCGAGCTTTCGCTCTGTTTGTCATCGGTTCTTTTCTTTATCTCCGTCTCTTAATGGTCTTGCCCCATCTGGCCCACAACGGTTGCTCGGCCCGTGGGAGCAAGGGTGGGCGCTCGATCTCCATAGTTACTTTCTCAAAGAGACACAGCAGCTCACTGAGATGGGACGGCTCGTCCACAAGTATAAGTATCACGGACGGATTGACCTTGCTGACCGCTTGGCAGATCGGATTCTCGCCCTGATGGAGCAGCACCCCGAGCTGAAGGCCATAGACGGCATTGTGCCAGTGCCGCCTTCGACAGAACGTCTGTACGATCCCGTGAATTTATTAGGACAAGTGCTGGCGCGACGCTTAGGAGTTCCATTGCTCAGTGGGGCTCTGCGCAAGACCCGAACGACAGATCGCCAAAAAGACATGCGCACCCGCGCGCAGAAGCGTGCCAACGTCGCGGGCGCGTTCGCCGTGCAGAGCAATGTTCGGGGGAAATCGCTGCTAGTCTTAGACGATCTCTACGACTCCGGCGAAACTTTAAGAGAAATTACGCGCGTGCTCAGGCGCGCTGGGACACGTTCCGTGAAAGTCCTGACGCTGACACGCACACGATATTATGAGCGCACTGCATTGGGTAGCCCTCAGTAGAGCGCATGGGCTCAGCCGGGCTCAAGCCCGTCAGCTTGCCGATCAGCTCGGCAGCACCGAAGCCATCTGGAAGGCCGATGCTGATCTGTTGGCATCGCTCAGCGGACTTCCTAAAGAGAGATTCATCGCCCTTCGCAAGATTTCTCTAGAAGAGATCGCCCAAGAGCTAGAAAGTCTTCGCCGCGAGGGGATCGCGGTCTTAACGCCGGACGATGCTGAGTACCCCATATTGCTGAGAGATCTTCGCGATGCCCCGCCGGTGCTCTATCTCCGCGGCTCGCTTGAGGCTCGCGATCAGTGGGCTGTAGCGATCGTGGGCAGTCGCCTCGCTGATCCCGGCTCCGGCGATACGAAGATGGCCTGGACGCACGAGCTTGCAAAGACTTTAGCCGAGTGGGGAATCACTATCGTGAGCGGTCTGGCGCATGGGGTAGACTCGTGGGCGCACGGCGGAGCACTCGATGCGCGCGATGGGAGAACGATTGCGGTGCTGGGCTGCGGGCTGCGGCGCGTCTATCCCAAGAGAAACCGAGCGTTGGCAGATCGTATTATAGCTCACGGCGCATTGCTCTCGGAGCTGGAGCCCAACGCCGGCCCGTGTGGGGCGTTCTTGATGATGCGCGACCGGCTGATCGCGGCGCTTGCGCACGCTGTCATCGTGATCGAGGCGGGCGACCCCAGTGGGAGCCTCGACACCGCTCGACACGCGCTCAAGCTGAAACGCCGAGTCTTGGCCGTGCCGGGCAGTCCAGGGACGGAGAAGCTCATTGCCGAAGGAGCGGAGGTCCTCGAGCCAAGCAAAGCAAATGCCGATGAGCTGGCACGGAGCATCTTAAGCGTAGATGGAATAGAGGATGAGGACTATGTCCCCCGGAACCGCCTATGCTCCGGTCTCAGCGCTGGTCGCTATTATGAACAATAAAGCCGACTTCGCGCGCGCTCAGTATGAGCACTGGTACAGGATCCCGGTGCGCAGCGCGCCGCCGCGCGTAGATTTCGCCCGGTTAGAGCGGCTCGCGTTCTATCAGACGAAGGTCTTCGGGCCGGAGAAGTGGGCTGTCAATTATCACGCTGAGGTGCGCGACGTAGATCGAGTCAAGCGCATTGAGCTCCTCCCTCACGAGCGTGATCATCCGCGAGCACAGGACGAGTATTACTGTCTGAGGATCGGCGATCTTGAGCGATTGCCTAAACCCATTCCGAGCCGGCGGTGGCGCCGGATCGTCTTTATCCCCACGACAGTTGAGAAACTCTTTCGCGCTGAAGAGATTAACGATCTTTATCATGAAAGCCCCCTCGAGGACGAGCTGTGGCGTCATCTCAAGAAAGCTGGCATCCCCGCCGAGCGACAGTTCTACATCGGCAAGCGAGACCGTATCTATTGTTTAGATTTTGCGATCTTTTGCGCTCGTGGGAATCTGAACATCGAGTGCAACGGCGAGGAATGGCACTCCGACCCAGAAGCTCGAGCGCGCGATGAGCAGAGAGACGCTGACCTAGCGCGGTGGGGCTGGTCGGTGCTGCGGTTTAGGGCCCACGATATTCGGAGGCGTGCGCGCCAGACTCTAAGCGTCATCCAAGAGAATATTTTCCGGCTGGGTGGGCTGCGCGAGCCACCAGGGGGAGCAAAAGAGCCCCTGGGGTTGCTGTAGCACGGAAACGTTTTTGCACCCCGCCCTCTCTTTCCGTTATCATAGCACCGAGCAAAATTCTTTGAGGTGATCCCTGTGAAGCTCGAAGATATAAAAACGATCACGGTGCTGGGCGCAGGCACGATGGGCCACGGCATCGCCGAGATCGCCGCTCTGGCCGGCTATAGAGTCAAGATGCGCGACATCTCCGAAGAGTTCGTGAAGAAGGGCTACGACCAGATCGCCTGGAGCCTCAAAAAACTCGTAGAAAAGGGCTCTATCTCCCAAGAGAAAGCCGAGGCGGCCCTGAAACTGATCACCCCTTTAGTTGACCTCAAAGAGGCCGTCGCCGATGCCGATATCGTCATCGAGGCTGCCCCAGAGATCATGAGCTTAAAGCAAGCACTCTTCAGAGAGATAGACACGCTCTCGCCCCCACATGCGATCCTCGCTAGCAACACCAGCTCGCTGAGCATCTCCGAGCTTGGAAGAGTGACGGGCCGCCCCGAAAAAGTCGTTGGGATGCACTTCTTCAATCCCGTGGTGCGCATGGCCCTCGTCGAGGTCGTGCGGGGTGAGGGGACCTCTGAAGAGACGATGCAGCTCATCGTAGAATTAGCCAAGAAGCTCGGCAAGACCCCCATCCGCGTGGAGAAGGACGTGCGGGGATTTATCGTGAACAGAATCTTGATTGGGCCCTATCTCTTTGAAGCCGCATGGATGGTCTCGCGCGGCGAAGCCACGATCGAAGAGATCGATAGCAGAATGAAATTTTATGAAAACTTCCCCATGGGCCCATTCGAACTGCAAGATCTCACCGGGATTGACGTGGGCTATAATATTATGAAAGAGGCGGGCCTTCCCATCCCGCCGGTCATCGAGCAGGCCGTCAAGGAGGGTCGGCTGGGGCGCAAGACCGGCCGAGGGTTTTATAATTATAAAGATGGTGGCGCCCAATACTCCAAAGAAGCTGGAGAGCGCTTCGATCCCCTCCCCCTCTACGCCCTCATGGTCAACGAGGCGGCATGGCTCATTGAGAATGGGGTCTCTACGGCTGATCAAATAGATCTTGCGTGTCAGTTGGGGCTGAACTTCCCCGAGGGGATCTTGCGACGCGCCGACAGGATCGGACTCGATAGGATTCTTCAAACGCTGGAGACGCTCCACGCCAAGCATAAATCCGATCGCTATAAAGCGACAGCTTTGTTGCGGCGTCTCGTCCAGGAGGGCAAGACCGGGGCTGCCGCCGGTGAGGGCTTCTATCGCTACAAAACAGAACACCTCGAGTACAAGACCATCACCGTCGAGATCGATAGAGCAACCCACGTCGCCTACGTGACGCTCAATCGCCCGCAGAAGCTGAACGCGATCAACGCCAAGATGCGCGAAGAGCTTCCCAGAGCGCTTGCGGAGCTTGGCCAAGACCCCAACGTGCGGGTGATCGTGCTGAAGGGCGCGGGCGGCAAGGCATTCAGCGCTGGGGCGGATATCACCGAGTTCACCCAAGGGAAGCCCTATCAGTTTATCGAGCTTGGGGAATTTTTCAGGGCCCCTGAGCTCTGCCCCAAGCCCGTCATCGCTGCCATTGATGGGTTTGCGCTAGGAGGGGGGTTAGAGCTGGCGCTCGCGTGCGATTTTCGTCTTGCGAGCAAGCGCAGCGAGGTGGGGCAGCCTGAAATTCATTTGGGTCTGATCCCCGGGGGCGGCGGCACCCAACGACTGCTGCGGATCGTGGGCCCCTCGCGCGCTAAAGAGCTCTGCATGCTGGGGGAGCGCATCAGCGCGGAGCAAGCGGCTCAGTGGGGCCTGATAGATCACGTCTACGAGAACGAGACGTTTGAGCAAGAAGTGAAAACGTTTGCGGAGAAGCTCGCGTCGCGCGCGCCCATCGCCGTGCGATTGACAAAACAGATCATCAACGCTGGGGCGGACTGCTCGCTGGACGCAGCGCTCTTGCTGGAGCGCGAGGCGTTCGCTCTGCTCTTCACCACCGAAGACATGGCCGAGGGGGTCCAGGCGTTCTTAAGCAAAAAGAAACCGGAGTTCAAGGGGCGCTAGTTCAGTTGAAAGTTCGTAGCTCAACAGTTAAACTGTGAGCGAAGAATCTTCGAACTCTTACGGTGATCGAGTATGAACAGTTCGATAACCCGCAGGGCGTTTCTTGCTTCCAGCGGGATGGCTCTCGCTGGGGTATTCCTCGGTCGACTGATGGCCCCGGCTCAGCAGGCGAAGCCCATCCGCTTGAGCATGATGCCCGCTCAAGACGTCGTCCCCATCGCGTTCGCTTTCGAGCAAGGGATCTTCACCAAACACGGAGTAAATATTGAGCTTGTGTGTGGTGGCAATGCCCTCGAGCGCAATACGGCATTTCTCAGCGGGCAGTTGGACGCGCTCGCTGTAGACTTAACGAGCGCGGTCTTGCTCTTGGGCCGCCAAGCTCAAGCAGCGATCGTGGGGACGGTCTTCGAACCCACCCCAGACCCGCGCAACGGCAACACGGTCGTGCGCACCGTGGCCATGCTGACTCATAAGTTTAGCGGCTATCGCTCCGTCGAAGATGTCATAAAAAGCGGCCCCAAGCGCCAGATCACGCTCGTGCAGCCTTCTGATATGGAGTATCTGACAGATACTCTGTTACAGTCCAAGGGCGTCAAGGCGCGCGACGTCGATCAGTATTACACGGGTGTTGAAGACTTCGATAGGATTCAGCTCATCGCGCAGATGCTGGGGGCGGGCACGGTGAGCGTCCAAGTGGCCGTCCTTCCCGAACCCCATGCGACCCTCACGGAGGTCGTCGCCGAAGCCAATCAGGTCCAGATCCTCACTCTCTCTGATTATAAGGGCATTGCTACGCCCCCTAGTGTCTTGCTCTTCAGTCGTCAGCTGCTCCAAGAGCGCGGCGAGAGCGTGCGTAAATTCTTTCAAGCTGTGAGAGAGTCCGTGACCACCCTCAACGGAAGTTCGCGCGATTTTATTATAGACACGCTCATCCGGGTGGGGGTCAATGTGTGCTTCCCGGAGCTGCGGGGGCAAGAGCTCAAGTTCCCTGAGGGGTGGCGGGAGCGCCTGCGGGTGCCGTACTTCCCGCAGCCGCGCGCGCTGCGTCCAGAAGAATTTGAAGCTCTGGTCAATTGGGCTTTAGGGAAGCGCTATATCCGCGAGAAGATCGCGTTTGCCACCGCTACGGATTTCCGGTTCCTCTAGCTCGATGATCAAGATAGAGGGGCTCCGCTTGGAGTATCGCGACGGTCGCCAGACCGTCCCCGTGATCGAGAACTTTTCGCTTGAGGTTCGTGCTGGCGAGAGCGTAGCGATCTTGGGCCCCTCAGGATGTGGCAAGACCAGTTTGCTCTATGCAATCTGTGGGTTGATCAAACCCACCGCAGGGACGATCTTTGTTGACGGGCAAGTCGTAGATCGTCCGCGCCGCGACGTCGCGCTCATCTTTCAAGACCTCGGGCTCTTACCGTGGAAGACCGTGTGGAAGAACGCAAGTTTATCGTTGGAGATGGGGCCCTCACCCCCGGCCCCTCTCCCGTCCATAATGACGGGAGAGGGGAGCAAGGATGAGGACCTCACTCGCGAGTGGCATCGCCGCAAGAAATCGCTCTTCTGGGCATATTTTTGGCTGCTTGTGACGGGGGCATGGGCAGCGGGCCAGCGGTTCTATCTCGATCGGCCCTTCTCGGCAGCAGTCTATCTCATCTCGTTAGGGCTGGATCTTATTGCCGGGGGGTTTTACTGGAACGAAGTCCAAAAGATCCTTGAAGCACAGCCAGACGCTTCCTGGAGCGAAGTGCTGTGGGGCGGGGGCTGGCCTCAGATTATGCTCTTTCTTGTTGTGCTTGCGCTCTCCAGCGAGCTGATCAGCCGGCTCGTCTATGATCTCTTCACCATGCCGCGCCAGATTCGCGAGGCCAACGCGCTGATCGCCCAGCAGGTCCGGAGCGTCAAGCCCATCTTGGACGAGCTCGGATTAGATAGTTCGTTCTATGATCGCTACCCTCATCAGCTCTCCGGCGGGGAGCGCCAGCGGGTCGCGCTCGCGCGCGCTTTAGCGACCCACCCGAAAGTCTTGCTGATGGACGAGCCGCTCGCTGCGCTCGACGCGTTCAACCGCGAGCGCATCCAAGATCTGCTCGTTCACTTATGGAGAGAGCGCGGCTTGACTCAGATCATCGTCACCCATGACGTCCAGGAGGCCGTCTTTTTGGGCTCGCGGATCGTGGTGCTCACGGAGCGTCCGGCGCGCATCAAAGCGATTATCGAGAATCCGTGCGTGGGGACGTCGCGCACCAGTGAGGCGTTTTATCAAAAAGTCTTAGAGCTGCGACGGGAGCTGGCATGAAGCGCTTAGATAATTATCTCATCGGCTATGTGCTGGGGATCGTGCTCTTCTTCGGAGTATGGGAGCTGGCGAGCTGGGCGGTCTCCACGTTTGCTGCTAAGCCCTTGCAATGGGCGGTGCCTCCGCCCTTGCGCGCTCTGAATATCTTTGTCGACGAGTGGCGCAGTTTAGTGCCGCACTTCTTCGCGAGTGGCTATCGCGTCCTCAGCGGGTTACTGCTCGCGATTGTCATCGCCATGCCCGTGGGGTTGGTGATCGGGCATGAGCGCGTCTTAGATCGTCTCTTGAGCCCCTCGATCTATCTGACGTATCCCATCCCCAAGATCGTCTTTCTCCCGTTGCTCTTTGTCTTCTTGGGGATCTACGATGCCCCCAAGATCGGGTTGATTACGCTCGTCTTGGTCTTTCAGCTCTTGCTCTCGACCCGCGACGCGGCCAAGAGCGTCGCCAAGAGTCATATTCTCTCTGTAGTGAGCGCTGGAGCGAGCAAATGGCACGTCTACAAGCACGTCGTCCTGCCGGCGAGCCTCCCCGCGATGTTCTCCGCGCTGCGGATCTCTATCGGGATGGCGATCATGGCGCTCGCGCTGACCGAAGCGTTCGCCTCGCGCTATGGCCTGTGGCGCTATATCTATGACCAATGGTCGCGCTATGGGAACTACGAGCGCATGTTCGCGGGGATCTTAGCGATGGGCATCTTGGGGTTGGCGTTTTATATTGTTATTGATCTTCTGGAGCGCTGGATCTGTAAATGGAAGTACGTGTAGGGGAACGATGCACCTGCGCAAGCTCTTGGTCATAGCGAACTTGGCCAAGCCCCAGATAGAGTCTGCTCTTGCGCGTCTTGAGCGCTGGGCGGAGAGGGAGAAGATCTCTGTGTACGTGCGGGCGGGCATTGACACCAGCCCCTTGAGCGAGCGCGACTTCGATCTCGTGGTGACGTTGGGCGGGGATGGGACTCTTCTGAAGGGGGCTCGCTGGGCCGCCGAGCTCGATCGGCCCATCGTAGGGATCAATCTGGGCAGTTTGGGGTTTTTAACGTCCGTGGGCATAGACGATCTTGAACGCGCCTTGGAACGCATCAGGCGCGATGATTTCTCTCTTGAGGTGCGCATGCGCGTTCTGGCGCAGACCCCAACGATGCAGTGCACGGCGCTCAACGAGATCGGGCTGGTACACACAGAGATCAGTCGGCGCACGGAGATCGAGCTCTTCTTGGGCGAGCAAGCTCTTGGGAGCTATCCAGGTGATGGCGTGCTCATCGCCACACCTACGGGATCAACAGCGTATTCCCTCTCCGCGGGAGGGCCTCTGATCGAGCCGACAGTAGAAGCCCTCGTGGTGACGCCGTTGGCGCCTCATCGCTTAGGGGTGCGTCCCTTGGTGCTGTCGAGCGACCGCGTCCTCATAGCCAAAGCGAAGCGTCCTGCGCAGCTTCTGGCCGATGGCGATCCCATCGCGCTGCTTGCCCCAGGAGATACGGTGCAGATTGGCAAAGCAGAACGTCCCACGCGGCTCATCCGGCTCGATTCGGACTTTTGGGCTTCTGTGAATCAGCTCTTACGCTAAAGAGTAACTATTTCTTGGGCGGGCTCACGATGATGGGAATTTGGATGAAGAAGCTTTGCGCCCATCCGCTGGGAGTGATGAGCGAGCTTCCCGAGAGTGCCAGCCCCGCGATGCTCACCCCAATAGTGAACTCTTGAGAATGTGAGGTGAAGACCGCCTGGCCGACAAGCTCGACCTCGCCCACGCGCGCCCGCAGCGAATAGACTTGGCTCGTCAGCCCCACCCCCTGCTCAAACATCGTCAGAACAAGAGCTGGGCCGAGCGCTAATTCGAGCCCGATCTTCTCTTTGCTGATCTCTAGATTGGGGTCAAGCTCGATCTGGCCCAGCAGGCTTCCTGGCCCCAGCGCCGTCCGCAGGGTGATCGTCGCCCGGCTCAGCACCAGATGCAGCCGCTCGTCAAGCGCGAAGCTGCTGAGGGTCTCGATTTGGGTGGGCAGCAGCAATTCCGGGCTCTCGATGCTCAAGACCAGCGTCAGCTCGCGATTGGCGATTCGTGTGCTGGGAGACTGAAAGAGCTCCTGGAGGACGGCTCGCACCAGGGCATCAATATTGCTCAGGCGTGCCTCCAGCTGGGCCACGCGCCCAAAATCCCAGAGCGC
>Ga0197143_1000505_pt1 | contig 42104 bp, 46 predicted proteins | sample GBS70_MetaG_FD_148603 | JGI IMG/M metagenome (GOLD analysis project Ga0197143, IMG submission 148603) | Sediment microbial communities from Great Boiling Springs, Gerlach, Nevada, United States - GBS 70_MetaG | ecosystem: Environmental > Aquatic > Thermal springs > Hot (42-90C) > Sediment... | reverse complement strand
TGGCGGGCCAGGGCCTCCACGGCCTCCTTGAGGACGGCCATGGCCCTGGTGCGCTGGCGCAAGAAGGCGTCCCTCAAGTCCTTCTCCCCCAGGCTCGGGGAGACCAGCCCCGCCTCCACCAGGTCGAGGGTCTGGGCCAGGAGCCCGGCCTTGCGGGCCGCCTCCGCCCAGGCCCTGCCCCAGGCCTCGCCCGCCTCGTCACAGTCGGGCACCAGGAGGATGGCCTTGAACCCCCTGGCCACCAGCTCCCGCAGGAGGGGCGGGTCGGGCCTCTGGCCTGCCCCCTTGGTGACGGCGGCAGCGAAGGCCTTCTCCTGGGGCCCCAGGGCCTCGATGATGTAGGCGGCGACGGTGCAATCGCTCTCCCCCTCGGTCAAAAGGAGCACGGGTGGCGCCCCCTCAGGCAGGGCGGGCCAGAGCGGGGGCCTGGGTGTGTTCTCCGGCTCCCACCAGCCCTTGGCGCCCGGACCACGGAGCTTGACGGTCTCCAGCTCGGGCCACTTGAAGACCAGGGCCTTATCACGAGCATCGAGGGGGAGCTTCCTCAGCCAATCCCGGGGGACGCCGCAGTGCGAGGCCCACCAGGAGAGGGGATCTGCGGTGCCCTGGGCCTCCCCCTGCCTCTGCTGCTGGCCGCTGCTGTTGCGGCGCTCCTCGCGTGGGAAGAGGTCGGCCCACGTGAACCCCAGGGCCCTCAGGATCTCCTCCGTGGAGCGCCCATGGTGGCAGTGCATTAGCACCTTACCGTCCTCGGCCTCCCTGATTGACAGACCCCGCCTGCGCCCGTCGTGGTGGCCAGGGCAATAGGACTGCCACGCCCCGCTGCGGCCCACCGGTCGGCACCCCAGCTCCTCCAGGCGGGCCAGGACTTGGGAAATGGGGCGAGGGCTCATGGGCCCACCTCCTCCGGGGCCAGGCGGCGGGGCAGCTCCCCCGGCCCTGGGCCGAGGAGGACGGCTAGACCTCTGCTGGCCCGCTGGTATAGGATAGGAGCGGGGGAGGGCCCCATCTCCCCGTCGTCCCTCCCGCTGCCCCCGCCTGGCCCGTGGAGCGGGGGCTTCTCGCCTCTACCCCTCATCACGCCCACCTCCCTCCCGCCGCGCCGTGGCCTTTTGTGCCGCATCTCGCAGCAGGATGCGCAACACCTCCGACCAACTGCGCTCCCCCCACTCTCGCCTCAGCCTCTCCAGAACCGCCCGCTCCTCGGCGGTTAGGCGCACTCCGGTGACGATTCCTGCCACCTGACACCACCCCTCTTGTTTTCAGGTTTTGGCCCGTCTATCATGTTAGAGAGCTCATGTTATCAGCAGGTCGTAAGATGAGAAAGAGGTCGCTCCCAGGGACTGAGGAGGAGGTGTGGCGGGCGCTGGAGAAGCGGGTGGGGCCCCTCGACCCCGATGTGGTGGCCTACCTGGAGGAGGAAAGGTGGCCCGAAGAAGTGCTGCAGCAAGCGGAGGAGGGCCCGGCTGCCTATCGTCGGGCGATGGAGGAGCTGGAGCGGAAGTATCGGCGTGTCTTGCAGTTGAAGGCTGCGCCGCCCCGGCCCTCCCATCGCCGCAAGGGGCCGGAGGACAATACGCTCGAAGCCCTGGCCCGCCTCCTGGCCCTTGAGGCGTCCCATCGTGGCGACGTCCGCGCCTTCCGCCGCAACTACCTAGGAGGGGGGACGCTATCCCTGGCCGAGGCGGAGAAGTTGCTCTTGGAGTGGTCGAGGCAGGGGCAGCCCACGGGCGAGGTCTTGTGGGTGCCCACCACCAACGAAGAGGAAGAGGAGCCGCCCGAAGACTGGGAGTGGGTGCTGGAGTTCGGGGTCGAGGCCGACTTCCGAGAGAGGAGATTGCCGGTAACGCAGGGCCCCCTAAAAGAGCTCAAGGCCCTCGCCGCCCACCTCCTCGGCCGCTACCCCTGGACGGAGGCCGCCTGTGTGGCGCTGGTGGTCTGCGGCATCACCCCAGGCGTGGTAGGGGTGAGGGTGCGGTATATGGGGGGGCTGCACCCACTGCAGCTGGAGGCGATGCCTTGGGTGACGGCTAAGGACCTGGCGACGGCCCTCCAGGGCTTTCGGGCCGACACCTCCCAGCTCTTCCGCCGCTACCGCATGCTCACCGAGAAACACCTGGCCCTGGCGCTGTTCGCTGCCGAGGGGGAGGGGAGGAAGTGGCGGGAGTTATGGGAGGAGTGGAACGCTACTCACCCCGCCTGGAGCTATGGGCGCCTCAGCAACTTCATCCGTGACGCCACGCAGGCACAGCGCCGTCTCCGCTCCTGGGCATCCCCCGGTCCTTGACTTTCCCCTCGGCAAACGGCACCATTGGTAGCGCCTGGGGAGAGGTGGAAACGGTGCCCAGATGGTGCCAGCGTATCTGAGGCCAGATAGGGCCCGCGGCTTAGGACGCCGCCGCTCTTCCTGCTGAGCTACTGGGGCGCCCGCATCTATTTTATACCCTCAGGTGCAGGCCTCAACCATTAAAGGCCTCCACCAGAGCAGCCACTAGCCAGTGGAGGGCCAACCCCAGCGCCGTATACACCCCTAGCTGACGGGTGTGGAAGAAGGCGAAGTTGACGAACCAAAGGGGCCACCCTGGGATGGGGCGGGGCGGGTCCGGAGGCTTGGGGTGGTCGAAGGCTGGCAGGACTCGCCGCAGGGTGGGAAGGGCCGCAAGAGCCAGGAGCATCCCCCACAACCCCTGCCAGAGGGCCACGGCCACCGTCAGCAGGTGGGAGCCCACCATCAGGGCCTGCGTCAGCCGCCGCGCCCGCGTCTCCCCCAACAGGACGGGCAAGGTCCAGTTGCCCTCCTGACGGTCGAACTCCAGCTTATCGATGTGCTTGCCCATGAGGACGGCAGCCACCGCCAGGCCGTAAGGGATGGAGGCCACCCATACCCCTAAAGGCACCTCCTTAGCCACGACGTAGTAGGTGCCTCCCACCATTAGGGGGCCCCACACCACTAGCACTGCCGGCTCTCCCAGTCCCACAGACTTTAGGAAGGGATAGCCCAGAAGCACCAGGGCCCCACCCAAGGCGAAGGCCACCACCCAGGCCCCGCTCAGAGCCACCAGGGCGAACCCCGCGGCGGCCGCCCCCGCCAGGACGAGGGCTGTGACCGCCGCAAACCGGGGAAAGGACACCACCTGGTGGGCCAGCCCGTGAGGCCCATATCCGGCCCGCGGCGACCCAGGGCGGTCAGTTCCCCGCACGTAGTCGGCCAAGTCGTTGAACAGGTTGGAGCCCAGATGGGCCAACAAAAGCCCCGCCATGGCCAACGAGAAGCGTAGACCATCGAACTTCCCCTCCAGGGCAGCCAGGAGGCCCCCCAGCGCCGCTGAGGTGGCCGTCATCACCACCACCGCCGTACGGGAAAGGACTAGCCAGCGGGTAACGGGGTCCACACGCCTTATGTCCACGCGGGGAACGGCATAAATGGCCTGCCACCAACGTCGGGCCACGGTCGTCATGTGCCATCCTCCTTATCGGTTCGGCCTCCTCCTTTGGAGGTCAGCATAATAGAAGCCCGGGGGCCCCTGGGCTTCCGGTCTAGATCTCGCGGAACTCCCCTTCCACTGCCCCGCCCTCGGGCTCGCCAGGGGGCTGCTGGCCCTCGCCCCCCACGCCAGCCTGGGCACCGTAGACAGCCGCCCCTGCCCTTTGCAGCGAGTAGGAGAGGTCGTCCATGGCCCGGCGCACAGCGGTGATGTCCTGGCCCGCCAGGGCCTCGCGCACCCGCCGCACCTTCTCCTCCACCTCTGAGCGGATGGCAGCGGGGATCTTCTCCCCCACCTCTCGCAAGGTCTTCTCAGCGGTGTAGGCCAGGTTGTCGGCCTGGTTGCGCAGCTCGATCTCCTCCCGCCGCCGCCGGTCCTCCTCAGCGTACAGCTCCGCCTCCCGCTTCATCCGCTCGATCTCCTCCTTGGTGAGGCCGGTGGAGGGCTGGATGATCATCTTCTGCTCGCGGCCGGTGGCCTTGTCGCGGGCCGAGACGTGGAGGATGCCGTTGGCATCGATATCGAAGGTGACCTCGATCTGGGGCACCCCTCGGGGGGCGGGGATGATGCCGTCCAGGATGAAACGCCCCAGGGACTTGTTGTCCCGGGCCAGAGGCCTCTCCCCCTGCAGCACATGGATCTCCACGCTGGTCTGGTTATCGGCGGCGGTGGTGAAGATCTGGCTCTTGGAGGTGGGGATAGTGGTGTTGCGGGGGATGATGACCGTCATGAGGCCCCCCAGGGTCTCGATGCCCAGGCTGAGGGGGGTGACGTCCAGGAGGAGGACCTCCCGCACCTCGCCCTTGAGGACGCCGGCCTGGATGGCGGCGCCGATGGCCACCACCTCATCGGGGTTGACGCCTCGGTGAGGCTCCTTGCCGAAGAACTTGCGCACCGTATCGATGACCAGGGGCATCCTGGTCATGCCCCCCACTAGGATGACCTCATCGATCTGCTCAGGGCGGAGGCCAGCGTCGGCCAAGGCCTGGCGGCAGGGGCCCAGGGTGCGCTCCACCAGGTCGTGGACCATCTGCTCCAGCTTGGCTCTGGTGAGGGTGCGGATGAGGTGCTTGGGCCCGGAGGCATCGGCGGCTATGAATGGAAGGTTGATCTCCGTCTGTTGGAGGGAGGAGAGCTCGATCTTAGCCTTCTCCGCCGCCTCCTTGAGCCGCTGCATGGCCACCCGGTCCTGGCGCAGGTCGATGCCCGTCTCCCGCAAGAACTCTTGCGCTAGCCACTCGATGATGCGGTTGTCGAAGTCGTCGCCTCCCAGGAAGGTGTCGCCGGCAGTGGCCTTCACTTGGAAGGTGCCCTCGCCGATCTCCAGGATGGAGATGTCGAAGGTGCCCCCGCCCAGGTCGAAGACGGCGATGGTCTTCTCGCCCTCCTTGTCCAGGCCATAGGCCAGGGCAGCAGCCGTGGGCTCGTTGATGATGCGCAGCACGTTGAGGCCGGCGATCTCCCCAGCCGCCTTGGTGGCCTGGCGCTGGGCGTCGTTGAAGTAGGCGGGGACGGTGATGACCGCCTCTGTGACCGGCTCCCCCAGGTAGGCCTCGGCGTCCATCTTCAGCTTCTGCAGGATCATGGCTGATATCTCAGGGGGAGCGTAGGAGCGACCACCCATCCACACGCGGGCATCGCCGTTGGGGGCGGCGTCCACCCTGTAGGGCAGGATCTTGAGGGCCCGCTGCACCTCTGGGTCATCGAACTTACGCCCCATGAGGCGCTTGACGGAGAAGATGGTGTTCTCGGGGTTGACGATGGCCTGCCGCTTAGCGGGGCGACCCACCAACCGCTCGCCAGTGTTGGAGATGGCCACCACGGAAGGGGTGATGCGCTCGCCCTCGGCGTTGGGGATGACCTTGGGCTCACCCCCTTCCATGACCGCAACGCAGGAGTTGGTGGTGCCTAGGTCGATGCCTACAGCCCTGCCCATCCCTCTCGCCTCCTTACTTTTATGCTTGGCCCTGGCCCTCGCCCTCTTCTGGGCCCTGGGGCTTGGCAGTAGCCTTGCCCACGATGACCAGGGCGGGGCGCAGGACGCGGTCGTGCAGCTTATATCCCTTCTGGACCACGGCTAAGACCTTTCCATCCTCCCCTTCGGCATAGTGTATGGCCTCATGTACGCGAGGATCAAAGGGATAGCCCTCGGCTGGGATCTCCTGGACGCCGGCGTGCTCCAACACCTTTTGTAGCTTACGATGGATGAGCCTTATGCCGTCGAACCAGGTGAGGCCTGCCAGGCGGGCGTCCAAGGAAGAGAGGGCCCGCTCCAAGTCATCTAGCACGGGCAGGATGTTGATGATGAGGGAGGCGTTGGCGAAACGCCTAACCTCCTCCCTCTCCTGCTCTACGCGCTTCTTGTAGTTGGCGAAATCCGCCTCTGCCCGGCGCCAATTATTGAGGTAGCGCTCCGCCTCTGCCCGGGCCTGCTCCAGCTGGGACTTCAGGTCCTCCAAGGCCTCTTGGGTGACGGTCTCCTGCTCCTCAGCCATGCTCTCTAACCTCCCCACCAAGCCTGGGTGATGCGCTCCATGAGGGAGGCGAGGTAGCGGACCATCCCCACCGCCCGGCCGTAGCGGAGGCGGGTGGGCCCCACCACCGCCACCCCCCCTCGGGCCCCTCCGGGGGCGGGATAGGAGGCCACCACCATGCTCAGGTGGCGGAGGGGCTCCTCTGGGTGCTCGCTGCCGATGACCACCCTCACTCCCCCCTGAGGGGGCAGGGGGTAGGGGAGGAGGCGGCTTATGCCCTCCCCTTCCAAATAGTCGAGGATGGCCAACATCTGGCGACGGTCAGCGAACTCTGGGTAGCCCAAAAGCTCCTTGATGCCCTCCAGGGCCGCCAGACGATAGGCATAGGCGTCCTCCTCCTCCAGGAGGGATGCAGCGGCGTTCATGATCTCCCTCTCCTGTGCCGACAGATGCGGTATGGCCCGCCGCAGTTGGTGCGCAGCCATGCCCGCGAACCGGTAGCTGAGGCGGTGGGCAGCGTCCGAGAGGTCTTCCTGCCCCACCTCCCCCAGGGTGAGAACCCTCTCCCGCACCCGGGCCTGGTAGAGCACCACTACCACCAGCACCAGGGGATCGCGTAGCTTCACCACCTCTAGCCACCGCAGGCGGGCGGGGGGGCCATGAGGCATCGTCACCAGGGCCATCCCGTGGACATAGGTGGCCAGGGCAGCAGCCGCCACCCGTGCGCACTCCTCCAGCCGCTTGGCCGCCTGCCACATCTCCTCCCAGACCTGCTGGCGAACAGCCTCCGGGGGCGTCTCCTCCCGCATCAGCCACTCCACATAGTACCGGTAGCCCTTATCAGAGGGGATCCGCCCGGCGGAAGTGTGGGGCTGGTGAAGATACCCCTCCTCCTCTAGCCGCATCATCTCGTTGCGGATAGTGGCTGGCGAGATGGGCAGCCGGTACTTCTGGGCCACAGTGCGCGAGGCCACCGGCTGCCCAGAGTCTACATACTCATCCACCACGTACCGCAAGATGGCCGCCCGCCGAGCTGTGAGCACCCTATCACCCTAGTTAGCACTCTTGGGCCAAGACTGCTAACCAAGTTAAACTTTATCAGCCGGGCGGGGCAGTGTCAAGAAAGGCCTTGTCAGGGGCGGCAGCCGGCCTTACACTGGGAGATGCCACCCCTTAGCGCAACGGGGCTCCCCCTAGAGGTAGACGGGGCTCATGAGCATTGCCGAGCTAGAGGCCAAGACGCGCGAAGAGCTTCTGGAGGAGGCCCGCTCCCTGGGCCTTACTGGCCTATCCTCCTTGCGCAAGCAGGAACTCATCCTCCGTATCCTGCAGGCCAGAGCCGAGCGGGAGGGCAACTACTTCGCCGGCGGCATCCTGGAGATCACCGGCGAGGGATACGGGTTTTTGCGCACCAGTGGCTACAAGCCCAGCCCCAGCGATGTCTACGTGTCCCAGTCCCAGATCCGCCGCTTCGGCCTGCGCACCGGCGACTACGTCATGGGCCAAGTGCGTCCTCCCAAGGAGACGGAGAAGTATTATGGGCTACTGCGGGTGGAGGCCATCAACGGCCTGGACCCCGAGGTGGCCAAGGGTCGCCCCATGTTCGAACAACTCATCCCCACCTTCCCCACCAGGTTCCTGCAGCTGGAGGCCGGGGACCCCAACCCCACCACCCGCCTCATCGACCTAGTGGCTCCTCTGGGCCGAGGGCAGCGAGGGCTGGTGGTCTCGCCCCCAAAGGGGGGCAAGACCATGCTCCTTAAGCACATCGCCCGTGCCATCCTCAACCGCTATGACGACATCCAGGTGATGATCCTCCTCATCGGGGAACGGCCAGAGGAGGTGACCGATTGGCGGCGCTCGGTGGAGCAGGACGGGGCCGAAGTCATCGCCGCCACCTTCGACGACCCGGAGGAGGTGCAGACGCGGGTGGCGGAGCTGGCCATCGAGCGGGCCAAACGGCTAGTGGAGATGGGCAAGCACATAATGGTGCTGCTGGACGGCATCACCCGCCTCACCAGAGCCTACAACCTCTCCCTACCCCCCAGCGGCCGCACCCTCTCGGGGGGTATCGACCCCGTAGCTCTTCACCCTCCCAAGCGGCTCTTTGGCACCGCCCGCAACACCGAGGAAGGAGGCTCGCTCACCATCATCGCCACCTGCCTCATCGATACCGGCTCCCGCATGGACGAGGTCATCTTCGAGGAGTTCAAGGGGACGGGCAACTGGGAGTTGTGGCTGGACCGCCGACTAGCCGAGAAGCGCATCTTCCCGGCCGTGGACATCTTCAAGAGCGGCACGCGGCGGGAGGAGATGATGCTGGACGAAAAGACGGTCCAGCGTCTCTCCCTCTTTCGCCGCGCCCTGGCCCGCATGGCCGAGGACTTCGCTGTGGAGCAGCCCTACGCTCAGGACGCCGCCCTGAAGGTCACCGAGCGCGTGTTGGAGCAGTTACGTCGCACCAAGTCCAACGAGCAGCTTCTCAGCCAGATAGAGCTGGTGACCTGATAATCGCAGTGGCGCAAGGGCGAGGATTTATGTGAGGAGGCCTGGCACCTCCTCCACCACCAGCAGGCCCCTATTGAGGTCCACTGCTCGCACGAACTCGTCTACCGCTGGCACCAACACCTCTCCCGCCGGCCCCCGCACCACCAGCACCTGATAGTCGCCACCGGTGGCCATGACCTCCACCACATGTCCCAACTCGGCGCCAGAGGTGGTGCGCACCTGCAAGCCCACCAGCTGGTAATAGTAATACTCCCCCTCCTCCAGGGGGGGCAGCTCCCCCTCGGGAACCTCCAGGTAGAGGGAGCGGAGGCCCTCCGCCTGGTGGCGGCCCCCTATGCCGGCTAGGCGGATGATGGCCCGCCCTTGGTGAAAGCGGCACCCCTCGATGACGCGGGGCTCGCCCCCCACATATACCGTCCGCCCAGGGGAGAGGTAGGCCGGGTCGTGGGTGAGGATGTCCACCAGCACCTCACCCCGGATGCCGAAAGGGCGGACCACCACCCCTATAGCCACGAAGCCGGGGCGCACATCCCGGGGCACCTCGTCGCCCATCCCCCTATCACGACTAGCCGATCTCGAGCACGGCCTTAGTGCCCTGGCGGGCAGCGGCCACCCGCAGCAGGGTGCGCAAGGCGTTGGCGATGCGTCCTTGCTTGCCGATGATCCTGCCCATGTCCTCCTCGGCCACCCGCAAGCGGAGGACCACCTGGTCGCCCAGGTCCTCCTGGGTCACCTCCACCTGGTCGGGGTGGTCGACGATGGCCTTGGCCACCAGCTCCACCAGCTCCTTCATGTCTAATCCTCCCTGCCAGGGGTGCGGGTCTTAGCCGCCGCGATGCGGGCGAGGTGCTTAGTATAGACGAAGGGTTCCTTGCCCGCCTTCTCCATGATCCCCCACTTGCTGAAGAGCTTGGCCACCGCCTCCGTGGGCTGGGCGCCCTGACGAAGCCAATAGATGGCCCGTTCCTCCTCCACATGGATTTGGGCTGGCTCGGGCAAGGGATCGTACCAGCCCACCACCTCCACGAACTTGCCGTCCCTGGGGGCGCGGGCGTCGGCCACCACGATGCGGTAGAAGGGGCGATTGCGCCGCCCGTACCTTGCCAAACGGATCCTCAACAAGGCTCACACCTCCTTAACGTATGCGCCAGCGGCCCATGGACTGCCGCCCCTGGGCCTTGGATAGGTGCTGCAGCAGCCGCCGCATCTGCCAGTACTGCTCCAGCAGCTGGTTCACCTCTGCCGGGCTGGTGCCCGAGCCGCGGGCGATACGTCGCCTGCGGCTGCCATCGATGATCTCTGGGCGCCGCCTCTCCTCAGGGGTCATGGAGAGGATGATAGCCTCCGCCCGCTTCAGGTAACGCTCGCCCAGGCCACCGTCCAGGACCTGAGAGGGTAGGGAGGCGGCGCCCGGCAGGAGACCCAGGAGCTGCGATATGGGCCCCATGCGCTGCAACCTCTGGAGCTGGGCCAACAGGTCCTCCAGGGTGATCTCGCCGCGGCGGGCCCGCTGCGCCAGGGCCTCCGCCTCCTGCCGGCTGACCTCCTCCTTGGCCTTCTCGATGAGGGTGAGGATGTCGCCCATGCCCAGGATGCGGCTGGCGAAGCGTTCGGGGTGGAAGGTCTCCAGGGCGTTAGGCTTCTCGCCTGTGCCCACCCACTTGATGGGCACGCCGGTGACGGCCCGGATGGAGAGAGCGGCGCCACCGCGGGCATCGCCATCGGCCTTGGTGAGGACCACGCCAGTGAGGCCCAGGGCCTCATGGAAGGCCTGGGCCGCCCGCACCGCCCCCTGGCCCGTCATGGCATCGGCCACCAGGATGACCTCCTGGGGGTGGAGGGCCCGCCGCAGAGCCGTAAGGGTCTCCAGCTCAGCACCGTCCAGGGCCAGGCAGCCGAAGGTGTCCACTAGGGCCACGGTAGCGCCCAGGCGCCGGGCCTCCTGGTGGAGGGCCTGGGCAACCTCTTGCGGCCCCCCTTGCCCTACCAGCACCGGCACCTGCAACTGCCGCCCAAGGGCCTGCAGCTGCTCGGCAGCGGCCATGCGGAAGGGGTCGGCGGCCACCATGAGGGGCCTCTGCCCCTGGCGACGCAGCATGAGGGCCAGCTTGGCGCAGGTGGTGGTCTTCCCCCCGCCCTTGAGCCCCACCAGCATGACCACCGTGGGGGGTGAAGGCGCCAGGGTGAGCCCCACATGGCCTCCCCCTAGGAGGGACGTCAGCTCCTGGTGGACGATTTCGATCACCTGCTGAACAGGGGTGAGGGAGCGGTGCACCTGGACCCCTAGCGCCCTCTCCCGCACCCTCTCCAAGAACTGGCGCACCACCTGGACATGGACATCGGCCTCCAGGAGGGCCAGACGGACCTCCTTGAGGGCCTCTTCCAGGTCCCTCTCGCCGACGACGCCCCGGCGAGCCAGGCCCTGGAAGACCTTGTGCAGCCTCTCGGTCAGGACCTCGAACATCTCACCTTAGCATTTTAGGCCACATCTACCCCTTGACGAAAGGAAGGGCCAGTTGACAACCTGGCACCCTGCGGCCCAACCTTATGTCGCCACCATCATGAGGAGGTGAAGGTATGGCCAAGATCCACGGCGGGGAGATGATCGCCAGGGTCCTGCAGCAGGAGGGGATAAGAGAGGTGTTCACCCTCCACGGCGGCCACATCGACCCCATCCTAGAGGCGTGCGACCGCCTCGGGTTCCGCATCATCGACGTGCGTCATGAACAGGCAGCCGCCCACATGGCCGATGGCTGGGCCCGCACCACGGGCCGCCTGGCCGTCTGCCTGGTGACGGCTGGGCCCGGCATCACCGATGCCGTCACGGGCATCGCTAACGCCTATATGGACTGCGTGCCCATGCTGGTGCTGGCGGGCCGCAGCCCCCTGCGAGACGAGGACACCCTGCCCCTGCAGGCCTTTCCCCAGCTAGAGATGGTGCGCCCCTTCACCAAATGGGCCCGCTGCGTCTACCACCGGGAGCGCATCGCCGAATATACGGCCATGGCCATCCGCCAGGCCACCACAGGCCGTCCCGGCCCCGTATACCTGGAGGTGCCGGTGGACGTCCTCTTCGCCCGCGCCGAGGAGGAAGAGGTGATATGGCCGCAGCAGGCGCGACCCCAGAACCCTCCCGCACCCCGGACGGAGGCGGTGGAGGCCATCCTCCAACTGCTGCAGGAGGCGGAGCGTCCGGTCATCATGGCTGGGGGAGGGGTATGGTTCTCGGGCGGGGCGGAGCTGTTGCGGGAGCTGGCGGAGGTCACCCAGGTGCCGGTATTCATGAACGCCAAGGCCCGCGGCGCTGTCCCTGAGGACACCCTTCTGGGGTATGGCAACTTCGCCATCTTCTCCTCATCCCAGGTGCAGGAAGAGATGGGCCCCGCCGATGCCGTCCTCATCCTTGGAGCCAGGCTGGGGCTCTTTACCGGCGGCCGCCAGGCCTCGGTTATACCACCCCAGGCGAGGGTGGCGCAGGTGGACATCGCGGGGGAGGAGATCGGCCGGCTTAGAGACATACAGATAGGGGTGGTGGCCGACTGCCGGGAGGCCCTGCGTCTGTTGGTGGCCGAGGCCAGGAAGAGGCGATGGCCCTCGCGCACCCGTTGGCTGGAGGCCCTCCACCGGGCCCGCCAAGCCCGCCGAGAGGCCTTCCGCGAGGCCCTCGAAAAAGACGCCATACCCATCCACCCCTTCCGGTTGGCCTATGAGGTGGCCCAACACCTGGGCCCAGACGACGTGATAGTGGCCGACGGCGGGGAGGCGGCCGCCTGGATGGCCGACGCCGCCGTCATGCGCCGGCCCGGGCGCTTCCTCTCCCACGGGTACCTGGGGTGTCTGGGGGTAGGGCTGCCTTTTGCCATGGCCGCCAAGCTAGCCCATCCCCAGAGCCGCGTTTTCCTGGTCACCGGCGATGGCTCGGTGGGCCTCAACTTCGCCGAGTTCGAGTCGGCCGTGCGGCACGGGCTCCCCTTCGTCTGCGTCATCTTCAACGATGGAGCCTGGGGCATGTCCCGCCATGGCCAGCAGATTATGTTCAGGGGGCGCACCATCGCCACCGAACTGGGGCTGGTGCATTATGAGCGGGCGGCGGCGGGCTTCGGCGCCCACCCCGAGTTGGTACAGCGTCCCCAGGAGATAGGCCCCGCCCTGGAGAGAGCCTTGGCCACCGGCCAGGTGGCCTGCATCAACGTCCTTATCGACCGGGAGGTCATCGCCCCCGTCACCCTGGCCATGATGGGGATGGCAGCACCGCCCAAGGCAGAAGCCCCCCAGGAGGGCAAGACCACCCTCCCCTACTACGGGCAGAGGGAGCTTTAGCCTGGAAGAAGAGCCGGATATATGACATCATCCCCCTCCCGTCGGGCGAAGGGGGTGAGCTGGTGAGGCAGCCAGCGGCGGACGTCCACGATGTGTCGCACCTCCCAGCCGTGGAGGGCGAGGTAATCGGCCACCAACATACGGTGGCAACGGCGATAGGTTAGCTCGGCGCACATTACCGCCGTGGGATGGGCCTGGGCCAGGGCCTGAAGGGCCTTCACCCCCTCCCGAAATTCAGGGGTGAGCATGTGGTCAGCGTAAGCGCGGAAGCCGGGGCTCGTCCAGCCGGCGTTAGGAGAGTGGGGATGGGGCGGACCCCGACGCCCTCCCAGCTCGGGCAGGTGCCAATACCCGATGCCCGCAGCCGGCACGGCCCAGGCCAAGTGCTCCCTGCAGAAGTGGGGATGACGACGGGAGGTGGGCCACCGCCTTATGTCCACCAGATGGCCCACCCCATGGGCTAGCAAGGTCGCCAGAAACTCCTCCCATCGACGGTTGGAGTGGCCAACGGTGTAGATGAAGGGCTTCAGCTCGCCAGGAATTCGTTGACCACCTGCAAAAAGCGCTCCAGCTGGTCATGGTGGACCCAGTGGCCCGCCCCATGGATGATGACCGAGCGGGAGTTGCGGATGACCTTGGTGCGGCCATCCTTGGCGGGGTCGGGGGCCCAGCTCTCGGCTCCCTTCACCAGGAGGACGGGTGCGGTGATCTGGGCCCAGATGTCCTGAGCATCGGCCAGGTTGAAGCCATAGGGGGAGCGCTGGCGCATGTAGTTGTCGAACTTCCAAGAGTAGGTGCCGTCCTCGTTGCGTCGCACCCCGTGGATGGTCAGGTGGCGGGCCATATCGTCGGTAAGGTGGGGATTGGCCTCTTTCATGCGGCGCACGGCGTCCTCCAGGGTGGGATAGCGCCGGGGCTGGCGGCGCTCCAGCTCCCGCATCTGCTGGATCCATTCGCGCATGCGCACGTGGGCGGGCGGGTTATCGATGACGGGCGGCCCCCACCCCTCGATGGAGACCACCTTGGCCACCCGCTGGGGGAAGAGACCCGCATACTGCAGGGCTATCCCCCCTCCCAAGGAGTGGCCGATGATGACGATGGGGTCGCGGTCCACAGTGTCCGCCAGGGCGGCGATGTCCAGGACGAACTCGGGAAAGCTATAGGTGCCGCCGATGGCCCAGTCGGAATCGCCATGGCCCCTCAGGTCGGGGGCATAGATGGTGTAGCGATCCATAAGGGCCTGGGCCACCCAGTCCCAGCTCCGGCAGTGGTCTAGGCTGCCGTGGATAAGGAACAAGGGGGGGCGGTGACCATCGCCCCATCGCACGTAATGGAGGCGTAGCCGCTGCGAGACGTAGTAATGAGATGTAGGCTGAGGCTCCTCCTGCTCCATGGACGGCCCGCAAGGAAAAGGCTAGCCTACCCGCCCTCCTGAGGCAAGGAGGGGGTGGCAGATGATAGGGAGCGCATAAGGCTGGCCATCTCCATGGCCTGAAGGGCCACCTCATATCCCTTGTTGCCCCTGGGTCCGCCGGCCCGGTCTAGGGCCTGCTCCTTGGTATAACAGGCCAAGATCCCGTGGAGAACAGGCACCCCCGTCTCCACCGCCACTTGCACAAGGCCATGGGTGGCCCCTGATACTACCAGGTCGAAGTGGCGGGTCTCGTGCCGTATGACACACCCCAAGGCCACGATGGCGTGGTAGCGGCCGCTAGCTGCCAGCCACTTGGCGGCCACCGGCAGCTCCAGGGATCCCGGCACCCAGACCACGTCCACTGTCTCTGCCCCGTGTTCCTCAAAGGCATGGAGAGCCCCCTCCAGCAAGCGCGTGGTCACATCCTCGTTGAAGCGGGCTACCGCCACAGCGAAGGCGAGGCCCCGGCCATCGCAACGACCCCGCCAGACAGCCCCCACAGCTCCCTCCTCACAACGGGATGTCGATGAGGTGGCCCAGCTTATCACGCTTGGTCTCCAGGTAGCGGCGGTTATGGGGGTTGGGAGGGGCCACGATGGGGATCCGCTCCACGATCTCTAGCCCATAGCCCTCCAGCCCCGCCCGCTTGCTGGGATTGTTGGTGAGGAGGCGCATCTTGTGCACCCCCAGGTCCACCAGGATCTGCATGCCTATGCCGTAGTCGCGCCGGTCTGGTGGAAATCCCAGGGCGACATTGGCCTCCACCGTGTCCAGGCCGTGGGCGTCCTGCAGGGAATAGGCCCGCACCTTGTTGCACAGGCCGATGCCTCTCCCTTCCTGCCGCATGTAGAGGAAGACCCCCTTGCCCTCCTGAGCGATGCGCTCAAGGGCCAGCTGCACCTGCTGGCCGCAATCGCACCGAAGGCTACCAAAGACATCCCCGGTGACGCATTGGCTGTGCACCCGCACCAGCACCGGTTCATCAGGGGATATCTCCCCCATTACCAGGGCCACGTGTTCGTTGGCGTCCACTGAGGAGCGATAGGCGATAAGGCGGAACTCGCCATAGGGGGTGGGAAGACGGGCTTCCGCCACCCTCTCCACCAGGCGCTCCCGCTGCATACGGTAGCGAATGATGTCGTTGACGGTGATGACCTTGATACCGTGGCGGCGGGCGAAGCGCGCAATCCGGGGCCAGCGCATCATGGTGCCGTCCCGGTTCATCAGTTCACAGAGGACGCCGGCAGGGTAGAGGCCAGCCAGACGGCAGAGATCCACCACCGCCTCCGTATGCCCGGCCCGCACCAATACCCCTCCCTCCCGTGCCCGCAGGGGGTATACGTGCCCCGGCATCGCCAGGTCATCGGGCCGCGTCTTGGGGTCGATGAGCACCCGCACCGTCTCCGCACGGTCGTGGGCGGAGACGCCGGTGGTGATGCCATAGCGGGCGTCCACGGACACCGTGAAGGCCGTGCCGTGGCGGGAGGTGTTGTTGGTTGTCATCATGGGGATGCCCAGCTGGTCCAACCTCTCCCCCGTCATGGACACGCAGATGATGCCACTGGTATGCCGTAGCATGAAGGCGATGTGTTCAGGGGTCACGAACTGGGCGGGGATGGTCAGGTCGCCCTCGTTCTCCCTCTCCTTGTCGTCCAGGATGATGACGAACCTACCCTTCTTATACTCGCTGATGGCCTCTTCCACCGCTGCTAGGCCCAACCCCTCATCACCTCCGCCCGGGGACACATCTGCCTCCTTCTCCACTTTCCCCTCCGTCTGTTCCAATTATACGCCTATGGGCGCCTCTCGAGGTCACCCCTCTCCATCAATAGCTGCTCCAGGTAGCGGGCCAAGATGTCCGTCTCCAAGTTGACCCGCTGCCCCGGGCGCCGTCTCACCAGGTTGGTGTGCTCCTGAGTGTAACGCACCAGGGAGACGGCAAACCAGTCGCGGCCACGGTCGATGACCGTCAGGCTCACGCCATCCACAGCGATAGGGCCCTTAACCACCACATACCGCATGATCTCCGGCGGCGCTCCGTAGCGGGCAATGATGGCATCCTCCTCAGGCTCCAGAGAGAGGAGGACCCCTGTGGCCTCCACCACCCCTCGCACCAGGTGGCCCGAGAGGCGAGAGGCGGGGGTAAGGGCCCGCTCCAGGTTCACCAGATCGCCAGGGGAGAGGTCCGAGAGGTTGGTGCGACGGTAGGTCTCGGGCATGACATAGAAGGTGAAGGAGCAGGAGTCCATCTCGGCCACCGTCAAGTCTACACCGTTGACGGCGATGGAGTCGCCCAGCCGTGTCCCCTCCAGGCAAGTTTGGGCCTGGATGCGCAGACGCCCCCTCTCGGCCTCCACGACTTTCCCCACCTCCTCTATGATGCCCGTAAAGATGCCCATCTCAGGACGACTCCCACAGCACGTCCCCGCACAGGTCGGGAGGATGAGGGCGAGAAGCGAACACGGCGTATTCGGCCTTGGACTTGCCAATGGTGGTGGCATCGCCATGGCCTGGCAGCACCACCGTGTCATCAGGCAGCACGTACAGCTTTTGGGTGATGGAGGCGACGATTTGCTGCAGGTCCTCTGGCGTCTCGGTGCGGCCCGGCCCGCCAGGGAAAAGGGTGTCCCCAGAGATAAGGTACCGTCCCACCAGGAAGCAGCAGCTGCCTGGGGTGTGGCCTGGGGTATGGATGACCCTCACCCTGAGGGTGCCCACCGCTAGCTCCTGGCCGTCCTCTAGCGGCAGGTCCATCCTATCCCTGGGCATGAGCTCCTCAGCGGGATGGCAATATACGGGGGCGCCGGTGGCCCTCTTGACCACCTCGTAGCCCAGCCAGTGGTCATGATGGGTGTGGGTGATGAGGATGCCCCGCACCCTTAGGCCCTGGGCCACCTTCACCACCTCCTCCGAGCCGGCGGGCATGTCCACCACCAAGGCCTCGCCCGAGTGGGCATCGGCTATCACGAAGGCGTTATTGGCGAAGGGGCCTAGGGGACCCACCCAAAAAAGCCGCAAGGCGCCATCTTCCAGGATCTGCATGACGCTCCTCCCGTCCTAGGCCCTATGATATCATTCCCTTTGATAAGAGGAGGAGGAGGAAAAGGGACTTGGAACCTCAGCAGGTGAGCCGCCACGTTTACTCCCTGCCCGCCCGCCCCGCCTTCTACACCGGCCCCTTGGCTCCCAACGTCTATCTGGTGCGGGACGGTGATGAGGGAGCCCTCATCGATAGCGGCTTCAGCGACGATGATTCGGTGAGACAGCGGCTTGCCTACTTGGAGACCTTCCAAGGCCTGCGCCTGAGGTACATCGTCCTGACCCACCACCACTTCGACCACGCCAGTGGCGCCCACCGTTTGGCCAAGGCCACGGGGGCCCAGGTCCTCCTCCACCCCCAGGAGGTGGCCTTCTTGCGCCGTTGGCAGGACGAGATACCCCAGGACGTGGACGTGCCCGAGGAGGCAGCGGAGCTCCGGGAGCGCACACTGCGCTTCCGTCGCGACGCCGCCGAGGCCGCCCAGGGCTCTGGCCTCCTGCAAGACGGGGAGGTAGTGCGGGTGGGGGGCCTTAGTCTGGAGGCCGTCCACACCCCGGGCCACACCATGGGCTCCCTCTGCCTATTTCTGCGGGAGGAAGGTGTGTTGTTTACAGGCGATACCGTGTTGGGCCTGGGGACGGTGGCCGTCTCCCCTCCCCCCTACGGGGATATGGCCCTTTACCTACACTCCCTGGAGCGGCTTAAGGGCCTTGGAGCCTCCCTCCTCCTGCCTGGCCACGGCCCCCCAGTGCGAGATGTGGCCCCCAAGATCCAGGAGCTCATCGACCATCGTCATGAGCGGGAGGAGCAAGTTCTGAGGCTTCTCGCCCAGGGCAAAGACACGGTCAACGCCCTGGTGGGAACCATATATCCCGAGCTGGACCGTCGCATCCTGCCCATGGCCCGCAGACAGGTGGAGGCCCACCTCCACAAGTTGGAGCAGGAAGGGAAGGTGCGCCGCTTGCCCGGGGCGGAGCCCCGATTCCTACTGGCCTGACATGTTGGAGCGCCTGCTTCCCCTTCTGCCTCTCACGGCCCAGGTGAACGCCGCCGGCCATCTGAGCATCGGCGGCTGCGATATGGTGAAGCTGGTGGGCCAGTTCGGCACCCCTTTATATGTGTTCGATGAGCTGACCCTGCGGGAGATGTGCCGCACCTTCCGGCGTGAGTTCCAGGCCAGGCATCAGGAGACCTTGGTCATCTACGCCTGCAAGGCCTACATCGGCTTGGCCCTGGCCTCCCTGGTGGACCAAGAGGGCCTGGGGGCCGACGTGGTCAGCGGGGGGGAGCTGGCCTTCCTGGCAGCCGTGGACTTTCCCCCGGGGAAGATCTATTTCCATGGCAACAACAAGTCCCCCCAGGAGCTGCGGGAGGCCCTGGAGTATGGGGTAGGCAGGGTAGTGGTGGACAACTTCTACGAGCTGGAGCTCTTGTCCCGCCTGGCCCAGGAGATGGGGCGCCGCCAGCCCGTCCTCCTCCGCCTGTCGCCGGGCATCGACCCTCACACTCATGTCAAGACCACCACCGGCACCGTGGACAGCAAGTTTGGCTTCCCCATCGTCACTGGGCAGGCGGCGGAGGCGGTGGGCCGCGCCCTGGCCTCCCCCTACCTGGAGCTGGTAGGGCTCCACTTCCACCTGGGGTCTCCCATCTTCCAGGTGGAGCCCTACCAAGAGGCGATAGAGGTGGTAGTGGAGTTCGCTGCCCGCACCCCCGGCCTATCCCTGCAGGAACTTGGCGTGGGGGGCGGCTTCGCCGTGCGGTACCTCCCAGAAGATGAACCACCCTCAGTGGCCACCTATGCCGAGGCCATCGTGAGAACCCTTCAGGACGCCTGCCGCCGCCACCATCTCCCCCTGCCCCGCCTGGTGGTGGAGCCGGGGCGGGCCATCGTGGCTAGGGCGGGGATAGCCCTTTACACGGTGGGCTCCTGGAAGGAGATCCCTGGTATCCGCCGCTACGTGGCCGTAGATGGGGGTATGGGGGACAACATCCGCCCCGCCCTCTATGGCTCCCGCTATTGCGCCCTGCTGGCCAACCGCCCCCTGGACCCTCCCACGGGCCCAGTGACGGTGGTCGGCAAGTTCTGCGAATCGGGAGATGTGCTCATGTGGGATGTCCCCCTGCCTGCGGTGGGCCCTGGCGACATCCTGGCGGTGCCCGTTGCCGGGGCCTACGCCCTGGCCATGGCCAGCAACTACAACGCCTCCCTTCGGCCGGCGGTGGTGATGGTGCGGGACGGCCAAGCACGGCTGGTGCGTCGCCGCGAGACCTATGACGACCTTCTGCGGTGCGAGGTTTGGCCGTGATGGGCAGGTGGGATCTTATAGGCCATGATGGCCCCATACAGGCTATCGAGACCTGGCTGGCCAGGGGGCGCCTGCCCCACGCACTCCTGATAGTGGGGCCACCCCAGGTGGGCAAGGGGACCCTGGCCCTGCGTCTGGCCCAGGCCCTCAACTGCATTGCTCCCCCCAAGGAGCGCCCTTGTGGCCACTGCCACCAGTGCCGGCGCATCGCCCAGGGCATCCATCCCGACGTGCAGGTGATGAGCATGGAGACTGGGCATAAGGAGATACGCATAGCCCAGGTGCGGGGGCTGGAGCGATCCCTTTATCTGAAGCCCTACGAGGGGCGCATGCGGGTGGCCATAGTCGACCCCGCTGATGCCATGAACCTGGAGGCCCAGAACGCCTTCCTGAAGACATTGGAGGAGCCACCAGACCAAGTGACCCTGGTGCTGGTCACGGCCCGCGAGATGCGCCTCTTGCCCACGGTCCGCTCTCGCTGCCACCGGCTGGCCCTGTGCCCCGTGCCCACCGCTGTCCTGGCCGCCGCCCTGGAGGATCAAGGGCTCCCGCCGGAGGAGGCAAACGCCCTAGCGCGCCTAGCCGATGGCCGCCCCGGTCTGGCCATCGCCCTGGCTACCGACCCTTCCCTAGCCCAGCGGTGGCAGGAAGAGGTTCGTAGGGCCGCCTCCATACCCCTGTTGGGGGTGCGCAAGCGGCTGGAGATGGCCCAGGCCATAGCCGCCGAGCCCGGCCCGTGGGGCCCGGCCTGGGCGCTAGAGGTCTGGCGACGTTGGTGGCGGGACGTCCTGCTAGTGCAGTCGGGGGCGCAGGAGCTGGTCTCCCACGTAAGGATGATGGACGAGCTGGAGTCGCTGGCCTCTGCTGTTCCCCCAGCCGAGGTGGCCTTCTTTTTGGAGGCCATATCCCGCACCCTGGGCTACTTGGAAGATAATGTCAACCCTCGTCTGGCCCTGGAGGCCCTCCTGCTGGAGGCCCCATGGCAGCAGGCCATGGCCGCCTAAGGCATTGCCCCCCAGAAGGGCCCATGCTAACCTATGGGACGGCCCTTGGGGATACTCCCAGAGCCCTTCATCCCTGCTAGGAGGAGGTGAAGATGCACCTGGTGGTGGACGGCTATGGTGGCGACCCGGAGCTCCTGGCCGATGAGGCTGTCGTCCGTTCCATGCTGGAGCTTTACCCTTCCCTGCTGGGCATGAGCGTCATCCATCCCCCGACTGTGGTCCGCTATCATGGCCCAGTGCCTGAGGACTGGGGTTACTCGGGCTTCGTCATGATCGCCGAGAGCCATATCGCCGTCCACACCTTCCCCGCCCGGGGCATGGTGTGGGTGGATGTGTTCTCCTGCCGCCCCTTCCACCCCCAGGCGGTGCTGGAGGACTTGAGGGTCCGCTTCCGCCTACAGGAGATGGAGGTGACGGAGCTGCCACGGGGCCTGGAATACCTGCCCAGGGCGGCTACCCCTCAGCGGCAGACGATGTCGGGGTAGGACTGTAGGCGGGAAGCCACCTGCTCCCGCCAAGGCACCCCCATAAGCCCCTCCCTCTCCACCACTAGGGAGGCGGCAGCCGAGGCGAACCTGGCGGCCTCAAAGGCATCGCCTCCCTCCCATAGTGCCACCAAGAAGGCAGCAGCGAAGACGTCCCCTGCCCCCGTGGGGTCCACCGTCACTGCGGGGAAGGCATCGATGTGGCGCCAGATGCCCTTCCAGGCCACCTCCGCCCCCCTCTCGCCACGGGTATAGGCCAGGATGGGCACCTGTTGCGCCCAAAGGGCTAGGACAGGACCCGCCTCCTGGGGGGAGACGTCCTCATCGGAGACGAAGAGGGCCTGGCAGAGCCGCAGGTGTTCGATCCCCCGCCAGCGCCGTGCCGGCCGCGGCTCCACCTCTCCCCCAGGGCCGATGTGGCGCAGCCACCCCTGGAGACAGGCGCCCACCAAGGCCCCGGGGAAGGCGGCAGCAAGCCGGACGGGCACCTCCCCCACCACCGGCCCCAGGAGCACAATCTCCGCTTCCCGCCACGCAGAAGGGATATGGCGAAGGCCCAAGGGCCGGGCCCGCGCCGCCACCACCTGGCGTCTCCTGCCACCTTCATAAGTGTTGCGGAATTGGGTGGTGACAGGCGAGGGGACCACATGCATCTGAACCCCCTCCAGCTCCTGGGGGACGAAGGAGGCCGAAGTCACCACCAGGGCCTCCAGGCCCAGGCGGGCAGCGGTCAGGCTGGCGTAGGCCGCTGTCCCTCCGAGGCGCCACCCCCCGGGCACCAGGTCTTGCACCAGGTGCCCCACCACCAAGAAGCGGGGCATACTACGAGCGGTTGGAGGGGCGCGGCCGACGCCTGGGGGAGATGATGACCTTGCGCGCCTCCCCGTTGCCGATGCTGGAGGTCACCACGTCCGGGTCATTCACCAAGGCCAGGTGGACGATGCGCCTCTCGGCCGGGGGCATGGGCTCCAGGGTCACCGGCCGCCCCGTCTGCTTGGCCTTCTCGGCCATCCGCAGGGCCAGGTTGCGCAGGGACTCCTCCCGTCGGCGCTTATAGCCCTCCACGTCCACCGTGACGATGACCCTCGTGCCGAACTGCCGGTTGATCATGACGTTGATGATGTGCTGAAGGGCGGCCAGGGTAGAGCCACGGCGGCCGATGAGGATGCCCAGGTCCTCCCCTTCATCGCCGACCACATCCAGGACGGCGCTGGCGCGGCCGCGGCCGTCGGCAGCTGTCTCGGGGGCCCGCACGCTCACCCGTGCCCGCAGACCCAGCAGGCGCAAGATCTCCCGCAAGTACTCGGCGGCCTTGGCCACCTCAGGGGCGGTGGGGTCCTTCACCACCACCCCCTCCTCAGGACCCTCCTCCCCCGGAGGCGTATAGGCCTCAAGGGGCACCACCCTCACTCGTGCCTCCTCCGCCCCGATGCCCAGGATGCCTGGACGCCCCGGGCTTATCACCTCGATGTGGACCTGGTCACGGCTCAGCCCTAGCCGGGCCAGGGCGTTATCAATGGCTTCCTCCAGGGTCCTACCTGTCGCTTCCACGCCTTCCTCTGTCATGGCCCTCCCTCTTGCTGGTCTTGGATTTGGCCGGCGCCGCTGGCTGTGGCAGCGGTAGGAAGACCCTCCGCCAGTCTACCCCGCGGGCGCCATAGACGAAATAGCTGATGAACACAGAGGCCACATTGCTCACCACCCAATATAAGCCCAGGCCGCTGGGGACGGCCATGGTGATCCACACGAACATGAGGGGCATCATCCAGTTGAGGGTCTGATTCATCTGCTGCTGCTCGCGGGTGGCCGCCGGCGCCGTGCTCACCTTCTGCTGGATATAGGTGGTGACCCCTACTAAGATGGGCAGGACGAAGGTGGCATCGGGACGTCCCAGATGGAGCCACAGGAACTCCTGCTGCAGGGGCACCGCCTTATACAGATAAGGCCAGGGATAGATACGGTGGGCCAGGCTCAACATCCCATCGGGCGTCCCCCCCACCATGATGATGAGGGCCCGGTACAGGGCGATCCACACCGGGAACTGCACCAACATGGGCAAGAGGCAGCCCAGGGGGTTCACTCCAGCTTGCCGATATAGCTTGAGGGTCTCCTCCTGACGCCGCCTGGGGTCCTTATACTTCCTCTGGATCTCCTGCAGGCGGGGCTGGATGGCCGTGAGGGCCTTGGTGGACTGGAACTGCCTAATGGTGAGAGGCAGGGTGACGGCCCTCATAAATAGGGTGAAGACGATGATGGCCGCGCCGAAGTGGCCCAACAGGACATTGTTGAACAACAAAAGGACGTTGATCATGGGATCCACGAAGAGGGCGTCCCATGGGTTGCGGCCAGTGGACGCCACCATCACCAGAACTGCCGCCAAGATGCTCAAGACCAACAACGGCATGCGTTCCCGACGGCCAGGGTGGCCCACCTGTGGGGAAGGGGTTCTGCCGCTCATGGCCCTATGTCCACCCTCCGGGCTTGGCCCGTGGCCGGGTCCAGGACGAAGAGGCGCCCCTCCTGTGTTAGCGCCAGCACCTCACCCCCCCAGAGGAGGAGGTCGGCCAGCACCTTGCCCCCCAGGGCCTGAGGGCCCCAACGGGCCTGACCGCTGGTGGGATCTAGGCCGTAGATGTTGCCCCCGCGGTCGGCCACCACCAGCACATCGCCCGCAAGCAAGGGCCGCGAGCGCACCGGCTCCTGAGTGGGGAAGCGCCACCTTAGGGACCCATCAGCCAAGGATATGGCATAGAGGTTACCATCCAGGTTGGCAGCATACACCACATCGCCTATCACCAGTGGCTGGGCCCAGAACCAGTTGTCGGCCCGAAAGGGGGTCTGCCATGCTCGACGGCCATCGCGTACATCGATGGCATGTAGCCTGCGGTCGACACCCCCCACCAGGAGGAGGTGACCGGCCAATACGGGGTCGGAGACGATGCCCGCCCCCAGGTCTAGGTGCCACCGCTCTTGGCCCGAAGGGAGAGCCAGGGCGTACACCTTTCCGTCCAGAGAGCCCACATAGGCCGTGTCATCGGCCAAGGCCGGGCGCGACCATATGCCCTTGCCAGTACGGAAGGGCCAGCCAGGCAAAAGCGTTCCGTCCTGGGCGTTCAAGGCGTAGAGGCGGCCGTCGTCGGAGGGCACCAGGAGGAGGCCCGAGCGGGCATCCAAGGCCAAGCCGCCGATGACCGGGCCATCGGTCTTGAACCGCCAGCGGAGGCGCCCTCCTAGCTCCAGGGCATAGACGGCGCCGTCGTAGCCGCCCAGGTATATGAGCTCATCGCCCACCGCCGGTGCTCCATAGAAGGCGCCGGGGCGGATGTCCTTCTCCTTCTCGGGGAAACGCCAGCGCACCTGCCACCCCTGGGGGTCCACGGCCGCGATCTTGCCCGCCTCCAGCCCCAGAAGGAGGATGCCATCCACGGGCGTGGGTGGCATCCAGCCCCTGGGGGAGCCCACCTGCGCACAGGCCGCCATCATCGCCGTCACGACCAAAAGGGCCAGCAGCCCCCCCAGCCGAAGGGGACTCCTTAAGGAGGCAAAGGTCCTAGGGGACGGGATCGTAGCCACCGGGGTTCCAAGGATGACAGCGTAAAAGACGCCCCAAAGTCAGGGCTGCCCCCTTCACAAGGCCGTGACGCTCCAACGCCTCATAGGCGTACTGCGAACAGGTGGGCAAGAAGCGACAGGCCGGGGGACGGCCGGGCGAGATGCGCCGCTGATAAAACCGGATGATGGCCAAGGCCAGACCCTTCATCCTTCTCCCTCCAGGAGGAGCCCCGCCCGCCGCAATAAGGAGGCCACAGAGGCCATAAGGCCACTGTAAGTGGCCTGGGCAGCCGGGGGACGGGCCACCACCACCACATCCCACCCCGACCTTAGGCCCAGCCGCCTCATGCCTTCCCGCAGACGGCGTTTTACCTTGTTGCGCACCGTAGCCTTGCCCACCTTGCGGCCCACCACCAGACCACAACGGACATAGGGAAGCCCATTGGGGAGGACACGCATGCTGAGGAGCTGGTCGCTATAGACACGGCCCCGCTGGAAGACGGCATCGAAGGCCCGTCGTCCCCGCAGCGGCACGAGCTTGCCCACGGCTCCTCACACCGTCAGGCGCCACCTCCCCTTCTGGCGTCGCCGCTTCAGCACCTCCCTACCCCCTTTGGTGGCCATGCGGGCCAGGAAGCCGTGCTTCCGCTTGCGGCGCAGGTTCTTGGGCTGATATGTCCTCTTGGGCAACGCCTATCTCCGCTTCCCCGAGTTCTCCGTGAGGGCCGAGGCTCATTATAGAATGGCCCCCCAGGAGAGTCAAATGCCCTTCGTTGACAGGGATGTGGAGGGGTTGCTAGGCTGAACGGCAGAGGGCCATGAACGTCATCCGCTGTACCATCATCGACCAGCGGGGGGCTGTGAGCTTCATCGCCCATCCCGATGCCCTCCCCGCCCTGGTGGCCGCCTGCGCCACCAATCCCGTAACCTTGGAGGAGCTGCTAGAGAGGGCCGAGCCCTATTACCGCAACCTGCGCGAGTACGTCCTCTCAGGTCTGGCCATCTTCGATGAGCACAACACCCCTGAGGATACGCGGGCTATCCGCGAGGACCTCTCTAGGCTCCCGCCCCATCAGCACCCCGTCTTCCGCGTCCTGGATGACATCACCAGGGAGGCGAGCCTGCAGCCGGTGAAGGCGGGGGCGGTGGTCTTCAATCTGCGGGCCAAGCGCATCATCCAGATCGTGAATAACTATCGGGAGATAAAGCGCAGCGGCTACGCTCGCGTATTCGATGGGCAGGCATTCACCAGTCGCGTCTTCCGCTACCGTTTGCCGGAGGAGTGGGCCCTAGTGCCCTAAACCCTAGGCCTTGGTCAGGTAAGGCCATGGCGCGCCCCAAGCCTGCCGGACGCCCCCTCTGGGCGGAGGTGGACCTGGACGCCCTGGCCCACAACTTGCGGACCATTAAGGAAAGGGCCAGGGGAGCCCAGGTAATGGCCGTGGTAAAGGCCAACGCTTATGGCCACGGGGCGGTGGGGGTGGCCCGCGCCCTGGTGGAGGCCGGCGCCGAGGCCCTGGCCGTCGTCTGCACAGAGGAGGCCCAGGAGCTGCGACAGGCCGGGGTAAGGGCGCCCATCCTGGTCATGGGTCCCACACCCCCTGAGGACGCCCCCCTCCTGGTGGAGCTGGAGGTAGCAACCGCTGTGGCCTCCTGGGAGATGGCACAGGCCCTAGCCCAGGCCGCAGCCCAAAGGGGGCGAGTCCATCCCGTGCACATAAAGGTGGATACGGGCCTTAACCGCTTCGGCGTACCCCCTAGGGAGGCCCTGGCCCTAGCCCAGGCCCTGCGCCACGTCCCCTCCCTACGGGTGGAGGGGCTCTTCACCCACTTCGCCGCCGCCGAGGACGGAGATAAGGACTTCACCTTAGCCCAGTTCCGGGAGTTCATGGCCGTGGCCCGCCAGGCCCCCTGGATCCCCCTGCGCCATGTGGCCAACACAGCCACCATCCTGGACATGCCCGAGCTGGCCCTGGAGATGGTGCGCCCTGGCCTAGGCCTCTACGGCTGCCACCCCCCAGGCATGACCTCTTCCCTACCCTTGCGCCCCATCCTCTCCCTCAAAGCCCGCCTTATGCGGGTCATGGAGCTAGCGCCAGGACAGACGGTGAGCTACGGTCGCACCTGGCGGGCCCAGCGCCCCAGCCGCATCGGCCTCATACCCTGCGGATATGCTGATGGCCTTCCCCGCGCCCTATCCAACCGCGGCTGGGTATTGGTGCGGGGGCGTCGTGTCCCCATCGTGGGCCGAGTCTGTATGGACATGACCATGGTAGACCTCACGCCTATCCCCGAGGCCCAGGTGGGGGATGAGGTGGTCATCATCGGCCGCCAGGGGGAGGAAGAGATGACGGTGGACGAGATAGCCTCCCTGTGCTGTACCATTAGCTACGAGATCTTGTGCGGCATCGGCCCGCGCGTGCCCAGGGTATTCCTGCAAGCTGGGATGGTGCGAGGGGTGCAGAGGGTGCAGGACGCGTGGGAGGAGGCCCCCATCCATCAAGAGGAGAGTAGGCACTAGCTATGGGGAGCAGGTTCCACTTCCCCCTCATCATGGGCATCGTCCTCACCTTTCTTCTCTCCTTTTATGGGGTGGTGGCCGTGGCCACCCAGCTAGATGACTACCTCCTCCCAGGCAACGAGCTGAACGTGGGCATCCTAGCCCTCCTGCCAGGGGTAGACAAGGGCGATGTGCCGGAGGCGGCCTCCATCCAACAGCGCATCAACGTCCTCCTCCTGGGCTTGGACCGCCGCCCCGATGAGCCGCCCGACGCCCCCACCCGCACTGACACCATCGCCATCCTCAGCATCGACCCCTACAGCGATACCGCTGGTGTCCTGAGCATTCCCCGCGACACATGGGTGGAGATCCCCGATGGCCGTGGTGGCTTCACGGAAGAGCGCATTAACGCCGCATATACCCTGGCCCAAACCGGCGTGGTCTTCCATCGCGAGGGCCCCGCTGGCCTGGTGAAGGAGACCATCGCCCACAACTTCGGCATCCCTATCGACCATTACGTGGTGCTGGACTTCGTAGACTTCATAAGAGCCATCGACACCCTGGGGGGCATCGATGTAGATGTCCCGAAGTATGTCTACGACCCCGCCTATCAGGAGTGCTACACCTGCCCCGTCACGGCCGTGGCCTTTCGGCCGGGGCTCCAGCACATGGACGGCCACATGGCCCTGGCCTACGCCCGCATCCGCTTCGGCTCCGATGACTTCGAGCGCATCGAGCGGCAGCAGCAGGTGATGCGGGCTGCCTTCCGCAAAGCCATGGACTTGGGCCTGCTGATGGACCCTGGCCGCCTCAGGTCCCTCTATAGCCAGTTCCAAAGCTCGGTGGACACGGACATCTCCCTGCCTAGAGCCTTGGGCCTGGCCCTGAAGGTGCGCCAGATCCCGGAGGAGCGCATTAAGACCATGTCCCTCGCCCCAGCTATGAGGGATTACATCACCCCTGAGGGATGGTCTGTCCTCATATGGGACCAAGAAGACGTGCAGAGGGTTGTGCGTCGATTCTTCCTGGACGGACGGCTGGAACAAGAGTCCCCCACCATCGAGGTACGCAACGGCACCGATGTGCCTGGCCTGGCCACCCAGGTGGCCACCTTCTTGGTGGACCAGGGGCTGCCCGAGGAGTGGATATCCATCGCCCCCGAGCCTGCACCCGGGCACTCCTACACTCGCATCTACAGCGTCAGAGGGAAGGAATACAGCGCCCGCAAGCTGGCGGAATGGCTAGGCCTTAGCCCTCTTCAGGTGGTGACGGACCCCACCCTCACCCCCCCCAGCGAGGCGGACATCGTCATCGTGGCCGCCACCGACGTGCGCTTGTTGGCCCGTAACCCCTGAAACCTACATCTGGAACCAGTTCTGCATCTGCAGAAGGACACCCATGTCCCCGCTGAAGGTGAACTGGCCACTCATAAAGGCGGCTGCCCCATCCAGCTCTCGGCGCACGATCTTCAGCCACACATCGGATGGGGAGTTGATGGTGACGTTGGGGTTGTCGGCCTTGCCTTCCTGCACCTCACACTTCCCTTCCTCGACCTTCAAGACCCAGCTGCCAGGCTCAGGCCCCGTGAAGTTGAACTGGACCACGGCCTTCGCCCCTTGTGCCCGCTCCGGACGGAAGGCCCTAGGCATGAGTTCCATAAGCTCACGTATGGAGCTGGGCATCTGCTGCTGCGTCATGGCCGACCTCCCTGCATATATCTTGGAAACGCGCCATCAGGATAACACGGGTCCCCCATCAAGTCCAGCCCATCCCTGTGGGGCACAGGTCCAGGAGAGGGCAGCCGGGGCAGCGGGGTCGCCCCCGGCACCGCTCTTTGCTGTGCCGCACGATGAGGGCGTGATACTCGTTGAAGAGATCGGCGTTGGGGGGAAGGGACTCCATGAAGAACCGCTGCCATTCATGGTAGGAGTTCCCGCGGGGGCCCAACCCCAGGCGGCGGAATAGGCGCTTAGTATAGGCGTCCACCACGAAATATGGGTGGCCCAGGGCGTAGAGGAGGATGGAATCAGCCGTCTCCGGCCCGATCCCCCGCACTCGCAGAAGCATCTCCCGTAGGGCCTGGGGAGGCAGCTCCTTCAGCCGTTCTGTCTCCCCTTGGCAGCACTCCAAGAGCATGCGGGCTAGGGATTGCAGCCTCTCAGCCTTGGCCCGGTAGTACCCTGCAGGGCGCACCAGCTCCTCCAGGACCTCCCTGGGGGCGAGGGCCAGCACCTCGGCTGAGAGCATGCCCGCCTGGCGGAGGCGGGCGATGGCCCTCTCCACATTGCGCCAATTGGTGGCCTGGGTGAGGATAGCCCCCACCATCACCTCCAGAGGCCCATTGCCAGGCCACCAACCCTGGGGCCCGTAGGCCTCCATAAGCCTCTCGTAGATGGTCAGGAGCTGGGACCTACCCTCGACCATCCCATACCATCTGGCGCTAAGAGAGCTATACAGGAGGAGCTAGTGGCTAACGCCCCTCGAAGTAGCGCCGCGGGTTCTCCACCAGCATCTGCTGGATCTGGGACTCCGTCACCCCCTGCTCCCGCAGGGCGGGAAGGACTTCCTCAAAGATGTGGGTGTAGCTCCACTTGGGCGCCAGCTGCCGTACTATCTCCATAGGGAACCAGTCGATGAACCCACAGCAGTCGTGGGAGAGGATGATGCGCTCCGCATACCCTCGCTTGCATAGCTCCGCCACCGTCCGCACCCGCGCCTCGAAGGTGGGGAAGATGGGCATGGCCTCATGGTGGTAGAGCCCAAACCGGTCCATCCCCACATATGAGCCGTTCTCTATGAGGGAGATGAGGTAGCCCAGGTCTTCGGAGTCGCCCGAATGGCCAATGACCACCCGCGACAGGTCCACCCCCTCCTCCTGGAAGATGCGCTGCTGCTCAAGCCCCCTTCTGGTGGCAGCATGGGTGTGGGTGTAGATGGGCACACCCGTTTGCAGGTGAGCCCTGGCCACCGCCCGCAGCACCTTCTCCACCCCTGGGGTGATGCCGGGCTCATCTGTAGCGCACTTGAGGACCGCTGCCCTCACCCCCGTCCCCTGGATGCCCTGGCGGATGTCCCGCACAAACATCTCTGCCATGTGGTCGATATCCCTGTTTTGGAAGTAGTGGGGGAGCTCGTTGTAGGTGTAAAGGCCCGTGGCCACGATGAAGTTCACCTCCGGCACCTGGGCAGCGATGCGCTGCATGAGGGAGATCCGCCGCCCCAGCCCCAGCACCGATAGGTCCACTATGGTGCGCACCCCGTGCCTTATCACCTGCCGCACCTGCCTGGCCACGTCATCTACGATGGCGTCTAGGTCATAGGCGTGGGGGAAAGCCTCGGGCACCCCGTCGGACAGCACCATCAGATGCTCGTGCATGAGGGTGATGCCCAGCTCAGATGTGTCCACCTCGCCTGTAAGGGTCGGTAGCTTCATGGCCTCCTCCTTCAAAGGTTGCCAAGTGCGCATGCGTTTAACTAGCATGCGGCGCAGGGGATGTCAAGGGCGCCAGCCCCCTATAGGCTGTGGGGGTTGGGGAGCTAAGAGCGGGCGGCCTTTACCTTGGGCCACACCTCCCGGCCCAGGAGCATCATGGACTCCTGCACCGCCTCCAGGGGCATGCCCCGATAGCGCATGCGCACGTAGAAGTGGTGGGCCCCCGTCACCTCTAGGAAGGTGAGGATCTGCTCTACGCACTCCTCCGGGCTTCCCATGACGAAGCGGCCGCGAGCCAGCTGGCTGAAGGGCTGGGAGAGGTCGAAGGGCATAGCCCCCACCCGCTGCTGGTACTCCTGGAATTTGTCTCGCAAGTAGGGCTCCACCGCTCGTTGGGCATCTTGGAAGCTGCGGGCCACGAAGGCCTCTCGCATAAGGGCCACCTGGTAATCGGCGCGGCCCGCCTCAGCCAAGGCCTCCCGCAGGGCCGACACCTGCCTCTGGAGGATACGAATGTCGGTGAAGGAGCCGGCCATCCACCCGTCCCCTAGAAGGGCCAGTCGCTTGATGGCCTTGGGGGAGTGAACCCCCACCCAGATGGGCGGGCCGCCAGGCCGCAAAGGCCTGGGGTAGAGGGAGACGCCATCCAGGCGGAAGTGGTGGCCATGGAAGCGGGCCTCCTCCTCTCGCCACAAGGCCCTAATGACCTGGACCCCTTCGACATAGCGGGAGAAGCGGCGGCGGAAGTCCACCCCAGCGGCAGCAAATTCCTCCTCCCGCCAACCCTGCCCTGCCCCCAGGACGCACCGCCCTCCAGTGAGGATGTCCACCAAGGCAAAGGTCTGGGCCACATGCACCGGGTTATAAAGAGGGAGGATGATGACGGCCGAGCCCACCCCTAGCCCCGTCCTCAGGGCAGCCACGGCCACCACCGTGGACAGGGCGTCGAACCTTCGCCACCCAATCTCCGTGGCTGTCCAGACCCAGTCGAACCCTGCCTCTTTAGCCAGGCGCACCTGGGCCTCCACGTCTTGCCATGCCTGCTGTGGAGGGACTTCCGGCCCAAAGTCGAAATGCATGATGATCCCCAGCTCCATGCCTAACCCCCCTGCCGCTCCGGGCTTCCCAAAGATTCAGACCCCCTGGGCGATGGCTTTCGGGCTAACGGATGGGGGAGATCGGGCACCTGCTCCGTCTCCCGGGCCAGCTCCAGCAACCTCTCGTAGAGGTCGTCCGGGAGCTCGGTGCCCCGGAAGGCCTCGTTATCGATGAAGCGGCGGGTCACCTGCCCGCTGGCAAGGAGAGCCCCCGTATCTACGTGCCAGATGTGGAACACGAAGCGGCATCCCTTCTTGGTGAGATCCTTAATCGCCAGCTCTATCTCCACCAGGTCCTGTAACCGGGAGGGGCGATAGTAATAGGCCTCCACATGGACGGCAGGCATCCCCAGATGGCGCTCCGCCACAAACTCCTGCCAGCGGATCCCTTTGCCGAGCATCCACTCCCCGATGGCGTGCTCCACATACTCGAAGTACCTGGGCCAGAAAATAACACGGGCGAAGTCGATGTCACCCCAGCCAATGCGCACCCTATATCTCATTTGAGCCCCTAGACCACTGCAGCGGTGATCTCTCCAACCTCCTCAGCCTCTAGGCAGGCCCAGCCCGCGGACGGCTATGACGTTGCGCTGAATCTCCGATGTGCCTCCGCCGATGGTCTCCGCCACGCTGGTGAGGTAATAGCGCTCCACACGCCCCCGCAGCTTGGCCCACTTGCTCTTGGGCTGTAGCTGCCCATATAGGCCCAAGACATCCATCCCCACGCGGGCTAGCCTCTGGGCCAGCTCCGAGGCGTACAGCTTGGCGATGGAGGCCTCGTAGTTGGGTACCCTCCCCTGCTGCTGTAGAGAGGCCACCCGGTAGGACAGGTAGCGCCCCACTTCGATTTCGATGCCTACCTCCGCCAGACGAAGACGCGTCGCCTCCCGCCCCGTCGCCGAGAGGAGGTGACGCTCCTCCCGCACCAGCCCCAGGATGGCCGTATAGTAGCCCTCGGAGCGGGCCACCCCTGAGATGGAGGAGCGCTCGAAATCTAGGCTCACCGCCACTTGGTACCAGCCCCGGTTCACCTCCCCCACCAGGTAGTCCTTGGGGATGCGCACATTCTCGAAGAACACCTGGTTGAAGCCATGGTGGCCGGCCATGTTGATGAGGGGGCGGATGACGATGCCCGGGGCCTTCATAGGCACCAGGAAGGTGCTGATACCCTTATGCTTGGGAGCGGCGGGGTCGGTGCGGGCCGCCAGGTAGCCCCAGTCGGCCCGGTGGGCCATAGAGGACCATATCTTCTGGCCATTTATGACCCACTCGTCTCCCTCCAGGACGGCACGGGTCTGGAGGCTAGCCAGGTCGGAGCCAGCTCCCGGTTCGGAGTATAGGGTGCACCACACCTCCTCGCCAGAGGCGATCTTGGGCAGGAAGCGCTCCTTTTGCCAGGGGGAGCCATAAAGCATGATGGCGGGGCCCACCCAGTAGACCCCCATGTTAAGGCCCAGGAGGGGTGCCCGCCTCCGCCCCATCTCCTCGTTGAAGATGACCTGGTGCATGATGGGGGCCCCCAGGCCACCGTGCTCGGGAGGCCAGGCCAGGGCCAGCCAGCGCCGCTGCCCCAGCTTGCGCTGGAGCTGGCGTGCAAACTCCCACAGGGCATCCACCCCCGCCTCCGTCTCCATGTCAAACTCCTCGTCCCAGCCAGGAGGAAGCTCCTGGTCCAGGAACTCCCTCACCTCCTCTCGGAACCGCTCTTCCTCAGCTGTGAACCGGAAGTCCATAGCCCTCCTCCTCATTCCCGCCCCCCATTGTGGATCCCGCTGGCCCCCCCGTCAAGGAGACCTTAGGACGGGTATAGATAACCCTTAGTAGGTGACGGGCTAGAAAGCAGTCCTGGCATACGTCACGAGGGAGATCATCTGCAGTTGGTGGGCGTATTAACACTTCGTAACCTAAAGACTCGTACAACTCCTGCCACTCGCGAGCCCTGCTAATATCAGTGATAAAGCGGCGCGTCCATCCCAGCACCTGAGGATGGCCTGCGTTCTTCGTCCCCCCTTCCCCTCTCTGGTTAGGCAGCACCGCCTTCGCGCCCCCTAGAAGACTTCAACTACCCAGCCGCCTCGCAACAAGCCCCAGCCGCTGAAGGCGACGATGGCCCAGCATGGCAGCCCCCAGGGCGGTGGTGAACTGCAGGGCACCGTTGGGCAAAAAATTCACCTGTAAGCCCAGCTTCTCTTCCAAGACCTTGCGCATGCTTGTGAAGCGCATGATCCCCCCAGATACAGTCACTTGGGGTACGAGCCCAACCCGCTTCAGCAGCTGAACGGATCGATCCACCAAGGAGAGGATGGCGCCTTGCATGATGTCAGCCGGGGCCACACCGGCGGTGACGTGGTTTATTACCTCCGCCTCAGCGAAGACGGCGCACACGCTGGAGATGGTGGCCGGATTGGTAGAGGTGGCAGCTAGCTCCCCTAGCTCTTGGATGTCAAACCCCATGTAGTAGGCCGTCTTCTCCAGGAAAGCACCCGTCCCGGCAGCGCACTTGTCGTTCAGCCGAAATCCCAGCACCCGTCCGTCCTCGCTGAGCTTGATGGCCTTCATGCTCTGGCCCCCCACATCCAGGACAGTTCGCGTCTCGGGGTAGAAGAACCAGGCCCCATAGGCGCAAGCCGTCAGGTCGGTACAATGTGCATCCCGGAAGGAGACCTGAGCCCGGCCGTTGCCTGTGGCAACGATGTAGGAGATATCCTCCCTCTGCAGACCAGCGTCCTGAAGGGCCAGGGAGAAGGCCTCATGGGCTGCCTCGTCCAGCCGAAAGCCTGTACGTACCATGGCCTTCCCTGCGATGTGGCCCTTATTGTCAGCGATGACCACCTTAGTATAGGAGGCGCCTACATCGATGCCCGCTGTCCACACCATAGCCCTCACCTCCTGCTGGAAGCCCCAGCCAAGGCGAACTCGCGCGCGAAGAGAGCCGCCCCCAGAGCTCCCATATAGTGAGATTCCTCACTCACGTTAACCGGGATCCCCAACATCTCCCTGATGGCCACCACCATAGCCGGATTGCGGCTCACCCCACCTGTGAAGGTCACCTCTTCTTCAATGCCTACTCGCCGCAAGAGGGCGATGGCCCGGGAGGCGATGGACCTATGAACGCCCAACAGGATGTCCTCCACCTTGCGGCCTCTAGCAAGCCAGGAGAGGACCTCGCTTTCGGCGAACACGGTACAAGTGGTGCTTATAGGCACCGCTTTCTCTGCCCGCAGGGCCATGGGCCCAAGATCTTCCAAGGGGATGCCTAGGGCCCTGGCTGCCCCCTGTAGAAAACGGCCCGTCCCCGCCGAGCACTTGTCATTCATGGTAAAGTTCTCCACATCCCCTCGCTCGTTAACCCGAATGGCCTTAGTATCTTGCCCACCTATGTCTAGGACCGTGCGAGTACGAGGGAAGAGATGAACAGCCCCCCGGGCATGGCAGGAGATCTCCGTGACCTGCGTATTGCCAAAGGTCACCTTGTAACGGCCATACCCGGTCCCCACCGTGAACGCCACCTGCTCCGGACAGAGGCCAGCATCCTGTAAGGCCAAGGTGAAGACCTTCTCTGCAGCCATGGTCACATTGGCTCCTGTATCGATGAGGGCCCGGCCTACGATGCGCCCCTCCTGGTCGATGATAACGCCTTTGGTCTGGGTGGAGCCCACATCTACACCTGCTACGAAGATCATGGCCATCTCACCTCTCCTGAGCCTTCGCCAACTTGCGAACCGCCATAGCCTCGAAGAAGGCATCGATACGGTTCTTCATCTGGGCCTCGGCTACTACCCGCCGATCCATGTGGTCCGAGTCCAGATACAAAGTGACCACCTGTGGTAGCTCGTGAGTCATCACCAGGCGAGACTCCGCCAGCCCAGTGGTGACGGTGCGGCAGCTCTTGATGGCGTGGAATACCACCCCGTCCACCTGATAATCCTCGGCCATCTTGCTCAGGCACTGGGGTTGGGCCAATAAACGGCTCAGGCCGAAGCGCACCTCCCGCATGACCCCTTCAGCCATGCTCTCCACCGGCCGCTCCAGATCGAAATCGTAGTCCACGTCACCCCCTCCGGAGGCAAAGGCCATATAGGTGGAATAGACGAAGTTGCCCCCTTTCTCGTTGAACATCTCGCCAAACCGCCGCCATATGGGGTAGCAGGGAACGCCTGTCAGGAAGAGACGGAACTTCTCCTCTGGCAGGGCCCCTATCCCATGGGCCACCTTATACTCCATCTCCTCCACCGCCCGCCTGAAGAACTCAGCCCCCTCCTTCGTTCCCCTTAGGGCGTTCATAATGCCCAAAAAGGCCGTGCCGTGAGAAAGGGCATCGAAGGGAGCAGGGCAGTGCTTATTAAGCTCCATAAGGCGACGGTAATGGCGCTTCATCTCGTTCTCGTACTGGAGGTGTTCCCGCAAACTCTCCTCATCGAACTTGCGCCCGCTCACCTTCTCGCATAGGTGGATGAGCTCCCACACCTGGTCCATCACATAGCGGCGGTAGAGCGCTTCATCCTCGGGTCCGCCGCCATGGGGCTCGCCCGGATAAGACGGATCAGGTATCTCGACCACCATGATGGGCACCCCATAGAAGCGCTCCCAGATTTCCGCCCACTTGATGTAGGTATTGCATGCGTTGGTGATGACAGCCATGGACGGCCGCGGTATGCGGCCCATAGGATGGTCGCCATCTTTGAAATAGAGGCCCACGTCTGCCTTCACGTAACCGCAGACGTCGGCCGAGTAGCCATAATCCTCAGCTATACCGATGTACTCGTGGGCCACCTTGCGCACAGCGGTGTTAAGAGCCACCACCTCCGAGAACACCGGCAGGATGCCGAAAGAGCGCAGCAGCGAGGCAAAGCTACCCATGACATATACATAACAGGTAGGCCTTCCCTCCTCCCGTGCCTGAGTCATCTCCGCAAAATACTGCCGTATCAGGGCCGCCGCCTCTTTGACGCTACGCCCCACGATGTCGCCATTCTCGCCCATCTCGCTCACCCCCTAAACGAACATGATGCTCTCCACAAATGTCTCTATTTGTAGCTGAATCTGGTCGAAGCTTACCATTCCTTCCTCAAAATCGAAGACGAAGTATCGGATGCCCACGTCGTCCAAGGCCTTGGCGTAGGCCACCTGCTCATCTAGCCCAGGCTCACACATCTTAGCCGCCCCGATGATGGCCGCCTCGGCGCCGCTCTCGCGAATGATGCGTAGTAGCATCTCTTCCTTGGGGCGGCGGGGATCGTGTTGGACCGGGCTGAAGGAGTCGCTCTCTAGGTAGGCCTGGGCCAGATTACGCACTAGGTTTCCCTCGGTAGGCACATCATAGGTGATCCACCGCAGGCCGATGAGGAGGTCGTCGTTTACCACGTAGCAGGACTCACCGATGATACGCAGAAGCTCTCGGGGGAGCTGCTCACAAAAACCGCCCAGTAGCACGACGCGCAATTTGTCCTGGGGTCTGACCTGCCGCTCATGGATGAGAGACAGGGCATATCGCAGCAACTCGTTATGGTCCTGGCGCGGGATGAGGGTGCCTACGGCCATAAGGACGTAGCCCTCCTCTACCGAGAGTAGCCAGGGGCGCTCCCTCTTTATGCGGTAGAGCTCCCGTAGCAAGCGCCGATTCTCGTTGAACACTTCTATCGATTCCCGCAGGTCGTCGTCAGTCACCTCCTTACCCGTGATCTCCTCCATCCGGGATAGGAGGCTCCGATATTCGTGCTCCAGGAAGTCCAAGGCCAGGCGGGCGGTGGGATTTTGGGGCAACCGTAGCAGGAGGCACGGGAACTGGAAGTTAGGACGCCACACCGAAGGCAGGTTACGGGCTACATCGCATATAGGATGGCTCACAAATAGATCTAGGGGGAGTCTCTGGGTCAGGGCGACCTCTAAGTTGCTGCGTACGATGCTGCAGATGTAAGACCCGAAGTGAGAATCAGCCACCTTGCGCTCGATGGGGAACCCGCGTAGCTTCACCGGCAGCATGCCTGCCGCATGAGCCAGCTCCTCCGGGAAGTAGACCTGGAAATGCCCTACTACCTTGCCCCCTCCCTCCCGCCAGCGGTGCACTGAAGGGAAGCTCATATCTTCTAGGAGCTCACGGCACTCCGTTAGGAGATCCTCTAACCCTTTACCCCTCCATGCACTCCATACCTCCACCATGGCGCCCCCTTGAATATTTCAACCTACCGGACAGTCAATATACAGCTTGACCAGCCGGGCTTATTGTACATTTCAGCCCCTCTAGAAGTCAACACTCCATCCGCTAGCCTGGGGAAATCAGCGGGCCACCCCGCGGGGTGGCCCAGAGTCATAAGCCCCACAACGGCAGAGCGTCCCACCAGCCTCGGGGGGAGTCAGTCCCAGTCCCTACCCCGTCCTCAATCCGAATAACCGTTGGCCCTACCTTTACATCTCACCTGCCTTCCCCAACCACCTTAGGGCCTCCTTAGGCCGCTCCGTCCGGCTGGGCGCTACTCCTAGCGTATGGACATCCAGTCCTGGGCGACGGTGAGCCTGCCCTGGGCCTTATCCCATGTGTAGAAACGGTAGAGGGGCTGCCCTACATGATCCCCTTGTGTAAACGATATGGGTGCGCCCGTTATGCCTTTTGTATCCACCGACAGTGTCTGCATCACCTCCGTAAGTTGCCCAGGGGTGCAAGGCCAGCCGCAACGCTCAAAAGCCGCAGCGGCCATCATGCCTGCCACCCACCCCCAGATAAGCCTATCGGGCGGGAAAGTGGCGCCGAAGCGCTGATAGGCATCCTTGAGGTCGCGTATGCCCGGCACGTCTTCAAAGCTCATGACCACGTGACGGCCAGTAAACATCTTGTCGTCCTTAATGCGCGTCATCTCCGACTCAGCTATGGCGAGGGGTGGGGCCACGAAGCCGCCCTGCCATCCCTGACGTCGCAAGGCCTCCAACAGCGGCCCACCGGTGTGCTCCCAGGTGCCCCATCCGAAGACCCAGTCAGCACCCCGAGATATGATCCGGTTGGCGATGGCGTTGAGGTCATAGCCCCGTACCGGTACCACTATGTGGTCCACTACTTCCAGGCCCAGCTCTTGTGCGCGCCTTATGCCGTACTCGACGCCAGAGCGAGAGGAGGGGACATCGTATGCGACGCCGACGACCTTGACCGGCCGGCCTAACTTGTCGGCCTGCGCCTTGATGAACCGAACGAATGCCTCGTTGTCGTATTGGGGCGCCAGGAGGGGGCAGAACACGCTCCGCTGCGGGTTGGGCGGGAACGCAGGAGGCGTGCAGCCCACCTCCACGATGACGAAGGGCACCCCCGCAGATTGAGCCTGCTCAATCACCGGCTGTTGCGTTACTGAGGCTGAGCTTTGGAAGATGATGTGCACCCTGTCCGACTCGATGAACCTTTTCGCCTGGGCTCCGGCCAGAGATGCATCGCTCCTGTTATCGGCGGAAACGAGTTGAATAGGATGGCCATTGATGCCTCCTCGCGCGTTGATGTATTGCACATACAGGCGGAACCCCTCCAGGGTAGGGGCCCAGGTGTTGGCCCCGGGTCCAGTCACGTCTGCCATGTAGCCCACCTTATAGGGCTCGCCCGTGGGGACGGTAGCTTTAGGGGTGGCAGAAGGGCCAGCCTCCTCCTCACAGGCGAAGAAGAGGAAGCCCATAAGCAGTGATACTATTATCCAAATGAATCGATTAGCGCTCATGCCTCGCACCTCCTTACCTTTGACTACCATCATCAGGGCTGACTAGCTCCGCACCTGCGAAGACGGTAGCCACCTTAGGGTGGGCCAGCACCTCTTGGGGTGGCCCTTCGGCCACCTTCTGCCCAAAGTTCAGCACCACCAAACGGTCGCACAAGTCCGCCAACATCCGCACATCATGCTCGATCCAGACCATAGGGATACCCAACTCGTACTTGATGCGCAGTAGGAAGCGGCTAAGGTCCTCTTTCTCCTGTCGGTTCATGCCTGAAGCTGGCTCATCAAGGAGCAACAGCTTGGGCTCTCCGGCCAGGGCCCGCGCCAGGCCCACCAGCTTCTGGACCCCATAAGGCAAGGAGCTGACGGGGGCGTTGCGAAAGCGCGATATCTCCAGGAAGTCCAGCACTTCTTCGGCCTTCTGGAGCTGCCGAGCTTCGTCTTCCAACGCCGGCCCTAACCAGAACATGGCCGTTAGCACATTGGTCCTGCCGAACGGGTGCCTCCCCACCAAGACGTTCTCCATCACGGTACTGTGGCGGAAAAGCTCTATGCCCTGGAAGACCCTGGTAATCCCCATGCGTGCCACCCGGCTGGGGGGCAGGCCAGTGATGTCGCGCCCCATGAATAGAACACGCCCACGCTGAGGACGATAGTATCCATTTATAACGTTGAGCAGTGTTGTTTTGCCAGAGCCGTTTGGCCCGGCGATGCCCAGGATCTCGCCCTGGGCCACATTAATACCCACATTCTCCAGGGCGACCAGACCACCGAACCTTACTGTTACATCCCGTACCTCTAGAACGTCCATGACCTAACCGTACCAGCGTCGCCGTCGGCGGTACTGCTTCACCTCACGGTAGCTTTTGACCCCCTGGGCTGAGTCGGTCATTCCCAGGTAGAACTCCCGCACGTCCTCGTGGGCGAGCAACCTCTCGGGTGGGCCATCAAAGACAATGCCCCCGTTTTCCATGACGTAGCAATGATCAGACATGCGGATGACTATGCTGGCGAACTGGTCTACCAGCAGCACCGTAAGCCCCAACTCCTCTTTTATGGCCCTCAACCTCTCCTCTAAGCTCGCCAGCACCGAAGGGGCCAGACCAAGGGACATCTCGTCGACAAGGAGCAAGGACGGGTTGTTCAGAAGGGCCATAGCGATGGCTAACATCTGACGCTCACCGCCCGAGAGGTATCCCGCTAATTGTCCTCGCCTCTCGGCAAGCACTGGGAACCACTCGAAGACCCTGTCGATGATTGAGCGCCGGCCCTTTCCATCGTTGGAATCGCCCCGCCATCGTGCGATGGCTAGATTCTCCGCCACCGTAAGGGTCGGGAACACCTTGTCCCTTTCGGGCACGAGGGTAATCCCTAAAGAGCATGTCTCATGGGGCTGCAACCCTTTGATGCTACGCCCCTGATACACGATGTCACCCTCAGTGATCTGGGCATCCTCGCCGGGCAGAAAGCCGGATATAGCCCGCAGCAACGTGGTCTTGCCAGCCCCGTTGATGCCTATGACCCCTACCACCGCCCCAGCTGGCACAACTAGCGATACATTGCGGATAGCCACCAACTTGCGGTGGTAGGTCACCTCCAGGTTATGGACACGGAGCAAGGGTTGGGAGGTCGACATGTTTACCTTGTCCCGCTAAGCATAAACTTGAAAGGCCAGAGCTGGAAGAAGGACTTAACCCTCTCCCACAGCGCCACTAGCCCCCGCGGCTCTAGGATGAACATGGCAACTATGGTGACCCCAAAGGCTATGCGCTGGAGCTGCAGAACATTGATCACCAGCCGCTCTGGCGTAGGAAAGATGTTAACGGTGAAGTCAATGATGAATGGCAACAGCGTGATCACAAAAGCTCCTAGCAGCGAGCCCAGAATGGAGCCCAAGCCGCCTACCACAACCATGGCCAGATACTGCACCGTGAGCAGGAACGAGTACTTCTCTACAGAAACGAACCCAGCGTGGTAGGCATCGATTGCGCCAGCCATGGCCGCCAATGCCGAACTCACCATAAAGGCCAGCAGCTTGTAACGCATGAGGGGGATGCCACAAGCCGCTGCAACAACGTCCCGATCCCGTATAGCTTGCCACGCCCTCCCCACCCGGCTCCGGACGAGATTGATGCACGCCAAGGTGGCAAGGGCCGCCACGACCGCTAGCAGGTAGTACCATTCACGGTCGCTGTCGATAGCAATAGGGCCGAAAGAGGGCTTGGGTATAACGATGCCTGCCGAGCCGCCAAACTTCTGCTGGTACTCGCTGGCACCGTACACGATCACGGCATGCAGCGCAAGTGTAGATATCGCCAAATACAGGCCCTTCACCCTCAGGGAGGGCAACCCCACCAGCGCACCCAACAGCGCCCCCACCGCCGATGCCGCAGCCACCACCGGTATGAAGGCAGAGAATCCCAGCTCCTTCACCATAAGGGCTGCCGTGAAGCCGCCGGCAGCAAAGAGCCCAGCAAACCCCAGGGATACCTGACCCGCATAACCAATGAGCAGGTTCTGAGAAAGTGAGCCAAGCACAGCTATAAAGCACAGGTTAACAAGGTAAAGCTGATAATTAGAGCCCACGAGTGGGAAGAGGGCCACAGCTATAGCCAGGGCCAACAGCGACTGTTTTTTGAACGCTGTATCGAAAACAGCCAGGGCCTGACGATATGAAACGTAAAAGTAGCCACTGCCTACAGCCATAGCTAAACCCGCTCCAGCTCCTCTTTCTCCCCCAGCAGCCCCCAAGGTCTCAAGACAATGAAGGCGAGGATGACCAAGTAGGGCACCACGCC
>Ga0197143_1000504_pt1 | contig 42106 bp, 46 predicted proteins | sample GBS70_MetaG_FD_148603 | JGI IMG/M metagenome (GOLD analysis project Ga0197143, IMG submission 148603) | Sediment microbial communities from Great Boiling Springs, Gerlach, Nevada, United States - GBS 70_MetaG | ecosystem: Environmental > Aquatic > Thermal springs > Hot (42-90C) > Sediment... | reverse complement strand
GGTCTCAGTCTCCTCCTTGAACGTAGTCTCTATCACTCCAGCCCTAGTGGCTCCGATCCCTTTAGCTAGAGCTAGAGCCCTTGCCTTAGCCTCACCAGTCGCATCCCTGTGGACAGCGACTAAAGCCGGCACTCCCCTCCCTCTGAGGAACTCCTCCCTCACAGCAGCACCTGGAGCCTTCGGTGCGACCATCACTATATCTACAGTCTCCTTAGGCCTTATCAACCCGTAGTGGATCGTGAAACCGTGAGCGAAATCTACCGTAGAGCCGTCCTTGAGGTTCCTCTCCACTTCCCCCCAGACCTCGGGTTGCACCATATCGGGGAGGAGGTAGAGTATCACATCAGCCCTAGAGACAGCTTCCCCTATCGGGAAGACATCGAACCCCTCTCTCTTAGCTAAGTCGTAAGAACTCCCCTTCCTAGCTCCTACTATCACATCTAGCCCGCTATCCCTTAAGTTCAGCGCTTGGGCCCTTCCCTGTATCCCATATCCTATTACAGCTATCCTCTTCCCCTTTAAGGGATCGAGACTCACTTCCCCATCAGTATATATTTTCGCCATCTCGATCACCTCAGGATAGGTTCTAAAAGCTTATCCTCAATTAGATCGACGCTTTTAACCTCAGGTAAGCTGTATATCTTCTTAGCAACCCATTTTATTTCCTCAGGACCTCCATCTACCCTTATGAAGGCCAATATCTCCTTCCCTATGAACCTCACCTCGAACCCCCTGACCTCAGCTCTTCCCCTCCTGAGAGCGTTAACTACTCTGAGCAATTGATCTAGGCCTCCGAAGGCCCTAACGGACAATACCCTCTCTACTCTGACCATCTCAAGCTCACCTCCATCCGGGGCGGGAGTATCGCTTCAGTGAGCCACTTCCCCGGTTGGACCCATGGTAGCACTATGTCCTCCTCGCTATCGATCAAAAGGTCCAATATCAGGGGCTCATCGTTCCTGACGGCCCACTCAACCTTCCTCTCTATCTCCTCGTAACTCTCTGGCCTAGCGTACTCTATGCCATAAGCCTCAGCTATCTTAGAGAGATCTGGCGAGCTCTTGAACTCAGTAGCTATTATCCTCCCGCCGTATAGGAATTTCTGCCAATGTTTCACGAGCATCAAGGCTCTATTATCGAATATCGCCTCGATGAATGGTAAGCCGTACTCCCTGACTAAAGCTAGATTGTTGAAGGTCATCTGGAAGGAGCCATCCCCATCTATGCACACTACCTTCCTCTCTTCAGCAGCTGCTTTAGCTCCTAGAGCGGCTGGGATCCCGAAACCCATGGTCCCGAGGCCCGCGGAAGTTATGAAGGTCCCGGGCATGAGCACATCCCAGTGGAGCTCGGTCCACATCTGATGACTCCCGACACCAGTCACCGCTATGGAATCCGGGGGCATAGCCCTTCTGATAGCCTTCAATATCTTCCAGGGGGCCATCCCGTTGAAGCTCTTGCTCCATTCCTCCATAGCCCTCTCGAATTCCCTTCTTATCGTCATCAGCCATTCTAAGTACCTCTCGTCTCTCCTCACCCTCTCCCCTATCAAGGAGATCATTCCCCTGAGAGCTGACTTCAGATCCGAAGCTATAGCTATATGAGTCCTCACGTTCTTGCCTAATTCACTTTCATCAATGTCTATATGAATTATCTTCTTCTTAGAGATCTCCTCAAAGCTTCCAACAGTCCTATCGGAGAACCTAGTGCCTAAAGCTAAGATCACGTCTGCATTAGCTAGGGCAGCGTCAGCCTCAGGTCTCCCGTGCATCCCGACTACCCCTAAGACCAGAGGATGGGATGATGGGACCGACCCCTTTCCGGTGAGAGTAGTGACTATAGGCGCCCTCAAGAGCTCCGCAAGTGCTAAGACTTCCTCATGGGCTCCAGAGATCCTCACGCCTCCTCCCACTAAGATGACGGGTCTCTCAGCCTCAATTAGGACTCTGCATGCATCCCTCAACTTACCCTCGTCCGGAGGTAGTGGCTCATACTTCGAGAGGTCTATTTGGAGCTCGCGTAATTCACTCGGATGAGCGACTTGGACATCCCTGGGGAGATCTATTAAAGTAGGGCCGGGCCTCCCCTTCAAGGATATCCTGTAGGCTAATTCTATCGCCGGTAAGGCTTCCCCGGGATCCCTCACTTGGTAAGCGAACTTAGTCACGGGAGCTGCTATGCCCACCATATCCGCTTCTTGGAACGCATCCCTCCCCAGGACCCCTGTAGCTACTTGACCCGTTATCGCTAAGACGGGTGAGGAATCCATATACGCGTTAGTGAGTCCAGTTATTATGTTTGTGGCCCCTGGGCCGCTCGTGGTCAGCACTATGCCGGGAGTACCCCTCACTCTCGCGTAAGAGTCAGCTGCGTGCACAGCCCCTTGCTCATGTCTGAACATCAGTATTCTGAAGTGCTCCCTGTGGTGATAGAGGGCATCATAGAGAGGCATTATAGAGCCCCCTATGACTCCCATTATGTCCCTAACTTTGAGATCTCTGAATAGAGAAGCGATGAGGTCGACGACCCTCATCTGGGAACTTCTAGTTGGATCAACAATCCCACCCCTGAAGTGTGAAGTTTTGACACATCTTCTATTTATAAATTTTTCGCTCAGATGGATATGCATAGATAGGTTACGAATTAATATAGTGAGACCCATCATGAGCTATGCGATACAATCTGCTGCTCCTCCTGATAATGCTATCTATCCTACAGCTATCAGCTATCCCGAATGAATCTATAGAGCTAGACAACGGGAAAGTCGTTGTGATGTTCTGGAGTGAGCTCTGTTTCAATTGCGAGAAGATCCTGCCTGTTTGGCGGAGCATAGAGAGGGACCCGCCCCCCGGAATTAAAGTAATAGATATTGAGCTTATCCCTGGAAAAAATGAAAATATTTTCATTGAATTCGGCATAAAGGAGACACCAACTATAATACTATTCGAGAATGGGAAGGAAGTCAAGAGGATTAGCGGATTGAGTGAGGCCTCTGAGAGCTACTTGAGGGATTGGATCGAGGGGAAGAATGATTTTCAATTGATAAATATAGCTTTCCCCGTACTAGGGGGTCTCTTAGCTCTCTCCCCTTGCTCCCTCCCCATAATGATGTCTCTAATACCATTGGGGAGGTTCTCGAGGAGGAGGGATTACGCTAAATGTCTCATATCGTCTACGATCGGCGTGATCTCGCTCGGGATAGCTTTCCTCCTCATATCGTCCTTACTCAAGTCGATCGTCGAGTGGACTATATACGCTCTAGCCCTCTTCAGCGTCATCCTGGGCATCTTCATGGTCCTCTCCCCTGAGAGATCTTGCAAGGTGACTGGAAGGGTCAAGAGTTCATTTACTTGCTTCAGTCTCGGGTTCTTAGCGGTACAATGCAACCTGCCATTGGTGATCGGTTCCTTGATGCTCTTGAGCGTGAACGATCTCGCTCAAGGGATCCTGAACCTCATATCCCTCTCCCTAGGCATGAGCTTGACTTTTCTATTGCTAGTTAAGACCTCGAAGGGGATCTCAGCGAGGCTCTCACCTTCAAGGAGCTTGAACGTCAGTAGGCTGGGCGGAGCTCTCTTGATCCTCATAGGATTATACCTTATCATCTCCAACTCCAGATTTTTCATATAATATATCCCCTCTCTGAACTATAGCTTTAAATTTTTCGAGAATAGTCGTTCGCATCCTCCATGAAAAACTTTTTAACAGATGAGGGGGGATCGGAACGAGTGAGCGAATCGAGGATAAGTAGCTATAGGGAGGAGATAGTCAACGGCCCGATAATAAAGACATTCTTCAAGCTCGGGATCCCTCCTCTCATAAATCAGTTAATAGCAGTAGCATATAACGTTCTAGATGCCCTATGGCTCAGTATTTATGATGATTTAGCTGTATCAGTCCCCAGGCAAGTTTGGCCGGTCATATTCCTCTTCAATGCCCCTATGCAAGCCTTAGTTACGGTAGGCATGAGCACTATCTCGCAATACATAGGGATGAAGGACTATAGGGAAGCAAGTGTTTCCGCATCTAAGCTACTCACAATGGCTTTGTCTCTGGGAATGGCCCTCTCTATTTCCCTATTTTCGCTCAGGTCGTTCATATTCTCCCAAGTCGTAAGGACGCCGGAGGAGATAGTGAGTTGGGTCATGGATTACTCAGCTATTATGTCAGTGAATATCCTCCTCACTTACATCGCTTTCTCTTACAATACAGTACTGCAAGCGATAGGAGACACTAAGAGGCCTGCTATCATAAACGCATTCGCTATATCAATTAATACAGTATTAGATCCATTCCTCGTGCTGGGGATACCTCCGTTCCCGAGGATGGGGGTCATAGGAGCAGCGATCACTGATGTAATAGGATCTTCGATCTCCTCAATCTCACTGAACTTGCTCTTGAGGAAGTACGGATTGAGGGCGGGGATCACTAGTTTAGGAGGGGACTGGATCAAGTTGAGCATTAAGATAGGACTTCCTGTCTTCATAATGGCCTCTATGAATAGCCTGGCTTTCATAGCTCAACTCAGGATAGTGAACGCATTCGGTATAATAGCTGTGACCGCGTATTCCATAGGCTTCATAGTAGCTGATATAGCTGACGCCGCTCTCTTCGGTCTCGTGAGCGCATCCTCCATAATGATAGGGCAGAATTTAGGCGCTGGGAATCGGAATAGAGCTAAAGAGATCTCATTGAAGGCCTCGGCATCTGTCTTCTCTTTACTCCTCTTAGGGGTCCTCATAGTATATCCTCTGAGGATCCAGATCGTGAGGGCCTTCACAGAGGATCCGAGTATAATTGGGGAGACAGATAGCTTCTTGAACTACCTCCTCCCGACGCTCCCCTTCTTCGGCCTCTTCATGATAGGGATGTCAGCTGGTAGAGGATCCGGTAGGACCCTGGTCCCCACGATCCTAGGCATATTCAGGCTGTGGGTAGTGAGGATAGGGATGGGCTACTTGCTATCCCTCTACATAGGGGTAGCGGGGATATGGCTCTCTATCTCCCTCAGCAATTTATTGGCTGGAGTGGCTGCTCTCATCTGGCTCGCTCGCGGGAATTGGAACAGAGCGGTCATAAAGAGAGGAGAATTTGAGGTATCAACCACATGAATATGGGTATCGTCAATCCTGGGAGGGGTCTCCTAGATCTCCTGAGGATTATTAAAGTAGCTATTATCCCTACGTTCAAGGAGGCCACAGGTACTACAGCTAGGAAGTGGAGGGATCTGAAGGAAGTCGCGGAGGCCATTGAGTAACAGAAGACATCCCCCAGCCCCATGCTCACCCCCCCTTGGAAGAGCGAGAGAGGGCTCAACACGTCTTCTGAGACCGAGAAGAGCTTGCTCAAAGGGCCTCTGAAGACAGAATAAGCATCGTATATCGAGAGGAGCGTCAACAAGAAGTAAACGAAAGTATCGTTGAAGAAATATATGAATAAGAAGGCCATAGAGGCAGCTAGGAAGGACTTCGCGAAGTTACCCATTAAATCCGTCCTGAAGCTCAGTAAAGCTATTATTATCGAGAGAGCGATCTCAAAAATTGGGTTTATCTGTATATAAGAGCTTATAAGTGTATCTAGAGATAGGAAGGCCGAGTAAACGAGGAATATGAATATCATAGATTTTATCACTACTCTCCTCCCCTTCCTTATGAGGTAGACCATGAAGGAGGCGAAAGCGAGCACTATGGCGACGTATAAGATCGAGAGGCTGAGGGACTCACTAGCTTCAAGCTCCACGATTGGTGAGGGCTTGATGCTCATGACGACAGCTATAGCGAAGAATTGGGATACTAACGGCCATATCATGACGGATAACGCTCTTTCCTCAGGCATTCCATTTTGGAGCGATGAGCTGAATAAAAAGCTTTAGATCTATGGAGGTTTCAGAGAATGCGTGAAGATGAAATTTGTGTTGGAAAGTGTTCAAGAGTGGCCAATTCACTTAAATATATTAGTTCAGAACCTATGGTGGGGAAGATGGAGGCTATAGAGGTCGAAGGATTGGAGAAGAAGTACACAACTTACTTGAGGAAGGGGCTCAGGAGGGAGAAGAGCGTAGTTCACGCCCTCAGGGGCATATCCTTCTCAGTGATGAGAGGCGAGGTATTCGGCTTGCTCGGACCTAATGGCGCTGGGAAGACTACTACAGTCAAGATACTCAGTACCCTCCTCCTCCCCGATTCCGGAAAGGCATTCCTATTGGGATACGATGTAGTGAGGGAGCCCGAGGAAGTCAGGAAGAGGATAGGCGTCTCCCTATCAGTCGAGAGAGGTTTCTTCTGGAAGCTCACGGGCAGGGAGAACTTGAGGTATTTCGGGATGCTCTACGGCCTCGATGGGAGTGAGTTGAGGGAGAGAGTGGATGAGTTACTGAAGTTAGTGGGCTTAGATGAGCTCAACTCCTCGGATAAACTCTATGAGGAATATTCGACGGGGATGAAAGCTAGGCTGAGCATAGCTAGAGCTCTCTTAATAGATCCAGATGTCTTGATATTAGATGAACCGACTTTAGGGCTCGATCCAGCTTCATCGAGGATGATAAGGGAGTTGCTGACGAAGTTAGCCCATGAAGAGGGAAAGACAGTACTCATAACGACGCATAATATGTTCGAGGCTGAGATAGTGTGCGATAGAGTAGCGATAATAAACGATGGGAGGATAATAGCTATAGATACAGTTGAGGACCTCAAGAGCATAGTCGGAGGGGATTTGAGCATAGAGCTATCGATCTCACCGAGCGCTAAGATCTCATTGGATAATCTCAAGCCGTATTTCTCCGATTTGAATGCCGAACTCACGTTGAATGGTGATGAGATCAAGCTCAAAGTACTCGCTAAACCGAGCGAGAGGGATGAAGTGACGCAAGAGCTCTTATTGAGATTGCAGAAGCTCGGGTGCGGCGTGAAGCGAGTGGAGGTGAGAGAGCCCAACTTAGAGGACGTCTTCATAGAGTTGACGAGGGGGAGAGCATGAGCTTAATCGCTCTATTCAAATCAGGGGTGTTCTTAGATCTGTACTTCGTCAAGAATAATAGGGCTAACTTGGTGTCCTTCCTCCTCTGGCCTTACTTGATGTTGATCCTCATGCTAGGTGCTGGCTTCCTCTTCGGATCGACTCAATCCTTCAGATCCAACGTCGGAGAGGACGTAGATCCAATAGTCTTCTTCGTCTCATCTACGCTCATAGCTTCAGCTTCCCTCTCCGTCATGTGGGACGTCGGAGGGGCTGTGTTACTCCACAGGTGGGCCGGGACGCTTCCTTACGTATTATTAGCTCCCTACAGGACTTCAATAATATTGGTCATGGCTTACATCCCTAGATACATCCTCTGGAGCTTCATCCAACTAGCGGAATTCCTCCCCCCTCTGATATTGAGGAAGGGAGTTGATGCCCTCATCATAGATCTCCCGATCCTCTCAGTATCGCTGATCGTCGGGATGCTCCCCCTACTCGGTTTCTCAGCTATATTCGCCTCGATCCTCTTGGTAACGAAGGAGGAGAGCAATATACTCAGTTGGCTCAACCCCATAATACTGATACTCTCGGGGGCTTTTTACCCATCTTACCTCTTCCCCTTATGGGCTAGGGTCATATCTCAAGCCCTCCCAACGACTCATACATTCGAATTAGCTAGGTTGAGTGCTCTGATGTCAGCTCCGGGAGTTAGGGAAGTGATACTGATAATAGGCATATTGCTGGGGATGAGCGCCCTCTACAACGCTCTATCCTATACTATGCTCGGGAAGGCTGAGGAGAGAGCTTTAGGGAGTGGATCTATATGATTAAAGCTATAATCTGGCTTCACGTCCTCAGGTTTTGGAGGCTCAGGTACAGCTTCTTGAATATGATCGTATCTAATGCTATGTGGGTGCTCTTACTCATATTAGGGGTCCTGCTCTTCGTCCCGAGATCACAGCTACCCTACGCCCTGAAATCAGCTTATTGGACGATAGCTTGTTGGAGCGTGATATCCAGCTTCTCCTCTATAGTAGGGGGCTGGACGAATTTCTTCATATCGCTGGGGATGGTCGAGGAGCACATGCTCAGGGGCATCTCCCCATTCCTAGTCATAAGCGGGAGGCTCGTAGTAGCCTCTCTAGTATCAGTGGTCACGATAATATTCATGGGTGCCTTAGTTCAATCCCTCTTCTCAATACCCTTATTCGATATCAGGCCTGAGATAGCTCTCTTCAGTTTCACATTGGTCTCTGTGGAGAGCCTCTTATACAGCCTCTTGGTATCAGCTATCTCAATGAGGTCCAGTATCTCAGAGCAATTCCTCGAGATATTGAACTTCGCAGTCATAGGGATCTTAATAGTCCCGATCTCCGTGATACCAGAGGGATTGAGGATCTTTTACCTCTCCATACCTTACGTAGCTCCAGCTTACATACTGAAAGTAGCTTCCGGATCTGAGGTCCCGGACTTATTGATTATCGCAACTGCTATCTCAATAATAGAGGCTATAGCTTTCCTCCTGATAGCTCTCCTAGCGGTGAGGGCTGCTGAATCTCATATAAGGAGGAATGGGGCGAGAGCTATAGGGTTCTACTGAATTAGATCGAAAATTTTTAATAGTTGATCGAGCTTCATGCCTTATGTCCAGGATAAGGATCGCTTTCATAGGCATCGGTAATAGCGTATCGGCTACGGTACAGGGGATCCACTACTACGCTTCGAATCCAGATAGCGATGGCCTCTGGCACCCTGTAGTAGGGGGCTTCAGAGTGGATGATCTAGAGATAGTCGCTGCTTTCGATATAGATTCGAGGAAAGTGGGCAAGGACCTCTCTGAAGCGATATACTCTGAGCCCAATGCTGTAGGGAGGAGGTTCGATGTCCCTGAGATAGGCGTAATCGTTGAGAGGGGGATACTGAAGGATGAGCTGAACCCTCATATGGCCTCGATCCTCAAGTTAGAATTGGGGAGAGATGATGAGTTCCTCGATGCCCTCAAGGAGAGCGAGCCTGATGTAGTAGTCAACGCTATATCCAGCGGATTGGATGCGACATCTTCAGCTTATGCATCGATATCTAAAGAAGTCGGAGCATCATTCATAAACTTAACTCCCTCTCCAGTAGCTACTAATCCAGAGATCGAGAAGATCTTCTCTGAGAGAGGGCTCGTACTAGCTGGAGATGACTTGATGAGCCAGATAGGTGGGACTATATTCCACAAGGGATTAGCTAGTTTCCTGAAGCTCAGAGGAGTCAAACCGAAGAAGAGCTATCAGTTAGATGTAGGTGGGGGGCTTGAGACGATAAACACTATGTATGAGGAGCTGAGGATGTACAAGAGGGATGTGAAATCCTCAGTTATAGCCGCTGAATTCGAGGAAGGTTGGGAGATAATCGCGGGGACGAGCGATTACGTGGACTTCCTGGGGAACGATAGAGTCATACACCTCCACTTCATAGGGACAGGCTTCATGGGAAGTGAGATCATGATAGAAGCTCATATGAGAGTGAATGATGGTATGAACGCTGGAAATATCATATTGGATGTGATAAGGGCTGTTCATAGAGCTAGATTGGATGGGATGAGCGGTTACGTGGATGAGATATGTAATTACGGGTTCAAGAGGACGAGGAAGTGGAAGAGCGTGTTGGAAGCTACGCTAACTTTCGAGAATGCTTATTGTAGATGAGCTCAGATCCGCACGAAAGGTTCGATGTTATTCGAATCATTCAGTTGAGCTTTATTACCTCGGATCGGGGGTAAATTGGGTGGGGTCGTGAGAGTAGCTTTAGCCTTGATATTGATACTGCTCCCCGTATCCCTCTCCCCAGCCTGCCCTCCGAACGCTGGATATGTAGGAGCTATCTATAAGCAGGGGAGCGATTTAGATAGTCTGATGGAGTTCCTCAAGGTGAGCGGGATATCTAGCTCGATGGAAGTCGGTTCCTTCAACTTCTCTCCTTATAGTGATCTCAGCTATCCCTCGATATACATAAACCTCGGGAGTTATGAGGAGGGAGGGTGCGTCAAAGCTTACATCTTCCCCGGGAGTTCCTACACTCTCCTCATGGTCGAGACAGATACAGATCTAAGTGAGGCCCCTCTCATATACGCTGAATCCCTCCTCTCCGGATACTTGAACCCCGAGCTGATAGTGAACGTATCAGCGAGCCCCAACAACTGGGTCCCCCCAGTCCCCTTAGCTGAATGGAGCAAGCTCGAGAAGGGGGAGGGACTCAGTATAAGCGTTTATAAGTGTGGGTTCATTTACTCTAGGTTGAGGAAGCCTCAGATAGAGAGAGTCGGAGTTATAGCGAATGATATAGATTACTCCCTGTCCTTCAATGTGATAAGGGAAGCTTTCGAGAGGAGAGGAGTTGAAGTCGACTACCTCGGGAGCGGGACTAGGGCTCTGATAAACGCTCAGAAGTACAGAGCTGTCATAATACTCGGAGGTCCGAAAGCACCGATTATAGGGAGAGGGGTGATCCCGATAATAGGGGAGGAGAGGAAGGGGCTAGAGGAGAGAGGATGGGTCATAATAACGAGGCCCTGGGGAACTGGTATAGCTGTAGTGATAGCTGGAGCTGACAGGTACTTGACTAGGGACGCAGTTAAGAAGTTCGTATCGAGCGAGCTCTTCGAGCGAGTAGTTAAGGTAGTGAAGGAAGGGGGCGAGATAAAGAGTATCTCCCAGAAGAAGGGCTTAGTTGAGCTAGTATCTTCCTTCGGGAGATGCGGTTATCAAGAGGGCCCCGATCTGAGCGTGACTGTTAGGGGGAGTTATGCTTACGCTAACTACAGCTTAGGCCACGCGAACCCTTGCGCTAAGTTCGTCCTGAGGGATTACGAAGTGGAGGGTAATAGGATAAAGATTGAGCTCAGTATGGAGGAGACAGCTGAGATATGTGTCCAATGCGTAGGTGTTATATACGCTAACTTCGTCATAGGGCCCCTGCCCCCGGGCAGCTATGAATTATGCATCAGGGGGGTATGCGTACAATTCGAGATCTAATTCTACTCAATTATTTTTTCATAGATATATATTATAGGAGAAATCATTGATGAGATTGACGTGAGGATATAGAGAACTGAGATCACGTGAAGGGGCATGAGACTGCCTGAATGAAAGGTCAGCGTGAGGTAGAGGAAGGATGTGTAGAGAGCGGCTGATGGAATCGATATGTAAGGATTAGCTAAGACGCCTAGATACTTTCTAGCTACTTCCTCATCTAACTCCCTCAATATGAGGAATTGTACTGCTATTGAGAATAACGGAGCGAGGAGGAATAAGGGAAGGAATGGATTCGCTGACAGATCCCTCAATTTATTTTCTAGTGCTGATATATTGGCTTTATCCCTCTCTATCGCTTTCTCTATCCTCACGATGATATCGAGGGTATCTTGAACTACGTAAGCGAGTTCCTCCTCGTAGAAGCTCTTGAGAGTGTACCTGTAAGGCATCCCCTCTATCTCTGAGACTATTCTGCTGTCCTCAAGCTTGAATCTGATCCGACCGAAGTTCTCCAAGTCATATGTGAAATTCAAGCCCTTGAGGTCTCCGCTCCATATCTCATCCCCCGTGAAGAATATCTTAATCGAGTCTCCCTCCTTAGAATAACTGAAGAGCCTCAAGACGAGAGGAGCTATCGCTTCCCTCCTCAGATCGGCTTTTATACTCAAATAGTTTATCTCATTCCTCAGTACATCGATCTTCTTAGAGGTCTCCCAGATGAGCTCCATCTCGGAGAGATAGGATCCGAACGCACTGTATATCGAGATTATAGATAGCAAGAGTATTATGAGCCCCTTCATCTCAATCCACTCGAGAGCCTGAGTAGCGCTTCCCTCTTCTCATGATCCGATAGCCTGGATTGAACTATCCCGGAGCGTAGGACCTCTACAGCTCTATCCATTAGCTTGGGCCTGACTGGGAAGGGCACACCATCTTTACCTCCGAAAGCGAAGCTGTACCTAGCTGGATCCCTCCTGCTCGCTGGGGCATCGTAAATTACCTCAGCTACGAGGGAGAGAGCCCTGAGTAAGGAAGGCCCGATTCCTCTTATCAGTAAGAGCTCCTCATAATCCCTCGGATCCATCTGATTCGCTATCTCAACTGCCTTCCAATCTATCTTGAGGGGCATCTTGAGGTATCTCACCCCTAGATAGGGGCTCAAAGGCCCGGCTCTCATCTCCTCAATCAATCCCTCTAGCTTAGGTCTACCCTCTTTTATCAGATCTAAGGAAGCTCTTCTATTCTCCTCAGATTCCTTAGCAGCTAAGTTCAGGACTTCCTCTCTGCTCTCAGCTATCACACCATGATGGGGGTCCATTAGGAACCCCCTGAGATCGTGGGAGATCCAGTGATACCTCCTCGCTGTCTTCCTCTCTACGTTCATCCCCTGTTGTATCACTGCCCACTCACCATCCTCAGTGAAGAGGAGGGCGTGATGGTATATAGTATGGCCGTCTTGAACTGCTGCATTATCTACCTTAGCTGTCAGCCTGCTCACCCTTTTAAGCTCCTCTATAGAGTGGTATCTCAGGGAGAGAGCTTCTCCCTTCCTCTCTATCTCATCAGGAGTTTCTAAAGCCTTCTTCCCCTTCCCACCGCAGAGAGCTATCCCCAGATCCTCCTCATCTAGGACCTCCCTTATGACAGCTGTCAGGACAGTGGTAACGCCTGAGGAGTGCCAATCGTATCCTAAGACGCAACCTAAGGATTGGAACCAGTAAGGATCGCTCATCCTGAGTAAGAACTCCCTCCTACCGAACTCATCCACTATAGTCCTTATTATCTCCCTCCCCAGAGCTTTCATCCTAGAGTAGAGCCAGGGAGGAGCTTTCCCCTCATGTAGGGGGAGCTCGGCCTCTCCAACTATCTTCATCCTGGAGATCATGAGGGAGAGCCTAATAACCTTTTTCCGTCAGCGACTGATGCTTATGAATTCGCTCAATATCTTGAGGAGGAGGGAGAAGAGGAGGGAAGATACTAAGATCAAGAGGGAGCTCAACACAGAAGTAGTCAGGAGGTAGCTGGAGAGGAACCTGAACTCGAGGGCGTTCTCAACCCCCATCAGATACCACCAGCTCAAGAGGAGCTGAACGATGAGGAGGGGGAAGATGAAGAGAAAAAGATAGATGAGTATCTCCTCCAGGTCATATCGGAAGGTCAGGATCGATAGTGCTAATGCTATTAAGACATAGATCTCGAGGACCGGGAGTTCCATAGAGTTCAGGATCCAGATCAGATCTCCTATTGAGGCTCCTGCTATCGCATAGTAGATAGTTATCTGGGCCCTCCCTATCAACACCCCTCCCTCAGTAACTTCGGCATCGTAGGTCTATGCACGAAAGGAGCTCCATGTATCTCGGAGAAGATGAAACTCTCCATCTTCCTCCTCCTAGTGGGCCTCTCGATCTCTCTAGCTTTCCCTATCACTATTATAGCCACGGGCTTCCTATCTGCGGGGGCTCTTATGACTTCCATCACCTTCGAATCATCGAAAGCCCCTATCCAACACGTCCCGTAACCTAAGGCATGAGCCGCTAACATCGCGAAAGTAGCGGCTATAGTAGCATCTTGAAGGGAGTAGAGCTCAGCCCCCCTCCTCCCGTACCTCACTGAGGACCTCTGCGGGACTGAGAGGAATACTAGATGGACTGAAGCATTTATCATGAAGTTCTGATTGTATGAAGCTCTAGCTAAGAGCTTTTTCCTATTCGGATCTCTCACCACGACTATCTCATAAGCTTGTAAGTTTCCAGCTGATGGGGCGCTACACGCAGCCTCTAGTATCACGTTGAGATGATCCTCGCTTATCTCCTCCCCCGTGTAGCTCCTGACAGACCTCCTCTCAGCGAAGACATCGAATATATCCGGCATCATGATCATACAAATTAACTCAAATAAAAGGGTTCCTATGAAATTTTTAAGGGAGAGACCTCTCGTAGGAGCTCTATCGAGTGGACCGGTAGTTGAGCTGAGCGGCGATCACTCGAGATATTTAAATCCTCCTGGGCAATTATCAGGATGGGTAGTTGCGCAGTATGCGGTAGGTCCTCACCCCTCATAGCTAGAGCTATAGGTGTCTGCCTCGAGTGCCTTAGAAGCGATCCTAAATCAGTTGAATACGCTCTCTCAACGCATAGGAGGGAGAGAGCTAGGATAGGCCTGCCGCCCGAACCTCCTAGAGGTGAAGGGATTAAGTGCGGGCTCTGCGATTCTGAGTGCATGATCCCAGATGGTAAGCTCGGTTATTGCGGGATCGTGATGAACGATAATGGGAGACTCGTTAATTTAGCTGGATCCCCTGAGAGCGGTATCTTAGAATATTATTACGATCCGATCCCAACGAATTGCGTCGCCCATTGGTTCTGCCCAGCGTCAACTGGCATGGGCTACCCAAAATGGTCTGTGAGGAAAGATACTGAGCTCGGATACTATAACTTAGCGGTCTTCTACGGAGCATGCAATCTAGACTGTCTCTTCTGCCAGAACTGGTTCTTTAGAGATCTTACTGTAAGTAGGAGGCCTATAGTGAACTTCAGGGAGCTCATCAAAGCTTCCTCGAGGAGGCCGGTCACTTGCGTCTGTTTCTTCGGCGGGGACCCATCGCCTCAGATATCTAACGCTCTCTTAGTAGCGAATGAGTTGATGAAAATGGGGAAGATAATGAGGATATGCTGGGAGATGAACGGTCATCTGAATCAGAGGACGATGGCAGCTGTCCTCAACAGCTCCCTCAGGAGCGGGGGGATAGTTAAATTCGATCTCAAAGCATGGAACCCGAGCGTCTACTTAGCCCTGACCGGTAGGGATATAGGGAAAGCTTATGAGAACGCTGCGATGGCTCTGAAGCTCTCATTAGAGAGGCCTGAGGTCCCTCTATTCACAGCTAGCACTCTATTAGTCCCGGGATACGTCGATGAGGAGGAAGTGAGGATGATAGCTAAGTTCATAGCTTCCATAAATCCGGACACACCTTACAGCCTTCTAGCATTCCATCCGAGCTATTTAATGGCGGATCTCCCGAATACCAGTAGAAAGCACGCTACGGAAGCTCTGAAAGCAGCGAAAGATGAGGGGCTCACGAGGATACATATCGGGAATCCCTGGCTCTTGACTAGAGAGGATTATTAGCTTCAACTATCTCCAGAAGCTGCCAAAGACTCTCTATCCTCGGTAAGTTCCCGCAATTCACTTTAGATCCTCTGAGATCAGCTAACTTCGTGTAATGAACTGCTTTGAGCCCCGATCTCATCGCCCCTATGACGTCCTGATAGCAAGAATCCCCTACGTGGATTATCTGATCTCCATCCAATCCCAATTCACTCTTGAGAGTCCTGAAGATCTCAACTTGAGGCTTGACCGACCCTATGTCTGATGATGATATTATGACATCGAATAAATCTAATCCTACGTTCTTAAGTATCCCCCTTATGCTCCTAGTTGAGAAAGACGTATTAGTCACTAACGCTAGCTTCATCCCCCTCCTCTTGAGCTCCCTCAGTACTTCAGGGGCTTCTTGATTCAACCTAGGGGTGAAGCCATCCGTGGATTCCTCATAAGCTCTGACTAGAGCATCTAGATCATCTAAGCTCATGCCCAAGCTCATTAGGATCATGCTCAGCAGGTCCTTCGCGGGCATTAACATCCTGAAGTCCTTAGTAGCTGCGTAAGCTTCCCTTATGACTCCCTCCTCTATATCATATCCTAAGCTATTGAGGAAATCCTTGATCGCTCTAACTCTCATCCCTACGTATATTTCCTCATCCTCTTTAGTCTCCCATATGAGAGTGAACCATAGGTCGAAGGAGACCGCCCTTATCAAATCGACCCCCGCAATCATATCGCTATATTAAAAATCCCTGAGCTTCCTCTCGAGCTCGAAGATAACGGTGCCGCCGCAAGTATAAGGGGGCCCCGGGTCGGGGCATTGCACGTAACCTAGATCTCCGCTCCCTATCCCCAAGAGCTCCGGCTTGACTCCCTTCAGGAAGGGGCTGAGGAGTGTCAACATAGAGGAGAGAGCATGTATGCATACTTTCGATCCCTCTAAGCGAAATCCTACTATAGAGAAGGAATCCCCCTCAGAGTAACCAGCGGCACATCTCCCCCTGACTTCCTTTACCCTCACGATTACTTCATAACTCATAATACCACCTCGCTTAAGGGCTTCAACGACTCGAGACTATATAAAGGAGCCTCGGGATATCTAGAACCCTCATCCTCACCCTCCCCCCGAATCCCACTTCCTCCTCCAAGTCTATGAGGCGATCGTTAATTATTATCCTGGGTTTACCGATCCTCCCCACCATGAACTCCAGTTCGGAGTAGGACTTAGAGATATTGGAAGCGCGGAAAGGCCCTCCCTCATGGCAGAGGTGACCCAATTCCTCAGAGTCGACTTGAGGCTCCTCCCCACCGTTAGGATCCTCATAAACTAGTTCGAAGAGTTCAAAAGATCCCTCCTTCACTAAGAAAGTTTCAGTCACATTCAGTCCGAAGAGGGAGTTCTTCCACTTATAGATGATAACTTCTCCCTCACTCAAGCAGGAAGCATATATTAGCCTGCCGCTCTCAACATCTAGGAGCGTAACTAAATAACACTCAGGTATCAGACAGTAATGGGAGAATAAGAGAAAAAAGATTATTGGGATTGTCCACTTCATCTATCCCTTTATCACTCCCATCTCCTTGAAGAACTTCTCAGCTCCGGGATGTATGTAGCTGCGAGCTTCCTCACTAGCTTGCATATAAGCTAGCTCGGGCGTTAGCTGAGATGCCTTCTTCCAAGCCGCTGCGAGCTCATCCAAGTGGCCGAATATAGCTTTAGCGATCTCGTATAATCTATCCTCTGGGAAGTCCTTCATCACAGCGAGTACAGCAGTAATACCTATAGTCTCCACATCTTCCTCTAGCCCAGGATACGCGCCTTTAGGTATCTTCGTCTTATGGAATACTGCTGGGTACTTCTGGATTATCTTATCGGCTATCTCACCTGAGATCGGTACGAACTTTATCTTGAAACCTGGTGTCGTCGCTAAATCGACTATTGAGGAAGTGGGTACAGCACCACTCCAGAAGAAGGCATCTAGTTTCCCATCCTTCATAGCTGACCCTGAATCAGCTGGTGAAAGCCTCTCCCTTATGAAGTCCTTATCGGGATCTATCCCTAAGGCTGATAGTACGTATAAGGCCTGCTCCTCAGTACCGCTAGCTGGAGGGCCTGTGCTAACCCTCTTGCCCTTGAGATCATATAGTGAGTTTATGCCGGAACCCTCATACGTCACTACATGGAGGGGTTGCTCATAGAAAGCCATGAAAAGTCTCACGGGCTCAGGCTTATCAGATACTAAGGGGAACTTGCCCTGATTGAGCAGTACTATGTGATAATCGTAACAGAAAGCCATACCAGCTTTCCCACTCACTAAGAGCCTGAGGTTATCTCCTGCTGCTGTCGTCACCTCAGCTGTCGCCTCTGTCTCCGGGACGTATTTCGTTATCACTCCAGCTATCGCTCCGCCCAGCGGATACCAGACACCTCCCGTCGTCCCTGTTGCGATGCTGAAGGATAATCTTTCCCTCGTAGTCGTAGTGGTCTCTGTTGGGGTTGTTTCAGTGGGCATTACTGGAGTTGTCGTTGGAGCTGGAAGCGTGAGATAATAGCCGAGGGCTACTAAGATAATTAAGATAACGACTATTATTAGGGCGAGGGCCCCTCTCGATATACCTCTCGCCATAGGACCACCTCGGCCCACTCCTTAAACTCAGTGATACTTATTAAGTATTATGCTAGGGAGATCTCGGCGTAAATAAAAAATATTTACTGTTTTTGCATTAAACTTTTCATTCCCTTATATGACCTCAAGGCTATTATCACAGCTGAAATTATGTAGAATGGTATCGCCCAAATCGAGAATATCCAGAAGGCGAGGAGGGAGCCTGATGCTATTAGTAAGAACCTCTCAATTCTTGAGAGATCTACTCCGATGTGACCTATGCTGCCTATAGCTAGGAGGAACAGGGAAACTATTGAGACTGATGTCGCGATAAGGAAGCCCTCTGGATCCGAGCCCACTATCAATAAGTTTGAAGCTAATTTATTCGATGAGAACATGAAGGGCACGAGGAATGTGGGCAGAGTATACTTCCAAGCTTGCATCATCGCCCCGTAGGCATTTGCCCCCGTGATCGCTGCAGCAGCTGAGGGTGAGAGAGCCACTGGTGGCGAGACTTCAGATAGGACAGCGTAATAGAATATGAGCATATGGGCTGCGTGAGCAGGTATGCCCACATGAACGAGAGCTGGAGCTATTATCGGGACACAGACGACGTAAGTTGCCGTTATGGGAAGGCCGAGCCCTATTATTATTGAGGATATCGCCGCAAGTATCATGACGAATATATGGATACCACCACTTAACTCTACTATCATATGGGATAGCTTGAGACCGAGCCCCGTCAGAGTGAAAGCACCTGTTATTATCCCTGCGGCAGTCAATAGAACGGCTATTGAGACGAATGATTTCGCAGCATCATAAAAAGCTGAGATAAGCCTTCTAGGGGTGAGCCAATCACCTCTATTCTTGCTCAGGAAACTTGTAAGTATCACCATGAGTATCGCCCATAACGCGGCCGTCGCTGGGGATCTACCGAGCCCGACTAAAACTACTAGAACTATTAAGGAGAGTAAATGGTAACCCTTTGTCTTGAGGACTTGCTTAAGACTGGGTGCGGATATCTCAGGGGGCTTGAATTTGTACTTCCTCGCTTCAACTTCCGTCATGAAGAACATCGCTACGTAGTAGAGGGCAGTGGGCATAAGTACCATCAATATTATGTCCCAGTAACTCACGTCGAGGAACTCCATCATCAGGAAGACGGCAGCCCCCATGAGGGGAGGAGATATCACTGCACCTATACCACCAGCTGAGATCAAGCCAGCGGCCATCTCAGCTGTATATCCAGCTTCCTTCAGGGTGGGCCAGAGGACGGGAGCTAGGGACATAGTCGTAGCGACTCCACTCCCCTGAGGTCCGCCTAAGAGAGCTGTAGCTAATACAGCGCCCCTTCCAGCGCTCGAGGACTTCCTCCCCATCAAAGAAGTCGTCAAATCTATCCAGAAGCTTCCAGCGCCAGCTGCATCCATTAAGGCCCCATATAAAACGAATAGAGATACATAAGAGGCAGCTACACCGAGAGGAACGCCATAAATACCATCTAAAGTCATCACTAAATGCCCGACTATCCTCTCTATATCGTATCCTTTATGGGATAGCGGACCCGGTATGTAGTAACCGAAGTACATGTAAGCTATGAAGAAGATCACTATTATCGTTAATACCCTCCCAAAAGACCTCCTTGTAGCTTCTATCAGTACTATGAGGAGAATTATCCCGAAGACCACGTCGTAAAAGTTCGGTATTGTCGATCTGTAGACGTAGTACTCATCAGATACAGCGTAAGCTATTGAAATTACTGCAAGCGATCCTAATATTAAGTCGAATATGAGGGCTATTCTGCTCTTGAAGAGCTTTCTAGATGGCGGATATTGGAGGAGCATGAAGAGGAGGACTAAAGCTAGGAATACCATCCTGAAGCGATAAGTCTCTATTATGAACAACGCTCCCAGGATGCACCATAGGATCATCGAGATTCCAACTGCCATAACAAGATATTTTGAGATCCCTCTGAATTCCCTAATGGCTCCTTCCTCCTTCTCAGCCTCACCCATTGGAGCCACCGAATCCCGTGCGGATTTAAAAATATAAATATTTCGTGGAAGATTTTGGAGATATGATGTCGCACACTCTCAATGTCACTCCCACCACGCTCATTCAAGGTAGAGCATCAATAAGGATGGGAAATTTGAAGGATTTATTGAATGATTCAATACAAACTAATAATTTTTCATATATGCGAATTCTCATTAGTAAACATACCGATACATGATTGTTACAAAAATTTAACTTCTCTCAATAGGTTTATAATTATGGGGGAGCGTAGTGAAGTATGAAGGTGCATACTGGGAAGGGGTTCGAGCTCGAGCTCCCATCGACTTACATCGATATGATGGAGGAAGCGGAGGCAACGATCTCCGAGCTATTAGCTAGATATCCTAAGGCCTCGAAGATGTGGAATCTCCTTAAAGACGATCCTGAGGTCAATGCTGACTGGGACATGTCGAATTACATAGCTGTAGCGAAACTCGGTTATAACGATCACGGGGAGATCCACGCGAAGATAGTAGCTGCTAACGCCCTCAAGATGCTCAAGTTACTCTTAGAGCATGGGATAATGCCGAGCGTAGTCAAGGAGAGGGCTGGTGATGAGGACGATGCGAGTTTGATAGTTCTCACAGCTTCTCTGCTCCACGATATAGGGAATCAAGTCCACAGAGAGGGCCACCCTTCGTACAGCGTTTATCTAGCGATTCCGCTACTGAACAGGCTCCTCCCTGAGATATATGAGGATGAGGAGTTGATGTACGAGATCAGAGGGCACATATTACACTGTATAGTATCGCATGAAGCTGATACGAGGGATCTGACTGAAGAAGCTAGTATAGTGGGCATAGCTGATGGTACGGATATGACTAAAGGTAGGGGGAGGCTGGCTTTCGATAAGGGGAACGTCAACATACATACTGTATCAGCGTTGAGCATAGAGGAAGTGCACGTCAAAGAGGGAGAGGGGACTCCCATTAGGATAGAGGTCCACATGAACAACAGCGCCGGCATATTCCAAGTGCAGGAAACTCTGGGTAAGAAGATAAAGGGCAGCCCTATAGAGGATTACGTTGAAGTCGTTGCGGTGACGATGCCTGATGAACCTAGGATGGATCAGAGGATAGTGAATCAGTTAGTCATAATGGAGGGGAGGTTCAGGCCCAAGGATTAACCTACTACAGTCACTACCACGTCCCTCTCCCTAGGGCCATCTAACTCTATCAAGAGTATGCTCTGCCAAGTCCCCCTCAGGACCCTGCCTGAGGAGATTGGGAAGGCTCTAGAAGACCCTATGAAGGACGAAGCTAGATGAGCGTGAGCGTTATCGTCTATCTTATCATGCTCCCATCCCTCCCTCACGAAATCCTCCCTTATCTTCTTGATGATATCATTTATGAGGCCCCTCTCATTCTCATTCGCCACTAAAGCAGCTGTAGCGTGAGGGAGGTGAACTAAGCAGATACCCTCGCTTATCCCAGACCTCCTGACGGCGGCCTCAACGTACTCCGTTATGTCTATCACTTGGATCCTCTCCCTACTCCTGACCTTCAGGGTCTCTACGTAGGAAGTCATATGCCTCTGGGAATTAATGGGATAAAAAGCTTCTCTAATGCGAGCTCAGATCCCCTCAGAGGGAATTTGCGAGACCAGATCTCATATGGAGAGTGGTGTTTGAGGTAGGTAATTCAATAGAGGATCTGAGATAGCCCACCGATGGATATCTTACTTTCTTGAGATCGAATTCTGGACTTCTCCTCAAGCTATTGCCTGAGGACATCGAGCCCTTACACCCAGAGTTAATTAAAGCGATAAATTCTTCCAAAGATACACGCTATGATACCCTGGGAAGAGTATACGTGAGGGAGATCCGGGGGCGTTGCATAGGATGGAGTTCTATGCGACGTGCACTCCGGGGCTCGAATTCATCTCAGCTAAGGAGATAGAGGGGAAGAAGCTCGGAAGAGTTATTGAATTGAGGGAGGGTAGGGGCAGAGTGCTCTTCGAGTCTGAGTATGATTTAATCCCCTTATTGAACTGCTCCCTCAGGAGCGTCGAGAGGGTAGTGCTCCTATTAGCTAGGGAGAGAGCGAGTGACTTAGATGGAATATATAAAGCAGTCAAGAGGATAGATTTCAGCTTCATAAGACCTGAATGGAGCTTCGCTGTCCGATCGAATAGATTGGGGGAGCATAACTTCACTTCAGTGGATATAGGGAGGGTAGCGGGGCAAGCGGTCATAGATAGCTACATCGAGGCCAAGGGGGTTAGGCTGAAGGTGAACTTAGATTCGCCTGACGTGATAGTGAGGTGCGATCTGATAAAGGACGAGCTATTAGTCGGCATAGATACGACGGGAGATGAGGGGCTCCATAAGAGGAACTATAGGGTGTATCAACATCCAGCTCCCTTAAACCCAGCGTTAGCTTCCTCACTAATCTACTTATCTGAGTGGGATCACGAGCACTCCCTCCTCGATCCCTTCTGCGGTAGCGGGACTATACTCTTCGAAGCCGGTATGATAGCTAGGAACACTCCAATATGCAAGTTCAGGAGGGACTTCGCTTTCCTGAAGTTCTTCGGGGAGCTCCCAAGGTTTGAGGAGAGAGATGTCGGGCTCAAGCTATATGGCGTCGAGAAGTTCAGGAAGCATATAGAGGGAGCTGAGCTAATAGCTAGTTACGTTGGCATATACCCTAAGTTCATTCGAGGCTACGCTGAGAGGATAGGGGAGTACTTCGATAGCGTGGATTTCATCGTGACTAACCCTCCATATGGCTTGAGGATAGGGAGGAAGGGGACCATAGAGAAAATTTATGCTGAATTCCTCAAGGCCGCTAGCTCGATACTCAAGGAGAGGATGGTCTTGATAACTTCTGAGACATCTATATTCGAGAGACACGCTCGAGATAACTTCGAGGTCATTAAGAAACTTGAAGTCATGTACGGTGGCCTGAGGACTTGTGTTTATATCGTAGAGGTATGAATAGAAATGGATTTATCTTTATCAAGTCCTTATTGAGGATGCCTTACAACTTCAACTTCGACCTCTCATCCCTACCTAAGGGCTTCCTCTCGGAGATAATCAAAGCGTCTTATAATGCTAGGATCCACAGGAAGCTGACTTCTACAGCTAGGAGGATAGTGAAGCTCTTCAAACTGGAGGAACTCACGGGACTCGACTTAGAGAAAGCTATATCTCTCGTTGAAGACCTTCTCGAGATATTCATGCTCAATGAGATGAACAGAGAGAAGTTCGAGGGGGTGAGGAGGAAGGCCCTCTTCCTCCCCCATTGCTCTAGGAAGTACATGGACTCGAGATGTAAAGCTGAGTTCAGGGAGGATCTATCTACTTACGTTTGCGGGAGGTGCTCTGATGATTGTCTGATAAGGAGAGCTAGCGAACTCGCTGAGGAGAGGGGATACGATGTCTACGTAGTCCCAGGGGGATCTTGCATACCTAAGATAATAGAGAGGATGAATTATGAAGCTGTAGTAGGTGTAGCATGCGGTATGGAGCTCCTCCTAGCTTATCAATACTTGAAAGATTTCCCAGCTCAAGGTGTCCCTTTAATGAAAAATGGATGCTCTAGAACTATCTTTGACCTCGAATCTCTCGAGAGATCCCTTCTCTGATGGTCGAATTGCTCTAATTTTCAAGGGGAGCCTCGAGACCGAGAAGAGCATCGCTGATGCCATTACGATAGACTGGAATTTGAAGGTCTCACTGAGAGCCCTCGAGAGGAGATTCACATTTCCCAGATCAGCTGGATCTATTAACTCAGCAGCTATGAGCCTCGAGGCCAAGTCATATGGGATGAAGCCCGTCATCAGAAGGACGCTCAAGTTTAAGCTAGCGGCAAACCCCACATTGAAGGATAACGTCCTTATGGATGAGGCAACTCCCCTCCTCTCTTGAGGGGCCCCGATCATTATCGAACTAGCGTTAGGGGTGACGAAGAGACCAGCGCCACAACCTAAGAGGGACATCGTCGAGAGTATGAATCTCGTGGATGTCTGTGTTGAGAAAAGGGACATCATGTAGAGGGAAGTTGAGGAGAGGGCGAGGCCTAGCAGTGTTATAGGAGCATAGCCGTAGTTATCGGAGAGCTTACCGCCCAGAGTCCCGAATATCAGGAATGCGAGTTCGAATGGGAGGAGGAGCATTCCAGTTGAGGACGCGCTCAATCCCTTAACTACTGAGAGGTAGATGACCAGCAGTACTGTGACAGAGCCGAAGGCCAGGGAGTAGAGGAATTGAGCTACTATGCCTCCGGTGAACTGCCACTCCCTGAAGATCCTCAGATCTAGAGCGGGGGAAGGTGACTTCAGCTCCCAATAGATGAATAGGAAGATTATCAGGGATCCGAGGGACGCTAGGATGAGGGATGCTCCCAAATAAGCACTACCGTATGCAGCGAGCGTGAGGGATAGGAGGATTAATGAGACTGCAGAAGTGAAGGAAAGGAACCCCAGATAATCTACTCTCGCTTTAACTGGCCTATAAACTTCTTTGAGTCTCATTCTAGACCAGAACACTGAGATGAGTCCTAAGGGCACGTGAACCCAGAAGACCCACCTCCAACCCAAGTTATCTATTATAAGACCCCCTAAAGTCAAGCCGATGAGGGAGCCGAGCCTGAAGGCTATCTGATTGACCCCTATCCATGTCCCTAACTGATCCTTCGGTACGGAGTCTGTTATTATCGCTAAGCTCAGGCTAATGAGGAACGCGGCTCCGATCCCTTGGAAGAGTCTGAGGGAGATCAATTGAAATACGTTAGAGGAGAAGCCGCAGAATAGAGAGGATAGGGAGAAAAGGGCGAAACCCATTGAGAAGAGGTTCACCCTCCCATAGATATCGCTCAAGCTCCCGACGATTAGTTGTACAGCTGTAGAGCCGAGCATGTAAGCTTGAGTCAACCATATCACTTGCTCGACATCAGCTCCCAGGGAGTGAGCTAGTTCGGGTATCCCGACCACTAATATCCTAGCGTTTATCCCAGTGAGGAAAGAGGCTAGGGTAGTCACTGAGAGCACGTGCAGTATTTCTTTTCTTCCGCTCATTTCGACCTCACTACCCCTCGCAATATAAATAACTTGATCCCTTCAGAGACCCTTCGAAGATTGAGGGATGAAAATGCTCCTTTGGGGATCATAGCTTAACTCGAAGCCCATGAGAAGCTGACTCGATTAGGGAGATATGGGGGTCTTAATTCAGTCGCATATATCGATTGCTTGAGATCAGGCCTCCTCTACTTGAGGGGGATCTCCGGGATCGTAACGCACCTCCTGACCTCTATCATTCTAGCTCACTCCCAATCGATCCCCTGTCCCTTAGATGACCGTGAGATGCTACTCCAAGTTATTTTGGTGTCAGCCCCCTTCTCCCCCTACTACTCATGAGAGCAGCTCCTTCAGGAGGTCCGATATTAAATTGAGGATAGGGAGAGCGGGCTTACTTTCAGAATTGATCGGTCCCCTAATATCCTAAGATTCTCAGCTCTCCAGCACTAGATTTGAGGATCAAATTTATCTCATGGATCTTCGTCTTCCTCGCGATACTCTCCACCCTCTGAAGAGGTTTGAGCCCCAGAGAAACCCCAGTTGAGATCCGTTCAACTCGCCCCACGCAGGAAGGTCGGCCATCTCCTCTATCCTCACCTTTATCTCCGCCCTCTCAAGATTGCTTTTAGGAAGATTACTCGATTTTATTAGGATGTCCACATCACTGCCTCCTGTCGCCTCCCCTTTCATGACGCTCCCGAAGAAGTATATTTCAGCATCTGGCATCAATTCCTTAGCAGCTCTAGCTATCCTCTCCACATACACCTCCCATTCTCTCACCATCCTTGCCCTCTCGATCATTAAATCTACGTACTTCTCCATTTTAACACCTCCTCTGCTACATTCAGGAGTTCTTCTGCCTCTTTCCTCGTAAATTCTCTCGCCAGATATGATGAAATATAGATGTCCTCCATCGACCTGAAGATTGGAAATGGGATTTTGAGTCCCTTCTTGATGAAGTCCTCGAGTATTTATCGGCTTATAGATTGACTTTCAACCCGATCCCCGTTAAGATCACGAGAGAAGATCCATCTATCCTATTACTATTCAACCACTTCTTATAAGCTGCGTAAGCTACTGCTGAGCTCGGTTCAACGTATAAGCCTTGGAGGGCGAGCTCCCTATGGGCCTCTACTATCTCACTTTCCTCGACTATCTCAGCATCACCTATCCCTCTGATCTCCTCAACCATCAAATTGAGTAAGGGAGGATTCGGGCTTATGAGGGCATCTGCAACACTCTTAACTACCTTAGGTGGGGAATAAGTCAAGCCCTTGAGCTTATGATAGAGGGGAGAGATGAGCTTAGTCTGACAAGCGACTATCAATGGAAGCTCATCTATCTCACCTGAATCGAGGAGGTGCTTGAATCCCCTTATGGTCCCGAGCAATAGCGTCCCCGCTGAGACCGGCAGGAATACATATTTAGGGGGCCTCCAGTTGAACTGCTCAGCTATCTCGTATGCTACTGTCCTCATAGCGTCCCAGTATACGGGATGGTAGACGTGACCGACGTAGAACTTGCCCTCCTCATGAGCCATCGCTTCAGCTGTCACATCCTCCCTCCTCCCCTCCACTCTCATTAACTCAGCTCCATAAGCCTTTATCTGTTCAACTTTAGGGCCACTAGCTGTCGAAGGTACGTATATCTTAGCTCTAATTCCTGATGCTGCTGAGTAAGCTGCTACAGAAGCTCCAGCATTTCCAGAGGAGTCCTCGCTTATGTACCCTCTTGACCTGACTCTCCCAGCTATAGTCGAGAGTAGGATGGAGGAACCCCTATCTTTGAAGGAACCAGTGGGGTTGAGGAAATCCAACTTGAAGTGAGTGCCTTTCCCCTTTATTACGGGAGTCCATCCCTCCCCTAAGCTCACTCTCTCCTCCACGTGAGGGAAGAACTTGTAGTACCTCCAAATGGAATGTTCCTCCCTCTCTATTAGTTCCCTCTCGAAATCGAGATCTAAGATCAACTCTAGAGGGGAACCGCACTTACACCTGAACTCCAGGGGGTCTGATGTCTCGTACCCGCAAGAGCGACATCTAGCGGCGTACATACTCTCTTTCGTGACGCCCATACAATAATAAGTTGATGCAGATAGATCGCACCCCAGATTTTCACGTGACCCTCTTCTCGTGAAAGATCAGTGCGAAGGGGATAAAAATACTTAGAGAGGTCTCGAGGCTGTGATACCATGAGAGCTCACATCCCGCTCCTCCTGATCCTCACTCTATCAGTAGCTATCCTCTACCTAGCTCTCACGAGCTCTCCAGAGCTCAAGGAATATGAATCTCTGAAGAGAGAGTACGAGAGACTCCTCTCAGATTATAAAAAGCTCAATTCAACTTACGATACCCTAAAGAGAGAGCATGAGGACGCTCTGAATGAGTTAAAGGAGCTCAAAGCTTCATACGACTCCCTGAAGGAGGAACATGAGTCCCTCCTCTCGAGCTATATTACGCTCAACTCCAGCTATAACTCACTCAAGAGAGAGCACGAGAGCACTTTGAATGAGCTTAGGGTGTTGAGGAGCGAGTATGAAGCTCTGACAAGCAAGTATAATAAGCTTCAAGAGGACTTCAATGCGCTCAAGAGAGAGCATGAGAGCACTTTGAATGAATTGAGGAGCCTGAGGAACGAATATAGTGAGTTAATGAGTAAATACAGTAAGCTTCAGATGGATTATAATGATCTATTGAATGCATATAACCTCCTGAAGAGTTATCATTCCTCAGCTAAGCAAGTGAGGTGGTATGAGAGAGTTGCATATGAGAAGCTCAATACGAACTGGTTTAAGGTCGAACTAGCCTTATGGAGGGAGTGGTATATCATCAAATCGGATCTCAGGGTTTTGTTTCTCTCAAACGATTATGGACAAGCTGGAGCGATTATGTTCGCTGAGATGGTGAGGAGAGACCTCTCGTACAACAGAGATCTCTACAGGGAGATGATCCGCGAGTGGTTGAGGGATCACCCAGCTAGGAATGAAGTGGAGCTCGCGAATGAGATAGCTAGGCTCTTCTATTCATTAGATCATAAATACGCTTACCCCGGTGTGGATGAACCTAACTCTTGGCTTCCCCTATTCCCAGTGGAGCTCCTAGCTTATAGTCTAGGGGATTGTGAGGATCACGCTATGCTACTAGCTTCCCTCTACAAATCGGCAGGTTTCAGGGTCAGGATGATAACCGTCCCGGGGCACGCTGCCCTCCAGATATACCTAGATGGGAGGTGGCGTTTCCTCGAGGCTACTATCCACTTCAGCGATGGGAGAGATGTTCCTTGCTCCTTTTACTCGAGTTTGACCGTGGATGATCTGGAGAGGAGCTTCCTCAATGAGTACAGTGGTGTCACTTATTATTACGATGAGGTCTAACGATTGAGGCGGATCTAGATCCCTCCGCTATCGAGCTCCTTATCTTTAACTCATCGTGAGAGGAGCGAGCTCTCCCAGAGACATCAGTAAATTTTATATGCGTCCACTCCCCGATTTAGGGGTATAAGTGCAATCGCTCGGAGAGAAAGTCTTGGATGAGATAGAAGCCGATAAGAGGCTGAGGAAGAGGCTCGCGGAACTCCTAGTGACTGAACCTGATGTGAGGCTAGCTTTGATAAACGCTGTCCTCACTGATATCGCGAGGAAGGAGGACATAAGGGAGCTTAGGAGTGAGATGAGCCAATTGAGGGGGGAGATGAATCAATTGAGGGGGGAGATGAGCCAATTGAGGGGGGAGATGAGCCAGCTCAGAGCTGAAGTGAGCAGCAATCTCAGGTGGACCATAGGTACGATCTTGACGATATGGGGCGCCACTGTGATCCCCGTCTTGCTGAGGTTGATAGGGATCATATAGCCCTATTACAATGTCCTGAGGGCTTCGGAGGCTCTTAGGCATCGAAGTTTGAGTCAGGATGATCCGATGATCGCACAGGGAGTTCAAGAAGTGATCCTCGCGAACGATCTATGCGGGAAATCCCTCAAGAGCTAAAAAATAAGGGGAGAATTACTCTGGAGGGAGCTCCATCCACGCTAGATCTATATCTATGCCCTCCTTCTTATTCTTCCATCTCCAGTAGTACCACCATAGGACCCCGCCTATCCAGACGAATAAGAAGGCTATGACTCCCTCCATCGTTATAGCTCCGAGTTCAGGTGTAGTGTAATAGAAGTACTCCACTATCCCTATGTTTATGAGATCCTACAGCAGCTATAGCTGCGTTATTGAATATGCAGAAACCGAGCGTCTTGCAACCCATAGCAGCTCCGCTCCTCCCTGCGTGATGTCCTGGGGACCTAGCTAAGGATATTGAGAGGAATTCTCCTCTAGCCACTCTATCAGCGGCCTCGACTGCGCAACTAACTGCTGCTAGAGCTGCTTCGAAACTCCCCTCACTGAAGTAAGTATCCATATCTATATAGCCCTTCCCCCTCCCCTTTATGTACTCTATGTAAGCTCTCTCATGAACGCTAGTCAGTATCTCAGCATCCCTCATACCTGGATCCACTAAATTGAACTCTAATCCCTCCTCCCTCATCCCTCTTATCGCTATCTCTACTCTCTCTGGCCTCTCGGGATGGTAGGAAGGGGGGTAATGTAACTTATGGACGCTCGGGACCAATACGTCCATACGAGTCATTAGGACTACTACTTTATATTCTGCACTGCAAACTGATATATTCAAGCTATACGTCCCCTTATGCTGGGCACGATAATTAACGCTTTAGCCGTGTTATCAGGTTCCTCCATAGGGCTCTTGATGAGGAAGAGCATAGGGGATGATCTCAAGGGCAAGTTACTGAGCGTCATAGGGCTCTTCACCTTATACTTAGGCGTGGATATGATGTTGAGGTCTGAGAGGCCGCTTGGCCTCATAATAGGCCTCCTCTCGGGGACTTACATAGGGCATATGATGAAGTTGGATGAGAGGCTCGAGAGAATCTCAAATATAAGGAATAAATCAGCTGAAGGCCTCCTAGTCCCGTTTCTAACTTTCTGCATCGGTCCTATGACTGTGATAGGGTCCCTCAGAGATGGCATGGGGGATCCATCCATAATACTAGCTAAATCTGTCATGGACGGCTTCAGTTCGATAGCTTTCGCTTCAGCTTTCGGTTTCAGCGTGGTGCTCTCAGCTATACCGCTCCTCTTATTCCAGGGATCTCTCTCCTTACTCGGGAGGTTCATAGGGGATTCCCTGCCCTTATCAGCTCTGGAGGAGATGACAGCAGTGGGAGGGATCATATTGCTCGGTTTAGCTCTCAGGATCCTCGGAATTAAGAAGATGGATGTCGCTGATATGCTGCCTAGCCTCATAATAACTCCTCTGATATCCCAATTCCTCTAACTAGTGGAGTTATTAGCGTCGGGGAATGGACTCGGGGAACTGAAGCGTTCTCAAGAGCAACTCTCTAAGATCTCCCTCAAGCTCAGCACCATCTCCCCTCCAGTTATCCTCTTCCCCATCTCTATTAAGCTCGTCTCCCTGATCTTCCCAGCTCTCAGATAGTTCTCATCTGCGAGGACGCTCTTAGTGGGGCCATCCGCTATGATGCGACCGTTGGAGAGTATTACAGTCCTATCAGTGTACTCTATAGCTAGATCCGTATCATGCGTTATGATTATGAGGGTCTTCACGGTCCCGAATAATCCCATTATGAAGTCCATGAATTGCGTGTAGCTAGCGTAATCCTGCCCAGCAGTGGGCTCATCTAATATCAATATCTTGGGCCTCATCGTCAGTATCGAGGCCACAGAGATCCTCTTCTTCTCCCCGTAGCTAGTAGCGAATGGGGAGTGCTTGAGGAGATGATCCAACCCGCACTTAGCTGAGGTCTCCATCACTCTCTCCCTCACTTCATCGCTCCTAACTCCCAAGTTCCTAGGACCGTAAGATAGCTCCTCCTCAACGCTCTTAGCGAAGAGCATACTGAAAGGATCTTGGAATACTAAGCCTACGTAATTAGCTAGCTCATAGACTTCCTTCTCCCTAGTGTCCATCCCGTATACTAAGACCCTCCCTCTCTTAGGCTTCAATATACCCAATATCAGCTTAGCTAATGTGCTCTTCCCCGCTCCGTTGTTCCCCAAGAGGGCTACTCTCTCCCCTTCCCTTATCTCCAGATCTACATCTTTAAGGGCTTCTTTACCGTCATAATCGAAGCTGACTCCTTCTATCTTGATCGAGATGGGTCCTAACTCCCTCCTCTCGCTCCTCGCTCTCAAGCCCCTGCACTCCCCGATGAGCACTCTGGATGGGATCTTTATCACCCCAAAAAGATCTTTAAGCTCCCTCTCTTCCCTCATCTCCCTCATTATCTTCCCGTTTTCCATGAAGATTATTCTATCAACTCCTACATCCAATACTTCCTCCGTCCTGTGCTCAGCTATTATCAAGGTCTTACCCCTCTCCTTCATCATCCTCATCTGCTCTTGAACTAGCCTCACTCCCTCACTATCTAAGTTCGCTAAGGGCTCGTCCATCAAGATTATAGGGGGATCTAGAGCTAATGTGCCAGCTATAGCTACTCTCTGCTTCTCCCCTCCGCTCAGCTCATTCACATCCCTCTCCCTGAGGTGCAGAGCGTTCACGCTCCTCAAGGAGCTCTCTACCCTAGCTCTGGCTTCCTCCTTCGGGAAGCATAAGTTACAGGGACCGAACGCTACATCGTCCTCGACGTTAGGCAAGACTAGTTGCTTCCCTACTTCTTGCATCACAGTACCGACTAATCTCGAGAGGTGGGAGAGGCTAGCTCCCTCGACTATAGTGCCGAGCACTTCTACCTCGCCCTCATACTGACCCTCGTATCTGTTCGGTATGAGGCCGTTTATCGCTTTTATCAGAGTGGATTTCCCGCTCCCGCTCCTGCCAGCTAAGAGTACTGTCTCTCCCTCCTCTATCCTCAAGTTCACATTCCTCAGAGCTGGTTCCTCTTTGTTAGCGTACCTGAAAGTGAGATCCCTGACCTCTATCGCCACACCCCGGGGTTGAATGGATCCTTAAAAAGCTTGCCTATCATTTATGACTCCCTCCTCATGCCCCTCTGATGCCAGATCCTCGATGACCCAGCTGGATACCTTTTTAACCTCCAGTCGGATCCGAAGTCGATGAGAGCTGCCCTAATACCTGCTTACAATGAGGAAGCTAGGATAGCTCCAGTCATAGTCAAGGCTAAGAGGCACGTGGATATCGTGATAGTCTGCGATGATGGTTCAAATGACCTCACTGGGGAAATAGCTAGAAGTTTAGGTGCTGAGGTCGTTAAGCATGAGAGGAACATGGGCTACGGGGCTGCTCTCCTGACTCTATTCAAGAAAGCATTGGAGATGAATGTCAGCCTAGCGGTCACGATAGATGCGGATGGTCAACACGATCCCGATCTCATACCAGCTCTCTTCAAGCCCATAGAGGAGGGGAGAGCTGATTTCGTCATAGGTTCGAGGTTCATGGAGGGAAGCTCAACTCCGGGCATCTCCCCATTCAGGAAGTTAGCTCTCAAGGTCCTCAACGTCCTAGGTAGAAGGGCTACGGAGCTCAAGATCTCTGATACTCAGAGCGGGATGAGGGCTTATTCAAGGAGGGCCCTCGAGGTAGCTGCTGGAGCTATAGAGAGGGGGATGGGTGTGAGCTTCGGCATACTGAAGGAGTTGAGCGACCACGGGCTCAAGGTAGCTGAAGTCCCCATAAGGGTCAGCTACATAGGGAGCAAGCCCTCGAAGAATCCTGTTCTGCACTTCTCTGAGCTAATAGCCACGATACTCAGGATCGTATTAGAGGAGAGGCCCCTCCTCTACCTCGGGATCCCCGGAGCTCTCATGATGATCATAAGCTTATACTTCGGCCTCTCCCTCATCAGCTTATACTTCTCCACGAAGTACTTCAGCGTCCCCATGGCTTTCATCTCCCTCGGTTCCCTGATGCTGGGGATAATACTGATAATAGCCGCTTTACAACTCTATTCCATAACTAGGATAAGGGCTGAACTGAGGAAGATCAAACGCTAACCTCTCAACTTCCCCATTACCTCAGAGATCAGCGAGTTTAGGGACTCGAGTTGATCAGGTATCTCCTCTTCCGAGGCCCATGGATCTACCCAAGTGATGTTGATCCCTTCGTAAGAGAGGGAATAAGAGAAGAAGTCAGCTGCACCTTCCTTGGGCTCATATTCAACGCTCCCGATCTCCCTCAATTCCTCCAGTATCTTCTGTAGAGCTCTCATGTCCTCCTCACTCACTCTCCCCTTGATCACTTGAGTCTTGGAGCTGAGCAGAGCTTCCCCATCCCGATATATCACGAGCTTATCCATGAAGCCAGCTATACCACCGCTCCTAGTGTAGATCAAGAGGGGCTCCTTCCCCCTCTCCACTATGAAGTACGATAGTATTATGATGGAGGCTGAGATCAATATTATCAGGAAGACTATCGCCCATCTAGGAGCTCCTATCCAGTGGAACATACATTATAGATGGGAAAGTCAATAAAAAGATTTCATCCATCTCTATTGAAGCGAATATCATCTAATCTCTGAAGATAGCGCTCGTAGAGGATGACCGATCCTACAAAAATGGACACCAGAATGCCCCCACTTTAGAGCCAAATAACGCTGAGAGGAGCTCACGTTAATAGTGTAACAATCCAGGATCAGCGAGAGGCTGAGGGTGCGAGTTTTAAAATAACTCTTCTCCGTAGTGGGGGCTCAAATGATAGGGTTAAGGGATATATTTAAGGCTAGGAAAGTTGTCAGCAAGCACCTTCCCCGAACTCCCTTGATATACTCGCCAAAGATCTCAGATCTATTAGGATTCGATGTGTACCTCAAACTGGAAAATCTACAACCAACGAGAGCTTTTAAAGTAAGAGGCGGCGTCTATTTCGCGATAACTCGGAAGGAAGAGGCCGTAAGGAAGGGCCTAGTTGCTGCATCTACCGGAAATCATGGTCAATCAGTAGCTTATGGGGGAAAACTTATTGGCGCTGAGGTAACGATAGTGATGCCTCATGGAGTTCCGGAAGTCAAGGTGAAGGCCTTGAAAGATCTAGGAGCCAATGTAGTCTTTTATGGTAGAGTATACGAGGAGGCTAGCGAGTATGCCGAGAATCTAGCTAGGGAGAAGGGGATGCTATTCGTTCACGGTGTCAATGAACCACTACTATATGCTGGAGTTGGGACCATGCACCTAGAGAATATAGAGGATCTTCCTGATGTGGATGCGATAATAAACCCGATAGGAGGTGGATCTGGAGCTATAGGGGCTGTTACAGTAGCCAAGACTATAGATCCCTCTATAAAAGTAATTGGGGTACAAGCTGAGGGGGCCCAAAGTTTCTATCTCTCATGGAAAGCTGGGAGGCTTATTTCCACGGGAAAGGCTGATACGATAGCTGAAGGATTGGCTACAAGTAAGGCTTATGAGCTACCTCTATCCATCCTGAGAGGTAAGCTAGATGATGTGGTCCTAGTTTCCGACAATGAGATAAAGAGAGCGATGAAAGTCCTATTGGAAGAGGCAGGGCAAGTGGCAGAACCATCTGGGGCTGCAGCAATGGCCGCAGCAATTAAGATGAGGGATTCGCTCCAAGGGAAGAAGGTAATAGTCATGGTGACTGGAGGGAATGTAAGCCCTCAGATGCTTAAAGAGATCACGGAGATGCCCGAAATTAAATTATAATCTATTGGGACTTAAGCTTGAGCTCCAATATTAATGCATCTGGTTCTCCATCTCCCCATTGCCTGAATCCCTTTCCCTGAGCAACTTCACGGGATGAGGCATCTCTAGGATCATCAGTTAACGTTCCTTCCATCTTGAGCTTTTAGGGGGGAAGCTGGGCCCAACAGATAATAAGATTTTCCACATTTTTGAGGTTTTGAGCCTCACTAGTAACGTCCAGAGAAATGTATTTACGCGTAAGGATTCCTCATGAGAAACTAAAACTCCTTGGAGATTCCTAATTCGTCATAGATAACTTCAGAGTCCTTTAGTAAGATACTCACCTCCTTACTACCCAGGGGATCCTTATTGATGACTACCAGATCAATTTGGGATGCCTCTTGGCCTGAGCTTTAACATCTTCACGGCCATCTCTATCTCATCAAAGCTATTTCCCTCAGCTACTCTAGAGACCTAGATGCTTTAGTCAGCGAATCCGTCTGAGGGAGTAAATATTATATTTCCCATGAGTGGGTGATTATTTATGTCTACCCACATAGTGGAAATGGATGACAGGGGGAGGATACTCATCCCGAATAAGTTGAGGAAGACTATAGGGTCCAGAAGGTTCCTTCTCACCATCAGAGACAGGAGAATAGAGCTCATCCCACTAGATGATCCGAAGGAGGCCTTTAGGAAGTTAAAAGGATCGAGACAGCTACCCTTTGACTGGAAAGAGGCCAAGAGAATAGCTGAGAGGCTGGCTAGTGAGGAGGTCGTCGATTGATGCCCTTGATCGAGCTGGATGTCCTCCTAGCCTTCATAAATAAGTCCGACAGACATCATGAGGTCGCTTCACGCGTTATAGAGGGAGTAATTACTGATGAAAGCTATAATCTCTCCTCAGTGGCCCTTATCGAGATGTCCCTGATTTACAGATCGAGGTCCATGGAATTGGAATTGGAAGAGGACTTAAGACTCCTCCTCTCACTCTTCAACGGTCGAACGACTCAACTCACTCCCTTAGAGGCGATGAGGGCTGTGTGGATCAGGAGGGAATACGACCTCTCCTTCTTCGATTCCCTGCATGCTGCATCAGCGATGAGTCTGGATTCTGCTATAGTATCGTTCGATGATGTGTATGACAGGGTAGAGGGGTTGAGAAGGATCGATCCGAGGGAATTGCAGGAACGAGCTCTCAATGGCTCCTAACTCCAAAGGATAATACTAGATCCTTTAGTTAAAAACTAGAATCATCCCGCCAATAGCTCAACTATGGCCAGCGCTATCACCTTCGTGACCTGAACGACTGAGTCCAGCTCCACAGATTCGTTAATTCCGTGAATGTTGTGAGCTATAGGTCCGAATCCCACGGAAGGTATATTGAAGTCATTTATGAAGAATCTGGTATCTAATCCTGCAGTCCCTCCGCAAAATCTGGGCCTCTTACCAGTGACTCTGAAGGCTAGATCTGAGAGCTTCAGCACAAACGGATCTGATGTATCTATCATCGAGGGCTCCGCCCTCCAGCCAATTACACTGTATTCTGGGGGGTTCTCCTTGAGCCAGGGATCTCTCTCAGAAACTTCCCTTACTTTATCCAAGATCTGACGCTCTACATCACTTACGCTCTCCCCTGGTGGCCAGCCTATCCTACAATTGATCTCCGCCCACGCGGGAACTGTAGATGGCCAATCTCCTCCCGATATCACACCAATGTTCAGGATGGTGACGTGCCCCTTCATATAAGGTTCACATTCCTCAGCGAGCGGAAATTTGATTCTCTTTTGTCGCTCTTCGTTGAGTTCCTTTAGGGCATTGTAAATCAACCATATCTTATCAATAGCGTTAACTCCTCTATGCGCCTCCTTCGCGTGAGCTGGCCTACCTTTAACTCTTATCTTGAAATATAACACTCCCGCAGAAGCTATCCAGAAATCCAGCCCAGAAGGTTCTGGATTTATTGAGAAGTCCCCAGTATATCCTTTTAATAGGGTAGCTAGCGCTCCTCCGATGCCACCATCTTCCTCTTCTATAGTCGATTCAACTAGTACCCTGCCATTAATGGGTATCTCAAGCTCCCGAACTGCTCTCACCGCATATATCATCGCTGCAATCCCAGCTTTCATATCCCCAGATCCTCTTCCATAGATCCTTCCATTGGAGATCTCCCCTCCCCATGGATCGTACCTCCATTCCTCTTCAGGACCTGGGGGGACTACATCTATGTGGCCGTTGAGAATTAGAGTCCTCCCGTCACCGCCTTCCTCCCATATTCCGATTACATTCGGTCTATTATTATAGCCGAATTTCTTGTATGAAGTCGTCTCGAAGAAGGATGGATGGCCCCTCAGTTCACTCAAGTTTGGTTCAAATGTTTCCACCTTCAACCCCATCTCAGCTAGTTTCTCCTTAACGAACTCCTGCGCATCCCTCTCTTGACCGGTAACGCTGGGAATCTGAACTAATTGACTCGCCAGCTCGATTATCTGATCGCGATTCTCATCAACTTTCTTTAGAACTCGCTCAAATACACTATCTAAGCTAGACAGAGCCCTTCACCTCCTTAGCAGAAAGTAACTAACATCAGTCAGTATTACCATCTCCATGATCTCCATCCCCTTGCTATAAAAGTTAGATATATTTGGAGGCCTCTTCCAGCCAGTCAGCGACTAAGTTTACCTTCCTGACCATCTTAGTAAGATACATATAGAATTCATCGGAATCTCTCGGGATTTCAACTATATCCTCGATTATCGATAGGTTTGGAATCTGGCAATGGAATTGCATCCCTTCGAGAACCTTAAGCCCGTTTAAATTTTTCTCTGAGGGCATATCGAGAATATATTATGTCAGCAGCAAATTTACGAAATTTCTATAATGAGTATTATATATCTTATCCTATACCATGACTCCTTAAAAAAGAAGTATAGCTATTTAAGCTGAACTCTCTATTTCATAATTAGTACTCTAGGCTTAGGCAGTTGGTTTCTCGTAAGTATTTCTGCAGGACTAATGCCTGCCGATGGAAATTTAGATTCAGAGAAAGAATCGACCAGAAGGGGATATATCGAGGATTTTCGAAGCAAACATGCTCGACCGATATCCTCAGATAGGATGCCGGCCTTTTTCACAGTCATTAAATTCATTTATGTATGAGTGAGGGTTTGATTCCAAAGATCTCTTGATAGTATTCAGTATAGAGAGCAGCTGCGGGATTATGACCTGTCACCCTATCCTTAACAATTAAGGTTACCGCAGGCGCCCTAGAGTACTGGTAGAATAGAGAATCATGCCCCACGCAGAGCCCAATGACCACATTTAGCTCTGTCTCCAGAGCATTTAGGATCATCGCTTGGCCAATAGGGTTACAAATAGCTTCAAAATCTCCTTTTTCTAGGGTAAACTCTCTAGGAATGCCTAGATCCAGTTTATTTATGCCACCCACTTTACAGCATACGGAATAAACTTCAAAGCCAGCGTTCTCAAGCGCCTGTGAGGTATAATTTGCCTCTCTTCGGAGGCCTATACAGAATGCTATTCCTATCCTCTCAATCCCTAGTTTGCGAGAATACTCGATTATTTCCCTCAGCCTAGGCCATCTCATGTATCCCTCAGCTTCCACAAAGGAGGCCTTGGTAGCTAGCTCCCTAGAGACGCTATTACTGAATAATTCTTCTCTGGACCTCTCAACAGTGTCAACCAAGTTTTTCATCGGGCAGAAGTTTGGAAGGTGCTCAAATTCACCTTTATAGCATGCTAAAACTGTACAGTATGCGCACTTGATAACTCCGAGCGAACCAGTCAACGGGATCACCACATCGGTTAATATTAAAAAAATAAAAAGGTATAGGCGAAGGTGAAGAGATCCAGAGCTTTATCTTCAGTGCTAAAACCTAGAGGACCCTGCCTCCTCATTCCCAATTTTCTCTATGTAATGAGGTGCCCCCTTAGGATCGAGCATGAGACCTTCCGGCTTTAGGATGATCCCCTCCTCATCCGTGCAAGACTTCAGTTTTCTTAGTATCATAAGAGTTCATCACTCTCCTCATGCTTGTTGAAACCCGAGGAGGATATCTCTCACCCGATTTTACCACAGCAACACCTGATGCAATATCTCACTTGTCAATAACTCGAGAGCATGAAATTTATAGCTTATTTTATGGATATTACAACCAACCGCGTGAGATATCCTTGGATCAACTCGCGAGAGAGCTCAACTTAAGTAAGTCCGCTTTGAGCGAGATCCTCAGGAAAGCTGAGAGGAAGGTGATGACAGCTTACATGAGGCACGATCTCCCACATCTCATCATCAGCAAGGTCCTTAAGAAGGTTAAAGAGCTCAAGATCGAGGAGGGAGGCCCTCACTTGTATCTATGATCGAAGTCGATGGAACTCATCACGATGCCTCATCAGAGTGCTCTTCCGGGGGTGAGGATATCGCGATTAGAAACGGGAGGGTCGCTCCGCAGAGTCTCCTGAGGCCTCAGATCTCTCGGATGTCGCACAGCCCCGATGGACCCCCGACCCTCCGGGAGGGTTTCCCTCATAGGAGCTGGGGCACCCCGTATGGGAGTTGGCGAGCTAATCCTCTCGGGAGATCATCAGCCTCTAGCGTCACTTTTATCATCTCTTCAGTGCCCATCCTCCATCTCAGGACGCGAGCTCGCTCAGATACTGACTCCTGCCCTCTCTGATCTCTAGCTCTCTCAATCTCATCGCTGGAATCCACTTATCTCCTCTCGATGGGCTCGGGAAGGTAGTTAATAGGGCCTCAGCTTCCCATGCGTCTCCCCTCTGCGTCTCCTCAGATTCAGAGAGCTAAGGATCGGCCGTGCCGTCGGGTGCGCATGACCGCACTCTGAGGATGGGATTACTCTCGAACCCGGAAAATTTTGGAAAAATTAGATAATTAAATTATATGCAGCTTCCCCTCTCTTCCTAGCGCTGATGAAACCACTCCCGTCGATAGCGATCCCTGAGGATGAGTGCAGGAATAGATGCGACTAGAGATGTCCCGATCTAGCGATCCGAGAGACCCCTCTTCTCCCTAATAGGACCACTCATCCCCTTAATCTCTGAATTCACGTCAGTATCCCATCTCAACCTCCTTCTTCAGACGCAGGACTTCCTCCCTCAGACCGAACCTCTCCCCGAGTCTCTCCACCTCTCCCCATTCTATTTTAATCCTCCTCAACCTCTCCACAGAGATAGGCCTTATCCCTCCAGCTGCCTCTAACACTGTATAAGCCTCAACGGTGAGGGAGATGAAGCTCTTCCCCCATCTGCTCACCTCCACTATGTGATCTGGGAATACCGATAGAGGATCCCCCAGAGGAGTTGTCGTGAATATCTCTATAGGAATGGGCCTCTCACCAGAGGGATAATATAATGTGAAGATATGTCCCCTTCTGGACTTTATGAGCTCGATCCTCATCTCTTCCCTCCCGGAGGACTCTGCATAAGCCTCCTCTATCGCTCTCAACGTGACATTAGGAGAGAGGAGATCTATGTCCTTGCTGCTGACATCTACCCCCTGAGTTACAGCTATTATCTGAGATCCGTAGACTATCGTAGACACTCTCGCGCGAAGAGCTGGATAGAAAGAGAGGAAGACTGGGAGCCAATCGCTCATCTCCCTCATATGAATTCCTCCGCCCAGAGAGCCGGGACTGAGTTGAAAATCCTCCTAAGTAAGAGGAGGTCCGATATCGGTAGGTCCATCCTCTCCGGCCTGACCCCTAGCTTGAGATAGGCCTCCCTGATGTCCTTACATGAGGGTTTCGTGATCCAAGACACCAGATTCTCGCACTCCTCAGCTAGCCAAACTAGATGCGATAAGAAAGCAGCAGCTTCCCTGCTGAGCTTATTCACATCATTAACAGCACTAAGCGCAGTTTCTGCTGCGACTTCTAGGGCCCATATTTCTCCTCTCATCCCTCTTTTCACGAGATCCTCCCACTCCTCCTGAGATTTAACTCTGAACATGCTCTATCATCTGTCGCATGGAAATCTTATAAATATCCTTTCCAGTCGCTGATGTGTATGGCTAGCGATCTCTGATCGGTAGGTTCGTCTAGAAGGGCTCTTTTTAATTCAATCAAAAATTATCCGAATTTGAGGTAACTAGAGTCAGCCAGCTTCTATCACCATCGTAGTCAGTTATCCTGCTCTCGGATCGGGGATCCTGCCAGTAGACTAGATCCCCTATTAAGTAGCCCTTATCTGGGGAAGCAGAGGAATTACGATTACAGCAATATTTCTACAGTTTTTAAAATACTCTCTGAGCAAGAATCCACCGGATAGATCTGCCTGAAAATTAGCGTCTAGAGAAAGGTTTATGTCCCGTAATTGCCCGCTTGACAGCCTTTAACGCTTTATCGCATATTTAAGGCGAGAATGAGAAGCCAGGCTTACAATATTGACTTTTCCCACTCTCTACTCCCATACCGCTTGATGCCTCTCAATTCCCACTCAGCTTGTGTACACTGTACTTAATCCCTCAGCTTCAGCCACTCTCGCCAGCTCCTTGTCTCCAGTGACAAACATGCAGTCGTTAATGCTTTTGGCTGATGCCAGCTGGAGGGCATCCGCCACATATATGTGATGCTTCAGCACCAGCTTTAGGGAAGCCCGCAGGATTAGGGGACTAACACTGACAACTATAAGCCTGCGTAACCTGGAGAGAGTCGAGGACTCCCTAAGCAAGTTCCTCAGCAGCTTCCTGGCATCAAGCCCCAGTTTCCTCTCGTACTTGTCCAAAACTACTGCGGCCTCTGCGATGTTCCAGTAGGAGAAAGCCAGCTTTCCAACACCCTTATATGCATCTCTGTAAATCTCATCGATTATTTCACTGCCCGGCTCCTCCACGTATCTTTTCACCAAGGCACTTGTGTCCAAGTAGTGCACCTTCTCGGTTTTAGCTCCCTGCAATATCCTTCACCCTCCCCTCCCTCAATTCCCTGACAGCAGTAGCTGCATCCAGCCCTATAGGCCTGCTTCCCGAGATCTCCGATTCCGTTGTGGGCTCAAGATCGCCGAGGCCAAGCTCCTCGCCGAGAGCTTCAGCCCACCTCTCGAAAACCAAATATTCTAGGTATTCTTCAATGATGCTGCTCAAGCTTCTGCCCCTGATGGCAGCGATTCCCTTAACCTCATCCAGCAAATCACCCTCAACGCTCAAGGTAAGCTTCTTCTTGGCCATCCAGATACCCGTATGTACGTATATACGCACATAAAAACTTTTCTAACGCCTGCGTGAAGAGGAGCCAGGTCCTCAATACTTCTCTTCAGATTATCACCGAGGTTGGTGGGATACGCCTGAACTTTATCTCATCGTTTTCGATGTAGATTCCATGGCTTTCCATTATGTTCAACTCTGTTATTGCATCCACTCTTAAGTCTTCGATAACCTCAATTACTTCCCCCTCCGGCAGGATATATCCCTCGACCTCTATGTAAACAGTAGTATCTCCTATAAGCTTGCCATACTTACCTTTCACAGCTAATGGAACTTCTTTAGGCTCTTTATAGAGCTCACACCCGATTTTTTCAGCGAATTCCTCGCTGAAATAGCTCCTTCTCGACCCTGTATCGAACAGGGCTGTAGCTTCTAAAATCCTGCCATCCTTATGCACTTTAATCCTCTTCTCAACCCTGACCAACTTCCTATATCTCAGATTATCGTCTAAAAAGTTTGGGGGGG
>Ga0197143_1000503_pt1 | contig 42132 bp, 39 predicted proteins | sample GBS70_MetaG_FD_148603 | JGI IMG/M metagenome (GOLD analysis project Ga0197143, IMG submission 148603) | Sediment microbial communities from Great Boiling Springs, Gerlach, Nevada, United States - GBS 70_MetaG | ecosystem: Environmental > Aquatic > Thermal springs > Hot (42-90C) > Sediment... | reverse complement strand
TAAATAATATAGCTACTTCTCCGTCATTTAAAAATATAACTTTTTTGGTAAAAGGGAGAAGAGCAGGTATATCTGAAGCTAAAAAGTTTTCCCCTTCTCCTAATCCTATGACTACAGGACTAAGATTCCGAGCAACCATTATAAAATCAGGATTTTCTTTAGAAATAAGACCGATTGCATAAGCTCCTTTTAACCTTTTTAAAGCTGAAAAAAAAGCTATCTTTAAATCTAATCCTTGATTTACATAATCTTCTATTAAATGAACTATTACCTCTGTATCAGTTGCTGAATTAAATTTATGTCCCTTTTCTTGGAGCTCTTTTTTTAACTCATAATAATTTTCAATAATTCCGTTATGTACTACTGCAAGTATTCCTTTACAATCAATGTGAGGATGAGCATTTTCATCAGAGGGCTCTCCATGAGTAGCCCAACGAGTATGTCCAAGTCCTGGAGCTTTAGGACTTTTAGGAAGATTATTAAAAATCTTTTCTTCTAAATCAAATACTCTTCCTTTTACCTTTATTATACTTATTTTTTGATCCTCTAAAAATACTACCCCAGCCGAGTCATATCCTCTATATTCTAATCTTCTTAAACCCTCTAAAAGAACTGGCAAAATCTGCCTTTCTCCTATATACCCTATAATACCGCACATCAATTACCCCCTATTCCCACTCTTTAAGCTTTTTAAATATTCCTCCCACTCCCAAGGAAGTAAATATTTCTTTTTTTTATTACACTCTTTACATGCTGGAACTATATTAATTCTCTCTGAAGTTCCACCTTGGGATAAAGGAATTTTGTGATCCATGGTAAGTTCTTGAGGTTTTACTTTTCTGCTACAATAATAACATATTCCTCTTTCTAACTGTTTTCTCCACCATCTTGTATTTTTAAGTTTTTTTGCCTTAGCCTTTTCTCTCTTTATAAATTCCTCCAAACTTAAAACCTCTTTTTTCATCTTTTCTTAAACTTATTTAATTATCTTTAAAATTTCATTTAAAACTTCTTCTGGGGTTAAATGGGAAGTATCTATAATATAAGCTCCCTCAGGAATAATTAAAGGCGCTACTTTTCTTTTACTATCCAATTTATCTCTAAATTTTATATTACTAAAAACTTCTTCATACAAAATTTTTTCCTTATAAACTCCTTTTTCCATTTTTTCTTTAAATCTTCGTTGTGCCCTTATTTCTTCATCAGCAGTTAAAAATATCTTTATATCTGCATAGGGGAAAACAATACTTCCCATATCCCTTCCTTCAGTAATTAAATTACCTTTTTTACCAAGCTCTCTCATAAATTCAGTTAAGAATTCTCTAACTTCTTTATTGGCAGAGACTTGAGAAACTAAATTTTCCACTTCTTTTTCTCTTAGTTCTTCTTTTATCAATTTCCCATTCCAATAAATAAATGTTCCAGCTGGTGTTAATTCTATTTTTACTTTTTTAAAAGTTTCTTTCAAGAAATTAATTAATGCTTTTTCATTTTCCATATAAGTTTGGAGAGGCTCTTCTGATTTCATTAAAAGATAAGTTACAAATCTATATAAAGTTCCTGATTCTAATAAAGGAATATTTAATTTTTGAGCAATCATTTTAGCTACTGTTGTTTTACCTGAAGACGCAGGACCATCTATGGTAATGATTTTAAATTTTTTCATAATCAAAAATTTTTGGATTTCATTTTAATTTCCTTTTTATAGATATTATCTAAAACCCCATTTATAAAAGCTGGAGAATCATCAGTCCCATAAAGTTTAGCAAGTTCTACAGCTTCATTTATAGAAACAATTCCCGGAATATCTGGTCTAAAAAACATTTCATAAATTGCAAGTCTAAGAATGTTTTTATCTGTAAGATTTAATCTTTCTAAAGGCCAAGAAGGGGTATATTTTTTAATTATATTATCTATAAATTCTATATTTTCCTCTACTCCAAGTACTAATTCCTGAGCAAATTTTAATATTTCATCATTTTCTACACCGAAATATTTTTCGTAATTACTGATGGCTTCATTAATAGATATTTGAGCTGCTTCTTTTTGATAAAGGATCTGAAGTGCTATTTCTCTTCCCTTTCTTCTTTTCATAAATTATATCATCTTCTCGGCGATAAACACAGTTAAATCACCCATTAGATTAGTATAAGATCCTAATTCATTATCATACCATCCGTAAATTACTACTTGGGTAATGGGTATTTCAACGTGAGTGCAAACAGTTTGACCTATTTCTGGAAGGGCTTTACAAATATCTACCTTAGCTAAGGCTGTGCGAGTATGAGTTTCAGCCCCCTCAATAATAGCTGCAGCTCTTGGATAACCTATAATATCTGAGGAAACATTTTGTTCCATAGTAAATATAAGATAATCCTTATATTTTGTATTTGCTACTTCCTCATATATTTTATTTATTAAATCTCTGGTAATACGGTTTTCTAAACTTTCATCTTGAATATTTACCGTTAAAATAATGAGACTTCCCGTAGTTGTAGGCACTCTTACACTTTCAGCCATAAATCCAATTTTTTGCATCTCAGGTATAACAAGTCCTAAGGCTTCAGCTGCACCGGTAGTAGTTAAAATAATATTATTAAAAACACTTCTCATTCTTCTTAAATCTCCTTTTCCTTCCTTAGGAAGTCTATCTAAAACTACCTGCGAACTTGTAATAGCATGAACTGTAACCATGGAGGCTGAAAGTATTCTATCTGGACCAAAATAGTCAAGTAAAGGTTTAACCATGTAAGCCAAACAAGTAGTTGTACAAGAAGCTGAAGAAATAATATTATGTTTGTTAGGCTGATAAACCTCTTCATTAATACCATAAACAATAGTTACTGCATCCTCTGGAATCCCCTTTTCTTTATCTTTTATTTTAAATGGTGCAGAAACTATAACTTTCTCAGCTCCAGCTAAAAGATGACCTCTAACTGAACCTTTAGGATCCTCTGGATCTATATTAGGATCTCTAAATTTTCCAGAACATTCTACTACAAGTTTTACTCCCTCCTCTCTCCAATTAATCTCTTTTGGATTTCTTGTTTTTCTTAAAATTTTCACTTTTATTCCATCCACATACATAGTACCTTCTTTTTCATCTAAATTTTCAATTACTCTCTTTCCTTTATGTCCATAAAGATATACTTGCAACCATCCATAAGTACTATCCTTTTCTATATAACTTGCTATATCAGAAAAGGATGTTCCTACACCTCTTCCTACATTTACCACTATTTCATCAAAGTATTTTCTTGCTACATGATGCCAAAGCGTTAATTTACCTATTCTTCCCAAACCATTTATACCTAATTTTTTCATTTTATCCCCCTCCTCTTTTATTTTTCTCTATTTTTAGCTAATTCTTCTATTTTGCCTTTAAAAATTTGCCCACTTATACCATTTAATGTAATCCAATCACCTAATTTCAAAATGTATCCATTAATTTTAGCTTCTTTTTTAAAATCATTTATACTTAAATTTTCACAACCCACTACACATACTTTACCAAGTCTTGAAGCTACAATAGCTGCATGTGAAGTTTGTCCACCTCTTGCAGTAAGTATTCCATTTACTAAGGATATTTCTTTAATATTGTCAGGGACTGTATCATATCTCAATAAAATTAAGGGTTCATTATTAGATTTAAGTTCTAATATATCCTCCAAAGAAAACACAATCCTTCCAGAAATAAAACCTCCGGACACACCTATACCTTTTCCTATAACTTCTAAACCTTCTAATAGTTTTTTATCAAAGAATGGGATATCTTTTTCTTCTCTTAAAATGATATCTCTTACTTGAAGAATATAAAGATCTTCAGGAGCTTCACTTTCAAAAGTAAACTCTATTTCCTGATGCCCCCACTCCTTTTCATAAACTAAATAATAAGCAAATTTTAAAAGAGCTTTATATATTTCAGGGAAAGCCTCCTCCAAAGATGGACCTTCTCTATTTTCTATTTTTTTTTGCTCTAAAGAAATGGGATAAGCATTAACTAACCCAGATACAATATCTTCTCCCTGATTATAAGGTGTATAATCTCCCCATAGAATAATCCTTGGAAATTTACCAACAGGTGGTGTAGTTAACGTAACCCCAGTTCCAGAAGAAAGCGTTTTATTACCAAATACCATCTGCTGAACTATAACAGCTGTCCCCCATTCTTCAGAAAGCTGCATAATCTCTCTGTAAGCATTAGCTTTATAATTATGCCAAGAATTAAAAATAAGTTCTATTCCCTTGAAAAGCTGTTCCCAAGGATCATCTATAATGTAGACACCTAATTTTTCTACAGAGGTTCTATATAATAAAGCTAATTCTCTCATTTGTTCTCCAGCAAAATCTTTCTTTTTCTTCACTTTATATTTTCTCTTATGCTCTCTCATAAGATTATTAAAAAAATCACGAGGAATCCCGTAACACATTGCCCAGCTCTGAATAAATCTTCTATAAGTATCCCATGCAAACCAAGGATTTTTACTTGTTTCTGCTAATCCTTCTATTATTTCTCCATTTACACCCACATTTAAAAGAGTGCTCATCATGCCAGGCATGGAAAGTGCTGAACCACTTCTTATGCTAAAAAGCAAAGGATTTTTCTTATCACCAAACTTTTTATTAGTTAAATTCTCTAAAATCTTCACATGTTCTCTTATCTTAGCTTCATAATCTTCCCAAAGTTCTCTATATTTTTTTATCAATTTATAACATCTAAAAATTTCAGTAGTTAAAATAAATCCGTAAGGAATCCTTACACTTATATTTTCTTCCTTAGCAAGGATTGTAAGGTTATACCCTTTACTCCCCAAATAAAGAAGGTCATTAACAAAGTGATTTGGTTTGTGAATAAGAGATAGTGTTCTTCTTGAATCATAACTCATAAGTAAATTCAGATCTTCAATCTCAATCCTTTCCAAATAAGAAGAAAATAGATAATATATTTTTTTAAGGAATTTATCTAAGTATTTCAAAACAAAACCATTATCTATAATTTCCCTAATAATAACCTCACTTATACAAAAATAGGCTTCTTCTCTATTATGAAGATTTTTAAAGCACCTCTTGTATTTTTCCAAAATATCCTCAGGACTAAGTGCCTCAAAAACTAAAGGAAATACTTTTAAAAAGGGACTTATATAATAGGCTTGTATAATATGCTGAACCCCATCAATTAGACCTCTAAAAATATCTAAATATTGTTTATAAGAAAGAGGATAACTTTTTAATGAGCTTTCTAAAAGATTTAAGTATGTATCAAATTTTTGGGAAAGGATACCATCAATGTATAGAGCTCTTCTAAACAATTTTAAAATTTTCAAAATTCTAAAAAAGGAGGCTTTTGTAATAAAGCTTAAATCAAAATGATCTAATAGTTTTTCAAATAGATTATTAATTAAATATTCAATTCTAAAAGTTAAACCAAGGGCATCAAACTTTTTCTCCTTATACCTTCCGTACATAGAAGGAATATCTACCGCTATGTGTCTCTTAATTAAAATCTGCTCTATAGGAGTAAATTTTTCTGAAGATAAAATTATGTTTTCTTTTAAATCTTTTAACCAGATTAGTAACTTATCTATTTTTTTCTCAGTTTCTATTTTTCTACTAAGAAGTAAATCTTTTAATTCAGAAAGAAAAGGAAATTCATCTACTGAATATTGAGCCAAAAATGTATCTATATCTTCTAAAACTCCGTAATATTTTTGATGTTCTAACTTATAAAGATATATAACTAAATAAAGTTTATTTTTATAAACTTGGTCAAAATTTATTTCATCTATATAGGCTTTTATTTGATTAAGCCCCTCTGTTAAAATTAGTTCAAGATCCTCTTTACCAGATTTTTCAATCAAAAGTTTTACTAAATTTTGCATCCTTAAATGGTATTCTTTTTCCTGATTAACTACCCTTTCATAGACTTCTTTAGGTAAATATTTTTTAATAAGGTTTCCATCAAAAGTTAACCAGTAATTCAAAATGTCTTTAATAAAATCTACTGCTAAGCTTGAATTTTCTATGTGAATAAATTTTCTCAAAAAGTGAATTAAACTGTCCTTTCTTTGGAATACTTCATCTACCTCTGTAGAAAGATCTCTTATCAGTCCTTCTGCTCCAATTTCGTTATAATAAATGGGTAAAACTTTACAAAATTGCTTTACTAAGTTATAAACAGGTTTTATAGGGGAATTCAAAAGATGAGTTATTTCTCTCTGAAAAAGGTCAGTATCTTTGATAGATACTCCGTACAATTTTAAATTCAATATTAGTGCTGAAAGAAGACTACTACACCATTCAGGATTTACTTTGAATATATCTAACCACGTTTTAATATTTAAAAGATGATTAGAATTTTGCTTAATTCTCCAATTAACATCAATTCCTTTAATTTGTGGAGGTTGGAAACCAAATTTTATAATTTCATTTATAAGAACTTCAATCAAATAAACATCCTTTTTATTTAAAATACATATCCCTATGTTTTTTATACATTCTAAGGCTGTCCAAGGATAAAGATAAAGTTTTTCTTTTAAGATCTTAAAAAATTGAATTAAAAACTCATCTAAATTCTGAGAAGGTTTTAGATCAATTAAATAAATGAGATTTTTGTTAACCTCTCTTATCAATTCTTCATGAATAAGTTTAAGAATCGGAGCTTCTATAAGCTTAAACAAAAAAAGGATTTTCTTTTCTTCTGGAAAAACAGAATTATCTAAGGAATTAATAAAATTTATAAGTATTTTTAACTCCCTTAAAAGATCTAAATGGTCTGGCAACTTTAGTAAATAAGTTAAACTAAGATTAGAGGTAATTAATTTGTCAATTAATTCGCTAAAATAGGAAGTTTTTAAAATAAACCTCTCTTTTATGTGCGAAGGTTCTAATTTATCTATATCCTTTTCTACAAATTTTTTCCAAAGATTATAAGTAAAAATATAGGATCTTGTGAGTAAAGCCTTACAAACTTTTTCTAATTCAGAAGATAAATAAAAACGAGTATATTTAGATATTAATTTTTTGAAGGAATAATAATTTTCTAAAAAGTTTAAAAAATACTTTTCTGGAAGATTGGTTAGGGCTTTTAAAATTTCCTTAAGAATAGGAGAAATTTCCTTAAATGTATCTTCATCTATAAGGTCAACTGTTTTATCAAGAACCGAAAAGATTGTTTCAGCTGTTTTAATATTTAAATCTTCTTCTTCACCAAAAAATCTAAATAAAATATCAAAGGTCAACCAATATCCCTGAATCTTTTGTTCATGCTTAAGAAGAAGGGGGAGATTTTTTAAAATAAAACTTCTAAATTCCTCTAAAACTATATAATTATTTTTATAAGGATGAAAGATTTCTCTCAGCAAGAGCTTTATCTGGTTTTTTAAAGCTGGAAAATTAGAAAATATTTCTAAAAAGATGTTATATTGAGGCTCATACTGAACTTCCTCTACAAAAGTATGGGTTAAATTAATTAATAGGGCTTTAGAGGTAAATCTCTCACTCATCTTTAAACTTCTCTTTCCATTATATAATTTATCAAATCAAGAACTCTTACTGAATAACCCCATTCATTATCATACCAAGTTAATAATTTTATCAAATTTTTATCTATTACCTTGGTATTAAGTCCTTCAATAATGGCACTATATGGCTCTCCAATAATATCTGAAGAGACTACAGGTTCTTCAGTATAACCCAAATATTTGTTTTGATTTTCCTTAAAAAGTTTATTTATTTCTGCAGGAGTAGTTTCTCCTTTTATCATAATAACAAAATCATTTAAAGATACATCCGGAACAGGAACTCTTATACAAATACCCTCAATCCTTCCTCTAAGGGTAGGTAAAATTTTTACTATGGTCTCAAAATCTATGTTTATAGGAACCATATTTAATGGGGCTGATCTTGCTCTTCTAAAATCTTTGGGATGAACCATATCAAGAAGTCTTTGGGTATTAGTATAAGCATGGATACTACTTAAATAACATCTTTCTATTTCGTAGTATTTCATTAAAAGATTTAAGACAGGAGTAGCAGCGTTAGAAATACATGAAGATGTGGAGATAATATAATGCTTGAGAGGATCATATTTTTCTTCATTTACCCCCATAACTATAGTAATATCCTCATTTATAGCAGGAGCTGTAATAATTATCCTTCTAACACCTTTAAGAAGGTGTTTTCTTGCTAAGGACCCATCGGTAAATCTTCCTGTAGCTTCTATTACATAATCTATTTTTTCTTCATCCCAAGGAATTTTTTCTGGATCAGGTTCTTGAAATATTCTTATTCTTTTATCCTCTACTTTTATATATTCTTTTTCTACTTCTATTTGATAGGTTAACTTTCCAAACACCGAATCGTATTTAAATAAATAAGCTAACATCTCTGGAGAAGAAAGATCATTTATAGCTACTATGTCAAAATTCTTAAATTCAGGATATTTAAGTTTTGCTCTTAAAATGGCTCTCCCAATTCTACCAAATCCATTAATTCCTATTCTTAACATAGTGTTTCTAACTTTTAAATTTCTTTTGCCATTACAATTGCTTCTTCATCACCGTAGTAATTTTTTCTTTTATAAGTTTCTTTAAATCCCAATTTTTTATAAAAATTATAGGCAGGTAGATTAGAGGCTTTTACTTCTAAAAATATTTTACTTATATTTTTTTCTTTAGCAAATTCTATTAACTTTTGCATAAGTTGAGTGGCTATTCCTTTTCTTTGATATTCCTTTTTTACTCCGATTTTTAAAATTTCAATTTCAGGTTTAATTTCTCTAAAAATAAGATATCCAATTATTTTGTCTCTCTTTTTAAAAACCCAAATTTTTGAAAGTTCATTTTTAAATTCTTTTAAAATTTGAAAATAAGACCAATTTTCTTCAAAAAACAAATTTTTTTCCAATTCTGAAATAATTTGTAAATCCTTTTCTTCTGCTTCATTAATGAGTGACATCCTTTTCTATATCTCTATAAGTTTTAACTATTTCTATCTCTGGATGTTTTTCTTTTAATCTTTGAGCTAAGATTTCTATAATAGCTGGAGATCTGTGTCTCCCACCCGTGCAACCAATACCTATAGCTAAATATTGTCTATTATCTTTATAATAAAAAGGTATTAACCATTCTAAAAAGGATTCTAAATATTCTACAAATTTTAAGGTTTCAGAAAAATTTAGTAAGTAATCTTTAACTTCTTTGTCTTTACCGCTTAAAGGTTTTAAAGAGGGGATAAAATAAGGATTGGGTAAAAATCTTGCGTCAAATAAAAAACTTGCTTCATAAGGAATTCCGTATTTATAACCAAATCCTATAAAATGAAGAACTAAATTTTTATGGGATTCCCTTTCTTTATAAAGTCTAAATATTTCATTTCTTAATTGATGCACGTTAAAATCTGAAGTATCTATAATTAAATTGGCTATTTCTTTTAAATCACTTAGAAGTTCTCTTTCCTTTTCAATAGCTTCTTCTAAACTTCTTAGTTTTTCTTTCATTAAGGGGTGAATTCTTCTTGTTTGATTAAATCTGGTAATAATTACATCATTTCTTGCATCTAAAAACAGGATTTCAAAATTGTATCCTCTTTTTTTCAAATTTTTAAAAACTTCCGAATACTCTTTCAAGAAATACTTATCTCTTATATCCATTACTAAAGCAATGTTTTTGTCTTCTAAACTTTCTTTAACTTCTTCTAAAAATTGTAAAAGAAGTCTTATAGGGAAATTATCAATAGAAAGATATCCAAGGTCTTCAAAAGCTTTTAAAGATGTACTTTTACCAGAACCAGAAAGACCTGTTATTATAACTATATTCATAGATTTTTCTAAGAAATTTCAGGAACAACAATTATCGGTTTGTCTTTTTCTGAATAAATTAGACAAATTTTTTCGTAATCGGTATTGTAAAAAAGCATAAAACTATCTTTATTTTTTTCAAACCATTCCAAAGCTTCTTGAGTAGACATAGGATTAATTTTTACAGTTTTTATAGTATAACCTTCTTCTAATATAGGAGAAACTGTCTCAATAGTTTTAGTTTTTCTAAATTCTTTTCTTTTTTCTTTAAATTTTTTAACCTGTTTCTCTAAGGTTTCATAAGCTAAGTCTATGGCTTCATAAATATCTGAAGTTTCTTCTTTAGCAATTATATTCTCTCCATCTCCGCTTACAATCACTTCTACCAATTCTCTAAACTTTTCTCTTTTAAAAACTACTTGGATATTAACAGGACCTTCAAAATATTTTTCAAATTTTTTAAATTTCTTTTCAGCATAGTTTTTAATTGCTTCTGATGAATCCATCCCTTTGAAAGTAAAATTAAACTCAATCATAAAATCTTACCCCCTTTCTTTAATGTTTTTAGAAATCTTTCTCTCTCTTATAGAGGGAATGTGCAATTCTTCTCTATATTTAGTTACAGTGCGTCTTGCAATATTAATTCCATATCTTTCTTTCAGTATTTTAGATATGGCACTATCACTTAAGGGCTTTGATGGGTTTTCTTCATTTATGATTTCTTTTATATAATCTTTTACTGCTTTTGCTGATAATTCCTCTCCTTCCTTACCCTTATAACCTGTAGAAAAGAAAAATCTTAAAGTAAATACCCCTTTTGGAGTCTGAACATACTTGTGATTTATAATTCTACTAATAGTTGATTCATGTAGTTGAACTTCTTCTGCAATATCTTTTAAGGTTAAAGGCTTTAAAAATTTTATTCCCCTTTCTAAAAATTCTTTTTGATATTTTAAAATAGCCTCACCAACCTTATAAAGATTAGAGTATCTACTATCTAAAGCTTTCAAAAGATCTTCAGCATCTTTCAATTTTTGTTTAAGAAATTTTTTAACTCCAGGGTTATTACTAAAATCTTTTTTCTTTTTTAAAAAATTCTTATAATAGTTATTCAATCTAACTGTAAATGGACCTTCTTTTACCACTTCTACTTTCCATTCATCTTCTTCCTTGTAAAAAATTAAATCGGGTTCTACATAAAGTGCATTCACATCAAAATAATTTCTCGCAGGATAAGGCTCTAATTGCTTAATTACTTCTAAAGCCCCCTCAATTTCTTTTTCATTATAGCCGTAGAAATTTTTAAAATATTCTATTCCCTTAGGTATTTCTTCTAAATGTTTTTCTACCAAAATATAGGGTAAAGATTTTTTATCATACCCTATGAATTCAAGTTGAGTAAGTAAACACTCCTTTAAATTTAAAGAAGCTATTCCTACAGGATCAAGAAATTTTAAAACATTTCTTATTTTCTCCACTTTTCCCAAAGGAATATTAAATTCTCTTGCAATTTCTTCCAAAGATATGTTTAAATACCCTTTATCATCCAAATTTCCTATAATATAATGGGCTATGTTTTTTTCTAAAGGTGTAAGTTCTTTTAAGTTAATCTGCCATAAAAGATAATCTGTAAGTTTTTCTTCAGCTTTAAGGGTTTTTTCCCAACTCCATTCCTCTTCAGGTGTTTCTTTACCAAAGTAAAATCTTTTCTCTATTAGTTCTTCCTCAAAATTAACTTCTTCTTTTAACTTTATTTCTTCAAAATTGCTTTCTTCAATATAATTATCTTCTGGGAGATCTTTATATTCGAGCTCTAAAAAGGGATTGCTCTGGACTTCTTGAAGCAGAAAATTATGCAAGTCCAAGATATTTAATTGTAATATTTTTAAAACAAGCTTAAGCTGAGGAGTAAGTATTAACTGAGGTTTAAGTTTTAACTCGTTTTTCAACTCTATCATTTTTAGTTTCTACATAAAGAATTTTTCACCTAAAAATTTTTCTTTTACTAAATCATTTTCTAAAATTTCTTCAGGAGCTCCTTTTCCTATTATCTCTCCATTAGCGATTACGTAACCTTTATCACAAATTTTAAGAGTTTCTCTTACATTATGATCCGAGATTAATATACCTATTTTATCTTTTTTAAGGGCTTCAAGGATCTCTTTCAGTTGAGCTACACCAATCGGATCTATTCCTGCAAAAGGTTCATCTAAAAGCATAAATTGTGGTTCAATTAGAAGGGCTCTTACTATTTCAACTTTTCTTTTTTGACCACCTGAAAGAGTATATGTCTTTTGATTTAGTATCTCTTTAAGATTAAATAATTCTATGTAATGCTCAAGTCTTTCTTTTATTTTTTTTAAATTCTCTTTAAATCTTTCTAATACAATTTTAAAATTTTCAGCTACTGTAAGTTTTCTAAATACTGAGGATTCTTGAGGTAAATAAATTATTCCCTTTTTTGCTCTTTCAGCTACATCTAAATGAGTGATAGGTTCCTCTCTCAGAATTATTTGCCCATTATCTGGCTTTAAAAATCCTGCAATTATATAAAAGCAAGTAGTTTTACCTGCTCCGTTAGGACCTAAAAGTCCTATAATTTCACCTTGTTGAATTTGTAAAGATACATCTTTAACTACTAATTTTTTCTTAAAAGATTTTCTTAAATTTTCAGCCTTAAGCATAAAAATATCTCTCTTTATTCAAAATATACACGTGCTCTTACTCTACCCTGATCTTTAGCTAAAACTTCACTTTTCTCTTCATTAAAGTATATGGTTACAATATCTCCTTCCACTAAATTTTTATCATGCCAAACCTTGGGAGTTTCTTCCAATACCAATTTTTCTTGATTTTTAAAATAAACTGCTTTTCCAGCATAGGCTTTCCATTTCCCCTTTTCTATAATTACTTTTCCTAAAGCAACTACTTTACTTACTTCTCTTTTCCCTTCCTGCGTGGTAGTATAATATACATACATTTGATCGCACCAAACCTTCAAATCTCCTCTAACTCCAAAAACCTTTCCTGTAAAAACAACTAATCCCTCACTTTCAAATACCTGCATTTTATCTGAGGTTATATCTATTTCAGAACTATATAAAAATGGGACATGTGGAAAAAATAAAAATAAAATTATTATAAATAAGGATTTTATTAATTTCATTGCAGTTTTTAAAATTTTAAATTTAATTTTAATATAACCTATATTTTGGTTAAAACAAGCTAAAAAGTTGATAAAAGCTGAAGAAGGATTGATAAAATTTATTAGATTTTTTGATTAGTAGATTTTTAGAATTAAAAGAAGAGGGGGGATTAAAACCCCCTTTAATCAATTTCTTTAAAATTCTCCGCCAGGTGGCATAGCTGGACCTTTTTCCTCTTTCTTGGGTTTCTCAGCAACCATAGCTTCAGTGGTTAAAAGAAGTCCCGCAATAGATGCTGCATTTTGTAAAGCACAACGACTTACTTTCTTAGGATCTATTATTCCTGCAGCTACAAGATCTTTAAATTCTCCTGTTTCTGCATCAAATCCAATGGAACCTCCTTCATTTTTAACTTTTTCTACTATAATAGACCCTTCGTATCCTGCATTAAAAGCTATTTGACGAAGTGGAGCTTCCAAAGCTTTTTTAATAATCTCTACACCATAATGTTCATCTCCATCTAATTTGAGATTTTCTAAAGCTGGTAAGCATCTTATATAAACAGTCCCACCTCCAGGAACAATTCCTTCCTCTACTGCAGCTTTAGTAGCATTAAGAGCATCTTCTACTCTGGCTTTCTTTTCTTTTAATTCTGTTTCAGTGGGTGCTCCTACATAAATAACTGCTACCCCACCTACTAATTTAGCAAGTCTTTCTTGAAGTTTTTCACGATCATAATCTGAGGTAGTTTCTTCAATTTGGGCACGAATTTGTTTTATACGGGCTTCTATATCTTCTTTCTTCCCAGCACCATCAATAATGGTGGTATTTTCTTTTGTAATTACAACCCTTCTTGCTCTTCCAAGATCAGAAAGTTGAACATTTTCAAGTTTCATTCCAAGCTCTTCAGATACAAAAGTTCCACCAGTTAAAATAGCAATATCTTGAAGCATTGCCTTTCTTCTTTCACCAAACCCAGGAGCTTTTACTGCGCAGCACTGTAATACTCCTCTAAGCTTATTAACTACTAAAGTAGCAAGAGCTTCACCCTCTACATCTTCAGCAATAATTAAAATTGGTTTACCTGAACGAGCTACCTGTTCAAGAAGTGGCAAAAGATCTTTCATAGCACTTATTTTTTTATCATAAACTAAAATATAGGGATCTTCTAAAACACATTCCATTTTTTCAGCATCAGTTATAAAATAAGGAGAAATATATCCACGATCAAACTGCATTCCTTCTACCACTTCTAAATAGGTCTCAAGACCTTTCGATTCTTCAACAGTAATTACACCTTCCTTTCCCACTTTATCCATAGCATCAGCAATAAGATTACCAATGGTAGCATCATTATTAGCAGAAATAGCTGCAACTTGGGCTATTTCTTGACGAGATTTGCAGGGTTGAGTAATTTTTTCCATTTCTTTTATTACCACATCTACAGCTTTTTCAATACCCCTCTTTATAGCCATTGGATTGATCCCAGCTGCAACTAATTTTAATCCCTCACTAAAAATAGCCTGAGCTAAAACTGTAGCTGTAGTAGTTCCATCACCTGCTACGTCACTGGTTTTTGAGGCAACTTCTTTTACCATCTGAGCTCCCATATTTTCAAATTTATCTTCTAATTCAATTTCTTTAGCAACAGTAACACCATCCTTTGAAATTAAAGGAGACCCAAAGGATCTTTCTAAAATAACATTTCTACCTTTAGGACCAAGAGTTACTTTTACTGCATCAGCTAACTTATTAACTCCCCTTAAAATTTTATCTCTTGTATTAGCTCCGTAAATAATCTCCTTAGCAGCCATATTACAACCCCCCTTTAAGTTTTTTTAATTTATTCTTCAATAATAGCTAAAACGTCATCTTCTCTCATAATTAAATATTCTTCACCCTTTATTTTAATTTCAGTTCCAGCATATTTACTGAAAAGAATTTTATCTCCCTCTTTAACAGTTAAAGGTTGTCTTTGACCATTATCTAACAATCTACCATCTCCAATAGCTATAACTTTACCCATAATTGGTTTTTCCTTAGCAGTATCTGGAATAATAATTCCTGATTCAGTTCTTTGTTCCTCCTCAATACGTTGAACTAAAATACGATCATTTAAAGGTCTGATCTTCATACCTTCACCTCCCTTTGATATTAATTTTAATGGGTTTAATGTTTAGCTGAAAAAATAATCATTTCTTTAAAAAAGACAAGAGGTAAGGATTTAAATTTTTAAAAATTGTAAAATTTTATTTAATAAATTCTCTAAAGAATCCGATGTATCAAGAGTTAATAAAGGGTTACAATCTTCTGGAAATTCAAATTTTTGTTTTTGTGAAAGGTAAATATCCCAAAATGCATCAGAATAAGTGCTTTCTGAGAGTCTTTTATAAATTCTTTCCTTAATTACTTCATCTTCAGTAGTACACAATATCCAATAAATTTTTGCTCTTACCTTTTTCAATTTTTCCTTTAATAAATCTCTAAATTTCTTTTCTCTAAAAGTAGCATCCATAATTACATCTCTACCATAAGACAATTCTTCTATTGCCATCTCTATCATTTTTTCATAAGTATTAAACGTTATTTCTTGGGAATAAATACCTTTTTCAAATTGAGCATAGTAGTGTTTGCTTGGATCAAGCTTTAATAATTTTTTTCTAATTATATCAGAAGCTAAATAAACAGCTGGCATTTTTTTTAAAAGATTTTGAGAAAGAAAGGTTTTCCCAGTCCCAGAGAGCCCAAAAAGAATAACTATCTTAGGAATACCCCCTGCATAGTAATAGGCAAGATCAAAATATTTATGTGCAGATTCAAGAGCTTTTTTCTTTTCCTCTTGAGAAATTTCTGGAGATAAATAAGTAAAACACCCTACTTTCCCTCTTACATAGGCTCTATAGCATTTATAAAAATCTAATAATTTATAAATATCTTTATCTTTACTTTTTTTGACATAAGTTTTTATAAAATAATCTGAAAGATCTCTATATCTATGATAATCTAAGTCCATTGCTAAAAAAGAAATGTCACAACATACATCCCCGCATCTAAATCTTTCATTAAATTCAATACAATCAAAAATATAGACCTTTTTAAAATCATCAAAACAAATATTAGCTGAATAAAGATCTCCATGCCCATCTCTTATAAATCCCTCTTTTATTCTTTTTTCAAAAAGCTTTTTATTCTGTTCAATAAAACTATTATTATAATTAACAATATGAGTATATTTTTCTTCTGTCAAAGCAACACTTACAAAATTTTTTGTTTGTTCAAAATTTTCATTTGTGTTGTAAAATACAGTTTCTATACTCCCATAAGGATTAACTCTTTCTCCTGTGTCAGCAGACTTATAAAAGGGAACCAATGTGTTTACAATTAAATCTATATGCTTTTCTGTAATTTCTCCTTTTTGAAGAAGTTCCTTCATCATACCATTTTCAGGAAGTCTTTTCATTTTTACAGCATATTCTACCACTTTTCCGCTCCCCTCAAATTCAAACCTTCCATCCTTCTCCGTTACAGGAACAACACCTAAATATATTTCAGGAGAAAGTCTTCTATTAAGTTCTACCTCTCTTTCGCAAAAATATTTTCTCTTTTCTAAAGTGGTAAAATCAAGGAAACCAAAATTAACAGGTTTTTTTATTTTATAGACCAAATCATCTGTAATGAAAATGTAGGAAATATGGGTTTGGACTACTTTAAGTTGAGAAGTTTTAAAAGGAAAAGATTCTAAATTTATAAGTTTATCCCAAAAAAGGGAAGTCATTTTTTATAATTTTAATTTCTTCTCTTTCATTGACAACAGTATAAATTAATTTTATAAAAGCAAATCTTAACCTTGACCAATCTCTTGTTCATATTTAAAATAAATTTTATAAAAATTAATGGAGGAGAAAGATGAGTTTAATAATCCTTTTTTTAGTAATAATTCTTCTTCTATTTTTACAAGCCTCTATAAAAATAATAAACGAATTTGAAAGAGCTGTAGTTTTAAGATTGGGGAAATTTTTAGCAGTTAAAGGTCCAGGTTTAATTATATTAATTCCTGTGATTGATAGAATGAGAAAGCTTGATCTAAGAATAGTAACTTTAGATGTGCCTCCTCAAGAAGTTATTACCAGGGATAATGTATCTATCAGGGTTAGTGCAGTGGTATATTTCAGGGTTTTAGATCCGGAAAAAGCTTTTTTGCAAGTTGAAGATTATCATTATGCTACCAGCCAATTAGCACAAACCACTCTAAGAAGTATATGTGGGCAAGCAGAATTAGATGAGATTTTAGCTGAACGAGAAAAATTGAACATGAAATTGCAAGAAATTTTGGATGCAGATACAGAACCTTGGGGAGTAAAAGTGTCAAAAGTTGAAATAAAGGAAATTGACCTTCCTGAGGAAATGAAAAGAGCTATGGCAAAACAAGCTGAAGCTGAAAGAGAAAGAAGAGCTAAAATTATTAACGCTGAAGGGGAATTTCAAGCAGCAAAAACACTTCTTGAGGCTGCTCAGATTATGGCACAAAATCCCATAACTCTTCAATTAAGGTATTTGCAAACTTTAACAGAAATCTCTACAGAAAAAAATTCTACCATCCTCTTTCCTTTACCTTTAGAAATACTAAAAGCTTTGAGCGGATCCTTTAAATAATCTTTATAAGAATTTAAGTTTCCCTAAGTTAAAAGAAATTTTTCACAAATGAGTTGTAATTTTTAAAAATTAATTATAATTATAGTTACAAATTAAATTTTTTATAAAAGGAGGAAATTTAATGGATAAGGACTTGATTAAAGAGTTTAGTAGAAAGTATGCAGACATAAAAGATTTATTTGAAAAACATCAAGCTTTAGAAAATGAAGTAACCAAAATATCCCAGAAAAGTTATTTGACACCCGAAGAAGAAATAAAAGTTAAACAATTAAAAAAGGAAAAACTTTATATAAAGGAGCAAATTTATAGATTAATAAAAAAGTACGAAGGAATAGAAATAGATTAAAACTCCAGACTTTTTAAACCTCAAAAAGTCTAAAATTCCAAAAACAAGGAGGGTATGAAGTTGGGTAAAATAATGACTGGTGCTCAAATGATTATTGAAGCTTTAAAAAGAGAAAAGGTAGAGGTAATCTTTGGATATCCAGGAGGAGCTGTAATTGATATTTATGATGAACTTTATAAAGCTTCTGAAATAAAACATGTTCTTGTGAGACATGAACAAGGTGCTGCTCATGCTGCAGATGGATATGCCAGATCTACTGGTAAGGTAGGAGTTGCTTTAGTTACCTCTGGCCCAGGATCAACAAATACTGTAACTGGTATTGCTACAGCTTATATGGACTCAAGTCCTATAGTAGTGTTAACAGGGCAGGTTCCAACAAAACTTATTGGAAATGATGCCTTCCAAGAGGTTGATACTACAGGAATAACAAGACCCATTACCAAACATAATTTTCTGGTTAAAAAAATTGAAGATTTACCAAGAATTTTAAAGGCTGCCTTTTATATTGCAAGTACTGGAAGACCTGGTCCTGTAGTAGTTGATTTACCAAAGGATATTCAACAAGCTAAAGGAGAATTCAATTATCCTGAAGAAATAAATTTAAGAAGTTACAATCCTGTTTATGAACCTCATATAAAACAAATAGAGAAAGCATATTCTCTTCTTGAACAAGCAGAAAGACCTGTTTTACTTCTTGGAGGTGGCGTAATTTCTTCTGGTGCATCTAATGAGGCAATTAAATTAGCTGAAACCTTAAATCTTCCTGTTACCATGACCCTTATGGGATTAGGTTCATTCCCTGGGGATCATGAACAATCTCTTGGAATGCTTGGTATGCATGGTACTTATTATGCTAATATGGCGGTAGCTAATTGTGATGTTTTGTTAGCTGTTGGAGCAAGATTTTCTGATCGCATAACAGGTAAAGTAGATGCTTTTGCTCCTGGAGCTAAAATTATTCATATTGATATAGATCCTGCCTCTATACAAAAAAATGTTAAAGTTCATGTCCCTATAGTAGGTGATTGCAAAAGAGCATTAACATTGCTTCTGAATGTTTTAAAAAATGCAGGGAAACCTAAAAAGTATTGGAAAGAAAGGTTTAAAGAGTGGTGGGAACAAATTGATATATGGAAAAAAAGATACCCTCTTTCTTATAAAAATGATCCCAATTACATAAAACCTCAATTTGTAATAGAAAAACTTTATGAATTAACTAAGGGAGAAGTAATTATTGCTACTGAGGTGGGACAAAATCAGATGTGGACTGCTCAATATTATAAATTCAAATATCCAAGAACTTTTATTACTTCTGGTGGGTTAGGAACTATGGGTTTTGGATTCCCTGCAACAATTGGAGCTAAAATAGGAAATCCTGACAAATTAGTTATAGATATTGCAGGAGATGGTTCTATTCAAATGAATATTCAAGAATTAGCAACCGCTATGGAACAAAGATTGCCTATTAAAATAATTATTCTTAATAATGGGTATTTAGGAATGGTGAGACAATGGCAAGAATTGTTTTATGGAAAAAGATATTCTCACGTAAAATTTCATTTATTACCAGACTTTGTTAAATTAGCCGAAGCTTATGGAGCAGTGGGAATGAAAATAACTAAACCACAAGAAGTTGAACCAGCTCTTAAAAAGGTTTTAAGTATGGATACTTTAGTAATACTGGATGTTCACATTGCTCCAGAAGAAGATGTTTTTCCTATGGTACCTGCAGGAAGAGCAACTACTGAAATGATTTTAGTATAAAGATATGAGGAGGAGGTAAAAGGTATGGAAGAAAAAAGGCAAACTCTTTCAGTTTTAGTGGAAAATACTCCAGGTGCTTTAGCAAGGATTGCAGGTCTTTTTAGTGGAAGGGGGTTTAATATTGATAGCCTTTGCGTTGCTGAAACACTTGATCCTACCCTTTCTCATTTAACTTTAGTAACTCATGGAGATGAATTTATTATTGAACAAATTATAAAACAATTAAGAAGACTCATAGATGTATATAAAGTTGTAAATGTTACAGAAGAAAAAGAATATGTAGAAAGAGAAATGGCTTTAATAAAAGTAAGGGCAGAAAAAGAGTATAGAGAAGAAATTTTTAGAATATGTGAAATTTTTAGATGTAAAATTGTAGATGTAAGTCCAAGAAGTTACATAATTGAAGTTACAGGAGATAGGGAAAAGCTTGAGGCAGTAATAGAGCTTTTAAAACCTATAGGAATTAAAGAAATTGCAAGAACTGGAATTATAGCCATGAGAAGAGAAAAGAAAAGTTCATAAATTTTTCTTATTTTTCATCTTGATTTTTCCTTTTATCAAGTTATAAATGTCTTTTAACTTTTTCTAAATTAAAAGGAGGACCTCCTATGATAAAATTAGATATTAACAAAGAGGATTTATCAAAAGAGGAACTTCAAACTTTAGAAGTTGCTTTTAAAAGATGTGCAAGAAGAATTATATTAGCTACTACCTTAGCAGGTAGTGGTCACCCAGGTGGTTCTCTCTCTTCTTTAAATATGCTTTTAATTTTATATGGAATTGCTAAAGTTGATCCTAAAAATCCAAGGGCTGAAAATAGAGATAGAATTGTAATAAGTAATGGACATATCAGTCCAGGGGTATATAGTGTTCTTTGTGAGTATGGTTTTTTCCCAGAAGAGCCCTTTTTAATGGAATTTAGACGTGCCGGCTCTGCCTTTGCTGGACACGTAGAACAGGCAGTCCCTGGAGTAGAATGGAATACCGGAAATCTGGGACAGGGACTTTCAGCTGCCTGTGGAATGGCTAAAGCTATTAAATTGAAAGGGCTTGACAATAAAGTTTTTTGTTTGATGGGAGATGGTGAGCAACAAAAGGGACAAGTTATTGAAGCCAGGCGCTGGGCTGTAAAATTTGGATTAGATAATTTGATTGTTTTAATTGATTATAACAAACTTCAAATTGGCGGAGACATATCAAAAGTTATGCCTCAAAGAATTAAAGAAGAAATAATAGCAACTGCTTGGAATGTAATAGAAATAGACGGGCACAATTATTCCGAAATATTTAGAGCCTTGAAAAAAATCTTAAATAAAGAGGTAGAAAATCCTAAAAATCCAACTGCTATTTTGGCTCACACTATAATGGGAAAAGGTATTTCCTTTATGGAAAACGATCCAAAATGGCATGGAATGGCTCTCCCAGAAGATCTGGCAAAAAAAGCTTTAGAAGAATTAGGATTTGATCCTAAAGAATTAGATATTCTTAAAGAAAAAAGAAAAAATTGGATGATCTCCTTCCCCCATCAACCACATGATCCTATCTTTGTAGAAATAGAAATTCCAGAACCTACTATCTATTCTCCTGAAACTAAAACTGATTGTAGAAGTGCTTATGGAAATGCACTTTCAAAATTAGCAGAAAAAAATAATCTTCCCGGCAAACCTCCTAAAATTTTAGGACTTACTTGTGATTTAGAAAGCTCTGTAAAAATGGGAGGATTTAAGAAAATTTCTCCTTCGGCTTTCTTTGAATCAGGCATTCAAGAACATCATACTGCTTCTGTATCAGGAGCTCTTTCTAAAGAAGGATTTTTGGTATTTTTCTCAACCTTTGGAGTGTTTGCAATTGATGAAGTTTATAATCAGATGAGATTAAACTCCCTTAATAAAACTGCTTTAAAAATTGTCTCCACACATTTAGGAGCCGATGTAGGAGAAGATGGGCCTACCCATCAATGTATAGACTATTTGGGAATTTTATTTAACCTTCCAGATTTTGAAATATATATACCTGCAGATCCTAACCAAACAGATCATATAATAAGATTCATTGCTAAAAGACCCGGAAATGTCTTTGTTGGTATGGGAAGATCAAAAGTTCCTATTATAACCAAAGAAGATAAAACACCTTATTTTGATGAAAATTATCAGTTTATTCCGGGAAAAGCTGACTGGATAAGAAGAGGAAATGAAGGAGTAATTATTACTTATGGAACTATGTGTCATTACGCTCTTTCTGCTTGGGAAATCCTTAAAAATAAAGATATTGAAGTTTCTCTATTAAATATAGCCTCTATAAAACCCTTCCCAGAAAAAGATCTTTTGGAAGCTTCAGAGTTTAAAAATATTGTAATAGTGGAAGATCATTATGTAGAAACTGGTTTAGGAAATAAAATAGCTTCCTTTTTTGCTTTAAAAGAAAAATTTGTTAAGCTTAAACTTTTAGGTTTGAAAGGTTCTGTGTCTTCTGGAAGCCCAAAGGAACTATTTAAATTATCTGGATTAGATCCTGAAAATATAGCTAAAACCATGGAAGACTTAATAAATGCATGAAACAATAGAAGAACAAAAGAAACAAACACTCATATACCATCTTATTGAATTAAGAGGTTGCTTAATCAAAGCTTTTATTGCTTGGGTAATAGGTGCGGTTGTCTCTTATTTTTTTGCAGAACATATAATTAATTTTTTATTATCCCCTTTGTATAAAGTTATCTCCCCTCAGTCTAAAGTTTTTTTTAGAGTTTTCCCAGAAGTATTTGTTGCTTACATAAAACTATCTATTATCGTAGGGTTTATTATCTCAAGCCCCTATATTTTTTATCAAATATGGTTATTTGTAGCTCCAGGACTTTATCCCCATGAAAAAAAATGGGTAAGAAGTGTTGTCTTTTTAACCTGCTTTTCTTTTTTAATAGGAGATTTATTAGCTTATTATATTTTTCTTCCAGCTATTTTGAAATTTTTGTATTCTTTTGGAGAAAAATTCCTTGTTTTTAAACCCTTTTTAAAAGAGTATATTTCTTTTGTTTTAAAAATTTTTATTATTTTTGGGGTCCTTTTTCAAATTCCTTCCTTTTTATTTCTCCTTTCTAAATTAGAGCTGGTTACCTCTAAACAATTAAAAAATTTTAGACCCTATGCTATAATTTTATCTTTTTTTATTGCTGCTATTTTGACCTCAGGATTTGATCCTTTAAATCAAATTCTTTTAGCTATCCCCTTGACACTTCTTTATGAGGTAGGTATATTTTTAGTAAGGTTAGGAGAATTCAAAAAAAAAGGAGGTTAATATGTTTCCACATTTGGGAGGTCAGGAGTTATTTATTATTCTTTTCTTAGCTCTCTTAATTTTTGGTGCAAAAAGGCTACCTGAAGTTGGAGCTGGTTTAGGAAAAGGAATACGTTCTTTTAAAGAAGCTATAAAAAGTACAGATGTAAAAGAAGATCTTGAAAAGTTAGAAAATAAAAAAACAGAGGCTACATCATCTTCTTCAGTTGAAAAAAGTTCTTCTAAAGAAGCTTAAATTTTTAAGTGCAAGCTTTTATCCTTTCCGCAGGTAAAGGTACCCGTCTTTTACCTTATACTAATGTTCTACCTAAACCTCTTTTTCCAATTTTAGGAAAACCAGTAATTGAAATTATTTTGGATCAACTCAAAAATTTAGGCATAACTTTTATAGGAATAAATGCTTTTCATTTAAAAGATAAACTCATAAGTTTTCTTAAATCCTATCAAGAGAAAAATCCACAAATAGAGATAAGGATTTTTGAAGAAAGAGAGCTTATGGGAACAGGAGGTGCTATAATAAATGCCAAAAATTTTTTTAAAGAGGAAACTTTAATTATAAATTCAGATATCCTTACTAATTTTAATTTTAAAAAACTTTTTCACTTTTTTAACCAATCTTTTAGTCCTATTGTTATGGTATTATACAAAGGAGAAAATAATAACGTAGAAGTTGATATTAACTCTACTACAATTATCTCTTTTAGAAAACAAAAAGAAGACAATCTCACCTTTGCAGGAATTCAAATAATAGATCCCAAAATAATTAAGCATTTTTCTTTGAAAAAGGATATCATAGAAATATACCAAAATTTAATAAAACAAGGAATAAAAATTTCAGCCTACATAGAAAATAGCTCTTATTTTAAAGATATAGGGAATATTAAAAATTATCTTAAAGCTCACGAAGATATTCTTATAAAGAAAATTAAAATCCCAGAAACAGCCTTTTATTCTGAGCCTGTGGTAGTTAAAACGAAAAACATAGGCAATAATGTAATATTTAAGGATTGGGTATACATTGAGGAGGACACTTTTATAGAAGCAAATACTAAATTATCAAAAGTTATAACTTGGAAAGGAGCCCATATAAAATCTGGGAACTATAGAAATCAAGTTTTAATATGAAAATTTTATTTGAAATTTTAAAAAAATTTAAAATCTACCCCCAAAAAATAGAATCCTTAAGAGGTGATGGATCTAATAGAAAATTCTTTCGTCTATATTTTGAAAATTCTTCCTTAATCCTTATTATTCCTCAAGAAGGTTCTTATGGATTAAAAGAAGCTAAAACTTATTATGAATTAGGGAATTTTTTTTATAAAAATGGTATCCCCGTTCCAAAAATTGAATTTTGGGATCAAGAAAGTGGAATTTTATTAATAGAAGATTTGGGAGATATTAAACTTTGCGATATTGAAAATTCTTTACCTTTTTATTATAAAGTTTTAGAAATACTGGTTAAAATTCAAAAACTTGCTCCCTCTTTTCCTATAAATTCTACCTTAGATACTCCTATTTATAATTTTGATTTTCTTTGGGAAAAAGAGATAAACTATTTTTTTGATTGGTATCTTAGAAAATATAAAAATCTAAATTTAGATCCCTATTTTATTGAAGAGATTTTTAACTGGGCTAAAGAAAAAAGTAATTTTACTTTTAAAGTTGTCATGCATAGAGATTTCCAAAGTAAAAACCTGATGATCAAAAAGGATAAAATATTTGTTATAGATTTCCAAGGAGCAAGATTAGGTCCTCCTACTTATGATTTAGCTTCCCTTTTACTTGATCCTTATGTTAATCATTTTGAAAATCCTGAAATTTTAAAAAATTTTTTAAAATATTATTTAAGTTTAACTGAATATTCAGAAAGTAAATTTTTTGAAGATTTCAAATTTTTAGGAATCATTCGTTTAATGCAATCCTTAGGTGCTTATTGTAAATTATCTAAAATGGGAAAACATTGGTTTGAAAAATATATTTTTATAGCTGAAAAAAGATTATTTAGTTTGTTAAAAACCTTTTATCCTGGACTTTATAAACTCTTTAGAGAACTCCAAAAATAAAAAAAGGGGGATACTCCCCCCTTTAAAAAGATATTAATAAATTTGAAAAAATTATTCTTCTTCTTTCTTAAAGGCTGTTTCTACACCAATTCCTAACCCTGGTATTCCATACATTACTGTACTTCCAGAAGAGAAGTATTCAAGTTTCCCTTCTCTCACTAATTCATTACAAAGATTTTTTAACTCTCGAGGATTAATATCAGGTAGTTCTCTTTGAATATCTTTTATGTTTAGCTTACTTTTACCACCTTTTTTAATTTTCTCTTCAAGTGTTTTATAAATTCTCTCCTTTAACTCTTCTTTTGTCATTCTTTTCACCCCTCTTTAATTTATTTTTGTATATAATATTCCTCTAATTTAGTTTTTACATGCTTTGTAAACTTAAAGTGGGTAGAAGTTCTATAGCTAACATAAGCTAATCTATAGTCATCTATACATTTTTCAGTAAAGGGAATATCAGCTAATTCAAAGAATCTTTCCCAACCAATTCTTTGTATCCAATCACCAACTCTTTCATACTTTCTTGCATACTTAGCATATACTTCAAGAATATGTTTTACCCATTTTACAGTGGTTGGCCAACGAGGTGGTTCATTGGGAATTCCACTAAGGACCACCCTTGAAAATCTGGGTGGAGAGATTCTATTAGATACCTTCCCACCTACAACTATAGTAATACAGTCTCCTTCTCCATCAGCAAGTGGCATAGCTGGACACATAGTATAACAGTTCCCACAGAACATACAACGCTCTACATTAACTCTTACAGTCTTTTTCTTCACACCCTCAATTTCAACTGTTGCTGGTCTAATAGCTCCCAAAGGACAAGCTGCAATAGCTAAAGGTATTTCACAAACAGCTTCTAATCTTTCATCCTCTACAAAGGGAGGTTTTCTATGAATTCCTACAATAGCAATATCAGAACAATGAACAGCTCCACACATATTTAAACAACAAGCAAGAGCAAGTTTTGTTTTAGCAGGAAGTTTATGAGAACCAAAATATTCAAAAATCTCATCCATTAATGCCTTTACAATTCCAGAAGCATCAATAGCGGGGGTATGACAATGGATCCAACCTTGAGTATGAACAATATTACTTACTCCTGCCCCAGTTCCACCAACAGGAAATTTATAAGAGCCATTAGGATGCTTTCTATTTTTTAAGTCTTCAAGAAGAGCCTTTAATTTTTCTTCTGAGTCTACAATAAATTCAACATTATTTCTTGTGGTCCAACGCACATACCCACCACAATATTTATCAGCAATTTCGCAAATTTCTCTTATGTAATCAGTTGTCTCTAATCTTGGAGTTCCACATCTTACTACATATATAACATCCCCTGTTTCGGAAACTCTTTTTATTACCCCAGGTTGAATAATCTGATGAGATTTCCATTTTCCAAAGTTTTTCTGAACAATAGGTGGCATAAACTGCCAGAAATAGGGAGGTCCAATATCTGTAATTCTATTTTCCATAGGTTTTTGAGGATTATATAATTTTGGCGCCAACTCTGGATCATAAGGTTTCTGAAATATAGGATCAAGTTCTTTTAATTTTTCTAAAGCCATAATCCCCTCCTTTTATTTTAATATTTTTTTAAAATTTTTAAATATCATAATTATGCAGGATGGCGTTTTCTAAATTCTACAATATCCCTTGTCCAACCACCAGGAACTTCTTCTTCTCTCCAGAAAATATAAGGATCAACACGAGGCATAAGAATATGTTGAGGTATAGGCTCAATTCCAAGAACATCAATTAAATATCTATTTAGTCCAAGTCTCTGTATTAATTCACCCACTCTTTCACGCATTTTCCCTACTTCCATCCAGTGATCCCAAATTTTATAAACTAATTCTTTTATGTCATCATAAGGATATTCAGCTTTCATAAATGGAATAAGAACAGTTGAAAGCTGAGCTCCCTCTAAAATAACTGATTTTGATCCAATTAAAATACAAACTCCAGTATCTTGTCCTGGTCTTAAAGCTTCAGGCATAACAGCTATACAGTGCATGCATCTATTACATTCTTTATTATTAATATAAAGTTTCTTTTCTTTCTCATCCCAATACATACATTGAGTTGGACAAAGATCAATTACTTCTTTTTTAATATCAAAAGGACCCCAATCTCTATCGGAAAAAGCACCTGCATTAGGTGGAAGCTCACCACCTACATAGGCTCTGACTGCTTCTTGATCAATTCTTATATCATCTCTCCAGAGTCCAACAAATGAAAGATCTGCTCTTGCAACAGCTGCTACACAATCAAGAGGGCACCCTGAAAATTTTAATTTAAATTTATATGGAAATGCTGGACGATGAAGTTCATCCTGAAATGCCATACTTAGTTCATGATCCATTTCTTGAACATCATATAAACACCATTCACAAAGAGAATAACCCATACAACAAGCGGGGGTTCTCATATTAGAACCAGATCCTCCCAAATCCCAGTTAAGTTGATGGGTAAGATCATAAAAGATATATTCTAATTGCTCTGTTACTGTTCCAAGAAGAATAATATCACCTGTTGAACCATGAAAATTTACGATTCCACTACCACGATGATCCCACATGTCACACATTTTTCTTAAGGCAGAAGTATGATACCATTTTGCAGCTGTTTGATGCACACGAATAGTGTGAAATGCCCATATTGCAGGAAACATTTCCTGTTGGTCAGAATACCTTCCAATAACTCCTCCTCCATAACCAAAAACTCCAACAATTCCACCGTGTTTCCAGTGAGTTTCTTTGTGCTTATAAGACAACTCTAACTGTCCCATAATGTCAAAACAAGCTGCTTTTTTGTGTTTTTCAGCATAAGTATAAATATCATCAACAAAACTTGGCCACGGACCCTTTTTAAGCTCATCAACCATTGGAGTATCATGTTTTTTTACTTCACTCATAATTCCCTCCTCTTTATTTTTATTGATAAGTTTATTTTATAATTATCTATTTTTAAGTCAAGAATAAAAATCACCGATTATTAAGAAGGCTTTTTCAATTTCTTAAAATTTTCTTGTTTTTTTCATTCTTTTTATTATTTTTTAAAAAATTATAAAGATATATCCTAACAATTTTATCCTTAATTTTAAAAATTTAAAATTTACTAAATATTGCTTTTTTATAAGTATTAGCTAAAATAAAATTTATGGACGTGCAGATAAGAAATTTAAAAACCTTTATTAATTCTAATCTTTCAAATTTAGAAATTATAAAAAGAGCTATAGAAGATTTAGAATCTAAAACACCACAACCTTATTTAATATTAGAAATTATTTTAGATGTTCTTCAAAATAGAAAAATACCTAAGGACATAGAAGTTTTTCTTTTAGAAAAATCTGCCTATATCTGCGAAAGGCTTTATGAGTTTAATAAGGCTTTAGAATTATATAAAAGATTGTTTTTTTCCACTTCCAGTTCTAAGTATTTAGATCAAATTGAAAAAATAAAGACCCTAAAAATTTTTGAAAGATTAAAAGATATACTTAAAAGAACTGATCTTTCCTTTGATGATCTTTTAAAAATATATTATCAGTCTTTGGAAACCAATAAAAGTATAGAAGCTATACTAATAGAAAATCTTAAAATCCATAAAAAAGAAATTTTGGACTCTATAAAAAACTTCTATAGAATACCTGTTTTTGAAATTGCAGATTTAAAAAAGTTTAAAAAGATTTCTCAAGTATTAACAATTAAAAAAGATTTCTTTTTAAATACTTTATGTATCCCTTTTCAGGCTGGGAAAACTGTATATCTTGTCTGCTATAATCCTGAGGATATAGACACTATAGAAAAAGTTAAAAGAATACTTCAAATCCCTTCAGCTGACATGCAATTAGCCTTTGCTATTAAAGAAGACCTTGTAGAAGCTATAGAAATGTATTATTCTTCTGCTTCCCCTTATATATCTGAATTTGACTTTGAAGTAGAACCTGTAGAAGAAAGAGAAGAAGAAATTGAAGAGGAGGCTTTAATTGATAGTGCAATTGTTCAATTGGTAAATAAAATCATTGAAGAAGCATATAGAATGCGTGCTTCAGATATTCATTGGGAAAGTTTAACAGGTAAGAAGGGGTTACAAGTAAGATTCAGAGTTGATGGTGAATGTTTTGTTTATAATACTATTCCAGAGCACCAAAAAAGACCTGTAATTTCCCGTATTAAAATTATGGCTAACCTTGATATTGCTGAAAGAAGGCTTCCTCAAGATGGAAAGATTAAATTCAAAACTAAGGAAGGAAAAACTTTTGAGATAAGAGTTGCCACAGTTCCTACTATCGAAAATAATGAGGATGTAGTTATGAGAATTCTTGGAGGAATAGAGTTTAGAGAGTTAGAAGAATTAGACTTAACAGAAGAAAATTATAAAAACTTTAAAAAGATATTAGACTATCCTTATGGATTAATCTTAGTAGTTGGTCCTACTGGGTCAGGAAAAACAACTACTTTACATGCTGCTTTAAAATATTTAAATAATCCTAATAGAAAAATTTGGACTGCTGAGGATCCTGTAGAAATTGTTCAAGAAGGATTGAGACAAGTTCAAGTTAATCCCAAAATAGGTTTAACCTTTGCAAGGGTTTTTAGATCCTTTTTAAGAGCTGACCCAGATATTATCATGATAGGAGAAACAAGAGACCAAGAAACTGCACATACTTTAATAGAAGCTTCTTTAACAGGACATTTAGTATTAACAACTCTTCATACAAACAGTGCCCCTGAGACTATTACAAGACTTCTCAATATGGGAATAGATCCTTATAATTTTGCAGATGCTTTGTTAGGAGTCTTAGCCCAAAGATTAGCTAAAAGATTATGCACAAAATGTAAAAAACCTTACAAACCTGATAAAAATGAAATAGAAAGAATTAAAAGAGAATATGGATATCATCCTGTTAAACCTTTAACAGATGATTTAATAAAACAAGCAACCTTTTTTGAACCTGTAGGATGCTCTGAATGCAATTATACAGGGTTTAAAGGAAGATTTGCTGTGCATGAATTACTAATACCTGATGATGAATTAAAATCACTTATTATAAAAAACGCTCCTGCTAATGAAATTAGAGATTTAGCTATGCAAAAGGGATTTCTCACACTTAAACAAGATGGTATATTGAAGGTTTTAAAAGGAGAAACTACTTTAAAACAGATCCTGGCAGTAACAGTTAGATAATTATTCAAAAAATGGATCCTGCTATTTCTCGAAAAATAATTAGAATTAAAGAAAATAATATTCAATCCTTAGAGGATTTTATAGCAGTAGAAGCAAAAATAAAAATCTTTGTAAATGATACAGAAATAATATCTCTTTCTGCTACACCTTTACATATAAAAGAATTAGTAGTAGGTTTTATCCTCACTGAAAACATAATAAAAGGAGACTTTTGTCCTCAAGAAATTGAAATTGTTGAAGAAAAAGAAGAAATAAAAGCAAAAATTTATTCAGATGGTCTTTTAAATCTTAACGGAAAAACTTTAACTTCAGGTTGTATGTCTTCTTTTAGCTTTATAAGTATATTACCGGAAAGATATGAAGATAATTTTAAAATTGAAATTGAAAATCTCTTTTTGCTTTTTAAAGATTTTCAAAAAAATTCAGAGTTATATAAAAGTACGGGGTGTATCCATTACGCAGGGCTTGCTGAAAAAGAAAAAATTATTTTTCTTGCAGAAGATATAGGAAGACACAATGCAGTAGATAAGATAATAGGTTATGCATTTTTAAATAAAATTTCATTGAAAGATAAAGTACTTTTAGTAAGTGGAAGGATATCCTCTGAAATGGTGTTAAAAGCTGGAAGATGGAAAATCCCCATTATTGTAAGTAGAAGCGCTCCTACATCTATGGCTATTGAGTTAGCTGAAAAAATAGGTTTAACAATAATTGGATTTTTAAGAGGAAATAGATGTAATATTTATACCTATCCTTACAGAATAAATTTATGAAAAACTTTAATAAGGAGATTTTAGGATTTTGGAAATATCTGTAGGATTTTATGGTGGAGCTCAAGGAGTTACAGGAAGCTGTTTTTTACTAAATATTAGAGAAACTCAAATTCTCATAGATTGTGGTCTATTTCAAGGATTAGAAAGTGAAAAAAATTATTTAGAATTTCTTTTTGACCCTAAAAAGATTTCTTACTTAATTTTAACCCATGCCCATATTGATCATTGTGGGAGACTTCCACTTTTAGTAAAAGATGGATTTAAAGGAAAAATTATTTGCACCAAGCCAACATCTCAAATTGCAAAAATTATGTTACTTGATGCAGTAAAAGTTATGAAAGAACATTATAAAACCTTATACAAAAAATCTATAAGGAAGGGATTAAATCCTCCCCCACCCCCTCTTTATGAAGAATATGATGTTATAGAAAGTTTTAATTATTTTAAAATACTTGTCCCTTATGATACTCCTTTACTTTTAAAAGATAATATCAAAATAACCTTTAAAGATGCAGGACATATCCTTGGATCAGCCTTTGTAGAAATTGAAGATTTAAAGACACATAAAAAAATAACTTTTTCTGGAGATTTAGGAAATAAAAACAAACCTATAGTAAGAGATTTTACCTATCCTTCTTCAACTGATTTTTTATGTATTGAAACCACCTACGCTGATAGAAATCATAAATCTTTTGAAGAATCTAAACAAGAGTTTTTGCAAGCTATTTTAGAAACCTTTGAAAAAGGAGGAAATGTTCTTATTCCCACTTTCGCCTTAGAAAGAGCCCAAGAACTTCTTTATGTATTAAGAGAATTCTATGAAGAAGGAACCCTTCCCAAGTGTCAAGTTTTTCTTGATAGCCCTTTAGCTATAAAAGCAACTAAAATTTTTAGAGATAATCCTGAATTTTTTGATGAAGAAGCTTTAAACCTTTTAACCCAAAAAGATCCTTTTGATTTCCCTTTTTTAGTATTAACAGAAGATGTAGAAGAATCAAAAGCTATAAATAATATAAAATCCGGCGCTATTATAATTGCAGGAAACGGAACTCTTACTGGAGGAAGAATTCTTCATCATTTAAAATATAATTTATGGAGGGAAGAATGTAGTCTTGTTTTTGTTGGATTCCAACCTAAAGGAACTCTCGGAAGAAGCATTGTAGATGGAGCTGAAAAGGTTCATTTATTTGGAGAAGAAATACCTGTAAGAGCAAATGTTTATACTATAAATGGATTTTCCTCTCATGCAGGACAAAATGAGTTAATAGATTGGATTTCTAAATTTGAAAGAGTTAAAAAGCTTTTTTTAGTTCACGGAGAACTTGAAAAAATGGAAATTTTTAAAAACCTTTTATTAGAAAAATTTAAAGAAAAATTTGAGGAAATACAAAATCCATCCTTTGGTGAAGTAGTTAAACTTTGTTAAAGATTTTCTATCTTTTTTAATTTCCCCACTAAACTACCAAAAATAGGTAATTTCCCTCTTAATTCTAAGGGTACCTTTTTATCTTTTAAGAGTAATATTTCTACTTCTGAAGCTCTCTCCAGTAATTCACTTTTTTTAGGCAAATAAACTTCAATATATAAACATTCCTTTTTTTCTTTTTCAAATTCGCAATTTTTTCTTTCTCTAAATTCAATTTTTACATAGTCTCTCTTTTTTTTAATAAAAAGCGGTAATCTTATTCGGGGATAAATAGTGTAATCTATATAAAAAGAAGCAATAAAAGAAGATAGCTCATCGTATATGGGAAATTCTAAAAAAATATTTTCAGCTTCTTCACAATTAGGTAAAAGTTTTTGATAGATTATTTTATTTTCTTCTCTTTTAAAATAAATTGCTCTTTTCCTTTCTTTTCCTCTTTCCTTAGAATAAATAATAGCCTTTTTAGGATATCCTTTTTCATCTACCCAAGTCTCCCATTTAGCATAAAAAGGAAATATTGATTTTGCTAAACCTACACTATATACAATAGCAGTATATTTTGAAGAGAATATCTGAATTTCAGATTCTCCTATTTTGAAAGGTCCATAATAAATTTCATAAAATAACTTTATCTCATTTGCTATGCAATTACTGAAAAGCAACAAATTAAAACTAATACTTATAAAGATTAAATTGATGAATAATTTTATAATGTATTTCATATTCTTATCTAATTTTTAAAATTTAAAACCAATTTTAATAAAAAGTAAAGGTTGCAAATTAAAAACTTTGGAATATATTATTTGAGTCTTTTTAAAGTAAAGGTAAAGGGGGCTAATAATAATGTCTAAAATTTGTGAAATATGTGGGAAAAGACCTCATGCAGGAAATCTGGTAAGCCATTCTGCCAAAAAATCTACTAGGTGGTGGTATCCTAATATTCAAAAAGTAAGAGTAAAACTACCAGATGGTAGAGTAAAAAGAATTAAAGTTTGCACCAGCTGTTTAAAGTCAGGAAAAGTTCAAAAAGCAGTTAGTTAACTAAGTTTTCTTTCTACGTTTAAAACACCTTCTATTTTAGATATATTAGAAATAATTCTATCTAAATGGTTTTTATCATTAACTTCTATATAAAATTCAAAGAAGGCTTTTTTATCTGAGGTTGTTCTAACTTCTGCTTTTAATATGTTACTCTCTGCAGCTGAAATAGCCGAAGAAATGTTAGCAAGTAACCCCCTTCTATCTAAACAAATTATATATAAATGAACTGGATAAGTTCGGTTATCAAATCTTCCCCATTTTACCTCTACCAATCTTTCAGAGTCAAGATCTTTTAAATTGGGACAATCAGTACGATGAACTGAAATACCCTTCCCTCTGGTAATATATCCAATTATTTCATCTCCAGGAATGGGTTTACAACATTGAGCTAAATGGAAAAGAATATCTTTTGCTCCTTCCACTATAATTATATCTTTTGCAGGCTCTAAAAAAATCTTCTCTTTGGGAATCTCCTTGGAAATTCTTTCTACTAATTCTTCCTCTTCAGAGATAAATCTTCCTGTCTTTTCTGCAAAAATTCTTGCTATGCTTTTAGCAGAAATTTTTGCACTACCTATTTGGTAGAATAACTCATCTAAGGCATTTACTTTTAAATTTTCGAGAAAGGTAGAATCTTTATCTAACTCTTGAAGAAATGTATTTAGAACCACTTTATATTTTTTTAGTTCTTTGTTTAATAATTCTTTTCCTAAATTAATTAGTTTTTCCTTTTCTTCTCTTTTAAACCACTGTTTTATTCTTCCTTTTGCTCTTCCTGTAACAACAATTTTAAGCCAATCTCTACTCGGTTTCTGATAAGGAGACGTTTCTATCTTTACTATGTCTCCTGTCTGAAGTTTATAATCAAGTGGAACTAATTTATCATTTACAAAAGCTCTAACACATTTATTACCAATTTCAGTATGTATAGCGTATGCAAAATCAAGAGGAGTAGCACCTACTGGTAAAACAATTACATCTCCCTTAGGAGTAAACACATATATCTCGTCAGGGAATAAATCAAGCTTTAAAGATTCTAAAAATTCTCTGGGGTGCTTAAGTTCTTTTTGTAACTCAATCAATTTGCCCAACCATTCTAAATATTTATAATGCTCATGTTTAGAGGTAAAAATTCCTTCCTTATAAAGAAAGTGCGCAGCTATTCCTTCATTAGCAATTCTATCCATATATTCTGTTCTAATCTGAATTTCTATTTTTTTACTATTTGGACCAAGAACTGTTGTATGTAAGCTTTGATACATATTAGGTTTAGGAAGACTTATATAGTCCTTAAATCTTCCAGGAATAGGTGTCCAAAGTGCATGCACTAAACCCAAAGTTTTGTAACATTCTTCCACTGTATTAACAATAACTCTGAATCCAATTAAATCATAGATCTGATCTAATTCATCAATAGTAAGATTGTATTTTTGAAGTTTTTTATACACACTATAAAGATGCTTTACTCTCCCAAAAACTTTTCCTTTAATATTATTTTTTTCCAATAATTCTTCTAATAGACTTTTTACATTTTCCACATATTCTTGAGCTTCTCTTACCCTTTTTTCTACTTCTACTTTTAACCTTTCGTATTCCTTAGGATATAAATATTTAAATGCCAGATCTTCTAACTCGCATTTAACCCAATCAATACCAAGTCTTCCTGCAAGAGGGGCATAAATTTCTAAAGTTTCCTTTGCAATTCTGTGCCTTTTATATTCAGCTTGATATTCTAAAGTTCTCATATTATGCAATCTATCTGCCAGTTTAACCAAAATAACTCTCAAATCTTTTGACATAGCAAAAATTATTTTTCTTAAACTTTCAGCTTGCTTGGTGAGTTTATCTACTGGTCCGGGTAGACTTTTTAACTTTGTTAATCCATCTACAATAAAAGCTACTTCCTCTCCGAATTCTTTTTTAATCTCCTCTATTCTTATTTGTGAATCTTCTACTACGTCATGAAGTAAACCTGCTGCTATGGTTGGAAGATCAAGTTTCATCTGAGCTAATATGTAAGCTACTTCCATAGGATGAGAGAGATAGGGTTCTCCTGATTTTCTTATCTGCCCTTCATGAATACGGGCAGCCCATTCATAGGCTTTTTCTACAATACGAGTATTACAGCCAGGCAAATAACTTTGTATTTCATCTAAAATTTTACTTAAAGTGGCCATCTTATATTTAATTTAAATCTTATTTATAATTTTTACAAGAAAAAAGACTTATTGAGTATAAAGAAGTTCTAAAGCGGTCTTTTTAAGAGCTTCTGAGGTGAGAGCATATTTTCTTTTTAAGGTTTTAAGATCACCATGTTCTATGAACTTATCAGGAAGACCAATTCTTTTTATTTTAACAGGAATATTTTTATCTGCTAAAAGTTCACAAATAGCTGAACCAAAACCTCCTATTAAAGCATTTTCTTCTACGGTTATAATTTTCCCTGTTTTTTTTGCAAAATCCAAAATTAATTCTTCATCAAGGGGTTTAACAAATCTTGCATTTATAACTGCAATAGAAACACCTTCTTTTTCAAGTTCTTCTGATACCTTTAAAGCTTGATAAACCAAATTACCAATAGTTATTATAGTAAGATCCTTTCCATCCCTTATTAATTCAGCTTTACCAAATGGTATTTCCTTAAACTCCCAATCTAATTCTACTCCCTCTCCTGCGCTTCTGGGATATCTTATAGCCACTGGACCTGGGTATTTAATTGCACTATAAAGCATGTGTTGTAATTCATTCTCATCCTTAGGTGCCATTATGGTTAAATTAGGAATAATTCTTAGATAAGAAAGGTCAAAGCTTCCGTGATGAGTTGGTCCGTCTTCTCCTACTAAGCCCCCTCTATCTATAGCAAAAATTACCTTTACGTTATTTAAGGCAACATCGTGAATAATTTGATCATAAGCCCTCTGTAAAAAGGTAGAATAAATTGCACATATCGGAATATACCCTTCTAATGCCAAACCTGTAGCAAAAGTTACTGCATGTTGCTCACATATCCCCACATCAAAAAATCTATCAGGATATTTTTCGGAAAAAGCTTTTAATCCTGTTCCAAGCCTCATCGCAGCAGTAATAGCTATAAGTTTTGGTTCCATTTCTGCCAATCTAAGAATGGTTTTTCCAAAAATTTCAGTATAAGAAGGGGTTTCATTAGATTTTAAAATTTTACCTGTATTAATATCAAAAGACCCCACCCCGTGAAAAGCCTCTGGATCTTTTTCAGCATAAGGATAACCTTTTCCTTTTTGGGTAATTACATGAAATAAAATGGGACCTTTCATTTTTTTTATATTCTCCAGAATTTCAATAAGAGTTTCTAAGTCGTGTCCATCTACAGGTCCTATGTATTCAAAATTTAAAGCTGTAAATAAAGCTCCTGGAGTAATAGCCATCTTAAAAATGTCTTCTCCCTTTTTTAATAAATTAATTACACTATCTCCTCCAGGAAATTTATGAGCCATTTTTTCAATTTCTCTTTTTATAAATCTTGCCAAATTTCCTGTTAATCTTTTAGACACAAAAGAAGATAAGGCACCAACACTCGGAGAAATGCACATTTCATTATCATTAAGAATAACTATCAAATTTTCCTTGCGATAACCAGCATTATTCAAACCCTCAAAAGCAAGTCCCGCTGTTATTGAACCATCTCCTATTACCGCTATAACTTTTCCTTCTTCTCCTTTCATTCTTAGAGCTGTAACTATACCAAGTGCAGCAGATATAGATGTGCTACTATGTCCTGTATCTAAGATATCGTGAGGACTTTCACTCCTTTTAGGAAATCCTGCTAATCCATCATATTTCCTGAGAGTAAGAAATTGATCTCTTCTCCCTGTAATAATCTTATGTGTATAACATTGATGCCCTACATCCCAGATTATTTTATCCTTAGGAGAATTAAAAACATAATGAAGTGCCAGAGTTAACTCAACTACACCAAGATTTGGTGCCAAATGTCCTCCATTTTTTGAAACTACCTCTATAATGTATTTTCTTATTTCCTCAGCTAAAGCTTTAAGATGGGAAATTTTTAGTTTTTTAAGGTCCTCTGGGGAATTGACCATTTTTAAAAATTTCATTTGTTAATACACCCTATACAATACAAATTCTGCTATAGCCTTTAAGGGAAGGGCGTTTTCCCCAAAAGGTTGTAAAGCAGAAATGGCTTTTTCTGTATATTTTTTAGCAAGCTCTTTAGTTTTCTCTATTCCAAAAAGGGAGGGATAAGTAAGCTTTTGTTTTTTTACATCAGAAAAAGTTTTTTTCCCAAGCTTCTTTTCATCTCCCAAAATATCTAAAAGGTCATCAACTATTTGAAAAGCAAAGCCTAAATTTTTTCCATAAGAAGATAAAGCTTTAAGTTCTTTGGCTTTTGCTCCTCCTAATATAGCTCCACTTAAAACCGAAGCTTCAATTAAGCGAACAGTTTTGTTAAGGTGTATCCATTTTAATATTTTTGGATTCCCTTTTTTACCTTCCATAAGAAGGTCAACCATCTGTCCTCCTACCATTCCCTCAAAACCAATTGCTTTAGAAATAATGTGAATTGCTTTAAGTAGTCTTGTTTTTTTAACATTTTTGACTAAATCTGGGTGAGTAAAAAACTGAAAGGCTAAAGCCTGCAAACCATCACCAGCAAGGACTGCCGTTGCTTCATCAAATGCTTTATGACAAGAAGGTTTGCCTCTTCTAAAATCATCATCATCCATACAAGGAAGATCATCGTGAATAAGCGAGTAAGTGTGAAGGCATTCTATTCCTGCTGCAAAAAGAAGGATTTTCTCGCAATCTCCACCTACAACTTCACAGCCTGCTAAACACAAAATTGGTCTTATTCTTTTTCCTCCAGCAAAGAGACTATATTTACCTGCAGAAATAACTCTTTCTCCGTAATCTTTCTCCTTGGGAAAATATCTTTTTAAAATCTTTTCAACTTTTTTACCTTTTTCTTTTAAATAGGACTCAAGATCAAATTTATTTGAAACCATTCTTTAAAAGCTCGTAAGCTTTCTCTAAATTCTCCAGCTTAAACCCTTCTTTATCTTTTAAAATGACCTCTATTCTTGTTCTTGCATTTTTAAGCTTTTCTTCACAGAAATGGATTAGTTTTAAACCCTCTTCATAAAGATTTATTGCTTCTTCCAAATCAAGTTCTTTATTTTCTAATTGTTTTAAAATCTGTTCAATCTTCCTTAATGCCTCTTCAAAACTTAAAGAATCATTTTTAATCATATTTATTCCTCCACTTTTTTAACTTCTACCAAGAGTTTACCCTCTGAAAGATAAACCTCTAACAATTTTCCTTCTTTTACCTCCTTTGCATTTTTAATAATTTTACCTTCAGGATAAGATTTTACTATGCTATAACCTCTTTGTAAAATATTTAATGGAGAAAGAGATATAAGCAATTTTTTAAAATTTTCTAATTTTTTTTCTTTTTCTACAAAATAGACTTTTATTGAATAAAAAAGTCTATTTTTGAAAAATTTTAACCTCTCTTCTCCAAATTTTATACTTTCTTGGGGATGTCTTTTTTTAAGAAGATCTTTTATCTCCCATAATTTTTTTTCCTTTAAACTGAGATACTTTTCTATTTCTAAAACCAACTTATGGTAATAATCCTTAATTTTTCTTTCTAAGTGATGAACAATTTTAAAGGGATTTTTACTTTCAAGCTCTATTTTAGCCTTATATAGACTTTTTTCTTTTTTGGTAAAAATAATTTCTAAAAGCTGATTAAACTTCTCTTTATAAAGTTTTAATCTGTAAAGAATTTCCTCTTTTGAGGGAATAACTTCTTCTGCTGCAGCTGTAGGAGTAGCACATCTTCTATCTGCAATTAAGTCACATATAGTATAATCTATTTCATGCCCAACTGCTGAAACAACAGGTATTCTGGAATCTTTTATTCCTAAAATTATATCTTCAGTATAAAATGGGGCTAAATCTTCAAAAGATCCTCCACCTCTTGTTATTATAATTACTTCTACATCACTAAAACAGCTATTTATATCTCTTATTGCTTGAACTATTTCTTTTTCAGCTCCTTCTCCTTGAACTCTTACTGGATAAATAAAGATTTCTAATTCCCACCTATCTTTACTAACTTTTAAAAAATCCTGCAAAGCTGCTCCAAAAAGAGAAGTTATAAGAGCAATTTTTTTGGGATAAAGTGGGATGGCTCTTTTTCTATTGGGATCAAATAGAGGTTGGTATTTTCTTATAAGCTCTTCTTTCTTTAAAGTTAAAAGCCCCTTTCCTAAGGGCTCAACCCTTCTAACTATAAAATAACATTCTCCTGAACGGGGATAAAAATTAAGTTTACCAAAGCACAAAACTTTTAATCCATTCTTTAAATAAGAAATAAATTCAATATCTTTTTGGTAACTAAAAATTATAGCCTTGAGAGAGGCTTCCTCTTCTATTAAATTAAAGTAGATATTTCCATTATGAGCATATCTTAGATTAGCAACCTCTCCCTCTATCCACAGTAAAGGGAATTTAGCTTCTATAAGATTTTTTAATTCCTGAGTAACTTCTTTTACAGTGAAATATAATTTTTCTTTCTCTTCTATACTGACTTTTACTTCCTCTAACTCATTCATTAAGTCATTCCGCTAAAAATTTTACAAATTATTTTACTTAAAAATTATACCTGTTATTATACTTAAATTCAAGCTCCTTTAAATAATACCCAAGTTTTCTCTATTTGCACCATAAACTAATTGTAACTATAAATCTTGACAATTTTCAAAAATTGAATATGATTATCATTATCATAAAAATATATAGGGGATAGAATGAGAGTCGCAATTGCAACGGAAGGCGATTTTGTTGCACAACATTTTGGCAAATGTCCTGGATTTACAATAGTTGATATTGAAGATGGAAAAATTGTCAGTAAAAATTTTGTAGAAAACCCTAATTATAAAGCTCATCAACCAGGTGCTGTTCCCATGTTTTTAAAAACTCAGAATGTTGATTGTATTATTGCAGGGGGTATGGGACCAAAGGCAATTATGATGCTTGAATCCTTCGGAATAAAAGTACTTGTCGGAGTAACAGGAAAAGTTGAAGAAGTTATTGATGCCTTCATTAAGAGCACACTACACACTGGAGAAAGTCTCTGTAAGCACGACCAACATCATTGCCGTCATTAGAAAATTATTAAAATTATATCATCCATTTGCAAAAAAAACATTAATTAATAAATATGACTTGACTTTTAAAACAAAATAAAATAATATATATCCAAAATAAGCTTAAATAAAAATGAATAAATTGTCTTGGAAAGATATAATAAGTTTTCTTAATTATAGTTTTGAATGTTCTAGTATATATAAACCAAAGATTAGGAAAAGGTTGAAGATTAGGTCGGGGGCTTTGCCTCTGGATAATTTTAAAATGGTTTAAATTAAATTTTTATAGGAGGTGATAAAATGGCTATTGATATTTGTCCTTTCCCAAAATTAGACAAAATACTTCTTGCAACTGATGGTTCAGAAGCAGCAGTTTTTGCTACAAATGTTGCAATTGAAATTGCAAAACCTTGTAAAAGTATAGTTTATGCAATAAGTGTTGCTGAAATTCCAGGATTTGCAGAAGAATTTGAAGCATTTGATATTATGTTTATGGAAAAAAAGGCAAAGCAGTTTCTTGATGAAGTAAAAAAAATGACAGACAAAGCTCAAATAAAATGCGAAACAATTATTCATACAGGACCTGAACCACACAAATATATAATTGATGAAGCAGTTAAAAATAATGTTGATTTAATAATTATTGGTAGAAAAGGAAAAATGCTTGGTTCTGTGGGTAGAAAAGTAATTGATAATGCACCCTGCAATGTTTTAGTTACCCCAGTTGGTGCTAGTCTGAATTTTGACAAAATTTTAATAGCAACAGATGGCTCAGTTTATAGCCAGATAGCTGCTGCTGAAGCAATAGGGACTGCAAAAAGATTTAATAGTGAACTTTTGATTGTTTCAGTTGCAAAAAGAAATGAGAACATTCCTTATGCAGAAGAATCTGTAAAAATGGTCAAAGAAGCTGCTGACCGTGAGGGAGTTAAAAGCCAGACAATTGTTGCAAAAGGAGAACCCTTTGAGCAAATCGTTGATATAGCAAATAAAAATAATGTAGGCCTAATATTCATGGGTAAATATGGAAGAAAAGGTATAGAAAAATTCTTTATGGGAAGTGTAACCGAAAAAGTAATAGCAACATCAGCCAGACCAGTATTAGTTGTAAGAAAAAAAGTAATTTAAAAAGATTTTTATTTTTAGAAAGTGAAAAAAATCTCCTCTTAAATATTTTTGTTTTTGCTTGTATTAAAAAGGGGTATAAATTATACTTTCGCTTATTAATCAAGTGTCGTTCAAATGTTTTTGAAAAATCAGAATGTTGATTGCATTATCAAAACCTAATTACTGGAAAAAGTCTCTGTGAACATGGCGAAGTCATTGTCAACATTAGAAAATTATTAAAATTATAGCATCCACTTGCTAAAAAACATTGATTAATATAACTTGACTTTTAAAAGTAAAGTATTATTTTTAATTAAAATTGAAAATCATTTTCATTATAAAACAAAGCAGGGAGGTGAATAAAAATGCCTTGGGG
>Ga0197143_1000501_pt1 | contig 42212 bp, 37 predicted proteins | sample GBS70_MetaG_FD_148603 | JGI IMG/M metagenome (GOLD analysis project Ga0197143, IMG submission 148603) | Sediment microbial communities from Great Boiling Springs, Gerlach, Nevada, United States - GBS 70_MetaG | ecosystem: Environmental > Aquatic > Thermal springs > Hot (42-90C) > Sediment... | reverse complement strand
AAAGATTAAATTATGAGGAAATAAAACAAAAAATTAAAGATATTGAATTTAAAGAAGAGGGATATTTTTTAGAAGTTTTTAATGATTCAGTAATTATTGTAAGTAAAGATGAAAAGGGATTTTTTTATGGATTCCAGACATTAAAACAACTAATAAACTCAGAAAAAGGCAAATACTTTATTGAAGGAGTTAAAATTTATGATTATCCTTATTTCAAAATGAGGGGCATTTTCCTCGGAAGATTAGATAAAAAAATATATGACCCTGACCTATCATTCCATAAGAAAATAATTAAGCTCTGTTCATCTTTAAAAATAAACTACTTATTTATTGAGATTGCATCTGACATGGAATATAAAAAACATGATTTCCCGGAAACAGGAAAAGATGCATATACCCAGGAAGAAATAAAAGAACTTGTTAATTATGCAAGAAGATATTATATAGAACTTGCCCCTTATTATCAATTCTTTTCCCATGTTGCCTGGTTAAGGAATGAGCCGAAATATAAAAGATTTTTAGAAAAAGATGTAAGAGGGTGGAGTGTGAACTGGTGTCCGTCAAATCCAGAAGTTTATAAGTTTGCCAAGGATATAATTGATGAAGCAATAGATGTATTTTCTCCTACATTTTTTCATATAGGACATGATGAAATTGTCTTTGGTCCTATGCAGATATGTGAGAAATGTAAAGAGAAAACAAAAGAAGAACTTATATTAACATCAATTAAAGAATTATCAGAATATATTATTAAAAAAGGAGTAAAACCAATTGTCTGGACTGATAACCTATATTCAAAAAAGCTCTTTAGGGCAGCACAAGAGTTAAAAATAGATGGAGATAAGATACTTGAAAAACTGTCAAAGGATGTGATATTAAATAACTGGAATTACAGAAGTAGCCAAGAAAGGATTAAAGCAGAACTTGAATACTGTAAAAGTTTTGGAAATAAAGTTATCCAATCTCCATTTTTTGTTGACAGAAATGTAGTAATAAGTGCAAAATTATGTAAAGAACTTGATTGTTATGGTTTATTAGGGACTTTCTGGTATCAGGCAAGGGATAGTATGGCACAGTATAATATGTGGGCTGAAAGTGTTTGGAATATTATTATAATGGATGCAAACTATTTCTGGAATCCTGAATGTAATATTTATCTTGAAAATTATGACTGGGCTTATAAATGTGCTATAAGTTTTGATGCAAAAAAGAGAATACCTTCACTTAAGAAAAAACTTAGTTTTTTACCTATTGATATTTCTGATTTTACAAATCATAATTTAAAAGAGGGGTTATTTGAAGAGATCGGAACAATCAAATTACCTGAAAAAATTTATGTTGATGATATACCTTTTGTGTCAAATAATAAAGTAATTATTCCTGATAAAGAAAAGATTGAAATAAACTTAAATCAGAAATGTAAATATTTATTTTTCCTCCATACATCAAGTTTACCTAACTCTTTCCAAAAATATTATAGCTCGAGTGTATACCTCTTAAAACCTGTTATAGGAAATTATAAATTAATTTATGCGGATGGAAGTTTTATTGAGATACCTTTAAAAGCAAGAGTAAATATTGCACATTTCAATTCAAAATATGGTATATTTGATGCAAGGATTGGGTATCAGACAGAAGATAAAGAGAAAAACTTATTTCGTATATATTTATATCAATTTGAAAACCCATATCCAGAAAAAGAAATAAAAAAGATTGAATTCTATAAAGTAGAAAATTCAGAAAAAATGATACCAATTCTTTTTGGCTTAACTATCGGAAAAGAATAGGAGGATTTTTATGAGTATTAGAATAATTGCACATAGAGGTTTTTCAGGGGTCTATCCTGAAAATACATTGCTTGCATTTAAGAAAGCAATTGAATTAGGTGTTGATGAGATTGAGTTTGATATTAAGATGACAAAGGATGGCATTCCTATTATTATTCACGATGAGACAGTTGATAGAACCACTGATGGAAAAGGTAAAATTTGTGATTTAACATTAAAAGAGATTAAAAGTTTTGATGCTGGGATTAAATTTGGTGAAGAATTTAAAGGATTAAAGATACCAACCTTTGAGGAGGCACTTGATGTAATACCTGAGAACATTGAATTAAACCTGCATACAATAACAAACCCTGACTTAATAGAAAAAATGTTAAAAATTTTAAATGATAGAAAGAGAGAAAACTTTTATCTTGCAATTGATTCATCATTGATACAAGTTGCAAAAAATATAAAATCTGATGTTAAAATATGTAATATGAGATACCAGACAGACCCATGGGAATATATTGAAGAAACAAAAAGGGTAAAAGCAGAACGACTACAATTTTTTACTCCTTCTTATGAGGTTACAAAAGATATGGTAGAAAAAGCACACTCCTATGGGATATTTGTAAATGTCTTTTTCGCTGATACAAAAGAAGATATGTTAAAATATATAAATATGGGTGTTGATGCAATTTTAACAAACTATCCTGATAGATTAATAAAAATTTTAAAATATGGAAAAAAAAGTTAAGGTAGCAACAATTCAGCCGCCTATTCCAGAAGGAGAAAAGGGAGGGGTTGTTTCACATGAGGAGATGGTTGAAAGAGGTATTTATTATTTAGAAATGGCTGGTAAGGAAAGAGTTGATATTATTTGCCTTCCTGAGGTGTTTAATGTATTTGGACTTTCTGTTGAAGAAGCAATTAATAAGGCATCAAAAGCGGATAATTTAAAAGAGAAAATATGTAGAATTGCTTTAAAATTTAATATGTATGTTATTTATACATGTTATGAAAAAAGAGATAAAAATTTCTATATCTCTTCCTATCTGATAGATAGAAAGGGAGAAATAAAAGGAAGATATGATAAAACACATCCAACAAGAACTGAAAGAGAAAGATTAAAAGTAATTCCAGGTAATAAATATCCTGTTTTTAAGACGGACTTTGGCAAAATTGGAATTATGATATGTTATGACTGTTATTTTCCAGAAGTTGCAAGGATTCTTACATTAAAAGGAGCAGATATTATTTTCTGGCCAACATTACAGAGACATTTTACTGATGAATATTTTGAGATACAGATAAAAGCAAGGGCAATGGATTATTCTGTTTTTATTGTAAGGTCAAGTTATGGAGCAAGTGAAGGAGAAATATGGAAGGTCCTGGTGGTTGTGGAAAGGTTGACATAAGGAAATTTATTCTTGAAGACAGAAGACCAGAGACATATAAGGAGATAATTCAGTTAAAAAATAGAAGTTGAAAAGATTGTTTATCTTTACTTAAGAATTTTTATTTTCTTTAAAGATTTTTCAAGAACCCTATTCTTTTCAGAAATAAAAATAACAAAGTCATATTCTCCTTCTTCTAAATCATAAATAGTTAAATCAAGATAGTTTATTCCTGTCTTTAACTTTACTTCTTTTTCTCTTCTTGCTAACAAATGCCCTTCAGAAATTTTTTCAATATAAAAGAAGGCATATAAATTTTTAAAATATTCAGGAACTTTTAAACTGAATTTTAAAGTTTTTTCAGATTTTAAAAGAACTTCCGGAATTGAAATTTCAAATACTTCTTCCTTAAATATTATCTTTTTTTCTCCTTTTTCTATTCCTTTTTCAACTAAATAAAACACAAGGAACTTTTCAGGTTGATGAAATGAATTTTTTAAAAAGACAAAAGAGGATAACTCTGGAACATCAATATATCTTTCTCTTGTAAAATTCATCCCAAGAATGGTTCCTTTCGGTTTTTCAATTTTAAGTAAATCAAAGGGTATTTTGAATTCGGCAGACCACCAATTTTCACCTTTAAATGTTTTAACTTCCCATCCTTTATTTATAGAGAAAGAATTCCCTTTTGGTTGAAAATAATAAAATCCTGTCTTTGTTCCTGCTGAATTTGATAAAAACTGGAAATAACTTTTTTCTGTCTTAAAAACATCTATAAAAACTTCTATACAATCTTCACTCCATACTGGACTTCCATCTTCCATAAAAAATGGTTTAAGTAAATCAATTCTCTCTTCACAGTTTAAAAATCCAATATATAAATTTTTCTTATCACATACTATGAAAACCTCTGTTTTCTGTGTCGGTTCTTTTCCTGTATTCAAAAGAGAAAAGTTATTTAATTTCAGTCCATCTTCCCATTCTTTTTTTTCAATTTTGCCATCTATTTTAATCTTTTTTGAAGTTAATGGTATTATAAGTTCTTTATTATCTCCATAAGAAAAAATTATAAAAAGAAACAAAAAGAAAAGAAGTTTTTTCATTTTAACTCTCCAATTTTATAATATCCTTGAAAATTTTTATAACTCTTTCTTCCTGTTTTACAAATACCACCAGATTATACTCTCCTTTTTCAAATCCATCAAGTGGAAAAGTTATTAAATTATCTCCAGGATTAAGTTTTCCATCAATCTCTTTTCTCATAATTAGATGTCCATCTTTACATTTTTCAATAAACATGAAAAAATTCACATTACTCCATCCTTCAGGTACTTTCAAACTTAAATTTAAGTCCTCTTTTGTAAATATTTTTTTGTTTTTTATTTCAAATTCAAAGGAAGTTTGTTTTGTTTCTTCTGTAAGAACAAGGTCATCAATATAAAAAACTCCTTTTAGTCCTTTAAATGTTGGTATTGATATAAAAATTTCTTTTGGGAATTCAGTATCATTTATAATTCCTGAACAGGAAAAAGAGAGCCATTTTCCTGTAAAATCACTTATTATATTTTGTGGTCCCAAGATTACTCTATTATCCACAATCTTTGTTTCAGATACTTTTATCTTATCCTTTTCAACCACTATCCAAGTCCTTAAAGCATCCTCTCCAATTTTTGTATATTCCTTATTTTCAAACTGCCTTATTCTAAAATAAACCTCAAAAATACCTTCTCCTTCAACTTTTTCAAAAAATAACTTACCTTTCAAGATTACTCTTTTGCCTCTTAAGTTTGGTGAAATCCCCTGTTTTAATTCAATATAATTTGCAGTTGTTTTAGAAGTATCAATCTTTATAGATTTTTCACCTTCAGAATATTTTTCTGATGTTAAAACTATAGCATCACCAAGTTGCCCAGGAGGTTGCCAGGTGCCACATCTCCACTCAAAAGGTAACCTATCCCCTCTTTCAAATCCACCATTTTTGAGAAAATTGTCTTCAGAAAATAAGAAAAAACAGATAAAAATAATAAAAAATATAACTTTTTTCATTTTTTTCTCCTTGTTAAATTCACAATTTTTACTTCATATGGGCTCAATTTATACTCATTTTTCTCTCCTTCCACATTAAAATTGAATATATTTGGCATTCCTAAAAGATTTACAAAAATAATATAATCATCTCCTTTATATCTTCTTAAAATGTAAATTATGTCATCTGCTTTTTTTATTTCTATTTTTAACTTTGAAATATCTCCCTTTATAATCCTATAATTTTCTCTCAATTCAACTGCAAGGTCTTTTAAAAACTCAAGTTTTTTATCTCCATCTGGTTGTTTAAGAAGGTCAAAGATAGAATAATATAAGATACCATCAGCACCTGCAAGCAAAGCAAGATAACTCATAACTCTTATCTCTTCATATGTTGGCGCTCTTCCTGTTATCTCATCATATTCTTTTGAATACTGATATGCTCCGTGAACCTGTAAGACACCATAGACATTATTCTTATACCTCTTTTTTAGTTTACTTATTTCCTCATAAACATTCTTTACTTTTCCTTTTGGGACAGGATATATATCAGGAGCAAGAATATCACACCATTTTGAAAGGTCATCCCATAGGGTACTGGAAGGAACATCACAGACAATAATTGGTCTATCTGAATATTTTTTTATTGCTTCACAGTTTTTCCTTATCTGTTCCTTGTTCCCAATACCTATATGCCACATTGGCTCATCTGATATATACCAAGCACAAATTGCTTTATGCGTTGAAAAATTTTCAGCAATTGCACCTACAATATCCTCTGGTTTTTCTGTAGAAGTCCATTTTACTTTCGGATACCATTTTGACTGTTTATAACAATCCTTAACAGAAAATATTATATTAACCCCTTTTGATTCAGCATAATCAAGAAAATCTTTTATTACCTCTTTTTCCCATCCATCAGAACCATATGGCATCAGGTTGTTTAAATATGTTCCTGAGACCTTATCAATAAACTCTTTTTTCCCAAAACTATAAAATCCAAGAAATAATTCTTCTGAAAAACAGAAAAAAGAGATACAACACATAACACAAAGATATACTTTCCACTTCATAGCATCTGCCCTCCTTTCAATAAACAGGTTATTTTTAATTTACATACAGCATAACCTTCATATTAGGATTTGCCATTTGAGCATTTGTAGGGAACTCATCATATTTAATTACTTCAACATGGCCATCCATCATTAAGAAATTTCCTGTATTACCTCCATGGAGAAATAAAGGATATGCAGCATCGTCTTTCCCTTTGAAACCATACCGATAACCAGGGCCACCAGGATATAAGTAATCACCAAAAAGAGCAAATTTATGAAAATATGGTCTTACTTTGGGATGCTCAAATTTTACAAATCTATTATCCCAGAACCAGGCAGAATTAATCCCTATATTTATTTTACTACCCTTAGGAATATCAATTGTTGGACAGTCAAGGATATTCCCTTTTTTATATACGCTTGGTATATATTTTGTCTTCCCATCTCTCCTTCCAAGAAAGTCATGGCTCCATATAAAATCAGGCTCTGGTGGAGTCCATTTGGATGCAAACATATACCCATTATAATCCTCAACATACATAATAGTAGCAATATAAAGTTGTTTTAAATTACTCATACAGGTTGCTTGTCTTGCTCTCTCTCTTGCTTTTGATAATGCTGGCAATAGCATTGCTGCTAAAATCGCAATTATCGCCACCACTACCAAAAGTTCTATTAATGTAAAACCACTTTTTTTATTTTTTCTTTTCATTTTTATTTACCTCCTTTCTTTTTATTTTTTTTCTTTTACCTTTTATTTTTTAACTCTCATATTACATCACCTCCTTTAAAGTTGAACAAGTGAAACAAAATGGGTATTAAAAAGTTCTTCTACCAAAAGTTTAATTCCTCCTTTACATCCAGTATAAATATCTTCACTAATTCTAAATCTTAATTTTCTATAGTCACTTTCATCTATTGAATCATATAAACCCTTTTTTATATTCTCAATAAGTAAAGGGCCGCCATTTAAAATCAATCCACCTGAAAATATAATCTCTTCTGGTGAAAAATATTGGACAGGAAAAGAAAGAAATTTGCCAACTATATATGCTTTTTCTTCAAATATTTTTCTTACCTCATTATTTTCTTTTGCAAGTTTTAATGCTTCTTCCATATCAATCTGTTTCCCTGTTATTTTTTTTATCTCATCAAGTATTGCAAAACTACCAACATAACTTTCAAGACATCCCTTTTTACCACATCTACATAATCTACCATTTTTCTCATATGTTATATGTCCGAAATCAATCCTTGATTTTTCTTTTCCTGTTAATATCTCTTTTTCAGATGATAAAAATGTCGCTGCAATTCCATTCCCCCAATATAAGTCTAAAAGACGCTCTTTCCCTTTATATTCTCCTATTACATTTATAATTGACGAATTCACCAATTTAACTGGAACTTTATATTCTTTTTTAAATATACTTGAAAACTTTATCCCACTTATTTGGGGTAGATTTGCACTGAATACTGAAATGCCTTTTTCTATATCAACAACCCCTGGAAGTCCAATACATATCCCAATAAGTTTCTCTTTATATCCATCTACTAATTTTTTTGAAAATTCAATAATCTGTTTTGGCGCATCTTTTTCATCTGTTTTTTCAATCTCCTTTTTTAAAATTTTTTCATTCAGATTTGATATAACTCCTTTTATTTGACAGGAACCAACATCTATAACCATTAAATATCCTTTTTCAGAATTTATTTCTAAATATATCGGTTTTCTTCCTCCTTTTCTACTTGATTTGCCTTCTCCTTTTTCATAAATTAAGTTTTTCTTTATTAAATAGTTTGTTATCTTTGTTATTATTGCCTGAGATACATTAAATATTTTTGATAGTTGCTTTCTTGAAATAGGACCATTTTTCCTTATGTAATTTAGAACATTTCTCTGTAAATCTAAACTCGGTATTTTTTTTCTTTTATTCATTTTAAAATTTAGTTAATTTATTTTAATTAATTATACCTTGATAAAAATTTTTTGTCAAGTTTTTTTAAATATGATAAAATAATAAAAATGGAAAATATTATTATAGTGGCGCATAGAGGGTTTTCAGGGATTTATCCAGAGAATACTTTGCTTGCATTTCAAAAAGCAGTTGAGTTAGGAGTTGATTTTATTGAACTTGATATACATCAGACACTTGATAAAGAGATAGTTGTTTGCCATGATGAAAAAATTGATAGAACTACTGATGGGAATGGATATATAAAAGAGATGAATTATGAAGAAATAAAAAAATATGATGCGGGTAAATGGAAAGGATATTCTGGAGAAAAAATTCCTCTTTTAAGGGATGTATTTGAAAAATTTAAAAATAAAGTGAAAATTCTTATTGAAATAAAAGAATGTGATGTATATGAACTTGTTAAATTGATAAAAGAATACAAAATTGAAAAAAGTGTTATTGTTGGCTCATTTAATTTAGAATATATTAAAGAGGTAAGAAATCTTTTTCCTATAATCTCTACTGCTTTAATAAGTTATAAAGTTCCTACAAATATTGACCATCTTATAAAATATGGTATAAGGAAACTTGATATAGAATTTCACAATTTAAATAAAGAGATAGTTAAAGAATTGGTAAGTTATGGTTTTGTTATAAATACATGGACACCTAATACAGAAGAAGAATTGAAAAAAGTTATTGATTATGGAGTTCAATTTATAACAACAGATAGACCTGATATTTTGAAAAAACTTATTTAAAATGGAAAAAGATTTTGATGTTATCGTTATTGGTGCTGGAGTTATTGGACTTTCAATATCCTATGAACTATCAAAAAAATACTTTGTAGGTTTAATTGAAAAAAATAGAAAATATGGACTTGAAACAAGTTCAAGAAATAGCGAAGTAATACATTCTGGAATACATTATCCAACTGGTTCATTAAAAGCAAAATTATGTGTCCAAGGAAATGAAATGCTTTATGATTTTCTTGAAAGAAATAATTTATATTATAAAAAAACAGGAAAATTAACAATTGCAACTGATGAAAATGAAGAAAAAATACTTGAGAAGATATATAAGGTAGGTAAAGAAAATGGAGTTATTGTTGAGATATGGAAAAAAGATAGAGTAAAAAAAGTTGTTCCTAAAATTGAATGTAAAATTGCATTATATACTCCTTCAACTGGTATTTTAAATGTTCATTATCTTATGGATTTTTTATATGAGAAATTTATTGAAAATGGGGGAATTTGTGGTTTTGATGAAAAGGTTATAAATATTGAAAAGAAAAATGGATTATTTTTAGTTGAGACAACAAAAGGTAAATACTATTCAGAAATTGTTATCAATTCAGCAGGACTTTATGCAGACCAAATATCAAAAATACTTGGATTTAATTATGAAATTTTTTGGGCAAAAGGTGATTATTTTATAATTTCAAAAAAATTTAATATCCCTTTATTAATATATCCAGTTCCAACAAATGAAGGGCTTGGAATACATTTAACACCTAGAGAAGATGGCTCATTGAGAGTAGGACCTGATGTTGAATATGTTAAAAAAGAAGAACCTGCTTATTCTCTTGATAATAAAGTTTCAAAATATAAAGTTGACGAAAGTAAAAGAAAAAATTTTTACGAAAGTGTAAAAAAATATTTATTTGAAGTTGAAATTGATGATTTTTCTCCTGAAAGTTATGGAATAAGGCCAAAACTACAAAAAAAGGGAGATAGTTTTAAGGATTTTGTTATTAAGAAAGAAATAGATGGTTTTATAAATCTTATTGGAATTGATTCTCCTGGTTTAACATGTTGTCTTTCAATTAGTAAATATGTTATGGAATTACTTTAAATCCTCAATTTTAATGTGGAATTTTTCACTTTTTATTTCATATATTTTATTGTAAGGAGATGGAGCATATTTTGAACTTATATAATATGCTTTAAGTGCATTTTCTTTTTCATCAAATGCTTCCCACATAATTCCTTCTTCAAAATATAATCTCCAATATTTTGGATTTTCTTTTTGCCCTTTCCTAAATGTTTTTAATGCATCTGTTAATCTTTCTTTATAAGGTAATCCATTTAAATACAAAATTTTTGCTTCTGACCATTGTAACCATGCCTTTAAAATATATGATTCTGTATTTTTTGGTTGAATGTATGAAATAAATGATAAATATTCAATTGCTCTATCATATCTACCTTTATGGAATGCTTCATCAACTTTAAGCCAGATATATGGGATTATTAAATGGAAAAAACAAAGGAAGAATAAAGGAAGTAATACAAAAATTAAACTTATAAAAATTATTCTCTTTCTCATAACACTTTGTGCGCTTGCCGGGATTTGAACCCGGATTCTCTGGCTCCGGAGGCCAGCGCTTTATCCATTTAAGCCACAAGCGCTTTTTATTCTTTCTATCTCCTTTTCATTAGGCATTATTTGCCCAACTTCAACCAGATTCCATATTTCTTTATGTTCAATATTTATTTCTTATTTCAATCTCTTTTAATAAAGAATTCTGTATTTCTGGATTTCCATAAATCTTTATATATTCCCTTCCTGCCTCAATTTTTACTCTTTTATTATCAAGAGAATATGAGCGTGGTTTTGCTTCTGGAGATGTCCAAACTCTATGCCCTCCATATATATGCCATTTACCTTCTTCTGTTTCTATCAAAAAATCAGGTAATATTCCAAAAACATTCTTCTTTGGGTATTTCTTTAAAGTAAATTTTAATATTCTTGGACCAATATCAATTGGTATACCTATAATAAAATCTCCTAATTCAAAATTTTTAATTTCCATTAAATTTTCTCCTTTATTTTTTTTGCAACAGTTTCTGGATCAATTTCTTGCATTTTAAATAATTCATCTGGAGTTCCAGATGCTCCATAAAATTTTACCCCAAATCTTAAAAATTTTATATTATAATTATTTTCTGTTAAATAAAGAGAGATTGTTGAGGCAAGTCCTGTATCAATGTGATGGTCTTCATATGTTATTAAAACTCCTGTATTTATAGCAATTTTTATTTTTTCTTCATCTATTGTGGTTGGACAACTATAATTTATAACTCCTATATTTATCCCTTCCTTTTTAAGTATCTGGTTTATAATTATTGCTCTATGAACCATACAACCATAAGTTAAAATATATCCGTCTTTACCTTCTCTAATTATATCTGCTTTTCCATACTCAAATTTGTAATTTTCATCAAAAAATATATCTCCATTTTCTTTTAAAATAATAGGTAATTTACTTCTACCCATGCCAACAAACCAGTTTCCTTCTTTATCAACAATATATCTTATAACCCTATCTGTTTGATTTGGGTCTGCTGGTATAATAATTTTAAATCCATATAAATTTCTTAAAACTCCAATATAATCAATACATTGATGTGTTTTACCATCTTCTCCAACATCAAGACCAAGGTGTGTACAGACAAGTTTTAAGTTTGTAAAATTTTGGTCATTAAGTCGTTGTTGATTAAATGTCTCATCTATTCCAAATACACCGAAATCAGAGAAAAAACTTATAAAATTACATGTTGAAATTGCTCCACTAATTGTTGCTGCATTATGTTCCTGAATACCAACCTGAAAAAATCTATCTGGAAATTCCTTTTCAAAAAAATCTGTCTTTACACTTGTTGCCAAATCACAATCAAAAACTACAATTGGATAATCTTTATTTTCTTTATTCAATCTTGCAATATCTAAAAGTGCCTTCCCATAAGCAGTTCTATTATCTGTCTTTTCTTCTTTTCCATAAACTATTGGTTTTCCCTTTTCAACTTTTGGATTAAAATGAAATTTCCTTTCTGGATAATCCCATTTTTTCTTTCTCAATTCTCTATATTTTTCAAGAACTGGCTCAAGTCCTATGACTTCCATTGCCTTTTTATATTCATCTTCACTTAATGGTTTCCCGTGATATCTATAATCATTTTCTAAAAAACATATTCCTTTACACATAATAGTATTGGCAATAATACATACAGGTTTTTCTATTGAAATTGCCTTTTTTATTGAATCATAAATTTGAGAAAAATCATGTCCATCACATTCAATTACTTTCCATCCATCTGAAATATAATTTTCTTTAATTCTACATGGCATAACTTTTTCAATATTCCCACTTATTTGAACTTTATTATAATCAATTATAACTTTTAAATTACTCAATCCATATTTAATTGCAAATCTCCTTGCTTCACCAACCTGTCCCTTTGTTTGTTCTCCATCACTCATTAAAACGAAAGTATATGAATTCCTACCTTTAAGTTTATCAGCAAGAGCAAATCCACAACCAGCAGATAATCCTTGTCCAAGATTTCCAGTACCCCACTCAACACCTGGAACTTTCCTTACAATATGTCCATCAAAAATGCTACCTGCCTTCCTAAAAGTTGCAATTGCCATATCTATATCAAAAAAACCCATTCTTCCCAAAACTGAATAAACACCAGCAGATGTATGACCATGGCTTATAATAATTTTGTCTCTATCTGGGTCATCTATTTTGGTAGGAGAAATGTTTGCATAGGAGTAAATTACAAGATAAATATCAAGAGAAGAAATTGCTCCTCCGGGATGGCCTGAATTTGCAAGAGTTGTCATTGTTAAAATATCTCTTATACACTCTTTTCTTAAATTTTCAAGTCTCTTAATTTCTTCCTCACTTAATCTTTCTTTCTCAAATCCCATGTTTTACCTCCCTTATTTTATTTATTGCTTCACTTAAAATAAAAATTGAGAGTATTATGAGAATTAAGGAAATATTGCCAAGTAAAAAATTTTTTGTTTTATAGAAATCTATAATTTGCAATATTAAAGCAACTATTGTTGTTAGAAACATTATCATTGCTGGAATTAAATTTGAAAGTGCCCTTTTCTTTCTATTCATTAAATAACACCCGGTTAAAAAAAGAACAATTCCTGCAACAAGTTGATTTGAAGCACCAAAAACAGGCCATATTTTTTGCCAGTTTCCAAAAGCAAGATATCCAGCAAAAATTGTTATAAAAACTGTTGCAATATATCTATTTTTTAAGATTTTTATTCTAAATGTCTCACCGAATAGTTCCTCTGTTATATATCTTGTTATTCTTGTTGCAGTATCAAGTGTTGTTAAAACAAAACTATTTATCATTACAATAGCAAAAATTTTACCTGTATTAGAACCAAGAATTTTTTTAACTATTTCTCCATAACCTGCACCAAATGTTCCAATCCAATTACCTTTTTTCATCATTTCATTATAATTTAACCATAAAAGACCAGCAGAAACAGATAATAATGCAAGGAGTGAAAGAAAACCCTCTGTAAGCATGCCTCCATATCCAATTTTTTTGGAATCTACCTCATTTGCTATCTGTTTTGAAGTTGTTCCACTTGAAACAAGGGAATGGAATCCACTTATTGCACCACATGCAATTGTTACAAACATCATAGGCCATAAACTTCCTTTTTCTGTATAAAATGAAACATAAAATGGAGCATTTATAATTGGATGGGTTGTTAAAAGTCCTAAATATCCAATGAATATACCTACAAAAAGTATATAAGAGGAAAGATAATCCCTTGGTTGAAGTAGAATATTTACAGGTAAAACACTGGCAAAAAAAGAATAAAGTAGAAGAATTATAATCCATGTTTTTAAAGGAGAAAGTTTAATAATAACTGGGATTTCTTTTCCTATGATAAAAAAAATTGATAGTAAAAAAAGGCATATAATTGTGGAATAGAAAACTGGGAAATTCTTTTTATAAACAAGAATGCCGAAAATAACTGCATCTATTATAAGGAAAAATGTCGGTAAAACAATATCTGGTTCTTCAATAAATGTCTTTGCAGTTACAGCAGAAAAAACAGCAATTACAAGTATTAATGAAAACCATAGAAATAAGGAAAAAACTATTTTACTCTTTTCCCCAAATATTATTTTTGTTATATCTCCAACACTTTTCCCATCATTTCTAACACTTAAAATTAAAGAAGAAAAATCATGAACACCTCCAAAAAATATAGAGCCAAGAACAATCCATAATAAGGCAGGACCCCAACCCCATAAACATACAGCAATAACTGGTCCCAAGATTGGACCTGCTCCTGCAATTGAAGCAAAATGGTGTCCAAATAGAATTAACCAGTTTTTTGCAGGAATATAATCAACTCCATCATGTTTTGTAAAAGCAGGCGTTGGATTGTTTTTGTTAATTTCCCATAATTTCTCAAGATATCTTCCATAGAAAATAAAAGAAAGAATAAACAAAAAAAGACAAATTGCACAAACAATTAAAGAATTCATTATCTCTCCTTTTTAATTTAACTGATCAATCCTTTTAAGTCAAAACTCCAAAAGTTGTTTTTGATATATAAGATATAAAAAATTTTTTTTACAGTCAAATATAATCATAAAAGAAGATGGATATTGCCTATGTGAACATTTTTAAGATATTTTTTTGCTTTATCATAACATTTAAAAACTATTTCCTTTGGTGTAATTGGTAAATCATCCATATAAAATTCTGGATGAAATATTAGTAAAGAATAGGGAATTTCGGGATTTATATCACTAATAAATTTTGAAATGTTTTCTACTTCTTTTTCATCAATATAATAAGGAACAAGCAAAGTTGTTGCGGTTAAAATTGGGAAATCACTTTTTGATAAAAATTCTTTTGCAATAAGTTTAAAATTTTGGTATGTTTTTTTATTTGATACACCTGTTAAAGCGATATTTAAATTTTCATCAAATGCCTTTAAATCAAATTTAATTATACCAGAAGATTTATAAGCAATTTCACCTACTTTCATTACAAGATTTTCATTCCCATTTCCATTCCACTCAAAGCATATTCTTATTTTCTTTTTCTTTAATATCTCTTCTGAAAATCTTATAACAAATGGTAATTGTGGTTCTGGAGAGCCACCAAAAAAGCATATACAATAAACTGATTCATTATTTGCTATTTTAAGTAATTGTTCAAGTGAAAAAATTGGCCCTTCTTCAACAAATTTATGAGAATAATTTTGGCAGAAAAGACAATTAAATGAACATCCATAAAAAAATACAGCAAGATTATATAAATTTTTGCCTTTTTTTGCAGCATTACAGAACCAACTTGCACAACAATTTGTAGGAATATAGTCATAATAACAATCGCAAACACATTTTTCCGAATCTGATTTACTTTTCAAAATTCCATTTTCATTTTCTCTTAATCCACAATAAGTTTTTTCTCCAATTCCAATTTTACACCTATTTTCACATATATTACATTCTATTCCATTTATTGTTTTAGGAGGATAACATGGTAAATTAAAATTTTTTCTCACATTTTCATGAACATTTTTAATATAGGACAAAGATACTTCTGGTTTTTCTCTTATACAATCAATACATACTCCCAAAATTTTTGAAATCCTTTTTTCTAACCCACAAACTTTACATATTCCCATATTTAATTAATCAAACATAGAGGCAATTTTTAAGATTTCTCCACTAAGATAAAGAGAACCAAATATTAACCAATTTTCATCTGTCTTTTTTATAAACTGGTATGCTTCTTTTGGGTCTTCAATTATTTTAACATTTTTTTTGTTATTTATGATTTCCTTTAAAATTTCTGGCTGTACTGCTCTTTCTGAATTTGGTTTTGTAAAAATTATATTTTCTGTGTATTTCTCTAAAATTCTCACCATATTTTTATAATCCTTATCCTTTAAAATCCCTACAAGAAAAGAGAATTTTTTATTAGGAAAAATCCTTTTTAAATTCTTCATCAAATTTTTAACTCCATCAACATTATGTGCTCCATCAACTATAATATATGGATTTTTTCTTAGTAATTGAAATCTACATGGCCAATTAATATTTTCAATTGCCTTTCTGATACTTTCTTCTTTTATTTTATATCCTTTTTCTTTCAAAATTAAAGAGGTCTCTATTGCTATTGATAGATTTTCAACTTGATGCAAACCTAAAAGTTGTGTTTTTAAATTTTTCATTTTCTCTTTTCCATAAAAATTAAAAATCATCCCATCTTGTGAAATATCCAACAATTTCCCTTTAAAATCTTCTCCATAAATAAAAATTTCTGAATTTTTGTCTTTTGTTTTTTTCTTTATAACTTTCATTGCATCCTTTTTTTGTTTTGCAGAAAGGACAATTGTTTTTTCTTTTATTATCCCTGCTTTTTCATTTGCTATCTCTTTATATGTTTTCCCAAGAAATTCAGTATGGTCAAGTCCAATTTTTGTTATTATTTCTATAAATGATGGTAAAACATTTGTTGCATCAAACCTCCCACCCATTCCTACCTCGCATACAAGTATATCAATTTTTTTTTGATAAAAATATAAAAATGCAATTATTGTTAATGCTTCAAAATATGTGGGATACATATGAACTGGTTGCTTTTCAATAATTTTTTTCAATCTTATTATATTTTCATTAAATTCCTCTTCTGATATATTTTCCTCATTTATTTTAATTCTTTCTTTAACATCTATTAAATGTGGACTTGTATATAAACCAACTTTATAATTAGAAAATTCCAAAATTTTACTTAATGCCTTACATACAGACCCTTTCCCATTTGTTCCAGCCACAAGTATAGAAGGATATTTAAAATGTGGATTTCCAAGTTTTTGAAGATAAAAATTTGTTTTATCAAGCCCAAGTTTAATACCAAAATCACTTAATGAGTTAAGGAAATCAATAGGGTTATTTTTGTTCATATTATTTTTATTTCATGCATGGAAGATTTTTAAGATTTTTATAAGTGTCTCTTTTAAATCCTTCCTCTCAACTATCATATCAATAAGACCATGTTCATATAAAAATTCAGAGGTTTGGAATCCTGGTGGAAGTTTCTGTTTTATTGTTTGCTCAATTACTCTTGGACCTGCAAAACCAATTAATGCTTTTGGTTCTGCAATTATAATATCTCCCAAAAAAGCAAAACTTGCTGCAACTCCTCCCATTGTTGGGTCTGTTAAAATAGAAATATATAAAATCCCTGCTTTTTTCATCTTACCAATTACTGCTGCAGTTTTTGCCATTTGCATCAAAGAGATAACACCTTCATACATTCTTGCTCCTCCACCTCCAGCAGAAATAGAAATTAATGGAAGTTTTTGTTCTATAGCATATTCACCTATTCTTGTAAATTTCTCTCCAACAACAGAACCCATACTTCCCATAATAAAATGCGAATCAAGAACACTTAATGCAACAGAAAAGCCACCTATTTTTCCTATTCCAACAACAATTGCTTCTTTCATTCCTGTCTTTTGTATCTCTTCCTTTAATTTTTCTTTATAACTTTTTATCCCAACAAAATTTAATGGATCTAAACTTTCCATATTTTCCCATTTTTCAACAAATGTCCCTTCATCAACAATTGAATCTATTCTTTCTCTTGCTGTCATTCTAAAATAAAAATTACACTCAGGACATATTTTATAATTTTCCTGTAATTTCTTAATATAAATGAGTTTCCCACAATTTTCACATTTTATCCATAATTCTTTTTTTATTTCTACTTTTTCCTTCGGAGGAATTTCTATATATTTTTTTCTTTTGAATATCATATTAGTCCAAACTCCTTTATTGTTTTTTTAATTTTTTCTAAATTTTCTTCTGATGGCCCACAAAGAGGAGAGCGCCATTCTGGATTTATCATTCCCATTAAAGAAAGACACGTTTTTACAGGAATTGGATTTGTTTCAATAAATAAAATTTTAAATATTGGAAAAAGTTTGATATGTAATTTTTGAGCATTTTGAAAATCACCATTTAAAGCATATTCAACCATTTGACTTACCATAGATGGAACAATATTTGAAGCCACAGAAACAACTCCTTTCCCACCCACTGAAATTATTGGTAATGTTAAAGAATCATCTCCAGAAAGAACAAAAAAATCTTCTCTTTTTACAAGTGTTAAGATTTTACTAACTTGGTCAAGCGAACCACTTGCTTCTTTTATTCCAACTATATTTTCTATTTCTGATAATTTTGCTACAGTTTCAGGTTCAATAGAAATTCCTGTTCTTGAAGGAACATTATAAAGTATAATTGGGATAGAAACACTATTTGCCACTTCCTTGTAATGGAAATAAAGTCCTTTTTGGGTAGGTTTATTATAATAAGGTGTAATTAATAATGCAGCATCTGCACCAACTTTTTCAGCATATTCTGTAAGTTCAATTGCTTCCTTTGTATTATTTGAGCCAGTCCCAGCAATAACAGGAATTTTTTTATTGACATAATCAACTGTAAATTTTATTAGTTCTTTATGTTCATCATAATTTAATGTTGCTGGTTCTCCAGTACAACCTGCAACAAGTATCCCATTAATCTTATTTTTTATCTGAAAATCAAGGAGTTTTTCATATGAAGAATAATCAATTTTATCATTTTTTATTGGTGTTACAATTGCTGTAATTGTTCCTTTAAACATATTGGCCTCCTTTTAAATTAAAAATTTTATATCTTTATATTTGAAACCATATTCATTTAATTTAATTATAATCTTTTTTTTCTGAATCCTCAAAAGTGAAAGACAACAACTATTTTCAACCTTAACATATAAATTCCCATCTTTTTCATATAAAACATAACATTTCCCTTTTAAATTCTCATCTATTAATCTTGGCCAAATTACTGAAATATCTCTATTTCTGTTTACATCTATTAATTTTTCTATTCTATTTAATACGTTTTTTAAAATTTTATCTATTCTCTCAATTTCACCCATATTATTCAACTTTTAATGGCATACACACATATAAAAATGTTGATTCTTCGGGCTTTAATAGAACTGGTTTTGTTGATGAGGTAAAAGAAAAGATAAATTCATCATTTTCTATCACTTGTAAAAAATCAATTAAAAAATCAGGAGGAAAGGCTAATTCTATTTCTTCATTATTATAAGAAATTTTTAATTTTTCCTGTGCTTCTCCTATTTCACCAGTTGTAGAAATAGTGAGTAGATTATTTTTAAAACATAATTTAATTTTATTATTTCTTTCATTTGTAAAAAGAGAAACTCTTTTTAAAGAAGAAAGAAATTTCTCTCTGTTTATTTTTGATAATTTTGACTTTTGGATGTCAGGAATTACTTTTTCATAATCAGGAAATTCTTCTGCACCTGAAAGTAATTGAGAAACAATCATAATATCTCCTTTAACTTTTTTACCATCTTTTAAAATTTCTGTAAACTCTGTTTGGAATGAAATATTATTTTTACCTATCATAATTTCAACATCTGCTTCATTAAGAATACTAATCATTTTTTTAATCAATACAGGTGAAATTAAAACTTTTGTCTGTTTCTTAAATATATTTTCAAAAATTATAGAAAATAAAGATAATCTCCTTGTGTCAGTTCCAACAATATTTATTGATTTTTCTTTAATATCTAAAAGACCACCTCTAAATTGTGGTCTTGGTTCTTCTGGATCTACACAAAAAATTGTTTTTTTGAATGCATCTTTAAGTGTCTCTCCTTTAACTTTAAATGATATTTCTGGAGAAAATTTTGGAAATTTTGGGAAATCTTCAACTTCCATTTCTATAAATGAGTATTGAGAGTTTTCACTTATAATATTTACAAATTTTTCTTGCTTTTCAATTTTTATTTCCTCTTCTTTAAAATGTTTTATTAAAGAAATAAATTGTTTTCCAGGTATTACAGTTTGTCCTTTTTCTTTAACCTCACATTTGATAGATACTTTAACTGTATTTTCAAGATCTGTTGCTACTAAAGTCAAATAATCTGTTTGACATTCAAAAAAAATTCCTCCACATATTGCCATTGAAGGTTTAGAAGGTAAAATATCTGATATATAATCAAGACTACTATTAAGAATTTCACTATTTATATTTAACTTCATTTTTTTCTCCTTTTTTAGTAATAAGAGTGTAAAATGTGGAAATTGTGAAAAACTTATGTAAATTTTTGATTCTTAAAAACTTAAAATGTGAAAAAATTTTTAATTTATTCATTTAATCTCTCCTTTAAATTTTCAATCACATCTCTTAAATTTTTATCTTTTTTTACTAACTCATTAATTTTCTTCCATGCATGTAATACTGTTGTATGGTCTTTACCATTAAACTCAATTGCTATTGAATTTAAAGAACTATTTGTTAATTCTCTACTTAGATACATTGCAATCTGTCTTGGTAAAATAATACTTTTCACCCTTTTTTGACTTTTTATCTCTTCAGGAGTTAATCCAAAATATTCACAAACAACTTCCATTATTTTCTTTAAATTTACAAACTTTTTTTCTTCTTTTTTATTATATACTTTTTCAATTATTTCATCAATTAATTCTTTATTTGCCTCTCTATTGAGTAAAGAAATATTTGCAACTAAACTATTTAAAACACCTTCAATCAATCTTATATTATCTTTAATTTTTTCTGCAATATAAAATACGTATTCTTCATTTAAATTTAACTTTCTAATTTCACATTTCTTTTTGACAATAGCAATCCTTGTTTCAAAATCTGGCACTTGTAAGTCAACAACAAGACCCCATTCAAATCTTGATACTAATCTTTGTTCAAGAAATTTAATTTCTTTTGGTGGTTTATCACTAGATATTACAATTTGTTTTCTTTTATCATATAAATAATTAAATGTGTGAAAAAATTCTTCTTGAGTTCCTTCTTTGCCAGCGATAAAATGTATATCGTCAATTAAAAGATAATCAAGATTTCTAAATTTATTTCTAAATAGGTGAGTTGTTTTATTTTTTATACTTGCAACAAATTCGTTTACAAAGTATTCTGAAGGGATATAGGCTATTTTTAAATTATGTTTACTTTTTACATAATGTCCAATTGCCTGCATAAGATGAGTTTTCCCAAGACCAACTCCACCATATAGAAAAAGAGGATTATAAGCAACTCCAGGAGATTGGGCTACAGCAAGAGATGCTGCATGTGCAAGATGATTACAAGGACCAACTACAAAATTTTCAAAAGTATATTCAGGATTTAGATAAAATTCAAAAAATGAAGGTTCCTGATTTGTTTCTTCTGGATATGATATTTCAAAGTTTGGAATAAAATTGAAAATTTTAAAAAATTCTTCCTTTATAATTTCTATAAATGGGATAAAATTTTTTTCAAAAGTTGAATTTGGTATTTCAATTTTTATTATATTGTCGGTTATGTCAAGAACTTTCACTGGTTTAATCCATAAGTCAAATGCTCTTGGATTTTGTAATCTCTCTTCTAACTTTTTTAAAACAATTTCCCACATTTTATAAATATCTTTTTCCATTTTTTCCACCTTTTTTACACATTTTTTCCACAACAATGTTTATATTTTTTTCCACTTCCACATGGACAGGGTTGATTTCTTCCTATTTTTTGGGTTTTTAAGGGAATATTACTTTTTCTTTCTATAGGAACTGGTTCAATTTCTTCTTTTGTAGTAGCAAATTGTTCATATTGTTTATGTAAAAATTCCTTTCTATCTATTTCTCTCTGTTTTAATACAACCTTTTCAGTGATTTGTATCCTTAATAAATTTGAGATTATTTCTTCTCTTATCGCTTTTAACATTTCATTAAAATATTGGAAAGATTCATGTTTATAAGCGATAATTGGGTCTTTTTGGGCATAAACTCTTAAACTTATTCCTTCCCTTAATTCATCTATTGCTCTTAAATGTGCCTTCCATCTATTATCTATAACCTGCAAGAATAAAAATCTTTTAAGTTCAGCAAAAAAATCTCCAATTTGTTTCTCTTTTTCTTCTATTATAGAGAAAAAAAGATTTTTGATTTTTTCTTTTAAGGAATCTCTCCATGAAAGAAGATTCTGTATATTTTCTATATTCTCAATTTCAATATTTAATCCAAATTTAGTTTTAAAATATCTTACAAATCCCTCTATATTCCACATATATGGTTTTATTCTCTCATCAAGATATTCATTAAATGCACTTTCAACTATTTCATAAATATATTCCTTTAAATACTCATCAATGTTTCTGTTTTCAAGTATGTCTTGCCTCATCGTATAAATAATATTTCTCTGTTCATTTAAAACATTATCAAATTCAAGTAAATTTTTTCTTATTTCAAAATTTCTCGCCTCTACTTTTTTCTGTGCATTATTTATCATTTTTGTTATCAATGGATGAGTTATTTTTTCTCCCTCAGGTAATTTTCCCATTATTACCTTCAATCTTTCTCCACCAAAAATTCTCAATAAATCATCTTCCATTGAAAGATAAAATTTTGATGAACCTGGATCTCCTTGTCTTCCAGCCCTTCCTTTTAATTGATTATCTATCCTTCTGGCCTCATATCTTTCACTTCCAATTATATGTAAACCACCAAGTTCAACAACTTTTTTATGCTCTTCCTCCCAAGGTTTTTTATATTTTTCAAGTAATTGCTCATATATTTCTTTAAATTCTTCTGGGCTTTTTTCCATTTCTTCTTTTATTTTTTTCCATTCTTCCTCATATTGACTTTTCTCTTTTTCATAATTTTCTCTTGCAATATTTAACTCTTCCATATATTTATTTTGGATTTTCTCATATTCTCTTACAACTTTTTCATACTCCTTTTCAATTTGTGTATATTCGGGTGAGTATTTTTCAAAAATTTTCTTTTCAATTTCTATAAAAGCATTTTCAAGATTTTTATAAATTTGATATTCTTTGTTTTTAAACTCAAGTAGGAATTTTTCATCAAAAACAACTTGGTTTTCACTTAAAAATTCAATATATTTTTTTATCCTCTTATTCAAATTTTCCATATCAAGGCCAATTATTTCTTTAAAAGTTCTTTCAAGAATTTTAAAATATCCCAAAATAGTATTTTTTATTTCTTCAACTATTAGATTATATGTTTTTGAAATTTCTTTTTCTTGGGATAAATTCTCAATAAAAGATATTAAATGGTTCCTTTTTTCTTCAATATCTTCTTTTGTCCAAATTTCAAATCTTTTCTTCAAAGAATTCTTAAAATTTATATATTCTCTATAACTTTTACCAGTAATTTCTTTAATCTCTTTCAATCTTTCAGGGCTGTCCTTAAATTTCTCTGTCAATTTTTGTAGTTTTTCATTATTCTCTTCATATATATTCTTTAATTTCTCTAATTTAGGTAAATATTTACTAAATTGTCCTAATAAGTTTTTCTCAAATATTTCCCTTTCAAAATTTTCCTTTATTTGTTTTTCTTTTTCATATAAAACTTTTTCAATATTTTTAATTTTTTCTTTAACTTCTTTTAAATTGTTTCCTATTGTTTTTTCAATTTCCTCCTGTTTCTTTTTATACCTTTCCTCTATTTCATTTATAAGGTCAATATATTCTTTTTTAACTCCCTTTTTTTCTCTTTTTTTGCTCCACAATATTTTTAGTGTTTCTTCCCTTGCAATTATTTCTGGATTCCCTCCAAGAATTATATCTACTCCTCTACCTGCCATTTGAGTTGCTATTGTAACTGCTTTTAATTTCCCCGCTTGAGCAATAATTGCTGCTTCTTGTTCATGATTTTTTCCATGAAGAACTTTATGAGGGATGTTTTTCCTTTCAAGAAGTTTACTTAATTTTTCTGCCTTTTCTATTGATATTGTTCCAACAAGCACAGGTCTTCCAATTTTATATAATTCTTCTATTTCTTTAACTATTGCATTGAATTTTTCTTTTTCAGTTGCATATATTTCATCATCATATTCTATTCTTCGTAATGGCTTATTTGTTGGAATTACAATAACATCCAAATTATAAATCTCTTTAAATTCAAGTGCTTCTGTTAAGGCAGTTCCTGTCATACCAGCAATTTTTTTATAAAGTTTAAAATAATTCTGATATGATATTGTTGCAAGTGTTTGATTTTCACTTTCAATTTTTAAACCTTCTTTTGCTTCAATTGCTTGATGAAGTCCATCGGACCATCTCCTTCCAGGCATAAGACGTCCTGTAAATTCATCAACAATAATAACTTGTCCATCTTTTACAACATATTCTTTGTCTCTTTTGAAGAAATTATGTGCTCTTAATGCTTGATTTATATGGTGTATAAGTTCTGTATGTGTTCCATCATAAAGATTTCCAATATTTAATAATTTCTCACATTTTTTAATTCCTTCTTCTGTTAAAGTTACTGTTTGATTTTCTTCATCAACTATATAATCTTTTTCTTTAACAAGTTTTCTTACAAGTTTATCAACTTCATAATATAATGATGGACTTTCTTCACTCGGACCAGAAATTATTAATGGAGTTCTGGCTTCATCTATTAAAATTGAATCAACCTCATCTATTATTGCATAATTCAATCCTCTTTGAACTTGGTCTTCTTTTCTTACAGCCATATTATCCCTTAAATAATCAAAACCAAATTCACTCGCAGTTCCATAAGTAATATCACATAAATATGCCTCTTTTCTGCTAATCGGTTTTAAATATAGAAATCTTGAATCAGGAGGTAAATATGTTGGGTCAAATTTAAATGCAGGCAAAGTGTATTTGTCTTTTAACTCTTTATATGCAACAATACAGGCGCAAGATAATCCAAGATAATGATAAATAGGCCCCATCCATTGAGTATCTCTTTTTGCAAGATAATCATTAACAGTGACAAGATGGCAACCCTCACCTTTAAGTGCATTCAGAAATAAAGGCAAAGTGGCTACAAGAGTTTTCCCTTCACCAGTTGCCATTTCAGCAATTTTCCCATAATGTAAGACAAGCCCACCTATTATCTGAACATCAAAATGTCTCATGTTTAAAGTTCTTCTTGCTGCTTCTCTTACAAGGGCAAAAATATCCACAATAAAATTATCAATTGGTTCTCCATCTCTTATAAGTTTTTTTATCTCTTCTACTTTCTTTAACATTTCGTCCCTTGATAATAACTTAACCTCTTGCTCTTTCTCATTTATTTTTTTTAAATATTCAATAAGTTTTTCAAGAAATAAAACCTTTTCTCTATTTAAAATTTTGCTTATAAATATTTTTGTTCCAGGATTTAAAAGTTTTAGCCTTGAAAGCAAATTTTCGTAATAATCCATGTTAACCCCTCTTTACGGATGGTTTTTCTGATTGCCGGGGGGCAGAATCGAACTGCCCACGCCAGCCTTTTCAGGGCTGCGCTCTACCACTGAGCTACCCCGGCCTGACAAAAATAAATTACCAATTTATAAAATTTTTGTCAAGTTTAAAAATAAAATATAAAATTTACAATATGACAAGAAGAGAATTGAATATTAAAATTTTTGAAGGCAAGGCAGATAAAGTTTTGTGGCAACCAAGACTTGAAACATGGATATCTTATCATAGATTGAATAATTCATTACCAGATAGATTTAAAGACCTTTCAGATCTTGAAATTTATGATGAACTTGGATGTTCTGTTAGATATGGTGCTTCAAGGGGACTTATTGAATATAATGAAGAAGTTATTGATTTTTTTGAAAGAGTTATTGATGAAAACCACATAGAGACAATTTTAAGGACAAAATGGGGTGATTTAAGGACAGTTTATCAGATTGTAAAAGATACAGGAAATAAAAGGATTGTGAAATTTCCAGTTGAAAATGTTAAAGATTTAAAAATTCTTACAAATTTAATAAGAAATAAAAGATATGTTTTTGTTGAGGAGGTTTTTAAAGAAAGTGATAGAAAACTTGGAAATAGAGGAGCCCCTACAATCTTTCTTTCAAGTTCTGGTTTTACTGATTTAATTAAATTTTACGCAGGTCTTTTAAATACATATTATCTACTTTGTGATTATCCAAAAGAAGTAGAAGAGTATCTTTCTGCCTGTGATGAAAGAGATGAAAGGATGATAAAAGAAATTTTAAAATCAGATTGTAGAATATTTAATCTTGGAGACCATGCAACTAATGAATTTACTCCTCCACCAATACTTGAAAAATATTTACTCCCAAGATGGCAAAAAATAGGTGAAATTATGAAGAAAAACAATAGATTTGTTCACAGTCATTGGGATGGTAATGCAAAACTGATATTAAAGTATATAAAAGTTTCAAATCTTTCTGGTATTGAAGCGTTAACTCCTTATCCCCAATGTGATATGACACTCAAAGATATAAAAGAGGCAGTTGGGAATGATTTTGTTGTTCTTGATTTAATTCCAGCAATTTTCTTTCTTCCTCAATATAAAACTGAATTTGTCCTTGATTTTACAAAGAAAGTTATAGAACTTTTTTATCCTAAACTTATACTTGGTGTATCTGATGAATTACCACCATATGGAGAGATAGAAAAGATAGAAAAAATTTCTGAATATATCTATAAAGAATTTGGGAGCATTGAATAAAAATGGTTAAAATTGGACTATTTGGTTATTCAGGGGCAGGTAAAACATACATTTTTAAGAAACTAACAGGAAAAGAAACTGAAATTTTTGATCCTTTTAAACCAAATATAGGAATTGGTATTTATAAAGATGAAAGACTTGAAAAAATAAGTGAAATTGTAAAACCAAAAAAGGTTGTTTATCCTGAATTTGAAATAAATGATTTTAAAGGTTTTTTAGAAGGGGAGGGTTTTCCTTCTGAATATTTTAAAAATTATAAAGATATTGATGTTATTTTATTGATTGTGAAAAATTTCACAAAAGAAGGCAATCCTCAAAAAGAACTTGAGTCACTTTTAATGGAAATTGTTTATCATGATATAGAAAGAGTTGAAAAGATAATAGAGGGGAAAAAAAAGGAAGGCAGTAATATTGATATCTGGAATAAATGTCTTGATTTTTTAAAAAAAGAAAAATTTTTAAAAGATATTGAGATTGACAAAAAACAATTAATTGGTGCAGAACTTATATCTATAAAAGAATTTATTGTTTTTTCAAATGGAGATTATTTTAAATTAAAAACGAATTTACCCTTAATAAATAAAATTGAACAGATTTATCCTAAAATAATTGAAATACTTGGTATGATAACTTTTTATACAATTAAAGGAGATATAGCAAGCGCATGGATTATTCCAAAAAATCTAACAGCAAAACAGGCAGGTGGGAAAATTCATAAAGATATTGAAAAAGGATTTATAAAGGCTGCTACTTTAAATTTTAAGGAATTTATTGAAATTGGTGATTGGCATAAGGCAAAAAATATGGGTATTTTAAAATTTCTTGGACCAAATTCATTTATAGAGGATGGAGATATAGTAGAATTTTATTTTACTCATTAAAAATTTTTTAAAATTTCATAAATTTGGAAGTTTTTAAAGGAATAAATTTTTTTGAAAATAGAAGGGTTTTCTTCAATCCATCTTTCCTCTATATATCCATTTTTCTTAATTATTATCCAATCAATTTTCTTATTTTTTAAACCATTTAGCCATAACTGATAGGAAGGTGCATTTCTATATAAGTTTTCAGGATTGGTTTCGGGAAATCTTATTTTTTTCTTATATTTATAAACTGGCAAAGTTTCTATTGAATTTATTGACTGGTAATAAACATTATTTTTTAAATTTTCACCATATAATGGATAAATAAGGAGAAAACCAATATATCCAATATTTTTACCATCTATAGAATTTTTTTGAATATATTCCCATAAATAACCCTCTTCTTTATAAAATGATTTCCATATTTCAAATTTTGCACTTTGGTATATAACTTCTATTTTTCCAATTTCAAAAATAAAGATAAAAATGAAGAATAAAAAAGAGAAGAAATACCAAAAAGATTTTTTAAAATAAGAAGGGACAAATAGAGAAAAAGAAAGGAGAAAAAATATAATCCAAAATCTTATAAATAAAACTTTTGAAAATACATAAATACAGATATACATAAATACAGAAATACAGAGATATTCCCTTTTTCTAAAAGGATAAACCAAACTGACAGAGATTATTGAATAAAGGGGCAAAAAATGTCTTAACTGAAAATAATGAACTGGAATTAAAAGGGAATATAGGAGAATTGTTAAAGGAAAAATCAAAAATAAAATGAATAATCTTTTTTCTTTAAAGGAAGAAATTAGAGAAAAAATTAAAAAGAATAAAAAGAGTATCCTAAGGGTTAAAGGAGGATCTATATGGGAAAAAGAGGATGAAAGAATTTTTAATATAATTTTTAATTTATGAGAAAAAGGAATTTTTGAGTATAAATACGCTCCTTTAAATATAACAAAATTTCCTATAGATATTTCTGCTGGATAAAATGGATTTCCTGTAAGAATTAAATTTCTCCAATATGAAAAAAGACCAAAGAATAAAAGAAAAATTATTGAAAGATAAATTGATTTAGGAGTTTTCCCTTCTTTTTTAAAAAATAAAAATGGTAAAGTTAAAATTCCAAAGATTAAAGATAGTGTTTTTGTTGATAAAAGAATGGCAAGAGATAAAATGCCTAAAGTTAGATATTTTTTTTCTTTTTTATTGAAAAAATATAAGGTTGAAATAAAAGACCCTGCCATAATTAAATCAACAAATTCCATACAAGATTCTTTAAAAACTGGCTTTATAAGTGAAAAAAAACAGGCACATAAAACAGCCAAAAAGTCAGAGAAATTTAATTCTTTTGATATAAGAAATAAAGTAAAACAACCAAGAATTAAAAATGGGAATTGAGTATATTTAAATAAAAATTCTTTGTTTGAAAAAATTGAAAATAAATAAAAAATCTCTCCACCAATAGGATAATATGTCATTGCAATATCTGTAAAATATAAATTAGGTAATGAAATATTACCTTTCTTATAATAATGGACAGCAAATGGTAAATGATATAGAAGCCCATCTGTTGTTAAAGGAGGCATAATTAAAAGTGAAAATATATTAAGGATATGGAAAGAAATGCAAAAAGAAAGAATTAATGAAATTTTAGGCGATATATTTTTAATCTTAGGTATTTTGAATTTTTTTATGAAAGGAAGGATTAAGAGAAAAATAAGGAATGAAAAAATGAGTATGTATTTGGGGTAGAGTAGATTAAATAGACCTAAAATAATTGAAATTCCAAGAATTTGTGAATAGAAAAAGATTATTAAAATAGATAAAAATTCAGTTAAACAAATTGTTCCAAAAATACCTGAAAGAAAAAAACTATTCAAAAACAAAAAAAATAAATTTAAAATAAACACTTTAATATTATAACTCAAATAAAAATATTTTAACAGTAGGACGGTCCTCTGCACTAAAACTTTTTACTTTCAATATCAATAGAATGACCAAACCCTTTCAGAATTTTTACTCACTGAAAAAAATAAAATTCTTATATTAAAACTGTCCTTAGTTTAACATTAAATTTATAAAAAACGAAATTTAATTTTAAAATATATCCTTTCCTTTTATGCTTTACTCTCTGTAAAATAAAAATCAACTACATTTTATACCTCTAATTTTTTTATAGAGAATAATATTCAAAGCAATTCCATTAAAAAGTAATATCGTAGGAACTAACAAACTATTTAAAGCAAGCCAGGCAAACCAGTAAATAGGGAGTAATATCCCTTTAATCAATCCTTTCAATACAGGTTTATCAATTATAAAGTTAGCTATACTCGGGCTATGTTTATAATAAAATCTTACAAAAGTCCTTCCTAAATTATTTGTCAAAAGGAACTTGTCTCTAAATTGTCGTAGTATCAACACATGATGTTCCTGAGAAGAACCGTATACAGCAGTTGCTATAAAACATCCACCACCACCTCCACCACCACTGGGTGGGGGTGAAATTTCTTCTTTCACACAAACCAACAACCCAATTTCTCCTCCCATATCAAAACCAACACCAATACACAAGTTTTTATCAATAGTGATTTTTCCATTAGTAAGTATGCCCTGAGTACAACTTTCAGAAGTCAAACTACCAGTGACAATTCCATTAGAAGAAACTGATAAACTCCCTGAAACTATTGTACCAGATTCTCCTTCATTGTCAGTTAATTTCCACTTGTTAGAATTCCATTACTATTAAAAGTTAGTGAGCCATATATCCATCCTAAATTATACTCAAGTCCCTCCTCACCTCCAAAAGCATAAATAGCCCATGTCCCTTCTAAATCTGCTATAGAAAAACTATTTGCCATTAGTTGATTTATACATATTACAAAAAATAAAAATAAAACTTTTAAACACACAATAATTTTTTTCATTTTTTACCCCATTTTTTAGGGCTTTCTTATATAAATATAAAAAGACACTTTTTATCAATTTTTAGTTCCCCCCTCATATTACATCATCTCCTTTTTTACATATAAGTAGGACGTGATAGTAAAAAATAAACTTTGGGTGCCTGTTAAAAAGAGATAAATTTTTATTTAAAATAAAGGGAGTAGTTTTTAAATTCAATACATTAAGAGAGAGCATTTTTATTTCCCATTTTCTTTTCCATTTTTTTATTATTTTCGTTTTTTATATATTATACCTCATTGTTATTTTTGTCAAATTTTTTAACTTGGCATTTTTTCAAGAAATTTATTTATTAACTCTCTTGTTTTTTCTCCATCTGCTTTTATAAGTGAACCAAGATAATTTAATGATTGTTGTAAATATCTCAGGGTTTCTTGATGTCTTTCATCCATTTTAGACAACCTCTCGTCCATCCTTTCTATCATCTTCTGTGTTTCTACCATCAATTCCTGTGTCCTTTTATTCCCTTCATCCATCATTTTCTGTGTCTCTTTTATCAAATTTTTTGCTCTCTCATCTTCTGTTCTTACCAATTTATTCGTATTCCAACTTAAAACAAATGCCATAACTACACTTAAAAACCCTAAAAAGAAACTTAAAAAAATTAATACTTTTTCCATCATTTTCCCCTTTTAGGTTTAATTATACCTTATTTTTTTAATTATTGAAAATAGACCGAACCACCTAAAATTCCCACATAAAAAATTTTTTAAAATTTTCCTCTTTTTAATAGTTTTCAATTTTCTCTTTTATTTGATTATTACTCCAGCGTAGCCAACAACTTGGGAATAGTCCTTTGATGTTTCTGCACTTGTTGTATAATGAATAAGTTCACCTTTTTTAGCACCAAGAATTTTTGAAGCAACAATGCTAACTATAACTCCTGAATATCCACACATACTAACATCTTTTTCCTCTATCCTTCTTATAACTTCATCCTCATCAAGCATACATATCGCTTCAATTACATAATTATCTTTATCTTCCGCTATTTTATGTGGCTGGTAATGTGTCATATCAGAACTTGCAACTATTAATACATCTCTTTTCACTTCCTTTATAACTTCAGCAATTGTCTCTCCTATTTCATACCATGCAGGATTGTCAACATGTCCCATAAGAGTTATTGGAACTATTTTAATATCTTTCTTTAAAAACTGTAAAAATGGAATCTGAACTTCAATTGAGTGTTCTCTTATATGGGCAATTTCATCCTTCTGTAAATATCTACTTTTTTCAACAAGTAAATCCCTTATTTCTTTATCAATTTCAACTTCTCCAAGTGGAGTTAACCATTTATCATGGTCAGCAACTGAATATGGTTCACCATATCCTGTATGATTTGGTCCTAAAATTATAATACTTTCTGGAATTTCTATTTTTGAATATGTTATCCCTGCTGTTTTACCTGAATAAATGTATCCGGCATGTGGAACCATACAAGCAATTACTTTTTCTTTCTGAGAAGTTTTATTTATAAAATTTTCAAGCATTCTTAAAAGATGCGCCTTCCCAGAAGGATAAAAATAACCACTTACAACTGTCTCTCTTATTTTTTCCATTTTTCCTCCTTATTTATTTCTTGGATGATATTTATCATAAATTTCTTTAAGTTTTTCAACTGTTAGGTGAGTATAAATTTGAGTTGTTGTTATTCTTTCATGTCCAAGAAGTTCTTGAACAGTTCTTAAATCAGCACCTTTTTCAAGTAGATGTGTTGCAAATGTATGTCTTAATGTATGGGGAGTTACTCTTTTATTTATTCCAGAAATTAAGGAATATTTTTTAACAATCCTTTCAATACTTCTTTCTGTAAGTCGTTTCCCATATTTATTTAAAAAAAGGTATTTTTCATTCTTATTTGGTCTTTTTTCAATATATTCTATTAAGCAATTTAATGCATATTTTCCAAAAGGAACTATTCTTTCTTTTTTGCCTTTCCCTTTTACTTTTATAACTTCATCAACAAAATTTATATCGTCTATTTTTAAATTTGCAATTTCTCCTACACGTATTCCTGTTGAATATAAAAGTTCAAGTATTGCTTTGTCTCTTAAAAATTGCCAGTTATCTTTACCTGATATATTTAAAAGTTTTGAAATTTCATCATAAGTTAAAAAATTTGGCAATCTTTCAGGAACTTTAGGAGATGTAAGAAGAAGGCACGGATTTTTGTTGATATATTTTCTCAAAGATAGGAATTTATAAAATGATTTTAAGGAGGCAACCTTTCTTGCAATTGTTTTTTCTTTATAATTTTGTGATTTTAATTTTCCTATAAATTTAATAAGAGATTCATATTCAACTTTCCCAAAATCATCAATTTTTTCATCTTTTAAAAATTTGTAAAATTGGAATAGGTCCTCTTTATAACTTTTGATAGTATTTTTTGAATAATTTTTTTGATTCTCAATATAATCAATAAATTCTTTAATTTGTTCTTTCATTCTCCTCTAAAATTTTCTTTGCCTTATTATATGCATCAGAAATACTATAAATACCAATTATTATCATTCCGGTTAGGCCCAAAAAAAAGAGAACAACTCCCCAAATTAAAAAACTAATTGGAGAAATTACTCTTATAAAATAAAAGATAAAAATTGCACCAATTATTAGAATTAAAAGAGAAACACCAGAAAGAAAAATTAAAGTTAGTCCCTTTTTGATTTCGCCATTATAAATTTGTCCAAGGCCATTAAAAATAAAAGATAAAAGTGCTGCTATTCTTGGATTTGGTAGGTCTTTCCTTTCCATTTGAAAATAAAATTTGAATTTATGGTCAAGCCTCTCGACCTATTAGTACCCCTCCGCTTAAACCCTTACGGGTCTTACACGCGGGGCCTATCAACCAGGTAGTCTCCCTGGGGTCTTAGCTATCCGCAAAGCGGATAGCGGGAGACCTCATCTTGGGGCGCGCTTCCCGCTTAGATGCTTTCAGCGGTTATCGCTTACGGACATGGCTACCCAGCGATTACTCCTGGCGGAATAGCTGGTACACCAGAGGTCCGCCCAGCCCGGTCCTCTCGTACTAGGGCCAGCCCCCCTTCAAGTCTCCTACGCCTGTGGCAGATAGAGACCGAACTGTCTCACGACGTTCTGAACCCAGCTCACGTACCGCTTTAATGGGCGAACAGACCAACCCTTGGGACCTGCTCCAGCCCCAGGATGCGATGAGCCGACATCGAGGTGCCAAACCCTGCCGTCGATGTGGACTCTTGGGCAGGATCAGCCTGTTATCCCCGGAGTACCTTTTATCCGCTGAGCGATGGCCCTTCCACTCGGGACCACCGGATCACTAAGCCCGGCTTTCGCCTCTGCTCGACCCGTCGGTCTCGCAGTCAGGCCCCCTTCTGCCTTTGCACTCAACGGCTGATTGCCAACCAGCCTGAGGGGACCTTTGGGCGCCTCCGTTACCTTTTAGGAGGCAGCCGCCCCAGCTAAACTGCCCGCCTACCACTGTCCCAGCCTTGGTTGGACAAGGTCTGGTTAGGATTTCAAGATAGTAAGAGTGGTATTTCACCGACGGCTCCATCCGCCCCGAAAGGCGGACTTCATCGCCTCCCACCTATCCTACGCATACTACCTTAAAATCCAATGATAGGGTACAGTAAAGGTTCCGGGGTCTTTTCGTCTTGCCACAGGTAACTCGCGTCTTCACGAGTATCACAATTTCGCCGAGCCCCTCGCCGAGACAGCGCTCCCGTCGTTACAAGATTCGTGCGGGTCGGAACTCACCCGACAAGGAATTTCGCTACCTTAGGACCGTTATAGTTACGGCCGCCGCTTGCCGGGGCTTAGGTTTGATGCTACTCCACCTTGCAGTGGATTCACATCTCCCCTTAACCTTCCGGCGCCGGGCACTTGTCAGGCCCTATACATCCTCTTGACGAGTTTGCAGAGCCCTGTGTTTTTGGTAAACAGTCGCGGGAGCCATTTCACTGCGGCCTTTTCGGGCTTGGCTATGGTTAAACCTCACCCTACTCAGGCACCCCTTCTCCCGAAGTTACGGGGCTAACTTGCCGAGTTCCTTAGCGAGGGTTCTCTCGCGGGCCTTAGGGTACTCCCCCAGCCTACCTGTGTCGGATTGCGGTACGGGCATCTGGTAAACTCCCTACGAGGTTTTTCTTGGGAAAAGGACTCGATCACTTCGCCCTTCCTTGCGGTTGGGCTCGTACTCCCCCTTTGGTCCTTTATTGCCCATGGATTTGCCACAGGCAGACCTCCAGGGTTGAACCGGCACTACCAGACACCGGCTGACCTATCCTTTTCCGTCACCCCTTCGGTAATAGCGTTTACCAGATGGGGCCGGAATATTAACCGGCTGTGCATCGCCTACGCCTTTCGGCCTCGGCTTAGCTCCCGCCTAACCCTGGGAGGACGAACCTTCCCCAGGAAACCTTAGGCTTTCGGCCAGTGGGATTCTCACCCACTTTTTCGCTACTCATGCCAGCATTCTCTCTTCCCTTGGCTCCATCCGCCTTTACAGACGGACTTCACCGCCAGGGAATGCTCCCCTACCATTCTACCGGAATATCCAGTAGAATCCATGGCTTCGGTACCAGGCTTAAGCCCCGTTGAATTGTCGGCGCAGAGTTGCATCGACCAGTGAGCTGTTACGCTTTCTTTAAAGGATGGCTGCTTCTAAGCCAACCTCCTGGTTGTCTATGCAACTCCACCTCCTTTACCACTTAGCCTGGATTTAGGGACCTTAGCCGATGGTCTGGGCTGTATCCCTCTTGACGATGGAGCTTATCCCCCACCGTCTCACTCCCACCCAACGGATGATGGTATTCGGAGTTTGAAAGGACTTGCTCACCTACTGGTGAGCTTGCCCTATCAGTGCTCTACCCCCATCATCCTATAAGGTGAGGCTGCCCCTAAAGGCATTTCGGGGAGAACCAGCTATCACCGAGCTTGATTAGCCTTTCACTCCTAACCACAGCTCATCCGAGGTCTTTGCAACGACCACCGGTTCGGGCCTCCCCCGCCTGTTACGGCAGGTTCACCCTGGCCATGGTTAGATCGCTCGGCTTCGGGTCTACTGACTGCGACTAATGGGCCCAGTTAGGACCACTCGCTTTCGCTACGGCTCCCCCGCTAAAGCGGGTTAACCTCGCCGCAGCCAGTAACTCGCTGGCTCATTCTTCAATAGGCACGCCGTCATCCGCCCTAAAGCGGACTCCGACTGCTTGTAGGCTTGCGGTTTCAGGTTCTATTTCACTCCCCTTCCGGGGTTCTTTTCACCTTTCCCTCGCGGTACTGGTGCACTATCGGTCGAGTCCGTGTATTTAGCCTTGGGAGGTGGTCCTCCCAGATTCCAGCGGAGTTCCTCGGTTTCTCCGCTGTACTCAGGGATCTGGCGAAGGTATCCCCAGAATTTCGTCTACGGGACTTTCACCCTCTATGGTTGACCTTTCCAGGTCATTCGACTATTCTGAGGAATTTTTAGACCTTCTGGGAAGGTAGGCCTTCCCGTGCCAGACCCTACAACCCCGGATAAGGAACGCGCCTACGCTTTTACCCTTATCCGGTTTGGGCTCTTCCCCTTTCGCTCGCCGCTACTCAGGGAATCGAATTTTTCTTTCTTTTCCTCGGGGTACTGAGATGGTTCACTTCCCCCGGTTCGCCTCCGCCTTTTAAGCGGATATCCGCCATTACTGGCGGATGGGTTACCCCATTCGGGAATCCCCGGATCACAGGTTGCTTGCACCTCCCCGGGGCTTATCGCAGCTTGCCACGCCCTTCATCGCCAGGACTCGCCGAGGCATCCACCGCAAGCCCTTAGTAGCTTGACCATAAATTCAAATTTTCAAAGAACAAACAAAATTTTATTTATTTTAATCAAAAATTATTTTATCAAAAAAATTTAATTTGTCAAATAAATTATACCCAGAACTTTTTTACCTGTCAAGAGATTATTAACTCACTTTTTAAAATTTTTTCAACTGCACCTGCTTTTTCTTTAAAAAATTCTACTATTTCATTAATAGCAGATAAAGGACCTTGAATCAATATTTCTACATTTTCTTTTATGAGTGCTTCTCTTATATCAGGGATTGCTATTGCCATTTCTATTGGGCTTTTTAAGTTATATTTTTTTCTATTAAAATAAAGATAGGAATTAAGTTTATATTTATTAGCAATTTGAGTTACTGGCATAATAGGTCTTATATGAAAATCTTCAATCCTGTGAGAAGGGATAATTAAAATTTTTGTATCTATTAAGAATTCTTCAGGTTTTCTTCCCATTTGAGAAAAAATTTTTTCACATATATTTTTCCCTTTTGAAGAAAATTTTAAAACATATGGGAGTATAAATTTTTCAACTATATTTTCTATTTTTCTCTTATCGCCAATACACTCAACAATTTTATAATAAATTTCTGAATTATAAAATTTCTCAATATGTCTTTCATAAAAATGAACAAGTGCTTTTGCCATTTCAAGAAGGTGTAAGCAAGTAGCAATATGGCCCCTAACTTTTTGGAAATCAGCAATTTCAACTTCAAAATTAGTATTTTTTATATAAGTATCATATAAAGATTCAAGTTGATGGAAAAGAGATCTATATTTTTCAATTGGTTCTTCTTTCAAAAATTTTTCTTTTCCATAATTTAAAAATAAGTTAAATTCTTCACAAACATTTAAATATTTAATGAGAATTTCAAAAATTCTTTCTTCCTCTTCCTTTATTATTCCTTCATCAATATCGGGTGGCAATATTTTTCTTTGTATTGGAGGAAAAAGTTGTTCTGAATAAAGGTCAATTTTACCAATTTTAAGTCCAATTGATTTGCATTCTTCAAGGAGTTTTTTTGTTGTATTTTTTATAACTGTTTGCCCAAAGATTAAATTTTTTTTAAGTTCAGTTCTAAAATCTTTAAATTCCTCAGGAGTTATTTCAAGTTTATAATTTTTTGTTCTTGCATAAAGATGTAATCCCTGGAAAAGAAAAAAATTAAACCATCTTATAGTTGCTATCAATTCCCTAAATAAAAAGAATTTTTTATTATTATTTGCACCAAATTCATCAAGGAATGCTTCTATTTCGTCCGCTTCTTTCATTAATGAAAAACTCAATTCTCTTTGAGGAAGAGTTTTTTTTGAGTCAAAATGCGAGAGAATTCTTAAAATATTTTTTGTGGCGCTTTCAAGTTTTGGTAAAAATTCTTCCTTTATTTCCTTTTCATTCATAATTTTTATTAAAGAAGAAGTTTTTTGTTTTCTCATTTTTTTATTCTTAAAATAAAAAGTGGAGATAGCCGGACTTGAACCGGCAACCTTCCGCGTGCAAGGCGGACGCTCTCCCATTGAGCTATATCCCCAACATAAAAATTATATCTTTAAAATTAAATTATTGTCAACAGATTAAACATGAATTTCAATAATATCTCTATCCTGGAGTATATAATCTCTACCTGCTATTATTATTTTATCCACTCCATTTCTCCATAATCTTGCATATTTAAAATTTTTTGCAAATTCTTTATGTATAATTTCAGCAAGTTCAATAACTTTTGTATCTTTTTTTAATGTATAAGGATTTTCTAAATCTGGAGGTTTTCCAGGAATTTTAGTATAAACTCTTATTATGTCAAGAGAAAGGAAGATTTTTTCTTTCAATGGTTCAAGATTTAGGTTATTTTTTGCAGAAATTGTTATTATTTCTGGAATTTTATCAGAATAGAATTCAAAGAAAATTTCCTTTATATCATTACTCTCTGGTAAATCAATTTTATTCCCTACCCAAATAATTTTTTTATTAAATTTAAAAATTCCCTCTTCTTTTATTTTAAATTTTTCAAGCAATTTCAATGAATCTTCAATTTCTTCAAGTATAAAATCACTTGAAATATCAAATAAAAATACTAAAGAATCTGCTTTTCTTAAAATATCCCCAACCCAATTTTCAGTAAATTCCAAAGATAAAGAAGGTGTATCAACAAGTTGAATTTTAATATCTTGGTAATCCATCATTCCACAAATAGGAATTTTTGTTGTAAATGGATAATCCCCAATTTCCGGAGTTGCTTTTGTAAGTTTTGATAATAAAGTTGATTTTCCTGAATTTGGCGGACCACATATTGCTACTTGTCCAGCACCTTCTTTTTTTATAATAGGGACAGGGGATTTCTTTTTTGTTTTTGTTTGTTCTTCAAGCATTTTTCTATATTTTGAAATTTTACTTTTTAATAATGCCTGAAGTTTTTCACTGGCTTTATGTTTTGGCATTATAGCAAGCATCTCTTCAAGGATCTTTATTTTTTCTTCAATTGTTTTCGCTTTTTTAAGTTCTGCTTCTTTTTCGTGATATTGGGGGGGGAGATTTACAACCATTTTTATTATTCAATCAAACTTTTTATCACAGGAATCAATTTGGAAATATTATATGGTTTTGTTACATAATAGTCTGCACCAATTTCATAACCCTTTATCTTATCTTGATCAGTATTTTTTCCAGTTAACATCATAACTGGGACTTTTCTGCTAAGCGGTCCTTTTTTAATTCTTTTTAAAACTTCCCATCCATCAATACCTGGTAACATAACATCAAGAATAACTAAATCTGGTCTATCTTCTTTAAAAATTCTTAATCCTTCTTCTCCTGTAGGTGCTTCATAAACAATATAACCTTCTTTTTTTAATTCTCTACTTAAAATCAATCTTTCTTCAGGGTCATCCTCAATAATCAAAATTTTCTTTAATTCCATATTATAAAATTTACAACTTATCTCTAATTATGTCAATTTATTAATTTCATCCCTTTGAAATTTTGGTAATTTTTTCATTTTATCATCTATTTCGTAAAAGACACCTTTTTCCTCTATTACTCTTCCAATTATTTCAATTTTTATTCTATTTTTTTTGCAGAAGTCAATAAGTTTTTTCTCATATCTTTTGCCAATAATTCCAACTATACAACCAGATGATATTATACCGAGTGGATTTAAATTCAAAATTTCACAGAATTTAATAACTGGCTTATAAAATCTCAATTTTTTAAAATCAACTAAAATTCCTATATTTTTACTTTCACTAATTTCATATAAGGCAGTTGATATTCCTCCTTCTGTCGGGTCATGCATATATTTTATTTTAATATTTTCCCACAATTTCTTTGCCTCTTTATACACACTTATTCCTGGATTTTTTATTGAATTTTTTACTTTTTCAAGATATTTTTCTGAAAAGCGTTTTTTTAAATCTTCATATTTTTCTCTTGCAATAATTGAAGCACCTTCTATACCGATTTCTTTAACAAGGAAAACTATATCTTCAGGAATTACTTTCTCAAATTCTATTTTTTTTATTTTTTTTCCAATTGTAAAGCCAACCGCTATAACATTTTTAATTTCTGGAATAATTTCTGTGTGTCCTCCTATCCATTTTATATTAAATTTTTTACATTCCTTACTTATTTGGGAAAAAACATATTCAATTTCATTAAATTTAGTGCCTTCAGGAAAAAATAGACAACATAAAAAATATAAAGGAACTCCACCCATAACAGATATATCATTAACATTTATATTTACAAGATAAAAACCTATATCCTTTGAAGTTAAAGTTATTGGGTCTGTTTTTGCAAAAACATACTTATCATTAAATTTAAAAATAGCACAATCAATGCCAATTCCAGGAGAGATAAGTATATCTTTTGATGTATATTTTTCAAGTAAGTATTTTAAAAATTTATTAGGGATTTTGCCAGAAGGAAACCCTTTTAAACCAACAATATATTCAATCTCTTTTATGTCATCCAAAATAAAATCTGCCTTCTCTTTTATAAAATCTTCTTGGTTTGTATATTCACTTAAAATTCCACATGTAATAAGATTTAATTTTTTACCACATCTTACATCAAAAGGATGGTCTCCTACAATTAAAACATCTTTCTTTTTTAAATTTAATTTTTCAAGAATTTTTTTAATATGTAATGGGTCTGGCTTTACTTTTTCTACATCATCTCTTGTAAGAATAACATCATAGGGAATATTAAATTTATTTACAACATTATAAACTACATCCTTACAATTCCTTGTAATTATTCCTACTTTTATTCCATTTTCTTTTAATCTTTTAAGTAACTCAACTGCACCTTCTTTTGGGTTTGTCTTTTCACATGCCTTTATTTCTTCATCTCTTAAAATTTCATGCCCAATTAAATAAAATCTTTCTCCTTCTTCTTTATTTAACTTTTTGATTTTTTCAAGTAATTCAAGTATTGGATAGTTTTTCCTTGGGATTTTTAATTTTCTTTTTTTTGCCTCATTTAATATTTTCTCTTTTATCTTTTTAAAATCTATTGAAAGTTCTACAATTGTTCCATCAAAATCAAATATTACACCTTTCATTAAATTTTTTTCTTAAAGTTTTCTATGCCTTTTTTAATTGCAGGGATTGGATTTTCTGGCTCTCCTTCATATTCAAAAATAAGTGGACCAGAAAAATTTATCTCTTTAAGTTTATTTATAAGTTTTTCTATATCAATATTTCCTTGTCCAAAAACAACATCAACTGGTCTTCTATCCTTTTCAAAAATAAAATCTTTTAAATGTAATGAATATATTCTATCTGAAAATGCTTCTATCATCTTTACAGGGTCTATTCTTGAATCAAGTGCCCATGCAGTATCAAGACAAAGTCCAATTCTTTCTGAAGTATTTTTAAAAATATAACTAAGTGATTGAATATTACCAAGCCAGTGCCAACTACCATGATTATGAATTGCTATTTTAACATCATATTCATCTGCAAGTTTTTCAGCAACTCTAAAACAATCAAATATTTTATTTATATCAAAATCAGCACTTATATATTTTGCTCCACACATTTTAACAAATTCAAAATATTTCCTCTCATTTTTTTCATTATTTGAAAAATATTGAACACCAATAGAATAAATACTAACTCCTTCATCATTATAAATTGATATAACTTCTTTAAATTTTGATGTGTCAAGAAAATCAACATGAACTCCACATAATTCAATTTTATCAAGACCTATTTCTTTAACCATTTTTGCAACAACTTTATTATCCTTAAAATTCCTGAAACAATAACTCTGAATCCCAAGATTTTCTAAAAATTTATTCATATTTTCCTCCGCTTTTTAATCTTTCTTTTATAATCTCAATTTTCTCTTCTTCCTCTTTTTTTAATTCATCCTCAAAAATTTCAAAATTTAAAACTTCTTTAAAACCATCTTTTAAAAATTTTATCAAATCTTTTTCATTTACATCTTTCAATATTTCTTTAAGACATCCTATTTTAGAAAAATCAATTTCTTTTAAAAATATATTTTCCCATAGATTTTTCCTTATATCAATTAAAATTGAACCATGTTGCAAAAAAGAAAATTTATTTCTTCTCTGGGCAGAACCAACTATCTTTTTATCATTATAAACAATGTCATATTTTGAGGATAAAGAAAAACATGCAAAATCAGTAAAAGATGGCTCCTTACCATTAGAAAAGTTTCTTAATTTCAATTTTACTCCTATCTTTTCTAAACCATTTATAATTGAATTAGAAATAATAAAATATGTAGAACTTGGCATAGAAAAATATTGATTATGAAAAACATTTGCACAGAAAGAATATGTTATTTCAATATCATGAAAAATTGCACTTCCTCCTGTTGGTCTTCTTACGACTGGTATTTTATTTTTCTGGCAAAATTCAATATTTACAAGATTTTCAGGCAACTGATTATAACCAAGAGAAACACTACTCGGAATCCATTTATAAAATCTTAAAATAGGGAAATCCTCTATATTTTGGCACTTTTTCCAAAAGAAATAATCAAAAGACATATTAAAAAATGGATCAT
>Ga0197143_1000499_pt1 | contig 42303 bp, 36 predicted proteins | sample GBS70_MetaG_FD_148603 | JGI IMG/M metagenome (GOLD analysis project Ga0197143, IMG submission 148603) | Sediment microbial communities from Great Boiling Springs, Gerlach, Nevada, United States - GBS 70_MetaG | ecosystem: Environmental > Aquatic > Thermal springs > Hot (42-90C) > Sediment... | reverse complement strand
TCGTCCACAGCACGTATAATTTTATCTTTCTTAGGATAGTATTCTACAGTTAGTGCTCTCAGATCTAACATGATTTTTTTATCTTATAGCGCGTGGATCAACTACGTCACGTAAACCCTCCCCTAAGAGATTATACGCCAAGACCGTGAGAGAGATGGCTATACCAGGGAAGAATGATAACCACCAGGCAAAGTGTATATAATCTTTACCTGCAGTGAGTATATTCCCCCAGGAAGGTGTTGGAGGCTGCACGCCTAAGCCTAAAAAAGACAACCCGGACTCTACAAGTATAGCATTGCCAACACCTAAAATTGCAGAGACTATTACAGGTGCAGCAATATTGGGCAATATGTGCACAAAAAGTATACGTATTGCAGGGAGACCTAAGATTCTTGCAGCTTGCACAAATTCCCTCTCTCTTACTGAGAGGCACTCTGCACGCACAAGACGGCACACACCAGGCCACGAAGTTAGCCCTATCACAGCCATGACATTATAAATATTGGGTTCTAAAAAAGCAATCACCATTAGTATGAGGAAGAATCGTGGAAAGCACAACATCACATCCACAAAACGCATAATTATACTATCTGCAATGCCGCCAAAGTAGCCAGCAATGAGTCCTAAAGTAGTTCCTATTGTTATACCTATACCTACAGAGACGACGCCAACTGTTAAAGATATACGTGTGCCGTAGATTATCCGTGAGAGAACGTCGCGGCCGAGCTCATCCGTGCCAAATAAATGTTTCAAAGAGGGCTTTTGTAAGCGTTCCGTGAGATTCTGCTCTATGGGATCATATGGTGCAATGTATGGCGCAAGTATTGCTACTAAGGTAAGGAAAATTATTATACACAGCCCGCTGAACGCTAATTTGCTACTTTTTAATCTTTCCAGATAAACCTTCCACATTTCATTTTATCTGTGAATTGTCGTTTTCTATTCTTTCTACACCATTAACCACTGCTATTGGGAAAACCTCAGGATAGATTTTTGTAGCTTTGTAGTAATTTTCAGTGACGACGTTCTTAAACTCTTCATAAATATCTTTACGTATAAGTGCGATTACGCAGCCACCAAAGCCCGCTCCTGTAAGACGTGCCCCTAAGCAGTTGCTAATTTTCATTGCAGCCTCAACTAAAGTATCAAGTTCTCTGGAGCTCACTTCGTAGAGGTTACGCAAGGAATTATGCGACTCTGTAAGATACTTGCCAACACGTGCAAAATTTTTTCTCCTTATACTTTCTACGGTATCCAAAACACGTTGATTCTCACAGATGACATGTTCTACGCGCATTCGGACAACCGCAGGTAACTTGTCCTTGTGTCTATTAAATTCTTCGATGGTGACATCACGTAGTGAGTTTATGGTTTTATTTTTTATATATTTTCTCAATATCTTGACACCCTCCTCGCACTGTGCACGACGTAAATTATATTCCGAAGATGACAGCTTGCGGCTCACATTGCTGTTGCATACTACAAAAGTATACTCTTTCATATCCAAAGGTATGTAATTGTAGTTCAAGTCCAAGCAATCAAGAAGGATAGCATTATTTTCTTTACCATGAGAAATAACGAACTGATCCATTATACCACATTTTACACCTAAAAACTCATGTTCTGCTTGTTGCGCCACTAGAGCTAGCTTTTTTCTCTCTATTCTCTGAGAGAACATATCAGCTATGGCGTAGCCTGTGACTACTTCTACTGCTGCCGAAGATGATAGCCCGGAACCTATTGGAATTTCGCTATGGTACAATATGTTCATTCCCTGCAGCTTAAAACCACTTTCTAACAACACTTTTATAACACCCTTGGGCAAATCAGCCCAATTATTCTCAACTGTTATATTTTCCATGTTGAAAGAGATGAAATTTTCCGGGAAGTTCGTAGAATATAAATTTACAACCTTATCCTTCCTTTTAGTTATCAAAAGCCAGATATACCTGTCTATGCATATTGGCAGTACATATCCATTGTTGTAATCCGTGTGCTCACCAATAATATTTATTCTTGCAGGAGCACGATATATTGATATTTTTTCATCTGACGATGATGGCGGTAGTGAGGTGTAGCCGCCGGAGCCGTGATAGTGATAGATGCTCTTGAAAAGCTGTTTCAAATCTGTTTTCATAATACGACAATTCGTGTTTTTGCCCAATATATTTTACCAGATAAAAGAGCATGAAAGCAATCGCAAATTTACACTGGAGATTAAAATAAAAAGAATATTAATAAGTGTTCTATTGAATTCGCTCATACAAAAGTAATAAAATTTTTCTACTTACATTTTATGGCACTGAAGGAAGATTTAGAAAAATTAATAAAGCCAATTGTGGAGGAACACAGGTGTGAACTGTACAAATTTGAGTACCGCCGTGAAGGGAAAAATTTTGTTTTACGAGTATACATTGACAAAACAGACGGCAGCAGAATAACAATTGATGAGTGTGCAGCTGTCAGCGAAAGTATAGGTAAAGTTCTAGATGAGAAGGACGTTATTCCACAAAAATATATACTTGAAGTATCGTCTCCAGGGCTCAATAGAGAGCTAAAGACAGAGAAGGACTTTAGAAGAATGTTAGGATACAAAGTTACGATAAATTTGCGTAGTGCGCATTGCGGGAGAGATGTGCTACGTGGCGAAGTGATAAAAGTGGACAGTGATGGTGTAGAGATAAAGGATGAATTCTTAGGCAATGTAAAAGTTTTGTACACCCAGGTACTTTCTTCGTACCCTATTGTGGAGGTTTAAATAACAAGTAAGGGATAGCAATGAAGAGGAGCTAGCATAGTAAAGTTATGGCGGACAAAGGCATAAATTTGGAGAGTGAAATATTCACGTTATTAGAGATAATAGAGCGTGAGAAGGGTCTGAAGAGAGAAGATGTTGTTAAGTTAATAGAAGATTCCTTCCTTACTGCTTATTTTAAACAAATTGGCAGGAAAGATGTAAAAGCTGAGATAAAAATAAACATTAAGGAAGGGAAAATAGAAGGATATGAGATAAAAAAGGCGGTAGACGAGGTGAAAGACAGGTATTCTGAGATATCGTTATCGGAGGCACGTGTGCTGTCCCCGGGAGTCAAAGAAGGCGATGAAGTTATGGTACCTATAGATATAAAAGCGTTTATGCGCACCGCAGCACAAATATCTAAGCAGCGCGTGTTGGAGAAAATACGTGAGATTGAGCGAGAGTCTGTATATAATGAGTTTAAGGCGCAAGAGAACAACGTAGTTACAGGAGAAGTTTATAGGTTTCAGAAGAAGGACGTGATATTACGTTTAGGCGCTGTGGAGGGCTTACTGCCTTATCATGAGCAAATACCAGGTGAGAAGTTTAACATAGGAGACAGGTTGAGGTGTTTAGTGATAGAGATACAGCGCACAAAACATGATGTGCAGGTTATATTATCTCGTGTAAGGACGGAGTTTGTGCAAAAATTGCTAGAGATGGAAGTGCCAGAGATAAGAGATAAGACAGTTGAGATTTTAAAAATTGTTAGGGAGCCCGGCGTACGAACAAAAATATTGGTCAAATCCAACAATCCGAAGGTTGACCCTGTAGGTGCGTGTGTAGGTATACGAGGTTCACGGATAGCGTCAATTGTTAGAGAATTAGGGAAAGAAAAGATAGATCTTATACCCTATTCTGAAGATTTGAGCAGACTAGTTTCCTCTGCGCTTGTCCCTGGCAAAATAGTAGCTGTGACTAACATAGATAAGGAAAATAAAATAATAGAAGTAGTGGCCACAAAGGATCAATTACCATTAATAATAGGTAGGAATGGACAAAATGTGCGCTTAGCCGGCAAACTTATAGATTGGGAAATAAAAGTTTCACCTTATGTTTCCCCTGAGGAAGGTAGTAGCACGTCCCCTCAGCAAGTAGAAGAAAATGCGTAAGAAAAAAGAAAAAAAAGAAGAGCTTGCAGTTGAAGAGGCATCTAAAAATACAAATAGAGAAGAGTCTGCTGCAGCTGTCAAGACTGGTGAAGCTGCTGTCACTACTACTGCTAAAGGTGTTGAGAAAAAAGCCACCGTACGGAAAGGCAAGGTAGCTGCTAAGACCGCCAAAGAAGAGAAGAAGAAACCGGAGAGAAAAGTCTCACGGAGAAAAAGTGTCACTTCCAAAAAGAAAGTAGAAAAAACATTGCAAGTACAAGCACCACCACCGCAACAGCAGCAGCAACAAGGAGAAGTTGCAGCAGGAGTAGTTGTGACAGTTGAGAGACCTAAAGAGGAGACACCGCCAACAACACAACCTTCTCTTGCAGAAAAAATAGAAGTTGAAAGTGCTATAAAGGAGGAGACCCAACCTAATAAACTTGCGTCATCGGAGCTGTCCACACTGCCATCACAGCCCCTATACACCTCCACAACAACAGCAGCGGCTGTCACTCTGCCTAAAATAACAATTAATGAACTTACAACGGTGGGGATGCTGGCGAAAAAGATGAATGTTTCTGTGTCCGAGGTGATAAAAAAATTTATGGAGCTGGGCTTACTTGTGACTATAAACCAACGTATAGACAGGGATGCAGCAGCAATAATAGCAAATGAATTCGGGTATGACGTTGAATTTATTCCTCTTTATGGTGACGAAGCGTTGGAGTTAGAAATTATAGAAGGTAAAAGAACGCCAAACCTTGTTCCACGTGCCCCCGTGGTTACTATTTTAGGACACGTTGATCACGGTAAGACTACTTTGTTAGACACTATACAAAAAACCAAAATCGTAGAGAAAGAATTTGGCAGGATAACACAACACATAGGAGCATATATGGTGGATACAAAGAAGGGCAGTATAACTTTCTTAGACACACCAGGGCATGCAGCTTTCACTGCAATGCGTGCACGTGGCGCACGTGTCGCAGATATAGCTATTTTAGTAGTAGCTGCAGATGATGGAGTGATGCCGCAAACTATAGAAGCGCTGCATCATGCACGAGAAGCTAAAGTGCCAATAATTGTTGCTGTCAATAAGATAGATTTGCCGAATGCAAACGTAGAGAAAGTCAAGCACCAGCTTGCAGACTTAGGATTAGCACCTGAGTCGTGGGGAGGTAATACACCCTTTGTAGAAATATCAGCAAAGAGAAATATAGGTATTGATGCACTTTTAGAACTCATACTACTACAAGCAGAACTTTTAGACTTGAAGGCTGATATAAGCTTACCGGCACGTGGCATAGTAATTGAATCGCGCCTTGATGCGCATCGTGGCCCTGTGGCAACTATAATTGTGCAACATGGCATATTGAGAGTTGGTGATGCTTTTGTTGCAGGGCTCACGTATGGTAAAGTGCGTGCAATGATCAATGACAAGGGCAATAGAGTGTTTGAAGCTCATCCATCTACACCAGTTGAAATACTTGGTTTTACATATACTCCGCAGCTGGGAGATAAGTTTATCGTTGTCAAGGATGAGAGAGAGGCAAAACACATTTCTGAAAGAAGGCTACAGCTACATAAAGAGGAAATTTTGAGCAAGCAACGCAGACATGTTACATTAGAGGATTTACACAAGAGGATAGAAGAAGGCGAGATAAAAGAACTGAAAATCATACTTAAGGCAGATGTTCGTGGCTCACTAGAAGCTCTATGTGACCAAATAAATAACATGGCGCTGCTGGAGGAAGACTTGGCAAAGAAGGTCAAAATAAGAATAATACACTCTGGTATAGGACCAATAAAGAAGACAGATTGTTTACTTGCAGACGCCTCCGATGCGGTAGTTATTGGGTTTAATGTTGACATTGAGCCCGAGGCAAAGAAAATTGCTCAAGAGACGAACATAGAAATAAAAACATACAACCTTATTTTTCAGCTTTTAGACGAATTAAAATCGTCCATTAGAGGTTTACTGAAGCCGAAAAAAATAGAGAAGCTTGTTGGTAGGGCTGAAGTGCGTGCTACATTCAAAATACCCGATATAGGTGTGGTAGCGGGCTGTTACGTGATAGAAGGTGAAATTAGTCGTGGCGATAAAGTTAAGGTTTTGCGAGATAACAATGTGGTATTTGAGGGTGCTATTACGTCTCTAAAGAGATTTAAAGAAGATGTAAAATCTGTACACCAGGGCTATGAGTGCGGTGTAGGAATAAAAGGCTTTGAAGACTACAAAAAGGGCGATATTATAGCAGCATATCGTACGGAAGAAATTATGTAGAGAAAATTGGCTATAAAACTTAATTTATTTTTATGGTGGATAGAAATTTTGAAGAGGAATTAGAGAGGCTGCGTCATTCAGCAAGCCACGTAATGGCATACGCAGTGAAGGAACTCTTCCCTGACACTAAGCTTGGCATAGGGCCACCAACTGACGAGGGCTTCTATTACGATTTTGACACAGAGCACAAGTTTACCACAGAAGATTTGGTTACTATAGAATCTAAGATGCGGGAAATAATAAACAGGAACCACGAATTTATCTCTAAAAAAGTTACCAAGGAAGAGGCGAAAGACTTTTTTTTAAAAACCGGGGAATTTTACAAGGTAGAACTGTTGGATAATATTGCAGACAGCGAAGTGTCATTGTATCAATGTGGCAACTTTGTTGATTTGTGTAAAGGACCGCATGTGAAGTCCACTGGTGAAATAAGATATTTTAAATTGTTAAGCATAGCGGGAGCATATTGGCGCGGAGATGAGAGAAACAAGCAGCTACAACGCATATACGGGACGGCCTTCTTTACACAGCAGGAGCTAGATAATTACTTGCAGAGGCTTGAAGAGGCGAAAAAACGCGACCACAGAATTTTGGGACGTACGCTCGATCTCTACAATATTTACGAGCAGGCTGGCGCTGGATTAATATTTTGGCATCCCAAGGCTGCCATAATGAGAAGAATAATAGAAGATGTATGGATTAAGGAACATATAAGGAATAACTACCAGCTTGTGTATACTCCGCACATAGCCAAGGTTGACTTATGGAAGACCTCCGGACATTGGGATTACTATCGTGCTAACATGTACTCTACGGTAAAAATAGAAGACGAAGAGTACGTGATAAAGCCGATGAACTGCCCAGGACACATACTTATATATAAATCGAAGCTACGCAGCTGGCGTGATTTGCCGGTAAAGTTTGCTGAGCTTGGCACCGTATATAGGTATGAGCGTTCTGGTGTGCTGCACGGTCTTTTGCGTGTGCGTGGCTTCACGCAAGATGACGCTCATATATTTTGCCGTCGAGAACAATTAGAAAACGAGATAAAAGAAGTGCTTAGCATGACGTTCAAATTATTACATTTGTTCGGTTTTGATAAATATAAAGTATATCTTTCTACGAGGCCGGAGAACTTCGCCGGTACTGTTGAAAATTGGGAACTGGCGGAGAAATTCTTGATGTTAGCGCTAGAAGAATGCAAAGTGAAATACGAAATAGACGAAGGTGCGGGCGTTTTTTATGGCCCTAAAATTGACGTGCACATAGAAGACAATTTAGGGCGCACTTGGCAGTGCTCAACACTGCAAGTTGATTTTAACCTGCCACAAAAATTTAACGTCACCTTTAGGAATAAAGATGGGAAGGATGAGCAAGTTGTAATGCTGCACAGGGCACTGATGGGCTCCTTAGAGCGCTTCCTTGGCATATTAATAGAGCATTATCGTGGCGATTTCCCAGTATGGTTAGCCCCGGTGCAGGTCCGTGTGATGACCGTAATAGAAGAAGTGAAAGACTACGCTACAAGTGTTTTCAATGCTCTTATAGATAACGAAATCCGTGCAGATAAAGACTTTGGAGAAGACAGAATCTCTGCGAAGGTGCGTAATGCAGAGATAGAAAAAATACCTTTCATGGCGATAATAGGAAAGAAAGAAGCGGAAAAAAACACTATTTCTGTGAGGCAGCGACATAAAGGTGTTATCGGTGATATGCATATTGAAGAATTTATAAAATTAATAGCTACATATAACCATTCCATTTCTTAGTGAGAAAGAGAGGAGTTTTTTGGGGAAAATTAAGGGTATAAATTTACGAGTTAACAACCAGATACGTACCCCTAAGGTTAGATTGATAGACACCGATGGTAAGCAGCTTGGAATTGTCACGATAGAGGAGGCGCTAAGGATTGCTGCTAGCAAGAATTTGGACCTTGTTGAAGTTGCACCTCTTGCAGACCCGCCAGTGTGTAAAATTTTGGATTACTCTCACTATAAGTATGAACTATCGAAGAAGCTTAAGCAACGCAAGAAAGAAAAAGAGCTAAAAATCATCAGGATAAAGCCGTTTATAGAGAACCGAGATTTGGAAATCAAAGTCAATCATATTCGCGAATTTTTAGAAAAGGGGCATAAGGTCCGAGTGGAGATAGTGTGTGAAGGCTACAGAAGGCCATTTCTAGAAATGGTAGAGAAGCTTCTCACTTGCGTGAAGGAAAAAGTTAGCGACATAGGCACTCAAGAATACGAAGACAGAAGAGAATCTGGGACGTCAATACTTATATTTGCACCTAAAAAACACTAAAGTATAAAATTTTTTGAAAAATATACGTAAATTGATAGAAGAAGAAAGGGTTATCTTTTTGCCATGGGTAGTAAAGAGAAATGTAAGACGCACTCAGGAGCAAAAAAACGTTTCAAGTTTACTGCTACAGGTAAAATAAAATATAAACATGCGGGACGCAGCCATCTTTTAGCGGATAAGTCGTCTAAACGTATGCGTAAATTACGTAGGAAAGGTTACTTGGGGACTTCCGAGAAGCGAGTAGTTCGTGCAATGTTGCCTTACGGAAGATGAATATTATATTTTTGCGGGGGGTGGATTTGAACCACCGACCTCAAGGTTATGGGCCTTGCGAGCTACCAGGCTGCTCCACCCCGCACCAAAAATGCTATAAAATTTAAAACAAAAAAATCAACAAGAATGAAAAAAAGTTTTTTATTTTTTAGTCAATGATGTTAGAAAGGATAAAAGAAAAAAGTCATGGGTAGACGTTGCTTTATTACGTCAGAATCTGTTGCAGAAGGTCATCCGGACAAGGTATGTGATCAAATATCAGATGCTATACTAGACGACATAATTTCTAGAGACCCTATGGCACGCGTAGCTTGCGAGACTTACATCACAATGGGTTTAGTTATTGTTGGAGGAGAAATAACCACAACAACATATTCTGACATCCATGCTATCACGAGGGAGCTGCTGAAAAAAATAGGCTACACAGGTCCTCAGTACGGCTTTGATTATAGCACCTGTGCCATACTTAACGCTATTCACTCGCAATCTCCAGATATTGCGCAAGGTGTAGATATAGGTGGTGCTGGTGATCAAGGCATGATGGTGGGATATGCTTGCAAAGAGACACCTGAATACATGCCTCTTCCTATAATGTTGGCGCATAAGCTCGTGTATCGGTTAAGCGAAGTGAGGAAAAAAAATATAATTTCCTGGTTAGGACCGGATGGCAAGTCACAAGTTACGGTGGAATATTTTGACAACAAGCCAGTTCGCGTAGATAGTGTAGTTATTGCGTGCCAGCACACTGAAGAAGTGTTAGACAGTACAGGGAAGCACATGAAACAAGATGCGAAAGAAGAAATTGTGGAGAGAGTTATAAAACCTGTATTGAAGGATTACATTACAAAAGACACCAAATTTTATATAAATGAGACGGGTAAATTTGTTATTGGTGGGCCGCAGTCGGATACTGGGATGACTGGCAGGAAAATTATGGTTGACACCTACGGAGGGATAATATCGCATGGTGGTGGTGCTTTCTCAGGTAAAGATCCAACAAAAGTTGATAGGTCTGCTTCGTACATGATGCGCTACATCGCTAAAAATATTGTTGCAAGTGGTGTTGCAGAGAAGTGCTGCATCCAAGTGGCTTACGTCATAGGTCGCGCAGAACCTATCTCTTTGATGGTGGACACTTTTGGCACTGGCAAAATACCAGATGAGGAGATAGAAGAGATGATACGTAAAAATTTTGATCTTACGCCGAAAGGAATAATAGAGACGTTAGATTTGAGGAAGCCAAAGTATTTAAAAACAGCCTGCTATGGGCATTTTGGACGCGAAGAGGAAGGCTTCACGTGGGAAAAGCTGGATAAGCTTAATCTGTGGAAGTGAATTATAAAAAGGGAGGAAAAGAGAAAACATGTCATTAGCCTATCATATTAAAGATTTGAGCTTAGCAAGTGAAGGTAGAAGATGCATAGAATGGGCTGAAAGGTTTATGCCTGTGATAGTTCATATAAGAAAGATATTCTCTAAGGAGAAGCCTTTAAAGAATATAAAGGTAGGATGTTGTTTACACGTCACTTCAGAGACTGCCAACTTGGTTTATACCTTGAAAGCAGGCGGTGCGGAAGTCTACCTGTGCGCATCAAATCCGTTAAGCACACAAGACAATGTAGCAGCTGCAATAGTAAAATATTTTGGCATTAGTGTATTCGCGATAAAAGGTGAAGATAGGAAGACATACTATGGTCATATTGAGAAGGTCCTATCTTATAGACCAGATGTTACCATAGATGATGGTGCGGACTTGGTCACCACACTCCACACTAAAGATAAATATCGCGAAGTTCTGAAGAAAGTAATTGGGGGGACTGAAGAAACCACTACAGGTGTTGTGCGCCTACGCTCAATGGCACAGAAAGGGCTCCTTATGTATCCTATCTTGGCAGTTAATGAGGCACACACGAAGTACATGTTTGATAACAGGTATGGCACTGGACAGTCTACGGTAGACGGAATAATGAGGGCAACGAATGTATTATTTGCCGGGAAGAAGGTTGTAGTCTGCGGATATGGCTGGTGTGGGCGTGGTGTTGCGTTACGTGCACGTGGTCTCGGCAGTAATGTGATAGTCGTGGAAGTGGAACCATTGAGGGCTTTAGAAGCTGCAATGGATGGCTTCCAAGTGATGCCTATGAGAGAGGCAGCTAAAGTAGGAGATATATTTATAACAGTTACCGGAAATGTGAATGTAATTGATAAAGAACATTTCTTGTTAATGAAAGACGGCGCAATAGTATGTAATTCTGGGCATTTCAATGTTGAAATTAACATCCCGGCATTGAAAATGCTAAGTAAAAAAGTTAGGAGGGTGAGGGAATTTGTTGACGAGTACCTTTTGAAATCTGGCAGCAGGATATACTTATTATCGGAGGGGCGCTTGGTTAACTTATCTGCTGCAGAAGGACATCCGGCAACAGTGATGGACATGAGTTTTTCCAACCAGGCTTTATGTGTAGAATATGTTGTTAAAAGAGCAAAAGGAAATAAAAAACTTCAGCCTGGCGTTTACCCTGTGCCAAAAGAAATTGATAATAAAGTGGCGCTCCTGAAACTTACCCTTATGGGTATAAAGATTGATACCCTCACCGACGAACAAAAAAAATACCTTGAAGACTGGTCTTCGGGGACATAATAAATAAGAGTAAAATGTCAAGATACGCATATTCCTATATCTTTATTTTTCTGCTGCTGAATATAGTCAAAGTTGTTCATATTTATGGCTCAGCACCGCCACTAAAAGAAGAGTATCCTCCAAGACGTCCCAGATCTTATGTTCGTAATTTTTCCAACCTGAGGAAACATTTCTTTACTTTGGAATTGCCCGAAAAGGAAATACTTAAAAGGATATCGCCAACAACAGATGATATGAGGATTGCCATAATAATAGTTAATTTTATCTCTGCCGGCAGCAGCACATCCGGCGAAAACGACATCTCACTCAACCCGGGATATGATGTTATACGTAAGTATTTGGTTGACTTTGTAAATTTTTATAAAGAAGTTTCCTATGGAAAATTAAATATAGTAATCAGCACTTTTCCGTCGGATAGCTCTTGCTACACGTTGGAATCTCCTATGGAATATTATGGTGCACCGGATGCAGATGCTGAGCGTAAAACATACTTTCTTATCCGGGACGCTATAAAGAAAGCAAACCGTGCCGGTGCAAACATCACCGCTTCCGCTTATGATGGTGTAGTTGTTATACACGCTGGATATGGTCAGGAGTCAACGAACGTTGAAGGAGACATTTGGTCACTATTTATTGACTGGAGTGACGGCTCTTTTTTGCCAGTTGAGGGTTTTGTTGATGGTCTTGTTGTGTCTGCCTTAGAGAGAGGTGCAGAATCTTTTGGTGTGTTATGTCACGAATTTGGTCATATGCTTGGTTTACCAGATCTGTATAACACCAATACTGGGAAAACGTTTGTTGGGAGGTGGTGTCTTATGGATGCCGGTGTATGGTGTGGTACACCACCGGGAAGTAATCCGTCACATCCAAGCGCATGGTGTAAATACTTTCTTGGATGGTTGTCAGAAAGATATACCCAATTCGATATACCGCCGTCACAGATTATTACTAAACAATCCATAGGCCTCAGATTAAGGTCTGCAGAGGTTGACTCTAGCAGTGTCTACAAGATACCTTTAGAGATGGGCGGACCTAACGAATACTTCCTGATAGAGTACCGTAGAAAAAGCGAACCACTGGCAAAGTACGATAAACACCTCCCTGGGGAAGGGTTGCTTATATGGCATGTAGACGATGACGTTGGCAGTATAAGTAAAAATACAATTAACATAGATCCCGAGCACCCACGTGTTAGATTGCAGTCTAAAGACAGTACACCACCATATTTCAATAACGGTGGTGATGTGGGCGATCCTTTTATGGATGGTGATTCTTTTACACCACCAATGTCAAATCCGTATAATGGTCTTTTTTCAGCTGTTAGTATAATGAATATCTACGGAGCGGGTAGTAGCGAAATGTATATGGATGTCTATAAAACACAATCCACGTCGTCAACTTTTATCACACAGTGTTACCCTTATCCAAACCCTCTTTACGTAGTAAATCCTTCTATAGATAACATCAGTTTTTCTTTTACTTTGACACGCCCTACACGAAACATATCTCTTGACATATACACACTTGCTGGCGAACTGGTAAAGAAAATATCTGATGCAGAGATAGCACTTGAAGTTGTGGAAGATTTCAAGTATAAATACAAAGCTGCTACAAGCGTAAAAAACATGCACTTTCAGACGTTATCCAGTGGTGTTTACCTTTACGTTTTGCAAGCAGACGGTAATAAAAAAGCTGGCAAGTTTGCGATCATAAGAAAATGAAATACCAGAAGCCCCGCGGAACACGTGATATTTTACCAGAAGAAGTAAAAATAAAGAAAAAAATAGAACACATTATTGAATATACCTTCTCATTGTATAATTTTGAGGAAATAATAACTCCATCGTTTGAGTCTAAAGGTTTATTTACTTTGAGTGTTGGGGACGCTACAGATATTGTAGAGAAGGAAATGTACACATTTTTTGATAAGAAAGGCTACGAGTATGCTTTACGTCCTGAAGGTACTGCACCTGTTGTGCGCGCTGTAATAGAAAATAACATGCTATCGCAAAAGAAAATATTGAAGCTTTTCTATCGCGGTAGCATGTATAGGTATGAGCGTCAACAAAGAGGACGTTACCGCGAATTTTATCAGATGGGCCTTGAACTTTTCGGTACAGGCTCGGCGTACGCTGATGCTGAGATCTTGCTGCTTGTCTCGCAAGTACTAGATAATTTGGATATAAGAAATGCCAAATTGTACATTAACAGTTTGGGGTGCCCGTCGTGCAGAGAAAATTACCGGAATGTATTGAACAAATACATAGAGGAGAAGAAAGCTTCATTGTGTGTAGATTGTCAACAGCGACTCCAAAGAAATGTGTTACGTATTTTAGATTGCAAAATAGATAAAGAAAATCTTGCAAATGTTCCTGCTATGATGGATTATTTATGTGATGATTGTAGCAGTCATCACAGACAACTTGTATCGCTTCTTGAGGAACTGGATATAAAATGTGAGGTAGACACGAAATTAGTTCGTGGGCTAGATTATTATACAAGGACGGTATTCGAAGTAAAACACCCAGAGTTCACCTCAGGACAAGATACAATATGTGCTGGTGGGCGCTACGACTACCTCGTTGAGAAATTAGGTGGTGAGAGAACGCCAGCAATAGGTTTTGCATGGGGTTTAGACAGGCTAATGGAAGTCGTAAATGTTGAGAAAATATCCATACCCAAGGATTTACTTACAGAAAAGAAAATTGTATTTTTTTCATACTTAGGCGAAAAAGCTCGTAGAAAGGGCCTGAAAATTGTAACAGATTTGAGAAAATTAAATATAAAAGTAGAGAGTATGCTTTACGAAGAAGGCAGCTTGAAGGCGCAGCTGCGCTACGCTAATAAAATAAACGCAGCATATGCGATAATTTTGGGTGACAACGAGCTACAAAAGTCCACAGTCGTAGTTCGCGATATGAGAAACAATACGCAAGAAGAGTGCAAAATAGATGAACTATACGAGTATATTAGGAATAAAGTGGAAGAATAGTAGGTCAATTTGCATGTTATGAGAAGTTTTATAGCAGTAAACTTCTCCCAAGAGGTTAAAAAAAAGCTTATAGAAATACAGAACGAATTGAGAAGCATAATAGAAGGATCTTTGAAGTGGGTCGAGGAGGAAAATTTACATCTCACGTTAAAGTTTATGGGCGAGCTGCAAGAAAATAAAATTGAACATATGAAAAGTTTGTTATCGCCCGTATTCAAAAATTACAGACAATTCAGAATAGAGTTTAAAAGTATAGGGGCATTCCCTACAATCAATAAGCCGCGTGTTCTTTGGATTGGCATTGAGGAAGGCAAAAATGAATTGGAGACAATGGTAGAAGAAATAGAAAATATCCTTGCAAATAAACTTGATATAGCAAAAGAAGAGCGTGAGTTCCACCCACATATAACACTAGCGCGTGTCAAAGATAAATGTAGAACCAATTTCGAAAAAATTGCAAAATACCAAAATAAAGTTTTTGCTGAGGATATCGTTACTAAAATTGACCTTATGGAAAGCAAACTCACACCCTCTGGTCCTATTTACTCTATTATATATTCTTGGAGATTGGAATAGAGGCGTAAACTGTGGAAGTAACATTCACCATTTATAGATGGGAAATTATGTTTTTGACAACAGTAATGCTTGTAGGTTTCTTTTCTGCTGTCAAAGTTTCCCCTGGCCTCATAACAATAAAATACGAAAATGCAAACATGCAGAATTTTCAAAGGTCGACAGACAAGATTAAAATTGCTGCCTTGACTTTTGACGATGGCCCATACCCGGGATACACAGATGAACTTTTGGAAATACTTCGCAAAGAGAATGTTAAAGCAACGTTCTTTTTTACAGGCAAGATGTGCGAGCTACATAGAGATTTGGTTCTAAAAACGTATAAAGAGGGACATGAAATTGGCAACCATACGTACTCGCACGTAAACTTAACAAAGCTAAGTACGGAAAAAATGCAATACGAAATAGAGTTTACGAGTAGACTACTCTCGCAAATTATTGGCAAGCCGATAAGCATCTTTCGTCCACCTGGCGGTAACTATAATAAGAAAGTTGTCGATTTTATAAAGGAGCACAATTACATTATGGTGTTATGGACGCTTTCACCTGGTGATTATAATTTCACTTCAGAAAAAGTTATATACAACAGGGTGGTAAAGAATCTTACTGGAGAGGATGTAGTTTTGTTACATTCTGGTGTAAAAGCTACTTGTAAGGCTCTGCCACAAATAATAAAAACATTGAAACGTAAAGGATATAAATTTGTCACCATTTCAGAATATGTTTCATTACTTTCGCGAAGCAGAAACAAGACGTGGGGAAATTATTTGTTTAACGCTGAGAAAATTTATAAGAAATCAGCCTGAAAGATAATCACCTGTGTTAGAGCGGCCGTCCACCAATAAGAAAAATTTTGAGCAAGCTTTCCGGGTACAATCAGGTTGTTATACATAGAGGAGGTAGTTATGGGGAGAATATTGTGTATAGACTATGGTAGGAGGCGTATGGGGTTGGCAATATCTGATGAGAGTAATAAGTTTGCACTGCCTTTGAAAGTTTTGGAATGTAGGAACTTAAGAGAAAACATAGATAGGATAGTAGAACTTGTGGAAAAACTCAATGTTGACAAGATAGTATTTGGGTTGCCGAGAGAGCCTGTAACTGGTAGAATAACCTCCATAGGGAAAGAGGTGATAAGTTTTGCCAAAGACTTGTCTAATTTTTGCAGTAAAGAGATGATATTTTACGACGAATGGTATACTACGAAGCAAGCAGAGTCTGTGCTGATAGAAGCAGATGTATCGCGTAGGAAACGCCGTAAATACATTGACACACTCTCCGCTGTACTAATACTACAATCTTTTCTGGATAGCAGACAAATTTTTCCTGAGTTATCTCTAAAAAAATGAAGCGGCGGCTACATTTGAGTTTCATCATAGTCATCGTAATTTTAATCCTAACTGGAACGATATTGTTTATACTGCTTAATAATAAATTAGTTATGGAGATTGGCGAAGAAGTTGTTATCAGGATACCTTATGGGACGTCTATTCCGCAAATAGCCCAAATATTAAAGGAGAGCAACCTGATAAAGGACGAAACATTGTTTATACTTACAGCAAAAGCAATACATTATATTTGCAAAGCAGATATTTGCGCAGGAACTTATAAGTTTTCCAACAAAGTACCCATGTGGTCTCTCCTATACAAGCTTTTCAGGGGCAAGACTGTAAAAATAAAGATACTCATTCCAGAGGGGGCAGATATTTTTGATATAGGCAGAATATTAGAAAAAAGATTAGGGCTCAAAAAAAATGAAGTTATAAAGTACTGTCTTAAGTATAACCTTGAGGGTTTTTTGTTCCCGGATACATATTTTTTTGCAGGAGATGAGGCTTTGGAAGAAGTCATAATTTTTATGGTGAATAATTTTAAAAAGAAAGTGTCGCCAATAATACAAGACAAAATTGGTAAAGACAGCAAGGCTGCCTACAAAATTTTAATATTAGCGTCCATTATTGAAAAAGAGGTACAGGCAGATGAAGAAAGAAGAATAATTTCTTCAATTTTTTATAATAGGCTAAAAAAAAATAAACCTCTGGAGTCATGTTCTACGGTGATCTATGCGCATAAGATGGAAAACTGGGACTATGTACCACAGTGGAAAAAACTTAAATACAGCGAATTAAAAATAAATTCTCCATACAACACTTATTTGCACAAAGGCTTACCACCAGGACCTATATGTAATCCCGGCATAAAGTCTATATTAGCTGCTTTAGAGCCTCTAAATACCGAGTATATGTATTTTTTCGCAACTTCTACAGGAACGCATATCTTTTCAAAAACCTATACCGAACACATATATCAACAAAGAAAATATAAACAATTGGTACAAGAACAATAATTTTTAAACCTCCCTTGTCAACCTATAATTGTTTTTTCTTGTCTAATATATGTGGACAAAAATAAAAACTAAAGTTATTCTGTGAAATATTTCTGCACAGTTTTATGTTACCCCAGATGTCAAGAAAGGAGGTACACTTAAAAAACAATGAAAAAATGTAGACTCTTTCTCATCCTTTATTTTGTTATAATAAGTTGTACCTTATTATTTTGTAAAGAGAAGACTTATAAAAACGTAATACTAATAGGTTGGGATGGTGCACAAAGAGAGCATTTGAAAGAGTGTTTATCGCGTAATGAGTTGCCTAACTTGCAAAAATTAATTTCCGAAGGGAATATAGTAAAAATAGATGTTTTACGTGTTACAGACACAAAAGCAGGTTGGGCGGAAATACTTACAGGATACGAACCTGAAAAGACAGGCGTATATAGCAATCGGAACTATCAACCAATACCAAAAGGATATACAATTTTTGAACGTCTGGAAGAATATTTTGGTAAAGACAACGTTGTTACAGTAGCAGTAATTGGCAAAAAAGATAATTTAGGAACCAAGCCGGAACAAAAGGTTGAGTTTAAGGAAATTAAGAATAAAAAAATAAAAATGAGAGAGACAAATATAAAAATTGTTAAAGAAGGAAATAAAAAATATGCTGTTATTCCAGCTGAACCTTATTATTATACAGCACAAAATGTTGATGTTTTTATTAACGGATTAGGAAGTGATGAGAACGTAGGACAAAAAGCACTAGAACTTATTGAGAGATACAAAGATAAGAGGTTTTTCTTTTTTATACATTTTGCTGATATTGACCATTATGGGCATAAATTTGGCGAGAATTCTAAACAATACAATGATGCGTTCATTTCAGCAGATTACTGGTTAGGTAGAATTGTTGATAAGCTTAAACAGCTTGGTATTTACAATAGTACACTGATTTATGTAACAGCAGACCATGGCTTTGACGAAGGTAAAAAATCGCATGCCGATGCACCATATGTTTTCTTAGCAACAAATAGTAAAGAAGTAAAGTATAGTGGTACACGTGTAGATGTTGCACCCACAATTTATGATATGTTAGGGATTGACATAAAAAATTTTTCTCCGCCGTTAGATGGGAAGCCTTTAACAAAGCCGATTGAACCGTGGTGAAGATGGACATTTTTTGCAAAATTTAGTTTAATTAATTCTTTCTTAAAGATAGGGAAAGGAGAGAGTGGTGAACTATGAAGTGTAAAACAATAGGATCAATAGTTTTGCTAGTAACATTAACATCAGTAGTCTACGCACAGTCGCCTATTCCGAGACTAAGGGGGTTCCATGCTTGGAGAAAGAGGAAAGGTGCTCTCTTTGAGCAAAGAATTGATAAGTTAGTAGAAAAAGGTATTATAACAGAACAAGAAAAACAAGAGCTTAGAAATTTAGCTGAAGATTTAAGAAAATACCGCCAGGAGATGTGGAGCGACGACAAACTTACAAAAGAGGAGTATCAAGTTATGATTGAGAAAGAGAGAGCAGTAAGAAAAAAGATACACGATATATTGGAAAAGGCGAAAGAGACATTATTCAGAGAGTACCACAAAGCTCCAAAAGAAAAAGAGAAGGTGTTTAATGAAAAAATAGATAATATGGTGAAAAATAAAAAAATTTCGCCCAAAGCAGCCGATGAGCTTAAAAAACAACATAAAGAATTGGTGGACTTTGAAGAAAAAATATGGTCGGATGGCGTTATGACGAGAGAAGAACAAAAAGAATTAATTCAAAAACGAAAAGAATTGAGGAAAAAGATTAGAAATATTACCAGGGAAGAATTAATACCACCGCCACTTCATGAAGGCTTTCTAAAATAAATGTAGTTTATCTCAACAATGAAGGGAATTTTTGGAAGAAAAAAACTTTACTGTAGTGCTTGCTCTTTATCGTAAAACTCCTACTTAATTCAACTCATAAGCATAAAATGAGGAAAATTTTTAAATATACATTACCATACTTTTTAACTTTATCTGTGTCGTTTAGCCAGCAAGTTATTATATGGGAAGACATATTAAGGGAGGCAAGGGAGAAAAATTTTCAGCTTAAACAGGCAGAGATTAATTTGCAACAGGTGAAGCTTAAAATCGAAAAAGTAAAAAGCGATTTTTATCCACATTTGTCAATCTCTGCATCTTCAGGGAAAGACTATTCAAGAAATCTCAGCTCAGATATAATTTATTCATATAATTTTTCATGTAGCTTGGATCTATTTAACGGCTTCTCGAGGATAAATAACCTAAAATTGCAACTTTTAGAATTACAAATTGAGCAAGAAAATTATAAAAGAGCACTTGCTAATGTCTTATCTGACTTGAAAGAAAGTTATATAAATTTGTTTTTTGCACAAGAAAACATATCTCTTGCGGAGAAAATCCTAAAAAGAAGAAGGCAAAATTACCAGCTTGTAAAGCTCAAATATGAATCCGGGAGCGAAGATTTGGGCTCGCTGCTGCGAGTTGAAGCAGATATGTTACAGGCGGAGTATGAATTAAAGAAATCTCAAAGAATAAGGGAGCTCGCAGTAAGAGAACTTTTAAAAATTGTTGGCAAGGAGGAGTTTATTGATTTAAAGGTTGACTCAATTGTTGAGTTACACCATGAGGATGTAGAAAAAATCATTGCTCGGGAGCCATCAGAAATTATCACGCAGATTCCAGAATATAGAAGCAAACAATATCAATTATTGAAAGCGCAACTGCAAGCGGAACTCGTAAGAAGCAATTTTTACCCAACAGTATCTTTTTCTGCAAATTATGGCTTGTCAAATACAAATCTTATCCCTGATAGCAATAAATGGAATTCGTCTTTAAGCCTAAGAGTATCTTACAATATATTTAATAGTTTTAGAAGTTTTGCTGACTTGAAAATCGCAAACAACAACATCAAAATAGCAGAACTCGAGTTGTATAATACAAAATTAACTCTCATAAATAACTTCTATACTTTGAAAAATGACTTCATTGATGCGAAGGAATTGCTAATAGTTAGAGAAAAATACCTTCAAGCGTTAGAGAAGCAATCCGAAATTATATCCCTAAAATATGCGAATGGCCTAGCAGCATATTATGACTGGTATCAAATAGAAGAGAGCTTTGTTAATACCCAGAAAAGTTTGTTAAGCCTCAAGAAAGAACTTATCTTGTCAGAACTAAAGTTGAAAAAATATTTAGGGTGGTTAGAATGAAGAGGGAGCGGATGCTGTGAAAAAAATAATTATAATACTACTTGGATTAGGTTTAATTTTAGGAGCGGCTTTTTTCATTTTTAGAAAAAAAAACGTTGATAACAGAAAAACGCCTGAGATAAGAGTCAGTTACGGAGATATAGTTTCTATGATTCGTATAAACGGCAGTGTAGAGCCGAGAAATCGCGTCACTATAAAGCCACAGATCTCAGGACGTATTGAGGACATCCTTGTTGTAGAAGGACAAAAGGTTAAAAAAGGTGAGATTATAGCATGGATTAGCTCTTTAGAACGTTCTGCATTGTTAGATATCGCTAAATCTCAAGGAGAAGAAGAGTACAAAAAATGGCAGGAGATTTACAAGCCTGCGCCTATAGTCGCGCCACTTAGCGGTTTCATAATAGTTAGAGACAAAGAGCCAGGGCAAACTATTACAACTAACGATAGTGTAGTAGTTATGGCAGACGAGCTAATAATTAAAGCGTATGTTGACGAGACAGACTTAAGATATGTGAAACTTGGCCAGATGACGGAAATTTCCTTAGATGCGTATCCTGAAATAAAATTTAGTGGTATTGTAGAACATATATCATACGAATCTAAACAACTTAACAATGTGACAGTTTACGAAGTAAAAGTTAAACCAATACATAAAAGAAGGGACGCACAAAGATATAGCTCTTTTGGCAACACCGAACTTCGGGGAAAAATGCATCAGAGAACAAAACAGTTGCCGTCAACACCAGACAGCCAAAAAAGAGAAATAAGTAAATATTTAGAGCAGAGAGAACAATCTTCAATTTTACGCTCCGGGATGAGTGCCACAATAGAGATTGTATACGAAGAAAGAAGGAATGTTTTAGTTTTGCCAATAATAGCAATAATTGACAGTGGTGAAGAAAAATATGTATTTGTCAAGAAAGAGAACAAAGTTGTAAAACAGCTCATTAGAACAGGCTTAACTGATGGAAAAAATGTTGAGATAGTTAGTGGTTTATCCGAGGGGGATATTGTGATAGTAAATCAAGGGAGAATGTATCGCAGTTTGCCCTCACCAACACCAACAGGTGCAATACAGCGAAGATCACCAAACCCAATGTCAGCTTTCTTTAGAAGATAAACCAAAAATGGAAATAATGAGGTTAGAGAAGATTAAAAAAATTTATAAATTAGGCAATGTAGAAGTTTTAGCATTAGACAATGTTTCCTTATCTGTCCATCAAGGTGAATTTATCGCTATAATGGGACCTTCAGGTAGCGGTAAATCTACTTTGTTGTACTTGTTGGGTTTGTTAGATAAACCTACCTCTGGCAAATATTACCTTTTCAACAACGATGTTTCAAAATTCCAAGAGCAGCAATTTGCAGCTTTAAGAAATAAATTTTTTGGTTTTGTGTTTCAAAATTACAATTTACTTCCGCGTATCACTGCATTAGAGAACACTCTTTTACCATTAATTTATTCAGACATCAACCTCTTAAAAGGAAGCAACAAAGAACGTGCAATAAAATTATTTTCCCAATTAGGGTTAAGTGAAAGAATGTACCACAAACCTACGGAACTTTCAGGTGGACAACAACAGCGTGTTGCAATTGCCCGCGCACTAATAAACAACCCAAAGGTTATACTTGCAGATGAACCTACTGGCAATCTTGACAGTAAATCTGCAGCTGAAATTATTGAAATTTTTAAACAACTTAACTCAGGGGGAATAACTATAATCATGGTAACGCATGAGCAAGACCTCGCATCCGCTGCAAAACGTATTATAAAACTTCGCGATGGTAAAATTGTTGATGATGAGGTCATAGAAGAAAAATCAAAAACCTTCTCTTTGCCGTTTGAAGCAACACAACAAATATCTTTGCCAAGACCGAGAGTTTTTAGTTTTTCAAAAATAAAAGATTATTTTACTGAAGCACAAAAAGCACTTTTTGCAAATAAAACAAGAACGACACTCTCTGTGTTAGGTGTAGTAGTTGGGGTAACAAGTTTGATAGCAATGCTATCTTTAGGACAAGGTGCTCAAGAGCAGGTAAAAAAACAAATTTCTAACTTAGGGTCAAACTTACTGGTGGTGTTTCCATCGTTGAGGCGTGTAGGTGGTGTGGCGGTAGAGGCTTCAGCTCTACGCGGCTTCACAATAGAAGATATGGAAGGGATAAACTCTCTTTTTGAAGTGGAAGCAGTCTCACCATATGTCTCAGGCAGAAGACAGGTTGTGTACGGAAATAAAAATTGGAATACACATATTGATGGTGTCTCTGTGGAGTATCAATTTATAAGAAATTCAATTCCCACTTTAGGTAGATTTTTCAATGAAAATGAGCAGAAACTAAAAAGCCGTGTTGCAGTGATTGGACAGGAAATAGTGGACAGGCTTTTTAGCGATAAAGAGCCCTTAGGTGAGTTTATAAAGATAGGGCGTCTTGATTTCCAGGTTATAGGAGTGTTACCGAAGAAAGGGATGGTGGGTTGGAGAAATGAAGATGATAAAATTGTTATTCCATATACGACGTCAATGCATAGATTGTTTGGTAAAAATTTTATTGACAGCTTTGATGTGAAGGTTAAAGATAATTTTGACTTATCTAAGGTAAGCGAAAAGATCAAAAAAATTCTGCTAAAACTTCACCGCTTGCAAGATACAAAGACAGAAGCTGTAGATGTTCGTAACCTTGCTGAAATACAACAAACAATTACGGAGACAACAAGAACATTTTCTTTCCTTTTAGGCTCAATTGCATTTGTAAGTTTGCTAGTAGGTGGTATTGGGATAATGAACATAATGTTAGTTTCTGTTACAGAGCGCACACGGGAAATTGGTGTGAGGAAGGCAATTGGTGCAAATAATTTAGACATCTTGCTGCAGTTCGTTATAGAATCAATTTTTATTTGCATTCTTGGCGGGATTGTTGGCATTTTGTTAGGCTGTGGAATATCAGTTTTGTTGTCAACGTTCGCAAAGTGGAATACAAAAATTGTGCTTTCTTCAATAGTTTTATCTTTCTGCTTTTCAGTAGTAGTAGGACTCACCTTTGGCATATGGCCTGCAAAAAAAGCTTCTTTACTTAATCCAATTGATGCGCTAAGGTATGAATGAAGTTAAATAAGCATGATGATAGACAAAATGCTTTTTTATGATTCTGCGGAGACGTTTGATATTATTTTTTTTCCCATTTTAGCAATTCTGTCACTTCACCCAATGTTCCGCCATTCTGTATTTCTTGACGGATGCGGTTTTCTCTTTCAAGAACGTCCATAGCGCGGTTTGCGTACTCTACTGCTTTACCCTTAGGCAATACCACTACACCATCGTCGTCACCTATAACATAATCTCCAGGCTCCACGCGTATACTATCAATTACTACAGGAACATCTACTTCTCCAAAGCCTTTTGGCTCGCCAGCCTGCCCAGTAATATATTTTGCAAAAACGGGAAATTTCAACACCCTTATCTCCATTGTGTCGCGAACGCCACCATTTATTACAACACCGGCAAGTCCTTTACGAATAGCGCTATGTGTTGCTAACTCTCCCCAGATAGCTATGGGAGAGCCTCCTGCGTCTATCACTAATACATCGCCAGGTTTTGCCAAGTCTATTGCTTCAACTGGCTTCGCCCAATCACCAGGGTACGTCCGCACAGTATACGCTCTTCCCACCATTTTTATATTTTCAAATAGAGGACGTAAAGAATGCAGCACAGGGGCGCGATGTAACGCATCGGAAATGTTTGCTACTGATACCTTTTTCAAAACATCCATTATCTTTTCTTCACTGACACGAGTATACAGTTCCGTCTTTATGCCAACAAGTGTTCTCATGACTTCTTTTATTTCTCTTGTAGCTTTTACCGCATCTTTGGACTTCGTAATTGCTCCACCAACAATGAGTATTGTAGCACCAGCTTTTATAGCATCAACGATATTCTCCGAGTTGAGCCCTCCTGCAATCGCAACAGGTATGTTGACAGCAGAAGCAACAGCCTTCACGTTCTCAAAGGATATCTTCCCTAACATTTGCTCATCAATAGGTATATGCAGAGAAACATAATCTGCACCCAGCTCCTCAATCTTTTTAGCTACTTCCACGTAATTTCTTACCTCTAACATGTCAACCATTATTTTAGCACCAAAGTGCTTGCCGGCTTCTATGCACTCGGCTATGGTGGAGATATGCGCAGCACCTAGGATGGAAACTATATGAGCACCAGCCTTCGCAGCCATCTCAACCTCAATTCTTCCTACATCCATAGTTTTCATGTCAGCAACTATAGGTATGTTGTGGAATTTTTCCTTCAGTTTACGTATCGCATCCATGCCAACACTTTTTATCAACGGTGTACCAACTTCTAACCAATCAGCACCGCCCTCTACAGCTTCATCTGCAAGCTTTATCGCTCTGTCTAAATCCACAAAATCTAAAGCTACTTGTAGGATTAAGTTTCGCATAAAATCTACACGTACCAGTTCTCAAGTAAAAATTGTTTTGAGGGGCGCTTAAGTATTATTGATGAATGCAGAGGATGCCTTTCAAACTCTATGCCATTTTTCTCAAATATGATGACGAATTCTACATTCTTAGTAGGCTCGGTATTTAATAGATCAAATTTTATTCCCACCTCAATTATATCTAATATGCCTACATTGGCAGTACCAATAAATTCTTTATTAGAGTTAGAAAGTAATTTGTAAATTTTTGCGTCTTCCACCTCTTTTGTGACAGGTATTTCTACAACATGGTTTTCGGGTAGAAGAAATACAATTTTTAGGGACAAGTTTTCTTCATAAAATTTCTCTATTTTGTCAGTAGATTCAATACAAATATAAACACTCTCGTAATCGCAACCAAAATATATCGTTTTTACAAGCTGCTCACTTTTATACATGACACTATGTGGCTGTGCTGCAGTGTACACACCCGCTAAATACCATTCGAAGTAATCATTTATAACGCCATCAATCTTAGGCGAGATTAATCCTATGGGGTCAACCCACGTCTTCCTCTTCCATTTGCCTTTTATTGGTAAAAACAACTGTTGTGGAGGGGGCTCATTTATACTTTTATATACGTTTATTAAGTTTTTGCGGAATATTTCATCAAACACCTCGTCCTGCAAGGAAGAAAACTCTTCGCCAAACCACCAATACCAGTCAGAACCTTCGTTAATGTATATGCACTCGTTTGCCAAAGATAATTCTTTTTTCTTCTCGGGATGTAAATTTTCAAATTCTTTTAACTTTTTGCGTGCCTCAACGAGGTATTCCCAGGCAAGCTGGTCCTCAGGATGCGCTATCCATATGTCAAAGTTTGCATTTATCCAGGAGCCAGGATGTAAAGTATCCAATGATAGAAAATTTATATCCTTTACCTTATTGCTTAAAATATCTTTCATAGTGTAGGTCTTAATTACGTCGTGAGAAGCTATAGTAGAGTACAATTTTGTTAGGAAATCGTGCCCATCGTTAGGATAATACTCCCAGCAATTTTCTCCATCAAGTGCTATAGTTACCACAGGTGTAGGATAAATAACCTGCACGTTTTTGTAAATATTTTCTAAAGACGAGATAAGATTATTTACTGCATCCTGTGGCTGCCAAGAGTGATAAACAAATCCTATCAAATCAGATAGTGTGTGATCCCTAAATAAGATATTTATACTCGTGTCCCCTTTTCTATAATTTCCAACTGTATAAATCAATGACTTTGTTGGTTTTCGCTTAGGCATAACTGAGCGATATAGTATCTCTTCGTCAGTTATTGTCCACCGAATGCCATATTTTACAAATAACGATAAGATCTCTTCAGAGACACTTTGTTCCGAGGGCCAAATACCAATAGGATTACAGCCAAAAACTCTATAATAGCAATCTATTGCTTTTTCAAGCTGTTTTACCGCGTCTTCGTATAACTCAAAGTGCACATCTAGATTTACGTAAGGTGAGGATTTTTTGGCATTTTCGCTATTTATAAGCAATGGCATTATGGGATGATAAAATGGCGAAGTTATCACTTCAATTTGGCCCTTCTCCAGTAACTCTTTATATTTGCTTAGAACCTTGTTACAAATTTCTCTCTGCTTGTCTATTACAATGCGTTTGTCCTCTTCACTAAAATTTCTTCCTTTTTCATAGAGCCACTTTATCTCCTTATCGTGCGTCCTCCAATACGGATCGTACCAGCTAAGATTGAACCATACTTGTAGGTCGCGGTAGTCCTGCTCTCCAAATTGTTCATTGATAAATGGAAATTTTTCTGGAGAGAAAAACTTCCCGCGTTTACTGTAAAGCTCATAGTACCTGTCGTTGGGATGAATCATAGTTTCCGGATTGGATAGGAAGAAGTTTTTTAGCAGGAAAACTTTGTCCTCATCAGTAAGCGCATCTGCCGGCTTTAACGTCATCTCTATAAAGTCATCACTTAAATTCTCCTTTCCATACTCTATCAGTTGTATTATGAGAGAAGGTGTGAGGTTAAAAATACATTTTACAGCAGGAAATCTCTCCACCATCTCAGCCATGTCATAGTAGTCCTTTATTGCATGCAGTCTCACCCAGGGAAATTTGCACTTTTTCGTAAAAACGTCCCTATAGTAGGGCTGATGAAGATGCCATACAAGTATAAGTGCTAAAACTTTGCCTTCACTTCTATCCATTTCATGTTACTGCTGTTATTTGCTGCATTAAACAGCGCTCTTCCGTAGTACGCTAAAGCATAGGTAAAGCTGAGAAACAAGTGTTCTGAAGCAGAATATGAAAAGCTAATGTTTATCTCCGAACCAATATCTTTCTTTTCATTATATAATTCCAATAATTCAAAGCCATAGTATTTCACATCAATGTCCAAATTTTTTATTATTTCCATATAAGCGCTGACGGAAAAGGTACGTAAGCCAGAAAGCGTAATCTCAGGGTTGACGTTTATTCCTTCAATACTGTTAAAATTAGCAGCAAAGATCTTGCCTAAACATTGAGATTCCATGCCGTCCCACTTCCTGGGATATAGAGGCGAATAGTTACGGTGAAGTCCCTGTATAAAGTTAGCTTCACACTTTACTTTGTTGTAAAAAGGAGGTAAAAAGAAAAGGTAACCACAGTTGATTTTTCCGCACCACTGCCCTGCTGAGAAAAAATCTACACTGCCAGCCCTCATAATAGAAAGCTCATAGTTTACCCTTTCCACAAATTCGCGCTTCACAGAGAAGAATGCGTATAGGTGTGTTATATCTCCCTTAGTTTCTTTAAAAACAGCCGCCTCTGCTACGTTTTTCATAAAGGAATACCCAATAGAATAGCACTGGAAATGGTGTCTACAGGAAGTGTCCTCGTTAAGTATGCCAAAAAATGTCCTTAAATGTATTTTGTCCCATAAAGTTGCCATAACATTGCACATATCCACCCCATGAGTGTTGTCATCAAATAGTAGCCCCTCAAGTACACTTATTTGCTGTCGCCCCAATATTAAATTAAACTTCAGGAACCTCATATCTACATTCAAAAGGGGAAAATTAGAGATAACCAAATCTTTCAACTTTAATTGTGCCATATCTATCCACGGCCTAAAGGATGTGTCTGGGTAAGGTAGCGCCGCTTCTTCTTTGTTTTTTATCCCCCACTTAGTTAATGCTTGTAAGCGTGCAATAAATTCTATATTTTGCGGCAGGTACAAACCAAAAAGTATCCGTAGTCGCTGCGAGTAGTAGTCATAACCGTCATTCGTATACGGATTAGCATCTATGTTATTTCTGTAAATATATCTTACTGTGAATTCCTCATCCACCCGTACTCTTAAATTTTCACATAAGAGAGTATCCGCCAACGGAAAGAAGAGCATTGCTACGCCTGCAAGCACAAAGCTAAATTTTTTTCTCTCTGTTCTTCGCATTTTTTACCGTTGAGACCCCTTCGTTAAATATTCCATGTGCTCGTTTGCGACTTTTTGGTAATAGCTCCCAGGATAATTTATAACTATCTTCTCAAAAATTTTAGCAGCATCTTCTATTCTACCGGTGGCTAAATAACACATCCCCATGGAGTAGTAAACCTCCGGTGTGAGAAAATGTTCTGGATATTTTTTTGTAAATTCTGAATAGCGATCTATAGCCTGTAAGTATTCTCCAGCTCCCTCTAAGGACTTACCTAAGTTGTACAATGCAAGTGGGGTCAGGGTTTTGTGTTTTATAATCTTATTAGCTTCTCTGTATACCTCTGCCGCCTCATTATACCTACCTAACTTGTAGAGTATCTCACCTTTTAAAAGCAGAGCATTTTTGCCAGCGGTCAAGTTCCTATATTTTTGATAAATATCATCTGCAAGAGATAACGCCCTACCTAAATCAGTACCAGTATACACCATACTTTGTAAAGTAGCAAGGTTCTCTTCCACCTCGCGACGGACAACATTTAGTCTGACAAAGATGTACACTATTATGCTTATCACCACTACAGTGGCTAGTGAAATAGAGATTAGGGTTTCGCGGTACTTTTTAACATAATTTGTGATTTCCATAATATACTGCTCTACGCTGTTTTTCTCAGAGAAAGTGCTCTTCATATTTTTTGTTATTTTGAGTTAAGTATCTTTCTAATTAGTTCTTCTGAATTTTTAAGGAACACTTCATACTTATCGCGGCAACCTATTTCGTCAAACAGCTTGCTAATTTTGCTTTTATCAAGCAAATCTTCAGGTAAATGGGCATCCGTGTTGATTATCAGCTTATTGCCTACTTTCTTAGCAATGTCAAAAACGTGTTTATTAGTTTTTCTATGGCCCTTTCTCGTTGTGATTTCAAGATAGACGTTGTTTTTCTTAGCTAATACGGCATCCGAAAGTGAAATATTACCGGGATGCGCCAATATATCTACTTTTGCCTTTATTGCGGCATAGTTGGTACCTTTCGGTACAGGCTCAACGGAAGTCTCACCATGCGCTACAATAAGTTTTATTTTTCTCCTCCGTAGAAGTTTAACAAACTCAGGTATAATTTCCGGTGGGATATATGTTATCTCTACCCCAGGAATGACAATAACCTCTATGCTTTTTATCTTTGACAAGATATTAGCAATTTGCATTACACGCGGTACGACAAAATCATAATTAGAATAATCTACGTGGTCAGTTATAGCAATAGCTTTATAACGTGCAGTTTTGGCATAATATACCAATTCACTTGGTAACAAAATTCCATCTGAGAAAAGTGAATGAGTATGCAAATCTATAAACATTTCTATTTTTTATCAACAAAAATAAATGTCCCTGGCAGGACTCGAACCTGCAACGTCCACCTTAGGACGGTGACGCTCTATCCAATTGAGCTACAGGGACAACTGTTATTGATTTTAATATTTTATTAGACTTACTACTTTTGGTATATCGTGTAGCCTGTCTCTACCTTTCAAAAAAGTTAACTCAACCAAGAACAACGCACCTACAACGTTACCTCCAAGCTTACGAACTAATCTCGCAACAGCTTCCGCAGTGCCACCTGTGGCAAGTACATCGTCAACTATAAGCACATTTTCACCTTCTACAACGCTATCTTTATGTATCTCTAAAACGTCCTTCCCATACTCTAAAGTATATTCCACGCTCTCTGTATGATATGGCAATTTGCCTTTTTTTCTTACAGGGACAAAACCAGCACCTAACCTATAGGCTATGACAGCACCAAAGATAAACCCACGCGATTCCATTGATACCACTTTATCAATCTTCACATTTTTGAAATTCTCGCACATTTTGTCTATTGCTTTTTTGAATATCTTATTTTCTTTTATAAGAGGAGTGATATCTTTAAATATTACTCCCGGCTTTGGAAAATCTTTGATATCACGAATAAATTGCTTAAATACCTCCTCCATTGATACGATTTTTTTCTCCTTTCAAACTGCACCCTTTTCTCCAAAAGAGCAAAGAAAAAATCAAACCTCTGTTATACCCAGAAGCATAATTACTTTTTCCTTTAGTTCCTTCAGAGCTTTATTTTTTAATTGGCGTATATTCTCCGGAGTCCTCTTCAGTATTCTCCCAATTTTATATAGAGAAAGCCTAGGCCAATCGTCAAGACCATAATACCATCTAATAATCTGCCGTGAAAGCGGCTTAAGCATAGCACACGCTTTCTTCAACAGCATTTTTTTCATTATAACCTCGTCAAAGCTGTCACTTATAGGAGCTATAAGGTCTTCCCCCCTTAACGGAATATCTGTATCCAAGGGGGCCTCTATAGACTGTATTTTCCAAGTTGGTAGTATCAACTTCAAAGTTTCCTCTAGCTTCTTTTCGGGAATTTTTAGTACCTTAGCGATTTCTTTCATCGTTGGCAGACGCTTGTACTGCGTATATAGCTTACTAAAAATTTCTTTGTACTTGTTAGAAAATGCTATTATGTTTCGCGGCAGTTTTATTATTTCCTTTTGGGCAAGGAATTTCTTTATTTCGCGATTAATATAGAACTTTGCATAATAACTGAAAGAAACGTTGTATTCGGGATTGTAATTTTCTATAGCCTTAAGTAGACCTATATTTCCAACATCGGTCAGATCTAAGAAATCCGTCCCTTGGCGGTGATACCTTTGCGCTATTAATAACACTAAGCCGAAATATTTTTTCAAAAGCCCTAACTTTGCCTTCTCTTTGTTATAGCGCATCTGTCTCCATAGTTTCACATCTTCTTCATCAAACAGTAAAATTGCTCTTTTTCGCCTTTTTTTATTCTCTTTCTTCATCACACACCCTCAAAAAACTATTTATTCTGAATATGATAAACCAAAAATGAAATTATTAAAAAATATATCTCTTAATTGGATGAGATTTTTTATTTCATTTATTTTTACGAAGTTGATATCAAATTTTATCTTAGGTGATAACAAAAATTTCCAGCCTAAATGTAATGTTTCGTCGTCAGCCCTGTAATCAACAACAAACATTGACATACCACGAATAATAGATATTGAAAAAAAAGGTTTAAGGTATAAATTCGTATCTTGTTTGAAAAATACTCCAATATAAGAGTAGTAATTCTTGATCTTTCGCGATACTACAAGGTACACAGTAGGCCCTAAGCCGTGTATACCGCAACTTATCTCCAAAGGAAATTCATCTATCTTAAATATTTGATATTTGAAGTGGAAATAAATTTCTCGTATCTTTTCTTGTATGTTTCCCATACTTATCAAAGAAGAAAGCGTCTTCAAGTTGAAAAACACCCCAACTTCACACTTCTCATAGATTCCGTACACTGCGTTTATGTCAAACCCATGAATTGAAAAAACGTATTTGCTTCTGTTGACAACCTTAGTTGAAGGCAAAACAATTTGTCCTGTACCGCCGTATATATGTTGAGCATTATCAAAATATTCTACAAGCTCCTTCCCGTATATGCTTGGTGCGCTTATAAAGCAAAAAAATAACAAGACACATATACTAAGCATTTAGCTGCAACTTCTTTTTTTTTCGGGGCGATGGGATTTGAACCCATGACCTCTCGCACCCCAAACGAGTGCGCTAGACCAGGCTGCGCCACGCCCCGCTCTCATTTTTTAACAAAAACCCCTTTAGACAAATGCATTACATATGATATGTAATTGTGTTTCTAAAAATCAATTTTTTTATTCGTCATTTTCTTCAATAGTTAAATATTTACTCAAAAACACCTCTTTCTCTTCCGCAAACCTGCCTTCTGAAATAGCTTTGCGTATTTTTTTCATTAGCGAGCTTATAAAATATACATTATGCAAAGTAGCCAACCGTAACCCTGTCAGCTCATCAGCACGAATAAGGTGAGAGATATATGCACGGGTGTAGTTCTTACATACAACACAGCCACACTCTTCATCTAAAGGACGTAAATCAGTTTTTAGAGAACTGTTACGCAGGTTTATTTTACCGTAAGAAGTGAAAACTTGCCCATTGCGTGCATTCCGTGTAGGCAATACGCAGTCAAATACGTCAATTCCGCATTCTACGCACCTCCAGATGTCTTCTGGTGCGCCAATCCCCATTAAATATTTTATCTTGTCTTCGGGTAGTAAATCACAAACAAAAGACACAATCTCATACATTGTATTTTTACTTTCGCCAACGCCTAAACCTCCAATAGCGTACCCGTCAAAGCCTATATTAATTAGCTCTTGGAGGCTTCTTTTCCTAAGCTCCAGGTATACCCCTCCTTGGATTATACCCAGGAGGCCTTGTTGCAGGTTTTTATTCCTTCTCTCCTCGAAGGTTTTCTTGCATCTGTATGCCCACTGTGTTGTCCTTTTCACTGCAGTGTCAACGTGCTCGTATTCTGCAGGATAGCCTGTACACTCATCAAAACACATTATTATGTCCCCTCCAATGGACAAGCTCTCCTCAATGACCATTTCTGGAGTAAAGAAGTGTTTACTGCCGTTAACCGGATAAGTAAATTCTACACCACTGTCGGAGACTTTCGCCGTACTACCTAAGCTAAAAATTTGATACCCACCGGAATCTATAAGAATGGCTTTTTTCCAATTGATGAATTTATGAATGCCGCCAGCAGATTTTATAATATCTATTCCTGGGCGGAAATGTAAATGATAAATATTGGCAACAAATATTTCAATATCTAACTCGTAAAGGTCTTCATTTGTTAGAGTTCGCACTGAGCCACGAGAACCCACCGGCAGAAAAACTGGTGTATGGACTACACCATGCAAAGTTTCTATTACACCTACACGCGCTCTCGTCTTGTTGTCCCTATTTATAATGGAAAATTTCATAAAAAGATAGGTTTTTCTTTTTTTATCCTTTGAGGCCTGTCATTGTTATACCTCTGATGAAGAAGCGCTGGTTGAAAATGTACACCACTATTACGGGGACCAACACCATAACAGAAGCAGCCATTAGCAGTGTCCACTCGGTGTAATATAATCCTTGAAAAATTGATAACCCTACAGGTAGAGTTCTCATTTCTATGGAGTGAGTGACTATCAATGGCCACATGAAATCATTCCAGGAGCCTAAGAAGGTGAAAGTGGCTAACGTAGCTAAAGCGGGTTTGGAAAGAGGAAGGATTATCTGCAAATATATTCTAAATGGTCCACAGCCGTCAATCACAGCAGAGTCTTCCAAATCTTTTGGTATAGTTAAAAAAAACTGCCTCAGCAAAAAAGTTCCGTAAGTAGTGAAAATATTCGGCAAGATTAATGCCTTATAGGTGTCTATCCAGCCCAATATTTTCAGTAATATAAACACAGGTATCATTGTTACCTGTCCCGGAATCATCATTGTAGCAAGGTATGCAAGAAAAATTTTATCTCTCCCGGGGAATTGTAATCTTGCGAATGCATATGCAGCTAGCGATGCTGTGATGAGCTGCCCAACCGTTACCGATACAGCAACAATTATACTGTTTAGAAAGAATCGGGCAAAAGGTAATGCATTCCATGCTTCTATATAGTTCCTCCATACTATTGGGTTTGGTATCCATTGTGGTGGAAAGGTGAAGACTTGGGAAGGCTCCTTGAGAGATGTGGATACCATCCATAAGAAAGGTAATAGCATTACTATAGAAATAATGGAAAGCAGAAGGTAAAGAAGAGCTTTTTTTGTTGTTTCAATTATCTTACGGCGCCTTTTTGACTGCGCTACAGTTAGAGTTTTGATTCCCATTGTGTGAATTTAATTGAAATTTTTTAGTAGTTTTTTTGTCTTAATTTATGTTTTTCTTATTTTTCTAATGTGTTATCGTCGAAAATTTTTGCCACGTCTAAGCATTTAACTTCTATTTTTTTATCTAACAGGCTTGACAGTGAAGGTATTGTTCGGCCATTGTCTCCTGTAAACAACTCTTTAACATAAGTTCCGGCTTCGGTTGTGACCTCTAAAGTTACTTCGTTATTTTCTATTTTATCTATGTAAATTTCGTAGACTCTACGAAGACGAACTAAATCGGCTCTCCTGTGCGATACGCGCGTAGGTGTACGCTGGTGGATAGGTGTAGAGGTTAGCGACATTACCGCACGAAACAACTGCTGTTTGTTTAATTTATCTTCGTCTCCGATGACAATAACAGCACGATACTTTTTATTCCAAGAGGATTTTTTGATAACAGGTATGTTGTCTTTTGTAGTATATTTCAAATTGAACACGCGAATTTTGTCTGCACCTACTTTGTTTATTTCTTCTTCTACTGTTTTGAGGGATAATTTTTTAATTTCTTCCTCGGGTAGTCGAACATCGCATATTTCTAAAATGAAAGGCCTGCCGTTACCTAACATTAATGCATCAACGTCCTCACGGCCTGCACCGTGAAAATATATTTTCCCAGCAGGAATAATATTAGAAACTCCGCGTGCAATGATTTCTTCAACACTTTCCTGATACACTTTTCCCGTGTAGTTGCACTTTTTGCATCCGTGGCCACGGCAACGCTTACAATGCCACACAGTTTGTGGCAACCCACGGGTAAGTTTTAAGTACCTCCCGTAAATGTAAATTTTAGTTCCGCTTAAATTCATAGCTTTGTGTCTATTTAGTTGCAAAGCCAACATTGCGGATCTTCGGCTAAGTAGTCATTATACAGTACATAGGCTATTGCGCGGCAACCATAGCAGTTCTCTATAGTACATTTTCCACAGCTACCCTTCAGCATGTTGCGGTCACGAATGTTTTTTATTACTTCGCTATTGAACCACACTTCCTCCAAGGACACCTCAGGAACAGACAGATCACCTATGGGTAGGAAGAACCTACGACATGGCAAAAGCCTACCATCAGCTAATATGCAGAGACTATTATCTCCGGCAGAGCACAGTCCTCCTCTCACTTCCTCTATCTTGCAGCTTGAGTCTTCCCCTGAGGAGGAAGAAAATTTTACCCATAGCCCGCGGTACTTTACAAGCTCTTCAGGTTCTGTCTGGAGCCCAGCATATGAAAGAATATAATTGTAAACCTCTAACATCTCTTTTGCCGATAAAACTTCATTTTGTAATCTTCCACCATTGCCTATCGGGACGAATTTTTCAAATACCACCCCTTTAATACCCATCTCCTTCGCCATATCTATGACCTCTCCTATTGTATGTTTATTCATCTTCATTACTGTAAACATCACTATTACGTTGAAATTTGCCTCTTTTAGCAGCTTTATCTTCTCTATAACAATATTGAATATATTTTTTCCGCGAATATTATCATTTATTGAAGGGAGGCCACCATCAAGTGATACTTTTACGTATCTCAGTTTGCAATATTTCTTAAGTTTTTCTATAACGTCTAAGTTTAGTAGAGTACCATTAGTTACTATATCTACAGAAGTTACCAGCTCGTTCTCCTCAAAAAGATTTAATAGCCTATATATTTCTTTCTTTAATAAAGGCTCTCCACCAGTAAGTGTAATCTCGGAAGAGAAATTATATTTTGCCAGAAATGTAAATATTTTATCTGCTATTTTTAGCAAAACATACTCTTTGCAATCTTCCTTACTGTCAAATCTCTCTTGGTAACAGTGTAAACACTTTAGATTGCACATGTTTGTGATATGCCACTGAAAATAGAATTTTCCTTTATGCATTTTACACAAAGAGCGCTGTGGAAAATTTGGAAAAAATTGTTTACGCTTAGAAAATGTTGTATTCTTGTATGATTTCGTTAGCTAAGAGGCGCGTTGCAATGAGTCTTTTTTCGTTTTCTTTAAGGTGTCCCTTTAGAATATATTTATCTCCCGTATGAACTTCTATATTTTTAGTTATACCCATATCTTTTATAGCTTTCTTGATACTTTCTCCAACAGCATCTGTAACGCCTTTCTTTAGCCAGACTTCTATTACTGTTGTGCCCTTCTCTTTAGGAAATTTCCTATTACTTAATACATTCCTTCCCTGTTGAACAATATACTCTTGAGCTACCTGATCTATAAGCAGTTCAATACATATCTTAGAGAGCTCGTTTTTGCTAAGCTCGGATACGAATTTATATAACTTTGTTGTTCTAACGTCAGTAATATTTTTCACTCCGAGATCTTTTATACTTTTGAGAATGCTGTCTCCGTATGCGTCAAATATGCCTTTTTTCCACAAAACTTCTACAATTGCTATTTTTTTCGCCATTTTTTTGTTGAAAGTAAGCAAGAAGAAAAAAATGGTGTTCTTTTTGGCGAAAAATGATACAAAAATTCACCTCTTGACGTAAAGAAAAAAAGAAATGGATTTAGAGCTTTTTTGAAAAACCTGTAAAAATTAGGGGGGAGGGGGGCAAAAAATTTTTCATTTTTTTCATTTTTTTCTTGCCAAAAAGGTAAATTTTTCCGACGAAGAAGTTAGTTATTGAAGTTTTTTAAAAAATTTTTTCAGTTTTAAAACTTGTCATTGTTCTTTTTTTGGTATATATTATAATATGGTAATTATTGAAAACTTTTTCTAAATTTTATTTTTCTTTGAAAAGTAGGGGTGAACCCTGGGAAATAGAAGCCTTGCCTACACGGTGGGCCTCCCGAAGAGGTGGACAAGAAATTGGTAGGGATACAAGATGCTTCTTTCTCCCAGGGTTTAACCCTGTGTAAACAAAAAACAGTACTGACAAAGGCAAACCCGTCGTAAGGCGGGGACGCAAAGCCCGGTGCCCTAACGTGGAAGTGAGAAATTTACGTTGTTGGGTGAGGGTAGCAGTGACACAACTTCTCGCTCAAGATGCGCACGTGTTCTCCGCGTGCGAACTCTTGTGGAACAGGGGCAGTCCAGGCGGTTGCCGCTCTACTTCGTCGCGCGGGGGCCTGGCTCTGCAAACTTCCAATATTAACACAAGGCAAGCACTGCTCTGAAGCACGTTAGGGCACCGTGTCCCACTAAAAGGTAATTTGGGACAACAGGCCCTACTTTTCTTTGATGTAGGTAAGGTAGGGTGGCTGGGCTGCCAAAGAGAAAAATATTGAGGGGAAGTTTACTAAGTATCATGAAGAAAATAAAAAGGGCTACTCATTTCTATTTTGTAATATCAGATGGAAGGGAGAGTAGCCCTTTTTATTTTTTTAATTTGACAACTGAGAGCTGTAGTGCCAGGAGAAAATAACTGTGCTCCCAGGACGAATATTTCCGATAAAGGCAAACCCGTCGTAAGGCGGGGACGCAAAGCTAGTTTTTCCCGCAAAGCGCAGTTGTAAGCTTTGCTGGAAAAACGGCCAAACTTTAACGTTTGGCTACGGTCCCGATAAGAAAGAGAAAACTTTTTTATCGGGAGGCTGGGCTGCCGAAGAAAAAAAAGAGGGGAAAAATGGTAAGAAATTATTACAAAGAGAATGTCTTATACTACATATTGAGGGGAACCAAATGTGTAGTATTAGCCATTCTCAGTACTTTAGTATTACTTTCCGGCGGAAGTGAGCTGCTGAGTTATGGCCGTGGTGGCCAGCCTGTAAAATTCCTTTCATGGGGTGCTGGAGCTAGATCCTTAGCTTTAGGGAAAGCTTATATTGCCGTTGCAGATGAAGCAAGCGCTACTTATTGGAACCCGGCAGCATTAGTACAACTTGACAGGTTTGAAATAACGGGCTTGTTCACCTCACTCTGGGGTGTTGCAAGTTACAGCTTTATAGGTTTTGTGTACCCTACTACAAAATATGGTAATTTGGGGTTAAGTGTTGTAAGATTAGCCAGTGGAGAGTTTGAAAAATATACACCCATATACGATGAGACAAATCTTACGGAAATTAAAGGCTTTACACAAGGCGTGTTTGATGTCTCCGATATGGCTATAATTTTAGGTTATAGCAAAAAAGTTAAAGATAAGCTGAGTATAGGTATAGGAACGAAATATATTACCCGTAGGGTAGATATTCATGTAGACTCATATTTGAGCATAGATGCGTACCTTTTTATTGAGAGGCTGAACGGTTTTCCATTGAGGATAGGTGCAGCAGTACAAAATCTACTATGGACGAGGCTCAGTGGCGAAAGCTATGACATAATACCTTTCAACTTACGCATAGGTGTAGGATATTGGACATTGAAGAATAAATTACTATTTTCTTTCGATCTACAACAGGACATTGGTATAGGAGAAAAGTATAACGTCCGGGGGGGCAATCTTTCATTCCACTTAGGATGCGAATACTTACCGTTAAACTTTATAGCTTTACGTATAGGTTTTGAAGGAGAATATGGTATAGGCATTCGTGAGCCGACCGCAGGTGTAGGAGTTAAATATGGAGACTACAGGATAGATTATGCATTAGGTTTGCATGTTGGTGGGCTGACACCAAGTCATCGTATTTCTGCCTCGTGGCGTTTCGGTAAATCTGTGTCATTCCTGCAGCAGGAAGAAGTTAGACGTGCCATAGAAAGAGGCTTAGAGGCGTATCGTGCTGGAGACTACTCTCTATCGTTGAAATACTTTAATAAGGCTAACGATATTGATCCAAGCAATAGAGAAGCCAAACTTATGAGTGAAAAGCTATCCTTAGTGGTTTCTATCTTTCCGGAAGTGAAAGAAGCTACGCGTGAAGCTGAGATAGTGCGTAATGCAATAAATTCCTATATAGAAGGTGACTATAAGACAGCAGTTAATGGCTTCCGATATGCATACTCTTTACAGCCACAGAATGAAAGCCTACTGAAGATGCTTAACCTAGTAGAGAAAGAGGCAAAGCTGCCGCAAACTATGCCAGAGCGTGTACCTTCTCCAGTTGGTGTGGAACCGTTGACTTTAGTAGCACGTAAGCTTTATGCTGCCTTGCAGTACATCTATAACAGGGAATACGATAAAGCGGTGATTGAGTGCCAGGAAGTGTTAAAACTTGAACCTAATAATGAAACGGCTCTTGAGCGTTTGGGCTCAGCATTGTACATGATGGGAGAGAAGGAAAAAGCGAAGGCGGTGTGGTTACGTGTATTAGAGATAAATCCTAATAACAAAGTTGTGTTGGAATTTCTTAAACAATTGGGCGTGGAAATAGAGAAAAAATAGTTGAAAAATGAATATGGAAGGGTTAAAATTTTATTGTAAGATAAGGGGGAAAGCATAAATTAATGAGGACAGCAACAAAAAAAATGTTTACTATTTTGTTTCTTTTTATCATCGTTAGTAAAGTTATCATTATAGAAGCGCAAGAGCCTATCAGTGATACATCGCCAGATATTAGCCTGTTGAGACTAAAGGAGAGATACGAGAAAGAAATAGAAACCAAAACACAAGACATTTTTGACCGCATACTAGGTCCTAAGAAGGCTAAAGTTACCGGTGTGCATCTAGAGCTTAATATAGAAAAATATGAGGAAAAGGCATCTGAAGAGAAAGCTGCAAGAGAAGAGGAGAAGAAAATAATGCTTGACGAAGTGGAAAATTACTTATTGCCAGGTGTACCCCTACCTCCCGGTATGAGAACACCAGAAAAACCTGCTAAGCTTGCCGCAAAGGGTGAGGAAAAAGGAAAGAGGAGAATCGTTATTCCTTCCATCGTAAAAAGACTAGAGATAACCGCGATAGTCAACGAGAAAGTCCCGCTGCAGCTTTTAGATAAGTGTAGGCAGATTATAATAACCTCCTTAGGAATGGATCTTACGCCACCTCCAACTGGTAGAGGAGACAAGCTTATAATAGAACGCGTACCTTTTGCTGCGGAGACCACTTTGCTTATTGAAAGATTTTTGCAGCCCGAGGTCCTTACACCCGCAATTCTAGGACTATTGTTCTTGCTGTTCCTTTCTTCATTTTTGCCCTCTGCAGTTAAACATATATCTAATGCTATCCGTGAGGGCCGTGGCGCTGAAATTTCTATACAGGCAAAAACTGAACAGACAACATCGGGACAACAGCAAACACAAACTACTGCTGCTGGAGGAGAAGTGGAGGCCCAGGCCGCATCAAAAGAAGAAGAAAAGAAAGAGGAAGAAAAATATGTACCTTTTTCGTTCATTAACAAAGATAATTTAAAAAACTTAATCTACTTACTTGTAGGTGAGCCTCCAGAGATTATAGCACTTGTGTTGTCATACCTGGAGCCAAGTTTAGCTGGTGAAGTTGTGGTCAATTTGCCTATAGAACTGCAGATGCGTGTAGCGCTTGCAATGAGCACCGTAAGGCTTACCTCAAAGGAAGACTTGATGCGCTTAGAGGAGGATATTAGGAAAAAAATAGATTTTTTAGTTGGCGGCATAGAGTCTTTCATAAGGATACTTGAGCAAGTGGACTTTAAAACAAGAAATGAAATGCTATCTGTGTTAGAAGAGCAGTCGCCAAGATTGGCGCAACGTGTTCGCGAAATGATGTTTATGTTTGACGACATAGGGCAGCTTTCTAATCGCGATATACAGTTCATATTGCGCGAGCTCACACCAACACAAATAGCAATAGCCTTGCATGAGCCCATCTCGCCGCATATTGTAGAAAAAATAATGAGCAATTTATCGGAAGGTGGCCGCGCCCTGGTTAGGGAAGAGATGGAATTTGGCAAGCCAGTTACACCAGCACAAGTTGAAGAGCAGCGCCGCGAAATAGAAAAAATAGTCAGGAAGCTTGCAGCAGAGAATAAAATTACCTTAGGAGCGGAAAGCGGAGAAAGGAAAGGGATAATAATAGAAGGTAAATTGGAAAAAATAGACTTGAGCAAGCGCGAACTAGCAGAGGAAGAAGAGAAACAAGCCGTCTACGACCCTAAGAAAGCCATGGAGCATTTCCAAAATGGCTTACGTGCATACCAGGGTGGTAACGTTGATTTAGCTATCAAAGAGCTGCAAAAAAGTATTGAATATAACCCTAACAGTTGGCAAGTTTATCAGCTGCTGGGCAACTGTTACTATTCCCGTAGACTTATAAAAGAAGCTATTGCTTCTTATGAGAAAGCACTAAGTTTAAATCCAGGAAATATGCAATTGAAACGATGGCTTGATAGCCAGAAGTTACGTTTCAGAAATATAATGTAGTGTAGAAAAAGAAAGGACGATAGGTGATCCGTTATGCCAGAGAAAAATTTTAAAAACGGTTTACCTCCATTCACTACACCATCTTATAATAAAGACGAAAACGAAATATTGGGAAATAAAAATGATGATTCAATGTTCATTCCTTCACCGCCTTTATCGCAGCAGCCACCAGCTTTTGACGAGATAGGCCTGGAGCCGTCACTGCTGGAAACAACTTTTCCTGGAGTTCCTCCAGAGACTGAGTATGAGAAAAGGTTGATTGAGTTGGAATCTAATAAACAACGACTGAAAGAACAACTAGACGCTTTAGAAAGACAGATACAGTCTGAGAGGCGCCTTTGGGAAGAGCGGATAAAGTCTAAGGAGGAGGAAACACGCGCTGTAAAACAAGAAGTTGAGTTCCTAAAAGAACGCGAGAAAGTTATAGAAAAGGAGAAGGAAAAAGAGCTATTGTCTTTGCGTGATAAACTTTTGCAAGAAATACGTAACTTAGAGAAGCAACTTGCAGAAACTAAAGAGAAGACTTGGCTGCAGGCTATACACCTTAAAGAAGAAGAGGCGATGGCAGTGCGCGCTGAACTCGCAATAAAAGAATCGCAATTGCGTGCGTTACGTGAACAAAAAGAAAAAGAATTACGCGACCTCCACGAAAAACTTACAACACAGTATAACGAAAAAATAGATAAAATTAAAGAAGACTATGAACGTAAAATTTTGGCTCTTGAGGAAATACAAACAAGACTAAAAGAAGAGATCAAGGAGAAAGAGAAGCTTTTATCTGAGGAGAACAATATTTATAAAGAAAGAATTGAGGCTAAGGAAAAGGAGATAACCTCTTTAAAAAATGAATTTATTGTACGAGAAGCACAGTTGCGTACAGAGTATCAGCGTAGAA